>Ga0209415_10015412_pt1 | contig 12387 bp, 7 predicted proteins | sample PeaSoiSIISIP2007_FD_187696 | JGI IMG/M metagenome (GOLD analysis project Ga0209415, IMG submission 187696) | Peat soil microbial communities from Weissenstadt, Germany - SII-SIP-2007 (SPAdes) (version 2) | ecosystem: Environmental > Terrestrial > Soil > Wetlands > Peat | place: Germany... | reverse complement strand
GATCAGCGGGGTGCGCGCCTCGTCGATCAGGATGGAATCCACCTCGTCGACGACCGCGAACTGATGGCCGCGCTGAACGCAGTCGGCCAAGTCATACTTCATGTTATCTCGCAAGTAATCGAAGCCGAATTCGTTGTTCGTTCCGTAGGTAATGTCCGCGCCGTAGGCGGCCTTGCGCTGGGCGTCGTCGAGGTCGTGCACGATGACGCCGACGGTCAAGCCCAGCGAGCGATAGATGGGACCCATCCATTCCGCGTCGCGCCGCGCCAAGTAGTCGTTCACGGTGACGATATGCACGCCGCGGCCAGCCAGCGAATTCAGGTAGGCGGGAAGCGTGGCGACGAGGGTCTTGCCCTCGCCGGTTTTCATCTCGGCGATTTTTCCCTCGTGCAGCACGATGCCGCCGATGAGCTGCACGTCAAAGTGCCGCAAACTCAGCGTGCGCCGGCCCACCTCCCGCACCAGCGCGAACGCCGGGACCACCGCCGGTTCAAGGGCCTCGACCAGTCTCTGTTTGTAGTCGTCCTCGGAGGGTTCGGCGTCGCCCAGCCGCTCTTTGACCTCGGCCTTTAGTTGCTCCGACTTGGCCTTGATCTCGGAATCCGCCAGGCGTTCATAATCCGGCGCCACCGCGTTGATGGCCGCGATGGTCGGGGCGAGGCGTTTGACATCCCGTTCGTGTTTGGTGCCAATGAACCGGGCGACTACACGATCCACGATTTCTTCAACTCGCATGCTTGTCCTTGGATGCCCCCGGTCAGGACTACGATTCTCCGGCGTGGGCACGGGCTTCGCCGCCCGCGGCTCAGGAGCCTGGATTTATTCGCCCGAAACGCGGGCCCGCTCTCAAAGACGCCCGAGCGCAACCAGAAGTCCCGGGCGATGGGACGGTTCCGTACGATTCGAAGCATTTAATTGTAGCGTGCAGGTGGCGTCAGGCGCAAAGGCTCGGAGTGTGTGGCAGAGGACAGCCCGGGTGGCCGGTATTTTCAGTTCTCCTGCGGGACCGCCTCCACGTCCATTTCCTCCGCATCCTGAAAATCCGCCAGAGCGGCACCGTTCTGACGAAGGAAGGAACGAAGACGAGCGCGGTCGTCCAGGTCCATACCGGCGAACTCGAAGCTGAGGCCCTGCGCGCGCGCATCCCGCATAATCGCTTGGGCGCGAATCGGGCGCAAGCCCGGGCCCAGCCGCAAGGAAACGAGCGTGCCCGGCGGCAAATGCTTCGCGCCGGTAGCCAAGCCGCCACTTAAACTCAGGCCGCGCATATCGAGTAGAACCGTCTCCCGTTCCGATGTTGCGGTGGCAGGGACGGTGGCTTTCAGCCGCACGCGGGGATACCGCCGCTGGCGCAGCCAGCGTGATTTTGGCGAAGTAGCGCGTGGGTTGAGGGAGAGGTCTTCGTCCGAAAAGCCGCTTTGGGCTTGCAGGCTCGGGGCCGTGGCCGGGCTGATGGCTTCGAGCGCCTGGAGCGCGGCGATGCGCAACTCCGCGTGATGCACCCAGCGCCATCGTTTTTTTGCCTCGACAATCTCACGCAGGAGCTCGGTTGCCGCGGCGGAGCGGAGACGTCCCAGCGCCTCGATGGCTTTCAGGCGCAGGTAAGGGCCGGTGTGGCGCGGAAGCTCATCGGAGACCAAACGCATCAAGCGTTCGTCCGCGGAAGCTTCGCCACTCATGCCGATCTCGTCGACGGCCAGCGGTTGCAGTACAGGGTCAAACTGGTCGAGGACGGACAGGAGTGCCAATCCGCGCTCGGGAGCTCCGCCCGCCGCGAGCACACGCAAAGCGCGGTCCTGTTGCAGCCTTGGCCATTCCCGCAATCGTTCGCCAAGACGCTTTTCGACGGCAACGACATCGAGCCGGCTGAGCAGTCCGACGCTTTCGGCCGCGTCGGCCGGCTCGCCGATGTGCAGAGTGTCGCGCAGCCGGGAGGTTAGACCTAGCTCGGCGCCCCCGGCCAGCTCGGCAATGCGCTGGCATTCCGCCTTGAACTGCGAGCGGTTGAACCGCGACAGCAGGTGTTCTGTAACCGGGCCGGGCATCCGTTTGAGCAGATCGAGAAGAGTGTCGGGAGCGGAGGCGGAGCGCAGTGCTTCGTCCACCAATTCCGGGATACGTTTCTCGATGCCCAATCGCGGCCGAACACTTTGCGCAAAGGCCGGGCGCTGATGTTCGATTCCATCGAGCGAGTCGAGGGCCCCCAGCAGAGCGCTGTGAAAGCGCTTGCTACCGGCCTCTTGCGCCAGCCGTACAAACGCCGCGCTGATCAGGCCCTGCAGGTCGTCTTCGCGCTCGAGGGCCAGTTGTAGCCCAGCCAGACGAATGACCGAGCCCAGCAATCGTTCGCTAAAAGCGTACAGGTCGCAGAGCTCGGGAAGTCCGATCGAGACTCTGCGGCGTGCGGTCGGGTCGGGATACTTGATCGCCGACGCATAGTTCTCGAGAATCGAATTTGCCGTGGCGTCGTCCCCTTTGCGGCGAAGTTCCTCGACGTACTGGCGAAGATTCCGCGGAGGAATGCACCAGGCGTCCGGCGAAGTCAGCACGGCGAGCTTGCCGGAATCCGGTACAGCGGACCAGAATTGGCGGTCCAGAACGTCCAAATGGGATTCCACGAGAAGACCCGCGTTGGCCAGTTTTTCTTCATGGGCGCCGAGGACCTCGCGCAGCCCCGTGATTTCCTGGCTCATGCGGTCGAGCATTTGACGAACGGCGTTGACGCGCACTTCGCCTCGCTCGTAGCGGTCCAGCGCAAAGCGAATCGCCAGGTGCTCGGCCAGGCGCAGCAACATCGGATCGTTCGATTTAACGTCCGGCACTTGCGAGCCTAGATTGACCAGCGCCGCCCGCAGCAGATTTCGCGGTTTCTCCGGTATTTTGTCCAGCTCCTGCTGCACTGCACTCGCAGGCTCCAATCCCAGTCCGCTTCCCTCGCCAGCGGTTGTTGACTTGCCGATGCGCGACAGCAGGCGCAGGACCGTCAGGATTTCTTCATCGCGGGGATCACGAGGGCCGGGGAAGCCCCTGGGACCGCCCGGACCGCCTGGGCCGGCCCCAGCACTCCAGCCGCCTGTTCCTTTTTCTTCCGTGCCAGAACTGCCGATGCCCATGCCGCCGGAGTAAGCGGATGCGGTGCCTGTTCCCGGGCCGGGACCGCTTCCAGTCCCTGCCTCGTGCCAACCGCCTGCGGCATCGCCCGAACTCGTTACGTCACTGTTTTTGTCGCTGGCCGATCCGGAGTGTTCGGTGCTCGCCGGGTCGTCATGTGACCCAGCGTAGAAGGAACCGCTACCTTCGCCAGACTCCAAATCGCCGCCGGAACTTGTTCCAACCGAGCCTCCGCGCGACCCCTCGGCCGCGGTAATCATCTGCAAAAGTTTCTGGGGATCGTTCAGCCAATGGCTGAACTGGCTTGCTTCCCCACCCAGGGTTTTCGCGGCGAGAGTGGCTGCCAAGCTTTTCTCGGGCAGGCTGGAATCTTCGGCTACGTAGCGAACTTCGTTGATACGAATTCCGCTGGCGTCGGACAGGGATCTCTTGAGTTGCTCGGCCAGCGCCGACGGCTTGCTGTTTCCAACCGGAAACGCGCGGACGAACCGCGCAAATTCGTCCTCGGTGGCTTTGGGCAGGAATTGAATGCTCGCGAGGCCGGCTGCCGAAAGCAGTTGCGCGAAGCTGCGCTCGGCGTGCGCACCCTCGATGGGCGCCCCGTCCAGGACAAGCTGCGAGCCGGCGGCGCCGAGCAGCAATCCCGTCTGATCCCCCAGGGGTATGGCCGCGCGCAGCTCGCTCCAGGCGGTGTGAAATTGTTCCGCCGAGCGCGTATGCTCAAACCCGTAGAGGCGCACGAACTTCAGCAGAATGTTGAGGCTGCGGACGAACGAACGTGCTGCGGCCATCTTGGGATTGGGAATATTGGGGTTGCTGATTGGCATGAGACGCAAAAACGCCCTGCCTACAACCTAGCCCCGGGAGCGGCGCCAGACAATGGACTCGTGTGCGCCTTGTAGCGAATCGCCAACGGCCTTCGCGAATACCTCGGAAATCGACGCGCCCGGAGCGGCTCCGGCTCGGCCCGGGGCGGGCCAACTTGCCCTGCCAACGCCTGCGGCCTATCATGCCAAGTGGATTCGAGAGCGACCCTGCCGAGAAACGCACTTTGCGGCGTCCGCCTGAGGCTTCTGGTTAGGGGCTCTCGGACCCAAGAGGAGAATTGATGCCACCCATGCCGCCCAGACCCGGGCCCGGAGCTCAGCCGGAGAAGACCGCAATTCCTGGCGTAAAAAACCTCGTCGCCGTGGCCAGTGGCAAAGGCGGGGTGGGAAAGACGACTGTGGCCGTCAACCTGGCCATCGCGCTGGAACGCATGGGCGCAGCGGTCGGCTTGCTGGATGCAGATGTGTATGGGCCCAACGTTCCGCTCATGCTCGGCACCGAGGAACAGCCGCAAGCCATCAGCGAGAAGCAAATCCTGCCCGTGGGCGCCTATGGGCTGAAGCTGATCTCCATGGGCCTGCTGAACCCGGGCGACAAGCCCATGATTTGGCGCGGGCCGATGCTGCACAGCGTCATGCAGCAGTTTTTGCGCAGCGTGGTATGGGGCGATCTCGATTACCTCATTGTGGACCTGCCGCCGGGCACTGGCGACGTGCAGCTCAGCCTGATCCAGACCGTTTCTTTGACTGGCGCCGTGCTGGTGACCACGCCGTCCGCCGTGGCGCTGCAGGACGTGCGCAAGGCCGTCGAGATGTTCCGCCAGGTGAACGTGGACGTGCTCGGCATCGTCGAAAACATGGGCTACTTCGCCTGCCCGCATTGCCAAGAGCGCGTGGACATTTTCGGCCATGGCGAAGGGCGGAAGCTTGCCGACTTGTATGGCGTGCCGCTGCTGGGCGAGATCGAGATCGACCCGCAAATCCGCATCGGCGGCGATTCCGGCAAGCCCGTCGCCGCGCTGGGCGAGAACGCTCCGGGCGCGCGCAGCATCTACGCCATGGCGCGCGCGGTCGTTGCGCGAGTCACCGAGGTGAGCGCCGCCGGCGCGGGGCCTCGCGTCGAGATCAGCTAGCGCGGATTTCTCGCGACTGCGCGACATCACCTGGGAACGCCAATCTCCAGATTGGCGGTTTGAAAGACGCCATTCAGGAGAATGGCGTTCCCAGGCCGTGCTAGCCTCCGGCCGCTCCCGAACTGGAGGCCCGCATTCCCGGCCGAACCGTTGCCGCCGCTTCCTTGTCAGTCCGAAGAGCGTATGCTAGGTTGACGTGTTTATTTACAACGGCAAATCCTGAATGAGACTGAGTGTGAGAGGGTTCGGCAAGGTAGCTTTCGCAGTAAAAGGAGCCACGGTTTGATTCGCAGCTATCGCGCACGCTGGCCGGTCATCGCGTCATCGGCCTATATCGATCCGGCGGCCACCGTCATTGGCGACGTCACCATCGGCGAGCTCTCCAGCGTCTGGCCGGGCGTGGTCATTCGCGGCGACGTCAACTGGATTCGCATCGGCGCGCGCACCAATGTCCAGGACGGCTCGGTGCTGCACGTGATGAAGGACGAGTTCCCGCTGATCCTCGGCGACAACGTCACCGTCGGCCACGGCGTGATTCTGCATGGCTGCACCATCGAATCGAACGTGCTCATCGGCATGGGCTGCATTCTGCTCAATAACTGCCGCATCGGCGAGGGGTCGATCATCGCCGCCGGCACGCTGGTCACCGAGGGTGCCGTCGTTCCGCCCGGCAGCCTGTTCATGGGTCACCCCGGCAAATTCCGCCGCGCCCTGACGGCCGAGGACCTCGCGAGCATCGGCGCCTACGCCGCGCGCTACATCGAATACGCGGCAACCTATCGCGACGAGCCTCTGGCCCAGCCCGCGCCTTCCGGCGGGCCCGCAAAATCGTGAAATTTCAAACCATCACAGGCTTTCGCGACATCCTGCCGCCGGAGTCCGCGCTCTGGAACCGCGTCGAGCACGCGGCACGCGAAGTCTTCAGCACCTACGGCTACGGCGAAATCCGCCTGCCGATCGTAGAGCCCACCGAATTGTTCGCTCGCTCCGTCGGGGCTGAGACGGACATCGTTAGCAAAGAGATGTTCACCGTCACCGGTGAGCAGACGCCGAGGCTCGACTACGCGAGGGACAGAGTCGATGAAGCTTATGGAAGTTACAACCAAACGAACGATCCTGCCGATCTGCTGAAAGAGGTCGAGTTTTTCATTGCGGCGGCTAATGGCGCTGTCGAACGCGGAGAGTACTCGCCAGGACAAGACGACATACACGCGCTCAGAAAGATTGTGGCCTATCAGGCTGAGAGACAGCAGGGCGCTTTGCCATCTCGTGACTACGCAAACGCTGTCGCAACGCTGGTGACGATGTTCGGACGCAGCCAGCGGATGAGCTTGCGTCCCGAAGCGACAGCCTCTGCCGTACGTGCCTACATCGAGCACGGCATGCACCTCAAGCCCGGGAACGTGAAGCTTTATTACGTAGGCCCGATGTTTCGTCGCGAACGGCCGCAGAAGGGCCGCTACCGCCAGTTTTATCAGATTGGCGCGGAACTTCTCGGCCCCTCCGACCATCCTGCGCTCGACGCTGAAATCATCGAAATGCTGATGGTGTTTTTCGGGCGCCTGCAGCTCAAGGGCACGACGCTCTATCTCAATTCGATTGGCGACAAGAATTGCCGCCCCGCCTACGTCGAGAGGCTGCGCGAGCAACTGCGCAAGGTGAAAGACCAACTGGGGCCCGACAGCCAGCGGCGCATTGAGACCAATCCGCTTCGCGTGCTCGACTCGAAACTCCATGAAGAGCAGCACATCATCGCGAATCTGCCGCGCATCGCCGAACATCTCTGTCCGGAGTGCAAGGAGCATTACGCGAAGCTGAAGCAGGCACTCGCGCTGCGCGGCATTGCCTACGAAGAAAACTGGCGCCTGGTGCGCGGCCTGGACTACTACATGCGCACCACGTTTGAAATCACGGCGACGGGCCTGGGTTCGCAGAACGCCGTCTGCGGCGGCGGGCGCTACGATGGCTTGGTCGAATTGCTGGGCGGGCCCGCGACAACCAAAGGCATCGGCTTCGCCATCGGAACCGATCGCCTGATCTTGTCGCTCGAACAGGCGGGGCAAGCGGAATTTCCGTCCAGCGTCGCTGTTTTTCTGGCCTGGTTTGGTGCGCCAACCTATTCGGCCGCCGTTGCGCTCGCGCGCAAGCTGCGCGAGCAGGGTATCGCCGTCGAGATGCCCGCCGTCGAGATGAAGTTTGGCAAATCGCTGAGCTTGGCGGACCGCCTGGGAGCGCGCTACGCTGTGATTCTCGGCGAAGAGGAACTCGCGGCCAAGCAATTTACCGTCAAGCGCCTGGCCGACGGCGAACAGAAAAAGCTTTCGGAGACCGATTTGTTGGCATATCTGCACGGAGCGGCAACCTAACATGACCGCGCTCGATTTACTCGGAGATTGGCATCGCACCCACTATGCCGGTGACCTGCGCGCGGCCGACGCCGAAAAAGACGTCGTGCTCATGGGCTGGGTGCACCGGCGGCGCGACCTTGGCAACCTCATCTTCATCGACGTGCGCGACCGCGCCGGGATCGCCCAGATCGTCTTCAATAAGGAGCTGGGCATAGCGGCGCATGCCCGCGCCGAGGAGTTGCGCTCCGAATACGTGGTCGCCATTCGCGGTCGCGTGGCCCTGCGGCAGAAGCCCAATCCCGACCTTGCCAGCGGCGAAGTGGAAATTTTCGCCTCCGAGCTGCGCATTCTGAATACGGCCAAGACGCCGCCCTTTGTCGTCGAGGACGAGATCAACGCCACCGAGGAGACGCGGCTGCATTATCGTTACCTCGATCTGCGCCGTTCGCGCCCGCAGCGCAATCTCGCGTTGCGCCATCGCGTCGTCCTCGAAATGCGCAAGACCATGGACGCGCTCGGCTTCCTCGAAATTGAGACGCCCATCCTGACGCGCTCGACGCCCGAAGGCGCGCGCGACTATCTGGTTCCCAGCCGCGTGCACCACGGCCAGTTCTACGCGCTGCCGCAATCGCCGCAAATCTTCAAGCAAATTCTCATGATCGCGGGACTCGATCGCTATTTTCAGATTGCCCGCTGCTTTCGCGACGAGGACCTGCGCGCCGACCGCCAGCCGGAATTCACGCAGATCGACTTGGAGATGTCCTTCCCGCGCCAGCAGGATATCTTCGACGTTATCGAGCAGGTCATGGTGCGGGCCTGCGCGGTCGCCGGCGTCGAAATCAAAGCGCCCTTCCGCCACATGGAATATCGCGAGGCCATCCGCCGCTACGGCATCGACAAGCCCGATCTGCGCTTCGGCATGGAGCTGCAAGACGTGACAGCGCATTTCGAGGCCGCCCGCGAGAGGCTGCATTTCGAGGGCAACGTGCAAGCGCTGGTAGCGCCGGGCGCGGCGTCCTATTCGCGCAAGCAGCTCGATGAGCTGTCCGAGCGCGCGAAATCTCTCGGCGCGCGAGGTACCTACACCATAAAAGTCACCGCGGAGGGCGTATCTTCCGCACTCGACAAAACGCCCATGGGCGCGGCGGGAGTGCAGGCGATCGTAGCCGCGACCGGCGCCAAGCCAGGCGACCTCATCGTCGCCGTTTCCGCTACCGAGCAGATCCCCGGCACGGACACAGCCGCTCTGATCGCCGGACAATTGCGGCTCATGCTTGCCGAGCGCCTCAATCTCATACCCAAAGATCGCTGGGAATTTCTCTGGCTCACCAGTTTTCCCCTGTTTGAATGGAGCACCAGCGAAAAGACCTGGGCCCCCGCGCAGCACCCCTTCACCGGAATCGTGGAAGAAGACATCGACAAGATTGAATCGGCGCCTTGGGAAGTGCGCTCGAAGGGCTACGACCTCGTCGCTAATGGCGTCGAGCTTGGCTCCGGCAGCATCCGGATTCACAGCCAGGAATTGCAGGCGCGTGTCTTCGAGATGCTCGGCTTGAACGAGCAGCAGCGGCGCGAGCGCTTCGGTTTTTTTCTCGACGCGCTCACCTACGGCACCCCGCCGCACGGCGGCATCGCCCTGGGAATTGATCGAATCATCGCGCTGCTGGCCGGCGAAAAGTCGATGCGCGAAGTCATCGCCTTCCCGAAGACCACCGCCGCGCAGGATCTCATGGCCGAGTCTCCGTCTCCGGTCGATCCCGGCCAGCTCGATGATTTGGGCATTCAGATCAAGCCCGAAGATTTGCTGGAGGAGCCGCCAGCCGGAACGAAAGCTCCCAGCTCCTAGTCCAGAATGGCCGCCGCATGAGCCGCGTTCGCATATTGCCGGAAGCAGTCGCCAACCGCATCGCCGCCGGCGAGGTGGTCGAGCGGCCTGCCTCGGTCGTGAAAGAACTGCTTGAGAACGCGCTGGACGCCGGTGCCAATACGGTCCGCATTGAAATCGAAGCGGGCGGCAAGCGCATGATTCGCGTCACCGACGACGGCACCGGCATGATTCACGACGATGCGTTGCTAGCCTTCGAGCGGCACGCCACTTCCAAGCTGCGCAGCGCCGATGACCTGCTTTCGATTTCGACGCTGGGCTTCCGCGGCGAGGCGCTTCCCTCGATCGCATCGGTTTCGCGGCTGCTGCTTGAGACCCGCGCGGCCGAGGAGCAGCAGGGCACCAGCATCGAATTTGCCGGCGGCAAGCTGGTCGGCGTGAAACCCGCGGGCGTGCCTACCGGCACGGCGGTGAGCGTGGCCGATCTTTTCTACTGCGTGCCCGCGCGGCGAAAATTCCTGAAGTCGGAAACCACCGAGCTCGGCCACATCGCGTCGCTGGTCACGCACTACGCGCTGGCGCATCCCGGCAAGCACTTCGTTCTGAAAACGCCCACGCAGGAAATTGTGAATGTGCCGCCGGTGGAGACGATGGCCGAGCGCGTCTATCAGCTTTTCGGGCGCCAGATGCTCGACGAAATGGTCGAAATCCCCGCGACCACCGCGCCGATTCGCGCCGCCATCACCGACCCTGAGCTGGACGAGGCCGGACGCGCCGCCGAGCTTTCCGTGGGCGGCTTCATCTCGCGGCCTGAAGTGCAGCGCAGCAATCGCAACGGCATCTACGTTTTCGTCAACCGCCGCCTGGTGCGCGATCGCTTGCTGCTGCACGCGATTCATGAGGCCTACCGAAACATTCTGCCCGCCGGAATTTACCCGGTCGCGCTCCTGTTCGTTACGCTGTCTTGCGAGGAGGTGGACGTCAACGTCCATCCAGCAAAAATCGAGGTGCGCTTCCGGCACTCGCAATTCGTACACGATTTCACGCGGGACACGCTGCGCCAGGCGCTCGGCCGCGCGCGGCCCGTGCCCAGCTTTGCGGCGCCGGCCGGCTCCACGCATCTGCCGGAGCCGGGCCAGTTCGCCAATGGCCCTCCCGTTGCCGCGGCAGCGAGCGCGGGCGGGCCGATGGCCCCGCCGATGCCTGGCGACGTTGGGCTCGGCGTCGAAGAATTTGGGCTGACGCCGATGCCCGTCCGGCCCGAGGAGCAGCGCTTCCGCTTCGACGAGGCCGGCGGAGCGATCGCCGCCGATGCCGAGCCCGGCGGAATCGCCGAGCGATTCCGTCAGGCAGCCGCGCAATCAGCATCGCCGGCCGGCGAAATGCCGGCCAGCGCCGCCAGCCTGGCCGAGCTGAAGCCGCTCGGCCAGGTGAACGCTAGCTTCATCGTGGCCGTCAACAGCGAAGGACTGTGGATCATCGATCAGCACGTCGCGCACGAGCGCGTGCTCTTCGAGCAGCACCAGCGCGCGCGCCGCGAGGGCCTGCTTTCCGGGCAGCGCCTGCTGGTCCCGATCGTGGTGGAGCTGGCGCCGCGCCAGCGCGTCATTCTCGAGCGTATCGCCGAGGAGCTTTCCGCGAACGGCTTCGACGTCATGCCCATGGGTGCGCAAAGCGTGGCCATTCAGGCGGCGCCCGCGGGAATTTCCGCCGGCGATGCCCAGCGTCTCCTGGGCGAAATCCTGGACGGCATCGATCGCGAGCGCCAGGCCATTTCTATCGATTCGCTGCAGTCGAAAATCGCGGCCTCCACGGCCTGTCACGCCGCGATCAAGGTGAATATGCCGCTGGACCAGACCAAGATGGAGTGGCTGCTGGCCGAGTTGGCCAAGACCGAATGGCCGATGAGCTGCCCGCATGGCCGCCCGATTCTCCTGCGCTATTCGCTGCGCGAAATCGAGAAGGCGTTTAAGCGCGTCTGATCGAAAGCGGGAGTGCGCGCTTCCGTTAGCGCCCGCACGTTTTTATTCGCGCCGATCACGGTTCACTGTTCACTGACGACGGATGAAGAGACTGATTATCGCCATCGATGGACCGGTGGGTTCAGGCAAGAGTAGCGTCGCCAAACGCGTCGCAGACCTGCTCGGCTACACCTATCTCGATAGCGGCGCGATGTACCGCGCCGTGGCCTGGAAGGCGCTGCGCGACGGCGTCCCGCTCGATTCGCCCGGAAAGCTGGAGGCGTTGGCGCGCGCCACGCGGATCGATCTGGCGCGCGCGGACAGCGCGCTGCATGTGTTGGTGGACGGGGAAGACGTCACCACGCGCATTCGCTCAGCGACGGTTTCGCAAGCGGCTTCGCGCGTGGCGGCTGTGCCGGGTGTGCGGGTGGTCCTTGTGGATGAACAACGGCGCGCCGGAGCGCCGGGCGCCGTGGTCATGGAGGGCCGCGACATCGGCACCGTGGTGTTTCCCCGCGCCGATCTCAAGATTTTTCTCGATGCCTCCGTCGAGGTCCGCGCCGAACGGCGCCGCCAGGAGCATCTGGCCAAGGGCGAGGTCTTCGATCTTCCGAAGATGCTGGAAGAGGTGCGCCAGCGCGACCGTCGTGACCGCGAGCGCATTGTGTCTCCGCTGGTCCGCGCGCACGACGCCGTCGTGGTCGACAACACGGCGATGGACGTTGAAGAGTCCGCGCGGCTGATCGTCCTGCTGGCGCGCGATCGCGGCGCCGGCGCCGCCTAGCGCCCTGCAGGCACACGTGCACGCCGACAACTCTTCACTCCCGTAAATTGAAATGGAATCGCGAGCGCAGTATTTCCGCCGCGAAGTGTTGAGAAGCGCTAGGCCGGGCTGGACATCGAGGCGAGAAATTCCGCGTTCGACTTGGTTTTCACCAGCCGCCCCAGGAGCAATTCCATCGCTTCCACCGGCGACAGCGGGTTGAGCACCTTGCGCAACACCCAGACGCGGTTCAACTCGTCAGGCGGCATCAGCAACTCTTCTTTTCGCGTGCCCGAGCGATTGATATCGATGGCCGGGAAGATGCGCTTATCCACCAGGCGACGGTCGAGGTTGATTTCCATGTTGCCGGTGCCCTTGAATTCCTCGAAGATCACGTCGTCCATGCGGCTGCCGGTATC
>Ga0209415_10015410_pt1 | contig 12389 bp, 11 predicted proteins | sample PeaSoiSIISIP2007_FD_187696 | JGI IMG/M metagenome (GOLD analysis project Ga0209415, IMG submission 187696) | Peat soil microbial communities from Weissenstadt, Germany - SII-SIP-2007 (SPAdes) (version 2) | ecosystem: Environmental > Terrestrial > Soil > Wetlands > Peat | place: Germany... | reverse complement strand
CCGTTGATCAAGAGGAACTGCTTGATCGACAGCATGAACACCAATGCGACGTGCAGCGCGCAGGCGGCCGTCAGGCCGAAGCCCCAGACCAGCGTCGCCATCGTCATCGCGCGGCGAAAGCCAGCATCATTCCGCAGCGCATCGACCATCGCGGCGGCCTGTGCGCCGCGGCGGCGTGAGCCGGCCCTGGCCAGCTGGTAGATCAGGGGCCGACCGATCGCCGCCGATCCCAGGAAGATCGAGCCCACCACGCCGCCGACCAGGTTCTCGCGCAGCTGCAGGAACTTCACGCCGCCGCCGCCGGCGAAGGCGATTAGCGAGAGCGCGATGCCGGCCAGCACCAACAGCGAGATCGCGTCGACCTTGCGCTCGCGAATAAAGATGGCGAGCGACCACAGGATCGGCGGGACCGAGGCCGCCAGCATCGCCGGCGTCGCGCCGAGGCGCGGGCTGAGAGCGCTGTAGACCGCGAACGGCAGCACGAAGTTGAACGCGAGCTCGCCGGCGATCTTCAGGCCGTTCGCCCGGACGTAGGCAACGATCCGGCTCAGTCTCGTGTCATCGACGCTCATCATCATCACCACGTCTTCTCTCCTCTGGCCTGGCACTCGAATCCGGCGTCGGCGAAGATCACCTGGCCGGTCATCAGCTTGTTCTCAGGGCCCACGCACCAGGCCAGCAAGGCGGCCATGGCCTCGGGCGGTCCGGGATAGGCGCAGCGCAACGGCGCCATCGCGCCCATCTGAGCCCGCAGATCGGGGTCCGACAGGAGGTAGGCCGCCGCCGGCGTGTCGATAATGCCCGGCGCGACCACATTCAGGGGAATGCCGGCGCCAGCCCATTGCGGGGTTACCGCCGCGCGCCGGCCCCAGCGGGTCAAGGCTTGTTTGGCGCTGCCGTAGAGGTCCAGCGCGGACTTGCCGGCGGTGATCGCGTGGCTCCCTGCGGCGATTGCGGCGGCCTCGTCGCCGGCCAGACAGGCGTCGACCAGCGTCGGATCGGTCGGGTCAAGCGAGCTGATCGAGGACACCACGACGGCGCGAGGCGCGTCGCTGGCCCCCAGCAGCGGCCGCAGCCCCTCCAGCGTCGCCACGGCGCCAAAGTAGTTCAGCGCCAGCATGGTCTCGGCCGGGCCGCCGCCGGCGTTGGCCACCACCCCGTCGAGCCGGCCGCCGCTGAGCCGCGCCACGCCCTCGACCAGCGCCGCGCGCCCCTCGGCCGTCGCCAGGTCCGCCACCACGTCGGCGTCCCTCAGGTCGCAGCCGATCACGCGGCCGCCGCGCTCGCGCAGGTATCGCGCCGTCGCCGCGCCGATGCCGGACGCCGCGCCGGTGACGGCGTAGGTGCGGTCCGCGTGGTGTTCCACTTTGTGCCTCCAAGCCGAACCGTACCGTTCGGTACGGCTTGATAGCGCCGCGCTTTGCGTTATGCAAGGGGCTTCTGACGCCGAAGGGCAGGGCATGACTTGATGAGCGAGGTTGCCGAGAGGTCGGCCAAAGACGTGCGGCGCAACGAGATCCTCGAGGCGGCGTTCGAGGAGTTCTCCCGGCATGGCTACGCGGGCGCCAGCATGGCGGCCATCGCCCGCCGCGCCCACGCCTCCAAGGAAACGCTCTACGCTTGGTTCGAGAACAAGGAGACCCTGTTCAACACCCTGCTGGCCTCACGCCTCGACGGGATCGCCAGCCGCGTGACCGCCGTCGCCGCGCGCGACCCGTCGCCCGCCGCCGTGCTGCCCGCCATCGCCGAGGACGTGATCCGCCTCGAGCTGGCCACCGCGCCGCTGGGGCAGGCGATGGGCGCCGGCGAGTCGAGCGAGAAGGCGCTGCAGCTGGTCGGGCAGACAATCGGCGAATGGCGCGCCCGTTTCGTTGGCTACATCCTGGAGTGCCGCGCCAACGGGGCCATCGCCTTCGACGACGATCCATTCGAGATCGTCTCGCTGTTCGTGGCCATGGCGCAAGGCGAGTGGGGCCTGCGGCTCGCGACCGGCATGCTGGACCAGGTCACCGACGCGATGATCGCCGCCCACGCCCAGCGCGTCACGCGCCTGTTCCTCAAGGGCCTCGCGCCGGAGACACCGCCCCGATAAGCTCGGACCGCGCGATCTTCTCGGAGCCCATCATGCAGGACCTGTGGCGGCTGTCGGCGGGCGAGCTGGCCAGGCGCATTGCCGCTAAGCAGGTGTCCTCGGCTGAGGTGGTCGAGGCGCACCTGGCGCGCATCGAGGCGGTCAATCCGAAGGTCAACGCGGTGGTCCGGGTCCTGGCCGACGAGGCGCGGGCGGGCGCGGCGGAGGCGGACCGGCGAGTGGCCGCGGGCGGGCCGCTCGGGCCGCTGCACGGCGTGCCGTGCACGGTGAAGGAAAACATCGACATGGCCGGGCTGCCGACCACCCAGGGCGTGACCGCGCTGGCGACCGCGATCGCGCCGGCGGATGCGCCGGTGGTCGAACGCATGCGCGCGGCCGGCGCAATCCCGATCGCCCGCACCAACCTGCCCGACATGGGCCTGCGCGTGCACACCGACAGCTCGCTGCACGGCCTGACGCGCAATCCGTGGAACCTGGGCCGCACCGCCGCCGGCTCGAGCGGCGGAGAAGCGGTGGCGCTGGCCACCGGCATGAGCCCGATCGGCCTTGGCAACGACATCGGCGGCTCGCTGCGCAATCCCGCCAGCGCCTGCGGCATCGCCTCGATCAAGCCGACCACCGGTCGTGTCCCCGACGCTGGATACGTGCCGGGCGAAGACCGGCTGCTCGCATCGCAACTGATGATGTCGCAAGGCCCGATGGCGCGCTGCGTCGCCGATGTGCGGCTGGGCCTGCAGGTGTTGATGGGCGCCGATCCCCGCGATCCCTGGTCGTTTGATGCGCCGTTTGTCGGCAAGCCGCTGCCGCGGCCGATCCGCGTGGCGGTCGTGCCGGCGCCGCCTGGCGGCAGCGTCGATCCGACCGTGTCGGACGCCGTTCGCCGCGCCGCGGACGTGCTGGCGAACGCCGGCTACGCGGTGATCGAGGCCTGCCCGCCGCGCTACGAGGAGGCCGCCGAGGTGTGGGCGCGGTTCGTGCTCGGCGACTACGGATCGGTGCTGAGCCAGATCGGCCCGCTGATGGGCGCCGACGGGCTGGCGTTCTTCGAGGCCGTCGGCCGCGCGACGGCGCCGCTGTCGGACGCGGCCTCGATGTCGGCGTTGATGAGTCAGCGCGACGGCGTCGCGCGCGCCTGGTCGCTGTTCATGGCCGACCACCCGCTGATCCTGACCCCGACCTGGACCCAGCTGCCGTTCGAGCACGGCTACGACCTCGCTGACCCGACGGCGACCATCGACCTGATCCGGCCGGTAGTGGCGGCCAATCTGTTCGGCCTCCCATCGGCCTGCGTCCCGGCCGGCCGCGACGCCGACAGCGGCCTGCCGATCGGCGTGCTCGTCACCGGGCGGCGGCTGCGCGAGGACCTCTGCCTCGATGCGGCCGAGGCGATCGAGGCCCGGCTGGGCCTGCAGACGCCGATCGATCCGGCCGGCTGACGCCGCGGCGCTTTCGGGGCGCTGCCGTTGCGGCGCCTCCGATTGGATGCAATACCCGCCGTGAGGCCGCAGGGCCTCGGCTGGGAAGCCTGGGGCGAACGATGGCCGCGGCAGTCGAGAGGGCCTACCGCACGATTCGCGACGGCATCGTCAGCGGCGCCTATCGCCCCGGCGCCCACCTGACCGCCCAGGGCCTGGCCGCCACCAGCGGAATCAGCCGCACGCCGGTGCGCGAGGCGATGCGCCGGCTGCACGCCGAGGGGCTGATCCGCTTCATCCCCAACCGCGGCGCCTTCGTCACCCATCTCGACGAGCGCGACATCTTCAAGATCTACGACCTGCGCGTGGTGCTGGAAGGCTACGCCGCCGAAGCCGCGGCGAAGGAGGGCTCGGCCGAGCAGATCGAGGCGCTCGGGGCGCTGGCGCAGGAGATGGCGGCGGCGGTGGAGCAATCGCCGGCCCCGGCGATCGACCGCGTGGCCCAGCTCAACAACGAGTTCCACAAGCTGATCGTCACCGCGGCGGCCAATCCGCGGCTGGAGACGGCGCTGGCGTCGATCGTCGAGATGCCGCTCGTGCTGCGCACCTTCCGCCGTTACAGCCGAGACGAACTGCGGCGCAGCGCCAACCAGCACCTGGAGCTGGTGGAAGCGCTGCGGGCGCGCGACGGCCTTTGGGCCCGCAGCGTAATGTCCAGCCACATCCTCGCCGGCCGCAACACTCTGCTGCGCTCGCTGGCGCCGGAGGGGGAGTGAACCCTGCTCTTCCCCCCGTGAAGCGGGGGGAAGTGCCGCAGGCGAGGGAGCGCCAGCGACCGATGCGCGACGATGGGGCGACCGGCGGCGCAAGGCTGTCACCGGCTTCGGCGCGCGTCTCCCCTCCGTCGCGGCTCACCTTGCCGCGGCTCGCCATCGCGACACCTCCCCTCGCCTGAAGCGAGGGGAGGAGCACCGTCGCCCTTACACCACCCCGGCCTTCTCCAGCGCCGCCAGCTCATCCGCCCCGACGCCCAGCTCGCCGAACACCTCGGCATTGTCCTGGCCGACCGACTGGGAGGCCGGGCGGCGCACCGCGCCAGGCGTGCGGGACAGTTTCGGAAAGGCGTTCTGCATCGGCAGCTTGCCCCAGCGCGGATGGTCGAGTTCGACCAGCGCCTCGCGGGCCGCGAAATGCGGGTCGGCCAGCATGTCCGGCGCGCGGTAGATCTTCCCGGCCGGCACAGCGGCCTCGATCATCGCCGCCTCGACCTCGGCGACGGTCCGCTCGCGGGTCCAGGCTTCGATCAGCCCGTCCAGCTCGGCCTGCCGCTCGCCGCGCGCCAGGTGCGTCGCGTAGCGCGGATCGGCGGCCAGTTCAGGACGGCCCATCGCGGCGCAGAGGCGCTGGAACACCGAATCCTGGTTGGCGGCGATCAGATAGTCGCCGTCCCGGCAGCGGTAGACGTTGGAGGGCGCCACCCCTGGCAGGATCGAGCCGGAGCGCTCGCGGACATAGCCGGCGAGGGCGTAGTCCGGAACCAGGCTTTCCATCACGTGCAGCACGCTCTCGTAGAGCGATGAGTCGACCACCTGGCCCTCGCCGGTGGCTTCGCGGTGGCGCAGCGCCGCCAGCGCGCCGAGGCAGCCGAACGTCGCCGCCAGGCTGTCGCCGATCGAGACGCCCATGCGCGAGGGCGGCCGGTCGGCGTCGCCGACGATGTGGCGCCAGCCCCCCATGGCCTCGCCGATGCCGCCAAAGCCCGCCCGCGCGGCGTACGGCCCGGTCTGGCCGTAGCCGGACACCCGCACGACGATCAGGCCGCGGTTGGCCTCGTGCAGGCGCTCTGGCGATAGATTCCAGCCCTCCAGCGTGCCGGGCCGGAAGTTCTCGATCAGGATGTCGGCCTGGGCGATCAGCCGCCGCGCCAGGTCCTGACCCGCCGCTTGGCGCAGGTCGAGCGAGACGGTGCGTTTGTTGCGCGACAGGATCTCCCAGAACAGCGGGTAGCTGGGCTGGCCCCACTCGCGCATCGGATCGCCCTTGCCGGGGGCCTCGACCTTGACCACCTCGGCGCCGAGATCGCCCAGCAGCTGGCCGCAGAACGGCCCGGCGATCAGCTGGCCCATCTCCACGACGCGCAGGCCCTTCAGCGGCCCCCGGTTCTCTAAAGCGCTAGTCGACATCTTGCGGCCTAGTACTGACTTGCCCGAGCTTGGCGCAGTCTCCCCTCCCCCTTGCGGGGAGGGGTCGGGGGTTGGGGGTATCTGCGCAGGCGCCATGAGTTTGGCGTCCGGCCGCATCCGCCGGCCCGCATCGAGCTAGCACCCCCACCCCTTACCCCTTCCCGCAAGGGGGAGGGGAGATCACCTAAGCGCCGCGCCTCGGAATCAATCAGCATCAGAGTCCTAGAACTTGGCTCCCAGCGAGACGCCCCAGGTCAGCGGCGGCTGGAAGCTCTCCGGCGACGACAGCGGGCCGACGGTGAAGCGGTCGTAGAGCACGTGCTGGTCGGTCAGGTTCTTCACCCACAGCGCCAGGCGATACTTCTCGTCGGGCGTCGACAGGGCGACGGTGGCGTTGACGATGGTGTTGGCGTTGCGCAGCGTGAACCACGGCGCGACCACGTTGATCGGGGTCAGCGAGTTGTACATCGCCGAGGTGTAGGCGGCGTTGATATTGCCGGTGAACACGGCCCACGGCATTTCGTGGCGGTAGTTCAGCCCGATGCTCGCGCTCCAGTGCGGCACGTCGGGCAGCGGGATCTTCGAATAGTCGTTGGTGCCGCAGAAGTAGGGGTCCTCGCCCGGCGCGCACGCGCCGTTGAGGTTGGCGGTGAACTTGTCGAAGTGGCCGTCGAGGTAGCCGAGCGACGCGTCGGCCGACAGGCCCCCGCCGATGACGCCGTGCGCCTCCAGCTCGACGCCTTTGTAGGTCGCGGCGCCGGCGTTGGCGACCACGGTCTCGTCGAGGCCGGTGGAGGCGTTGAGCCGCTGCACCTCCTCCTGGATGTTGGCGTACTTGCTGATGAAGGCGTCGGCGTTCAGCACCAGGCGGCGGTCGAACCACTCGCTCTTGAGGCCGATCTCGTAGCTGTCGACGTGCTCGGCGTTGTAGGGCCCGGCGGTGGTCTGGCTGCCGGCGCGGCCGTTGAACCCGCCGCTGCGGTAGCCGCGCGAGTACTGGATGTAGCCCATCACGTCGGGCGTGAACTTGTAGCTGAGCACCGCCTTCGGCGAGAAATCGCTCCAGTTGGCGTTGTAGGCGAACGGGAGCGGGCCGAGTCCGGGCGGCGTGTTGAGGAAGCGCTTGTCCTCGTAACTGTAGCGGCCGCCGGCGGTCAGGGTCAGCTGGGGCGTGAAATGGATGTTGGCCTGACCGAACGCGGCATAGCTGTCCTCATCCTGGCTCGCGTACTGCGTGACCGAGAAGTTGCCGAACAGCGCCCCGCCTTCGACGTTCTGCAGGCTGTAGTGCTGGTGCAGGATGTAGACGCCGCCAACCCAGTCCACCTTGTGCTCGCCATCCGGCGAGGCGATGCGCAGCTCCTCGCTGATCTGGTTATGGTCCTGCGCGCGCGCCGAGGTGAAGAACGGACCAATCGCCCCGAAGAAGTTCACGTTGCCGGCGCCGCCGTACTCGTTGACGTTGTTGTCGTCGAACTCGCGGTAGCCGGTCACCGAGGTGAAGGTGCCGAAGTCGGTCTTGTAGTTCAGCGTCGCGGCGACCCCGGTGGTGTCGTAGTTGTAGTGCACCGGGATGGTCACGTTGACGTCGTAGGGCCCCAGCGTCGGGTCCATCGGAGAGCCGATCAGCGCCAGCAGGAAGTCCGGCGCCGGGGCCAGGGCGCCGACTGGCGGGGTGCCGTTCTTGTTGGGGAAGCCGCCATCGCGGTCGGTGTCATGGTCGAGCACCAGCGTCGCGTCGAACGGACCGGACGGGGTGTAGACCAGCGTCAGCCGCTCCGAGAGCGAGTTGATGCCGCCCAGCGTCTTGCCGTCGGCGACGTTGTGCAGGAAGCCGTCGTAGTTGAGGTCGAGCACCGACAGGCGCACCGCCAGCACGTCCTTGACGATCGGCGCATCCAGCGCCGCGCGCACTTCGAGCCGGCCGCGGTCGCCGCCGGTCAGCTCGATCTCGCCGTCGAGGGCGCCGGTTGGCTTCTTGGTGTTGATGGCGACGGTGCCGCCGATGGTGTTGCCGCCGTCCAGCGTGCCTTGCGGGCCGCGGCGCACCTCAATGGATGCAATGTCGAACAGGTCCTCTACCGCGCCGACGTTGCGGGCGAGGTAGACGCCGTTGACCTCGACGCCGACCGTCGGCTCGAAGGTTGACTCGACGTCGCCAAATCCGAGCCCGCGCACCGAGAACGACGACGCGTTGGGGAACGTCACCACCTGATCGAGCGTCACGTTGGGGATTTGGCCGCTGAGGTCGGTCAGGCTGGTGACCGAGGCGCTCTTCAGCGTCTCGGCGTTGAACGCCGTGATCGCCAGCGGCACGTCCTGGACCTTTTCCTCGCGCTTCTCGGCGGTGACCATGACCTCGGTCACCTGCGTGGAATCGCCGGTCGCGGCGTCGCTCGCCGCATAGGCTAGTCCCGCCAGTCCGAGGCCGCCCATGGCCAGGATGGTCGAGGCCAATATGCGTTGCTTGATGGTCACCTGAGCGTCCCCCTCTTGCTCGACGGACGCTTCTTGCGGCGCCCGATGTCCGACGGCGATTGCACGCAGTCGGCGCTCTTTGAAGAGTGGATTCTCTACAGGAGGTTAAGATTGCATGCAATATGGCTCGATATGACTAACCCTCGCCCCGCCAAGTGGGGAGAGGTCGGCCGGTCGCGACGCGAGCGGACGGGTGAGGGGACCTTGGCGCGGAGCGACAAGGTCGACGCCGACGGGCGTCGGACAGCGATCGCTCGGCGAGAGCCCCTCACCCGGACGAAGGCTGACGCCTTCGCTCGACCTCTCCGCGCTGCGCGGGGCGAGGGTTAAGAAGGGCGTTACGACCTATTCGGCCGGCGTCAGCGCCGGCTTCGCGTCCTTCACGATCACGCCCGCAGCCTTGACGCCCTCGGCGGTCATCGGGTCGTGGGCGACGTCGGCCGGGGTCAGCGCGCGGGTCCAGGCGGCGAACTCGAGGCAGGCGCCGTCGGGGTCGAAGAAGTAGACCGAGCGGACGAACACGCCGGGGTGCACCTCGCGGCTGACCTGGGCCGGCGAGTCGTCGTGGTTCATCACCATCGACACCTTGACGCCCTTGGCCTTCAGCCGGGCGCAATATTCGTCGAACTTCTCCGGCGGCACGTCGAAGGCGACGTGGTTCATCGAGCCGTGGGCGGTGATCATCGAGCCCTCGCCGGGCAGCGACTGCGGGCTGGCGAGACCGGGCTGCCGCTCCGGCGCGTTGGGGAACCAGAAGAACGCCAGCGAGTCGCCGTTGCCGATGTCGAAGAAGAAGTGCTGGCCCATGCCGCCGGGCAGGTCGATGGTCTTGGTCAGCGGCATGCCCAGGATGTCGCGGTAGAACTCCACCGTCTTGGCCATGTCGCGGCAGGTCAGCGCCAGGTGGTTGACGCCGCGGATCTCGAATTCGGCGTTGGCTTGCTTGGACATGGTCGGTCCTCCCATTCGGACTAGCGGTTGGCGGTTTGGTTAGGTGCTCGGGCGCGTCGAGGCGCTGAGGAAATCGGCGCCCTTGAAGTCCTTCGGCGCGGCGACCTCGACGATCGGGTCGGGCCGGTCGTCGAACTCCATCCGAAGGGCGCGGGTGATCACGGCATGCATATCGTAGAGGCAGGTGATGTAGGTGAACTCGAAGATCTGCACATCGTCCCAGAAGGTCTTCAGCTTGTCGAACACTTCGTCGGGCGTGCGGCCGTTGGCCTGGGTCAGGCAGTCGGCATAGGCGAGCACCGCCCGCTCCTTGTCGTCGAACAGGTCCGAGACGGTCCAGTAGGGCACCGCCTTGATCTTTTCCTCGGAGACGCCCAGTCCGCGCAGCGACTTGCAGTGCTGCGAGAACACGAACTGGCTGCCCTTGTTCCAGCCGGCGCGGGTCTGGCCCAGCTCGCGCAGCACCGGATCGATCCGACGGTCGGGATGGCGATAGACCGCGAAGCCGTCGACCGCGTGCTGCAGGATGTCCGGGGCAAGGGCGAACACCGTCCACCAGTCGCCGGGCGTGCCGGTCGCGGTGCCGGGCTGGCTGACCGGATCACGGTCGCCGAACAGAGCCTTGTACATCCGCAGCACGATCGGCGCGGTGGCCTCGGCGCGCGGCACTTGGCGAAGTCTGGGCATGGGAGCGCTCCTTGCGACCAGGGACAGGCTTAGGCGGCGCCGACGAACTTCGCCACCTGGGCGGAATCGAAATACTCGTCCAGCCGCGTGATCAGCCCGCCCTCGACCGCGCAGACGAGGCAGGCCGTGAGCCGCACCGCGACCCCGTCCGCCCGCACGCCGGTGAGATCGTGCTGCTGCACGAAGCCGCCTTCGAATACGTGCAGTCGCCGGTTGGCGTAGACGCGGTTGGAGATGCGCTTGACGAACCCCTTCAGCGTCTCGGCGTTGTCGTCGCGGGTTTGCTCGGCGTCGTCGGTGTTGTGCCAGATCTTCGCGTTCGGCGCGTAGCAGCCGTAGAGCGTGCCGATGTCGCCTTGCTCCACCGCATCGAAGAAGCGCTTGGCCAAGGCGCGGGTATCGGCTTCGGATGACATGACGGTTCCTGCGCAGCGGGCGAATGAGACCCGCGAAAAATTGCATGCAATCTGGACCGAGGCAAACCGATTATCCGTGAACCCCGGGCGGCCGTAGCGTTATCCCCGCAGGCTCAGCGGCGGCACTTCGGATCGGTGGAGCGCCCGCCGCAGACGTAGACCTGGTCCATCAGGTATCGGTCCGCCGCCGCCTCGGCCTTGAGCAGCGCCGCCGCCTTGGCCGCCTGCGCCTTCGGGAACACCAGCTGATCGCCGTCCGCCGAAGCGGGCACGCGGAACTCGCGAGAGATCGAGTACAGCGCCGTATCGCCGCTGATCGCTTTGTAGAAGATGTGCACCCCGAAAGCCTGGCCGCGCTCAGTGCCGCACCGCACCTGGCCATAGGCGACGCGCAGGCCGCCCTCGGTCTGGGCGACCGGGCCGGAGACCTTCACCCCGGCGCAGGCGCCGCCGACGTTGGCGAAGATGTTGCGCAGGAAAGCGCTCGGGTCGACGCCGCGGTTGGCGGCGAACCCCTGATCGGTCAGCATGTCGCTGTAGTCGTCGTCGCGACGATCGGCGGGGATCTGTTCGTGGATCCAACCCTGCGGCCCCGACTTGTCGGTGATCCGCTTCCACGCCGGCGGACCGGGATAGGGCTTCATCACCAGTTGTTCGTCGGCCGCGGCGGCGGACCCGGCGACGAACGCCATCATCGCGGCCAGGGCGAGAACCATCCGTCCACGCATCTTCGCTCCCCAGTCCGACGCGCTCGCTCAATAGCCGCGCGCGCCGTGCACCTGCTGATAGGTCTTCTGCAGCAGGGCGCCCACCGCGCCGCCGCTGGCGATGGTGCTCTTGCCGAGGAAGTGATCGCGGCCGAGCAGGGTGGCCAGCTCGGGCGGTTTGCCGGCCAGCCAGTCGTCGCCGAGGTGGCGATAGTCCTCCACCGGCGCGAAGCCGAGGCGGGTGTAGGTCAGGTGCAGCACCACGCGCTCGCCGTCGATCTGGCGCGGGTAGTTGCCGTGCCAGACGTTGCCGTTCCACAGCACCAGCGAGCCTTTCGGCGCTACGATCGGCCGGGCGCCTTCGAGGCTCTGGCGCACCTCGCGGGGCGGATGGCTGCGGTGTTTGTGGGTGCCGGGGATGACCAGCGTGGCGCCGCCTTCGAGGCTGAACTCGTCGGTCACCCAGCAGGCGGTGCACATGATCTCCCAGGGCGGAAACGGCGCCGGGAACCAGCTGTTGTCGGCGTGCAGGCCGAGCGATCCCGGTCCCTTCTTGCGCACCGAGCCCACCAGCTGCGAGAGGATGAAGCCGGGGCCAAGCAGGAACTCCGCCATCGCCAGCAGGCGGGGCGCGAGCACCGCCTCGGCGAACACCGGCTCGCGCCCCAGCAGCACGCCGGCCGAGTAGCCCTTCGCGCGGCCTTCCGTGCCCTGCGCGCAACGGACGATCGCCGCGCGCACCTCGTCGGTCAGCGCATGGGCGACGGGGTCCTGGAGGATGGTGTAGCCGTCATCGACCAGCTGACGGACGTTGTCGCGCAGGTCGAGGTCATCGATGCGGGGCGCAAGGTCTTCGGCGACGGCGTAGGGGTCGAGGGCGGTGTCCAGCGGCATCGAGGCGTTTCCATCTTCCGTCCGCCGTCTTGGGCGCGGCGCCGAGCGGGCGAAGTTACCGTCGCCGCCGCGCGCGGTGTCAAGTTGCGGCGATGGGCTGGTTTGATCCGCCTCGCGCCCCAAAATCCTGGCTAGGTGTAGCGCGTTGGGAGCATGGGATGGGCATCAGAAACTATCTGATCGAAGGCGTTTCCGGCGCCGGCAAAACCACGGTGGCTGAAGAACTGCAGCGACGCGGCTACCACGTCATCCACGGCGACCGGGAGTTGGCCTATCAGGGCGATCCAAAGACTGGGGAACCCGTGGATGGGCTTGCCCACGCGCACCATATTTGGAACGTAGACAAGGTCAGAGCGCTGGTGGCCGACCAAAGCCATGCTGCCTCTTTCTTCTGCGGCGGCGCCCGGAATTTCCCTCGCTTCATTGATTTGTTCGATCGGGTCTTCGTTCTCGAGGTCGATCTGGAAGCGTTGATCCGACGGCTTACCGAGAGGCCGGAAACTGAGTGGGGCGGAAGACCTGCCGAACGGCGCCTCGTCAGGCGGTTGCACGCAACGAAAGAAGAT
>Ga0209415_10015409_pt1 | contig 12389 bp, 11 predicted proteins | sample PeaSoiSIISIP2007_FD_187696 | JGI IMG/M metagenome (GOLD analysis project Ga0209415, IMG submission 187696) | Peat soil microbial communities from Weissenstadt, Germany - SII-SIP-2007 (SPAdes) (version 2) | ecosystem: Environmental > Terrestrial > Soil > Wetlands > Peat | place: Germany... | reverse complement strand
CAGGTCTTCCTCACCAACGACCGCGACATCGCCGCCGAGGATCTCGCCTTCGAGTACAACGCCCGCGCCGGCATCGAGCCGGTCATCGGCGAGTTGAAGAGCGCCTGGGGCTTGGGCAAGGTCCCCAGCCAGATCTTCGAGGCCAACCACGCCGCGATGCTCATCAAGCTGCTCGCCTACAACCTGATGCGACGCTTCGCCGTCGCCTCCTGCCCGCCCGAGCTGCACGGCTGGCGTGCGAGCTGGCTGCGCCGCGCTCTCATCTGGACCCCAGGTCGCCTCGTGCGCTCCGGTCGTCAGTGGTCGCTCCGGCTGCCGCCCTCTTCGATGCTCGCGCGCAACCTCAACTGACCTCGGCGCCAGCTTCACGCGTGCCGTGGGGAAAGGGGCAAGTGTGCCCAGAATCCCAAAACCGACCCATCGCTCGCGTCGTTTCACGCGATAGCCGGCGGATGCAAGCGGGTGCGCCGCGACTCACGACGTTCCGACTCGGGCGCGCGAAATCCACGCTCAGGGACAGTGTTTCGTAGTCCAGGGACGACGTCCCGATGTTCAGTTCTGTCGTCCGGTCGCTCGAGAAAGAGAATTTCTGGGTTCAGGGACGACGTACCGGAAGAGAGAAACGGACTTTCTGGTGTCAGGGACGTCGAACATGGAACCAGGGACGTCGTCGATCGATTCAGGGACGGTGATTCTGGATCGCGGGACGACGTTTCTGGTTCGAGGGACGTCGTACATGAGGTCAGAAAGTGGCTTTCTGGGTTCAGGGACGTCGTCGATGGGTTCAGAAACGGCGATTCTGGGGGGACGGGACGACGATTCTGTCGGCGGGGAGAGCGTCCAGGAAGTCAGGGACGTCGTCCCGGAGTCGAGGGACGGTGTTCCTGAGGTCAGGTACCCAGATTAACTCGAGAGGAACGCAATTTCTGGATCGCGGGACGCTCGGTCGGAAGTGAGGGAGTCGAGCCGGGGATGACGGGTGTCGGTCCATGGTGACCGGGGCGTTGTCGAGGAAACTAGGACGCCAGGATCACACGTCGAGGTCGCATCCCTTCGCCTAGTTGCACGCAACACGCGGCTACCTTGCATCCGCGCCCCAGGCACGTCCGTTGCTCCGTCTGACGGGATGCGCGGTCCGGTTGCCACGCTGCTCGCCGTGTCGTGCTCAGGCGTTGCGACAGCCGCGATTCTCGCACCATCGGCCGGCTGCGATCCGGGCTTTCACGTCTGCGTGACCGTACAACAGTGCTTCACCGAAACCCCGGTGGTGGGCGCGCACGTGAGCTTCTTCTATGGAACCGGAGACCCCATGGGCCCGAGCGGCGACACGGACTCCTCGGGACGCTACTGCGGCGGCGACATTGGCAGCACCACGCCGCCGCCGCACTACGCCATCCACGTCGAGGAGACGGGCTATCAGGACCAGAGCGTCGAGGTGAATGGCGGGGGAAGCGACACCGACGTCTGCATGACCGCCCAGGCATGCGCCCCGGGCGAGGTCTGGAGCTGTAACTGCGGCAACGGTGGAGCGGGCTCCCACGTCTGCAACGCGCAAGGAACTGGGTTCGACGACTGCGCGGGATGCCCCGACTCGGGTGACGCCGGCGTGGAGTGAGCCGGATAGGGAGCGTTCAGAACGCCCGCGCCGTCGCCAGCGCAGGTCGCGAAGAGACGCGCTCACTCCATCGAACGAGCGCGGGCCAGCGAGCGAGGTCGATCCCGATCCGCTTGCTGAACATCGTGGGGTTGACCAGCGCGAGGTCCACGAACGAGAACCCCTCGCCGCGACCTACTCCCCCTTCACCTTCGTCCACACCGCCAGCTCGTTCCCATCGGGATCCTCGAAGTGAAACCTCCGCCCCCCGGGAAACTCGTGGTCCGCCCCGAGGACCTTCCCCCCCGCCTTCACGACCTGCGCCCGCACCGCGTCCAGGTCGTCCGCGTACAGAATCGCCAGCGGCGGCTTGCGCTCGCGTTCCACCCGCATGCCGCCGCCGTCCCGCACTCCGTCGTTGAACGCGACGTACTCGGGGCCCCAGTCCTGGAAGGTCCAGCCGAAGGCCGCCTGGTAGAACGCCTTGGATCGCGAGCCGTCGGCGATGGACAGCTCCACGTAGTCGATGCGAGCGGGGGTCGTCATGGACGACCGCTATACCGCAGCTCGCGGGCGGCTGCTCAGAGCGACCGGACGAACGCCTCGAGCAGCGCCGGCGACGCTCCCGGCTTGGTCATCTCGGCGATCCACGCCGGCGATCGGCTCACGACCGCCTTGCGCCCCGCAACCGCCGCGAGCGCCTGCGCGAACACGACGATCGGCAGCACCGTCAGCATCACGATGAAGTACGGCGCGCGGCTGTCGATCCCCTCGAACGCCCCCGCCCGCAGCGTCGTGTAGACCACGGCCCCGAGCAGGACACCCGCCGACAGGATCGGCACCGCGACCAGCCTTCGCACCCGCTGCGCCCGCGCGACCAGCTGCGCCAAGGCGATGACCTCTTCGTCGGGGGCCGGCTCGGACGCTTCCCGGTACGGACCTGACGACGCAGGGTGCTCCACCCTCGTAGTTGCCCCTCGCGGCACGGTCCGTCGACCCGACGGAGTACACTCGGGTAGGTCCTCGTGAGCTCGTCGCCCTACGTCACCGAGGTCGCATACGTCCGGCAGTTCTGCGGGGAGCTCAGCCCTACGCTGCTGCGAGCAGCCGCGGGGTTGGGGGGATTCCGCGTCGAGGACCGGGACGAGTTCGACTACTGCGAGCTCGGCTCCGGCCTGGGCGACACCACCTGCACCCTCGCCGCCGCATATCCTCGCGCCCGCTTCGTCGGCGTCGACTTCAACCGGGCGCACGTCACCTTCTCGCGCGAGATGGCGCACCGCGGCGGGCTCGAGAACGTGCGCTTCGTCGAGCGCGACTTCGCGGACCTCGAGGGCGAGCCGCTGCCCGAGCTGGACTTCGTATGCGCGCACGGCGTGCTCGCCTGGATCGCGCCCGACAAGCAGCGCGCGCTCATCGCCCTGGCGGCGAAGAAGCTGAAGCCGGGGGGCGTGCTCTACGTGAGCTACAACGCGCTGCCGGGATGGGCGCCGGTCCAGCCGCTGCGGCGCCTGCTCACGGACGCGGCGGGAACGACTGGAAGCTCGCTCGAACGGGCACGACGGGCGGTCGATCTCGCGCGCACGCTGCGCAACGGCGGTGCCCAGTACTTCGCGAGCAACCCGGCCGCCGGCGAGATGGTCGCAACGATGGATCGCGTGGGCCCGGGCTACACGGTGCACGAGTACCTGCAGGAGCACTGGCGCCCGATGTACTTCGCGGACCTCGCGGCCGAGATGGCCGCCGCCGGCCTCACGTTCGCGGGGGAGCTGCCGCTCCATCGCAACGTGCCGCGGCTGACGATCCCGGCGGGGCTCGGGACATTCTTCGAACAGCCTCGCGACCGCATCGAGTCCGAGCACCTCAAGGACTTCGCCACCAACAACTTCTTCCGCGCCGACGTCTACGTGAAGAGCACCGAGGCGCCGGATCCCGCGGTCGCCTCCGCGCTGCTCGACGGCACGCGCTTCGGCACGCTGGTGACGCTCGACAAGGTCCGGCGCGACGCGCGTCTCGCGCACCACGAGATTCAGACCCAGGGAGAGCCCTTCGACTCGCTGCTAGCCAACCTGTGCGAGCACCCGGCCACGTTGCGAGAGATTGCAGGGCGCGGATCGCTCGCCCGGTTCGGCATGGATCGCCTGCGAGAGGCGGTGGTCGATCTGCTCGCCGGCGCGCAGATCACGCCGATGGCCCCCGCCGCGAACGCGGCGCACGTCGCGGCTCGATACAACCGCGCGGTGCTCGAGCAGCCGCTCTCGGAGACTCACCCCGTGGTCCTCGCATCGCCCGTCGCCGGCACCGGCATCGCCGTGCCGGGGTTGCAGGCCGTGTGTCTGCGCCTGCTCATGCTGGTCGACGGGCCGGATCGGGGCGCGTGGATACGCGCGTTCGTCGCGCGTCAGCCGGTGCGCCTGCACGTGGCCGGTCGACCGGTGTCCGATCCGGAGGAGCAGGCCAGGATCATCGCCGCAGAGCTGGAGCGGTTCCGGGCGCAGAGGCTGCCGAAGCTGCAGGCCCTCGGCGTCGTAGAGGCGTCGTGAGTCACGCTCGCCTCTTCGTCGTCGGCGCGGGTCTCGCGCTCGCCGTCAGCTGCGGCTCATCCTCGGCCCCGCATTCCCTGCCCTACCCCGTGCTCGACGGCTCGACTCCGCCCTACGACGCCTCGATTCCGCCCCTCGACGCCACGACTCCCCCCGGCACCCCGCCGGTCATCCCCGTCGAAGAGGATGCCTACCGCGACTGGGCACGCCTGCCGTACGTCCGCATCGGGACGCGCACGTACATGCGGAGCACCTACGACCGTGCCGGCGGCAACGAGGCGGCCGACGCGAGCCACTATCTGCACGAGAACGCCCCCGGCGACGACGTCGCGCTCGACGTCGCCGGGAAGGGCGTCCTCTCCTTCTTCCGCGCCAACCACTGGCACGGCAGCCCGTGGCACTTCGGGGTCGACGGGACGGACCAGGTCGTGAGCGACACGGCGACGGCGACGCCGGACTCCCCTCCCCCGACGTCGACGTTCCTGCCCGCGACGGCGTTCCCCTCGCCGCTCGCCCTCACGTACGCCACGACGCAGGGCGCCGACGTGTCGTGGGTACCGATGGGGTTCACGCAATCGCTCGCGATCGCGCACGGGCACTCGCACTACGGCACGGGGTACTTCATCTACTCGCTCTACGATCCGAGCGCGTCGCTGTCCCGGCCGATCACCGCGTGGTCGACGTCGGCGACGCCGTCGAGCGACGTGGTCTCGCTCCTCGCGGCTGCCGGCACCGACATCGCGCCCACCGGCACGGGCGTGACCGGCGGCTCGGGTACCGTCGATCTCCCTGCGACCGGGGCGGTGACGCTCACCGACCTGAATGGGCCCTCGACCCTTCGTGTCTTGCGACTGACGGTTCCCACCGCCTCGAGCGCCGCCCTCGAGTCCGCGCACCTGCGCATCACTTGGGACGGACGCCCGTCGCCGTCGGTCGACGCGCCGGTCCCCCTCTTCTTCGGCGCCGGGACGCTATTCAACCGCAACGGCGCCGAGTACCTGGTCAAGTCGCTGCCAGCCGTCATCCACTTCACGCCAGGGGGGATCGAGCTGTCGGCGTACTGGCCGATGCCCTTCCTGCGCTCGGCCCACATCGAGCTCGTAGGAGGCGGCGCGGCCGTGGCCGGCATCGGCTGGCAGACGCGCACCGCCCCGTACACCGATCCGCCGGGCGACGTGGAGCTCTTCCACGCGACCTACGTCGACCACGGCACGCCCTCGGCGGGGCTCGACCTCGTCCTTCTCGACACCACACGGACCGAGGGCGGCGGCGACTGGTGCGGATCCTTCGTCGGCACGTCGTTCATCTTCTCCGACCAGGCCAACCTCGGCACCCTCGAGGGCGATCCTCGCTTCTTCTTCGACGACAGCCAGACGCCCCAGGGTCAGGGAACCGGCTCGGAGGAGTGGGGCGCCGGAGGCGACTACTGGAACGGGGGACAGATCACGACGCTGCCGCTGGCCGGACATCCGGTCGGCGCGACGAGCGCGCAGGCGTCGATGGGCGCGCGGGATCTCGTCGAGTCGGCCTACCGGTTCTTGATCGCCGATGCGTTCCCCTTCGGGCGCAACGCGCGCATCCAGCTCGAGCACGGGGGCGTCGACGACTCGACCGAGCACTATCGCTCGATCGCGTACTGGTACGGCAGCCCGAGCGCGTGCCTCGTCCAGACCGACACCCTGCACGTCGGAGACACTGCGGACGAAGCGGCCCACGCCTACTCGTCGCCCGCGGCGTCTGGGATCGACACGCTGACGACGCGCTACGAGTGGGGCGTCGACCACGTAGGCGCGCAGGGGATCTACCCGGCCACCGCCGACACCGGGCGACACACGACGGGCACGACCGAGCTCACGATCGCGACGCGCCCGGACAACTTCGGCGTCCTGCTGCGTCGCAAGCTGGACTACGGCTACGCCGATCAGCGAAGCGCCGTGTACGTGGCCGACACCGCTGCGGGCGCGCCCTTCGTCGCGGCAGGCACCTGGTATCTCGCCGGATCGAACACGTGCGCGTTCGTCGACGCGCCCACCGAGACGGGAGTCGTGGCGCCCACCGCGGAGACGTCGAACCGCCAGTGGCGCGACGACGAATTCCTGCTGCCGCGCTCACTCACGCGCGGACGCGATCACGTGCGCGTTCGCGTCGTCGCGTCCGGTTCGAGCACGTGGAGCGAGTACCGCTACACGGCATATAGCTACGTCCTTCCCTGACGCGCCGAGACGCACGACCGCTCCGAGCGTTCGATTGCGGCGTTGCCGGAAAAACCGCGTCATCTCCGCGCGTTATCGAACACCATGCCGTCAATTAGTGCACGCGCTCGCACGGTCGATGGGTATGGTTCACGCGCTTCTTGCGCGTCGCCGCACATGGTTCGCAACTTGCTGAACGCGGCGCCCGAGAAGTCCTCAGGAGGAACTCATGATCTCCAATCGGGTCACGGAGCTTGTGCGCCTCCAATCGTTCTCCGTGAGCGCAGCGGCGCTCGCGTTCGCCTTCGTCGCGTGCGGCGGATCGGTCGCCAATCACGCCCAGTCGGACGGTGGGAGCAGCGGTGTGGAGGAGGCAAGCGTCGCCGTCGACAGCGGCGGCAACACTGTTCTGGACAGCGGCTCGGCCGTGCAGGAAGCCGCCACCGAGGCGGCCGTCGAAGCCGGGCCCGACACGGGCGGTCCGAGCAACGTGTACCCGGCCTTCCCGATCGACGTGCCGCAGGTCACCGACAACGGCGGGCCGGTTCTCGCGGCACCGGTCATCGTCACCGTCACGTGGAGCACGGACCCGGACGCCAACTCGTACAACACGTTCGACGACGCGATCGGCGCCTCGACCTACTGGCACGCGATCAACAGCGAGTACGGCGTGGGCGCGGCGACGAGCGGCAGCGCCAACCACGTGAGCATCACGACGGCGCCGCCCGCGACGCTCGCCGACACCGCTCTCGACACCATGGTGTCGACCAACGTGGGCACGAGCTGGCCCGCCGACACGCCCAACACGATCTACGTGATCTACCTGCCCCCGGGGCTGAGCTTCACGTTCATGGGCCAGGACATCTGCAGTCAGGCCGGCGGTTACCACACCGAGACGCAGACCGGGAACATCACCTACGCGGTCCTTCCGCATTGCGGCTGGTCCCAGGCGTCCGACCTCGAATACTCGGCAAGCCACGAGCTGAACGAGGCCGCTACCGATCCGCACCCGACGACGAACCCGGCGTACTACGGCTTCGACGACAACCACCTGGCGATGACGTTCTTCAACCAGTTCCAGACGGAGCTCGGAGACGCCTGCGAGTTCTTCAGCGAGGCGGCCGACTCGATCGACATGACGCCGTACACCGTGCAGCGTCAGTGGTCCAACAAGAGCGCCGCGGCGGGCCACGACTGGTGCCTGCCGCTGCTGGGCGAGCCGATGTACAACACGACCATGATCCCGTCGTCGAAGGAGGACGTGATCAGCGTCGGTCTGGGCGGCGCTCCGATCCAGAGCAAGGGATTCAAGCTCGCATTGAACGAGTCGCGCACCTTCCCCATCGGCTTCTTCAGCGACCAGCCCACGAGCGGCCCGTGGACGATCGACGTCCAGGGGGGGGCGGGCGAACCGCTCCCCATCAACGGGCAAGGAGGCACGGTGCCAAACGGCACGGTGAACGTCACCCTGGACCGGACCTCGGGCGTCAACGGCGAGGTCGCCAACGTGACCATCACGCCGACCGCGTACAACTCGTACAACATCATCTACTTCGACATCCGGTCGGTGCTCCCCGGAGCCCAGCAGCACCATTACCTGCCGATCCTCATCAGCCAGAACTGACCACGCGTTCGAGCGGGCCCTCCCGCTCGAGCAGGAAGTAGCTCGGCGTCGGCATCTGCCAGAAGCCGAGATCCAAGTAGGACCATCCCAGGAGCAGGTCGACCGACCCCTCGTGGAGCGCCACGATGGGATCGCGCATCCGGGACATGAGGCCGCGCTCGGGCGAGTAGTCGATGAGCAGGCCCCGCGCGATCCCCCTGGGCGAGCGCGGGGAAAGCTCGACTACTCTGTAGTGGCCGAAGGACCACGGCACGCCCTTGCGCACCTTCGCCACCGACGGGGCATCGAGGCCCCGCTGCTCGACGCGCACGTTCCAGCCGCGAAGCTCGCCGGTGCGGGGATCGCGATGGAAGGTCTTCTGGAAGGTCTTCCAGGTGAGGCGCTCGAGCCACGCGGGCAGGCCCAGGCTGATCCCCCGGTACTGCGAGTCGTCGAGGGCCCGGGGATCGATGGCGTGGCCCTGCCGGAGCGTGGCCGCGAGGGCGCCGCGCTTCATCGAGAGCACTTCGTCGCGCGAGGCCACGCCGGGAACGTAGCGACTCCGGGGTCAGTTGGGAAACCCCCGGTCTTCGAGGAGCTTGCGCAGGGCCGGGTGAACGGCGATGTCCGGCTTGCGCAGCTGCGCGCGCAGGTGGCTGATGGTGCTATAACCCCAACCCTTCTGGAAGAGGTTGACGATCCAGGCCGCGACGCTGCCCTTCGGGTCGCAGTGGATCTCGGCGACCACGTGGGTCGTCGTTCCGTCGGGCGACTGGGTGAGCACGAAGGCGCTCTCCTCGATGTCGCCGCGGACGTAGCTCGTCTGCGGCGCCGCCGGATCGTCGACGGAGCGCATGCGGACGGTCAGGGTCCGCTGCCCGGGGTCGACGGCGATCGTCACGTCGGTCACGAAGTCGCGATCGCTCATGGTGGGCGGGGTTCCCAGGTGCGAATACAGGATGTACTCGGTCTCGCTCACGCGACGGAGCACGCGGGCCTCCTCGATCCCATCGATCCATTCCTTGTCGCGTGGGACGTCGACCAGGACGCTCCCGACGACGAGCAGCGGCGCGTGGACATCCCCTTCGCCGCGGAACGCGACGAACGGGCTGCCCGGCACCTCTTTGCGGGCCACGACGATGCCGTCCTCCTGCCGGAGGGTCTCCCACCCGCTGCCGCTGGCGCTGGCGTCTGCGGCGATCGATCCGGTCGCCGCGAGCAGGAGCAGCGGCGCAGCCCACCTCATGCCCAGCTTCACGACGCGCGCCCCCCGAGCTCGAGAGACGGACGCGCCGCAGGCAGCCGCGGCGCGAGGCGCCGCTTCGTCAGCCCCGTCATGCGGGTCATGATGAAGTCGGCGAGGCGCGTGGGCAGGGCCAGCAGGAACCCGACCATGATGCGCGCGCGCAGGGGCGCGACGTACCGGGCCCGTGGCCATCGATCGGTCGCTGCCCGCTCGATCGCCCGGGCGATGCACTCGGGGCCGACGGCGGTGCTGTCGCTGATGCGCCTCAGCTCGTCTGCGCGTGCGAAGACGGGAGCGTACGGCGAATCTGCGGCGCCGTAGGCCTTCACGCCGGACATCGAGCGGTCGGTGAAGTTCGTGTGGATGACGCCGGGCTCGATGAGCGCGACCTGGATGCCGAAGGGCGCGAGCTCCATGCGCAGGGCGTCGGACAGCGACTCGACGGCGAACTTGGTCGAGTTGTACACGCCGAACAGTGGCAGCGTGTACCGACCCCCGAGGCTGCTGACGTTGACGATGCGGCCGGAGCCTCGAGCGCGCATGTCCGGGATGAAGGCGCGCGTGACGGCCATCAGCCCGAAGACGTTGGTCTCGTACTGGGCGCGCATGTCGGCGTCGGTGATCATCTCGGTGGGGCCCAGCGCGCCGTATCCGGCGTTGTTCACCAGGACGTCGAGCCCGACGCCGCGCGTCGCCTGCAGGACTGCCTGCCTCGCGCGCGAGATGGAGTCGTTGTCGGTGACGTCGAGGGTCAGCGTCTCCACCCGACCTGCCGACTCGGCCCGCAGCTGCTGGAGCGCCGTCTCGCTGCGCCCGGTCGCGAAGACGCGGTGCCCCTTCGCGGCGAGGTGCAGCGCGGTGTGCCGGCCGATCCCCGAGGTCGCACCAGTGATCAGAAACGTCAGCGTTCTCATCTCGGTCCCCTTTTTCCTTTTGGCTCAGAAGCCGTGGCTGAAGCTCACCAGAAAGTGAAACTGGCTCCACTTTCTTGAGTCTCCGCCCCTCCCCCGTCAAGGGACAAAGTGAAGGCTACGTCACTTTCTGGCCCGCGCCGGACGGGGGCGCTCGGCCCCTGCCGGAAGCAGGTACCGGTGGAACATTTCGCGCAGGGCGAGCTTCACGTCACGATCCGCGACCTTCGGTCCGGCGTGGGGTCTGACCCCCGCACGTTCGACGGCGACCTCGACGGCTGCAATCTGGATGATCAGGGCCGCCGCCTCGGGGTTGGGGATCACGTCGGCCGGGACCAGGGCCGTGATCGTCTGCGCGAGCATCGCCCGGTCCTGCGATTCGGTGGTGGCTCGCAGGCGAGCCACGTCCGGGTCGGTGAGCGAGGCCGCCGTGTAGACGCGCGTGAGGGCGGCATTTTTCCGCGCCAGATCCACCAGGACGTCGATCACCGTGTCCATCGCGACGCACGCATCGGCTCCCGCGAAGCGGGCCGGATCGAGCCTCGCGGCCACCTCCGCGCGGGCGTGCGCCAGGTGGTGCCGGAGCATCTCGATGAACAGGTGTCGCTTGTCCTTGAAGTACCGGTACAGGGCCCCGGTCGAGACCCCTGCCTCGGCCGCGATGTCGGGCGTCTGCGCCCCGTCGAACCCGCGCTCCGCAAAGACCTTGGCCGCGGCAGCGAGCAGGGCGTCGTACGTGCGCGCGGCGCGCTCCTGTTTGAACGAAGGGGGCGGCGGCAGGGCGGAGCTGGCCATGGCCCCACGTTACGATCAAGACGAATGTGACGCCACTTTCGCTTTACGGGTCGTGGACCCGACCGGCCCGGATGCGATAAGGCATGCTGAGCAATGCGCACCCTCGCCGCGGCGATCCTGGTCGGCATCGCCGCGAGCGCGCCCGGCGAGGGACGCGCGGATCCCTTCTGGGGGGGCGCCGACGTGAGCGCGAACGGCTTCGCGTGGCGACCGGTCGGCGACTCGCGACCGAGCTGGCAGCGCGGTCTGGCGCTGGCGTGGGGTCCGACGGTGGCCGACGACGAAGGCCCCGTCGCCAGGTTCACCGGCCTGGTGCAGTTCGAGGTGGCGATGTTCGATTCCCGCTCGTACGCAGTGGCGGTATCGACCGACGCCTTCGAGGCCGCGGCTCGCCTCGGCCTGCTGGAGCCGGAGATCCGCGCGGGCTTCGCGCTCGCGACGGTCGATGTGATCGACGGAACCTGGAGCGGCGAGCTGTTCTCGCCGCGGGCCGAGGTCGGCCTGGGCGTTCGCGTCGGGCGCATCCGCGTGTCGCTGGGAGTCCAGGGGGAGTACTTCTGGCGCTGGTTCGGACCGAGCATCCTCGAGCGCGGCGTCGTGCTCGATCTTCGCTACGAGAAGCCCTGGCACCCGCGCGGTCAGTAGTACAGGTACATCGAGAAGCTGCCCTCGGTCGCGAGCGGCCACCGGCGCAGGTCGAAGCCCGCCGCGAAGTTGGGCGCGAACTCCCAGCGCGCGGTCGTCTCGGCGAGCCAGGTGGTGTTCGTGGTCGCATCCGGCAGGTACGACAGGCCCCCGTCGGCAGTCCACACGAGGGTGTGCGAGAGGCGCCATCGCAAGCCGCCGACAGGGCCGACGCCCGCCCGGAACGTGGAGCCGGCGAGCCCGCGCAGGGTCGGCGAGTACTGCAGCGCCACGTCTCCCAGCAGATACAGGGCAAACCGGTCCTCGTGACCCACCCCGAACGCCACGCCCGCCGATGCGTCGATGTCTCCCGCCGCGCAGTCGAAGCACCCGCCGTCGCGCAGGCGCATCGCGCCCGCCTTCACGGCGAACGCCATCGGGTGCTGGAAGCGGGCCCAGGTCGGCAGGGAGATGACCCGGACGAGCCAGAAGTCCTCGAGATCGAACGACTTGGGCTTCGGGTAGAAGCGCAACCGCGTGGGAAGGAACTCGATCTGGGACGTCTCCGGGTACCCGTCGGGGGCGTCGGCGAGATCGTGGAGCGCCACGCGGGCGCCCGCCTCGTAGAACCCGCCGCCGTCCTCGGGCATGTAGCCCGTGCCGAGGTTCACCCGCGCCGTCGCGTGCCCCATGTGCGGCATCTTGTCGTCGGGGACCGGCACGGCCGGCGTCTCGGTCGCGACGGCGATCTCGGCGCGTCGCTCGAGGAGGCGTTGCTTGATCGCCGCCACCTTCGGGTCGTTGGTGAGCAGCGCGCCGCTCGGGTCGCGCAGATCGACGAGATCGTTGGCCGCATCGAGGATGCGCGCGCGTTCCAGGTC
>Ga0209415_10015408_pt1 | contig 12389 bp, 11 predicted proteins | sample PeaSoiSIISIP2007_FD_187696 | JGI IMG/M metagenome (GOLD analysis project Ga0209415, IMG submission 187696) | Peat soil microbial communities from Weissenstadt, Germany - SII-SIP-2007 (SPAdes) (version 2) | ecosystem: Environmental > Terrestrial > Soil > Wetlands > Peat | place: Germany... | reverse complement strand
ACAACGAAATGATTCAGATTGTGGATGGCCTCTTCGAAGAGATCGGCGTGAAGGAAACTGCGGGCAAATAGCAATCCCGCAGCGGATGGGGAAAATGACTTCCCCTCGCTACCGGCCAGATCCGCATGAACGCAATCTACCGACACCTGGCGCCATGGTTGTTGACCATCACGGAAGCAATCATGGTGCTGGCTGCCGCGGGTCTTTCACTGCGTCGCCGCACTCAAAAGAGCGGGTTGCTCTTCGATCGCGTTGAAAAACTCTTCGAACGGCTCGCCCGCCACCGCGCGCTGTCGGTCTGGTTTGTCTTTCTCCTGGCGCTGAGCATTCGGGCAATCCTCATTCCTCTACTCGGGATTCCGCTCCCGGACTGGAATGACGAGTACAGCCACCTGCTTGCCGCCAACACCTTCACCTCGGGCCACCTGACGAATCCCACCCACCCGATGTGGGTCCACTTCGAGAGTTTCCAGATCATTCAGCGCCCAACCTACATGTCGATGTATGCCCCAGGGCAGGGCCTCGTGATGGCAGCGGGACTGAAACTGGGCGGCCATCCCTGGGTCGGAGTGTGGTTGATGACGGCTGCCCTGTGCGCCGCGCTCTGCTGGATGCTGCAAGGCTGGTTCCCACCAACGTGGGCGCTGTTCGGCGGAATGCTTTCGGTGCTGCGCTTCGCGACCTTCAGCTATTGGATGAACAGCTATTGGTGCCCCGGTCTGGCCGCGACCGGCGGGGCGCTTGTGTTGGGTGCAATTCCAAGGCTCCGCAATCAGCCCCGTATCCGGGAAGGCATTCTGCTCGCCCTGGGCCTCGGCATGATGGCGAACAGCCGTCCCTACGAGGGGCTCGTATTCAGCATCGCGGTCGCGGCTGGTTTGCTCGCATGGCTGAAGGGTCGAAGGCTGCCGCCCTGGTCTCGGTTGTTGTGGCGGGTCTTCGTGCCCGCAACGTGTGTGCTTATCGTCGCCGGCGTGGCCATGGGATATTACTATTGGCGCGTCACGGGAAGTCCGTTTCGCATGACCTATGCCGTCAACCGCGAAACCTATGCGGTGGTTCCCTACTTCTTGTTTTTTTCGAAGCGGGCCGTGCCCGAGTATCATCACGCGGTGATGCGCGACTACTATGCCGGATGGGAAGTGCGACAGTTCGACGAAGCTCGCACTCTGGCGGGCTTCGTGCGCCGGACAGGCAACAAGATTGTCCAGCTCTGGCGATTCTATCTCGGGCCGGCATTCTTGCTGCCTTTGATTGCGTTTCCCTGGATCTGGCGCGACCGTCGCATGCGTCTCGCGCTTACCGCCGGCATTATCTTTTGCCTAGGATGGCTGGTGGAGACGTGGACCTTTCCTCACTATGTCGCCCCCGCCACCGGGTTGGTCTATCTGGTGCTTGTGCAGTGCATGCGGCACCTGCGGTTATGGCGCCGCAACGGAGCGCCCGTAGGACAATTTCTTGTGCGAAGCGTCCCAGTGGTGTGCGTGGCAATGATTTTCCTGCGCCTAGCCGGAATCGTCGTCCACGCTCCCCTCGAACCGCACTGGCCGTTGGGCAATGTCGATCGTGTACACATTATTGAACGGCTCAGCGCCATTCCGGGACCCCATCTTGTGATTGTGCGTTACGGCCCGGATCATAATGTGGATCGCGATTGGATCTACAATGCTCCCGATATCGATGCATCGCGCATCGTCTGGGCCCGCGACATGGGGAAGGAACAGAACCATGAACTATTGCGGTATTTCCACGGTCGCCACGCCTGGCTGATGTCGGGCGATGAATCGCCGCCGCAGCTTGAGCCGTATCCTGTGAACTGAGGCTGAATCTGCCGACATCCGCTCCCGATCATCGCGACTCCGATCGTTCCGGCTCATGGCTGACGGCCAAGCGCTTGCGCGCTCATGGCACGATTCTTGCCCTGTGCCTGTGGTCACTCTACGTGTGGACCCTGGCGACTCCGGGCCTGCGTGACCGCAACGGAAATCTCAAGGGAACCGACTTTCTGCACCTCTATACGCTGGGCTCGCTCGCGGTGGCTCATCGCGGCACCGATTTGTACGACTTGACTGCACAGGCGGCACTGGCGGCACGGCGCGTGCCGGAAGCTGCAGGCATTCGGTACTTGCCGCTGTACCCTCCACAGGTGTCGATCATCTTCGCGCCGCTGGCTCATCTCTCCTACGGCTGGGCGTTGATCTTCTGGTTGAGCGGCAGCGCAGTTCTCTATGCTATGTGCTGCTACAGCGTGTGGCGCGCCTGCCCGAACCTGCGCGATCACGGCGGGACCGTCGCTCTCCTCGCCGTGGCCTATCCCGCTTTCTTTCACCTGATGGCGTGGGGACAGACCTCGGCCGCAGCGCTCGCCTGCTTCACGCTGATGTTCTTCCTGCTGCGTGACCGGCGGGAGTTCCTTGCCGGCCTGATGCTCGGCTGTCTGATCTTCAAACCCCAGTTGGGATTGGCTGCCGCCATCGTGTTCGTATTCACCGGCGCGTGGAAAACCGTGGCAGGAGCGGCTCTTTCGGCGACGGTGCAAGCCGCCGTGGGAGTTCTGTACTACGGAGCCGAGCCGCTGCGTCAGTGGATTCGCATGTTGCAGAACGTGCGGGCTGTGTTGCCCCTGCTCGAGCCCAAGCTCTATCAGACTCACTCCTTGCGGACGTTCTGGTCGATGCTTGTGCCTTCGCCCGCATTATCCTTCAGCCTTTACGTTGTGAGCGCAGCGGTCATCCTCGGGTTCACGATTGCATGTTGGAGGCGCAACCGGACAGTACCTTTACCTCTGCGGTATTCGGCACTGCTCTTGGCTAGCGTGCTCGTGGCGCCGCACCTGACGGTTTACGATCTGGTGATTCTGGCGCCTGCGTTTGTTCTGCTGGCGGACTGGCTGATTGGAGAACCTTCCACGCCCGCGACCCGCCGGTTGGGAACTTTCCTGTACCTCGTCTACATGCTCCCTCTGTTGGGATCCCTCACGCGATGGACACACGTCCAGCTTTCGGTGATTGCGATGGCGGCTACGGTGTGCCTGATCTGGAGCATCTCCCGCGAAGCCAGTTCGCGGCTTCCGGCGCCGGGCACAGCGAGGGTCGCTGCACCTTCGTGAAGTCTGCGCGCTTAGCGGCTATCCCTGCTTCCAAACAAAAAGGCCAGCGCCTCTGGGAATCTCCCCGCCCAGGCCGCTTCATGATGCGTAGCACCCTCGTCGATCACCAACCTCAGGCGTGTATCGTCCAATCCGGCGCGCCGCAGAATCGCCGCCAGTTCGCGAACGTCGTCCACCACGCTCTGATCTTTATCCTTTCTCCCCGCTTCGGCGGTTCCGGTCGCCAGAAAGACCCGTTCCGGCCAGCGCTTGACTCCGCGACTCTGCCGGATCAACTGCCGGTTCGACGCCCATAGCGAGGGACTTTCCAGCAGCAACCGGCCAATCACGCCCGGACGGACCGCCGCAGTGTAGAGCGCAATTAGGGCCCCCAGCGACGACCCGCCTAGCCCCGTATTCTCAGGCCCGCTGGCCACGCGGTAGTTGCGAGCCATGAATGGCATTACTTCTTTGAACAAGAAACTAGGATAACGGGTTCCATGCGCCCGCAGCGTCATGGGATGCAGCGAGCGGTGCGGCATGTATTCGCGGACGCGGTCTCGGGCCGCATTATCGATGCCCACGAAAATCATAGGCGGAACCACGCCCTCGCGGATCAAGCGGTCGCCGGTCTCATCGACCTGCCATTCCACTCCGGTAAACGAAGTCGCTGGTTCAAACAAGTTCTGACCGTCATTCAAATAGAACACTGGGTAACGGCGTCCGGCATTGGCGGGATCGTCGTATGCCGGAGGCAACCACACGCGCAGGAATCGCGTGTTATGAAAAATGCGGCTGCGGAATTCGTGCAGGCGCAAATCTCCCGTCGCGGACTGCGCACGGATGACGTCGGCCGGCGCAGCGCCATAATTTTCAGTTTGCTGGGTTTCTTCCATCCGGAAAAGCGCGCCCTCAGAATACCAACGGAGGCCCCGGCTTACGCCCTCGCCCCTTTGATTTTGATCACCATCGCGAGAAGACTGATCAGAGAAATCAGCGCCAGCGAGATCAGGCACAAAATACACCAGGTCATCAGTTCATAGGCTTCGATGTAGGTCAGGTAGAGGGCAAAAGTCAATCCCGCAACTGCCGTGCCCAACAGGCGGTTTGGCGTTTCCGCGCGCGACTTCCAGAATGTCGCCAGGACGAACAGCGCCGCGTAGCCCGCTACGCCGATCCCGGCTACGGGAATCCCTTCGATCGTCGACCACTCGCTGCGGTTCACGATGTCGCAACTGAATCTCTGGCTGAAATCGCAGAACGCCGTTGCCGACTTCGCATAGTGGCGCTGGAGCGATACCGCCGACACGATCACGCCCGCCAGCGACAGAACGGCAACGACTCCAAACAGAACTCGATGGAAGCCCCGCACCGCCAGAACTTCAGAAGATGGATCCAGATCCTCGCCCGTCACGGCAGGCTACACCCGGTCTTGTCGCTCAAGGCTTCCAGGGACAAAACCCCTTCCTTCGGCGGTTCCATTGCAAACTGCCAACTGGGAAACAGCTTCACTCCCGCGATTTTGCACGCCGGCACGATTTCCGATGAGCCCTTGATCGCGCACTCCTGGTAGGGCACGTACTGAAAGGCCGTGCCAAACATTTCTTTCTGCTCGATGCAGTGCGGACACCAGTAAAGGCCGTACATTTTGGCCTGCTTGGTTGCCAGGCACTTCGCGAAAGCATCGTACTTGTGATTCTTGTAGTACCGGCCCGCGAGGTACGCGCCTGCCAGCAGGATCAGAATGACGCCGTACGTGAGGACCTTCTTCGTCTTTCCATCACTCGCGCTGCGATCGCGCTCCTGCTGCCGTTTCCGTCGTTCGTCAGACATGACTCATCCTTATATCACGGCGATCTCTTGCAACGATCAGGCCACAACATTGAGCGCTGCGGGAAGGACGTCCAGTTCTTCGCAGTGCAGCGTTAACACTTCCCCGTCCACCATGACATCGATCGGCGCATCCAGGTTGAACTCAACCCGCTGCACGCCCTTGCGCTCAGCCAGCGGGTGCTCAATGTGAGTACCGTCATAGAGACCGGGAAGATTGCGGATCAGTCCCAGTCGTCCAATCGGGCCCCAGCGAACATATTCCAGCAGGCCGTCGTCGATCTCGGCTTTGGGGGCAATCATCATCGTCCCGCCGGTAAACTTGCTATTGTTGAAAGTCAGGAACAGGCAGCGCCGGCTGTCGAAATCGGCGGCGCCCTCGACTCGCACCGGAAAAGGCCGGCGCCGAAATCGAGATAAAGTCAGAAAAATTGAGGTTACATACCCCAGTTCGCCCCAGGCGCTGAAACGCCGGGCCCGGAGCGTGGCGACGTCCGCCGCAAAGCCCATGCTCAGCAGATTGATGTAATGGATCACGCCCGTCCGGTGGCGTAAACGCATCACGTCGCAAGATCGGCTCCGGTGAGCGAGCAGAGATTCGATCGCATATTCGACGCCTTCGTGACTGAAGTCGCGCAGAAAAGAATTGCCCGTGCCCAGCGGCAGGAATCCCAGGGTTGGGCGCTCCCCGACGAGGGCCTGCGGGTAGAGGCCGTTCACGATTTCGTAAGATGTGCCGTCTCCGCCGACCGCGATAAAGTGCCGGAGTCCGCGCCCATAGGCTGCGCGCGCCATCTCCGTCGCTTCTCCGGGAGCATGCGTCTCCGCCACCGTGACCTCAATGCCGCCAGCCCGCAGCCGCTCCAGCGCGGGGCCCAGCAGTTTGCGGCTCCGCCCTCCTCCTGCCGCCGGATTCACAATCGCGAGATAGGTTTGCCCCAAGGTTCGAGATCCATTTTCACAGCAAGGAAATGCAGGTGCGAAGCGGTACTTCGTGCAACCAATTCAACTTCCGTGGCCGGTCACAATCCCACAACTTTGTCCCGCTCCACCGACTTGCCAACCTCTTCCGCCAGCACCTGTCTCTTGATCTTCATCGAAGCGGTCCGGGGAAAGTCCTTCTCCCAGACCAAGTACCCGGCCACACGCTTGAAGTCGGGCAGGCGGCGATTGCGTGTCGAGATATCCTCCAGCAACTTGCCGTCGAATTTCTGACCTTGCTCCAGGCGCAGCACGAGAACCAGGCTTTCGCGCCCCAGTTCTTTCTTCGGCCAGACGTAGTTCCCCGCAAACACGGCATACTCTTTCACCGGCAGCCCGTCGAAAACGGTTTCAATGTCCTCGGGGTAGATATTCTTTCCCCCCTCGGTGACGATCATATTTTTCTTGCGGCCGAACAGCTGCAGATGGCCGCCGCTCCCAAACCGGCCCAGATCGCCCGTTAGAAGCCAGCCATCGACGATGGTCTCCAGCGTGAGTTCGGGATCATCGAGATAGTGCGACATCACGGTCTTGCTGCGAACCGCCACTTCCCCCACCCCGTCGGCATCTGGATTCAGAATGCGCAGCTCGACTCCCGGCAGCGGCTTGCCTACCGTGTGGGCTCGAAACGGTTTGAGGTCGTTGAGCGTAAGCGCGGTGCCCGCCTCGGTGAGACCATAGCCGTTCACCACCGGAATGCCGAGATCGTAAAAGAACTGCATGGTCGAGGGCTCCATGAATGCCCCGCCGGTGATCAACGCCAGCACCTCGCCTCCAAAGCCCCGGTGCACGCTCGAGAGCAACATACGGCTGAGCCTCACCTTTGGCCGGCGGCGCGTCAGCAGCCGGTTGGTAGCAATCATAGCGTTCAAGTACGCCCGCTTCCACGACGGCAGCTCGTCGAATTTCGCACGCAGGCCGCGCTCCAGATTCTTCACGATCATCGGGACCAACGATACGTAGGTGATGCGGTAGCGCACAAACGCGTCGCGCACAAACTCGGGCCGCAGCGTACGCAGATGCACCACGCAAGCTCCGCATACAAACGGCCCGATGAAGCCCACCATGAAATCAATGGCATGATTGGTCGGAAGAATGCTCAAATACCGCACTCCCGGCCAGAACGGATACCACGCCGTGAGCGCACGGCACTGTTCCAGATAGTTCTCGTGGGTAAGGACGCAGCCCTTGGGACGCCCGCCCGTGCCCGAGGAATAGACGATGCAGGCGACGTCGTCCTTCTGCCGCATGACGAAGTCGGGAGCGCCTTTGCGCTTGAAGTCTTCCCAGCGGAACGCGCCCGCCAACTCCACGCCCAGCGGGGCCTCGGTCACTAGAACAATCTTGGTCGCAATTTTCTGGAAGTCGGGGGATTCCATAATCGCCCGCCACAGGTGGTATTCAACGATCAGCACCTTGGCCTTGGAGTGAGCAAGCAGTTGCAGATGTTCCGCCGCGGTCAGCTTGTAGTCCAGCGGAACGAGTACACCACCGCAGTAAAAGATCGCATACGCCGAAATCAGCCACTTCGACTGATTCGTCATGATGATCGCGGCGCGGTCGCCGGCATCGTAATCGGCGTCCTCGAGCGCGCGGGCCAGCGGCAGCGCCAGCTCCTTGAAATCGGAATAGGTCAGGCGGACCTTCTCGCGATCGCGGTCCGCTTCGATCAGGCAGATTTCAGAAGAAAAGCGGTCGAGCGCATCGCGCAGCGCAGCGCCCAGACACGTGTATTGGCGTAGATCTAGCATAAAGAAGTGATTGTAGATTGTTGATTCAGTACCGGGATACGTGGCCGCAGGCAGGTTCCTCGGCAATCAACAATCACAAATCAGCAATCAACAATGGGATTCTCATCTACAACCGGGCCTGAATCCTGGCGGCCAGCGTGCGGAAGTCGGTCACGCCCTGCAGTTCATAGTCCGGAAGTTCCACTCGAAAGTGATTTTCCAGCTTGGTGAGCAAGTCGAGCGTCTGCAGGCTGTCGATCCCGAGCGCCTTGAAGAAGTCTTCGTCGGGGGAGAGTTTCTCGCGCGGGACCTTGAAGTGCGCCGCAGCCAGCGTAAGGATCTCGTCGAGCGTCTTTTCTGCTGTTTCCATAAGCAGTTATTCTAATCCAGTTTGAACTAAGGCAGATACGGCTGCGCGTCGGTGCTCTGTACAAACTTCTTCAATCCGGCTTGCACGGCCGGACGAGAAAACAGCTCGCAGAAAACATCGATCTCCTTCCGCAATTCCTCGAGCGGGACCGGCTTGATGAATTGCTTGGCCGCCGCCGCGGTCTGCCGGTCGAACTTTCCGATCTGCTCCGCTGTTGCCCGCGCTGCGCGCAGCGCCTCGCCTTCCGAGACAACCTGGCTGGCCAGTCCGATCTGCTGAGCCTTCGCGGCATTGAAACTGCGGCCGGTCAAAAGCAGGTCGCGTATGACCGCGTTGCCCACATCGCGCTTCAGGCGCGGGATTCCCCCGAATCCGGGAATCAGCCCCAGCCTCAGCTCTGGAAAGCAGAACCGCGCCATCTTATCGGCGATGATCAGATCGCAGACCAGGGCGAGCTCAAATCCTCCGCCAAACGTTACGCCATGTACGGCGGCAATCGTGGTCAGAGGAGCGGCATCGATTCGATTCAACACGCGGTGAATACGCTCCAGAAAATCGCGCACGCCACGCAGAGCCTCGGATTTCTCCATCGTCTGCGACTGCTGGTAGAGTTCCCGCAAATCGGCGCCGGCACAGAAACCCGGCTTCAACTCGCTGTAGACGATGAGCGCATGCGCGTCCTTCTCGAGTTCGTCGAGCGCAGCCGCGAATCGCTCCAATTCGCCGAGCGACAGCGTGCCCAACTCGTTGCAGGGATCGCGGTGCAGCGCCAGTTCGATGACCCCGCTCTGAACCTGCCACGACAGCGCTTGCCCTTGGAATTGCTTCTCGCCCAAAACCGTCTCTTTCTGCGTCGAGCCTAGACTGCCTGCTTCACTCGATACATATCCTCGATCTCGCTCTTCATGCGCGCGGAAATCAGATCGCGCTTCAACTTTCCGTTCGCTGTGAGCATTCCATTCTCGATGGAAAACGCTTCCTGCCGCAGGCAAAACGCCCGCACCTGCTTATAGTGCGGAAGCTGCGGATTGACCGCATCGAGCACTGCCTGCACCTGTTCTCCAGTGACGTTCCCCGTAACAATCGCCGAAAGATATCCGCGCCCATTCCCCACGACCACGACTTGCTGCGCCCCCGGCAGGTCGCGCGCAATTTCCTCTTCGATGGTTTCCGGCGCAATCTTGTGGCCCGAGCCGAGAACAATCAGATTCTTGATACGCCCCACGATCCGCCAGTTCCCCGAAGCGTCCATCTCGCCCTGGTCGCCGGTATGAAACCATCCGTCGCGAAGCGCGTCCGCCGTCGCCTGCGGGCGGTTCCAGTATCCGGGAAAAACATTCGGCCCACGCACCACGATCTCGTCATTGTCGCCAAGCCTCATCTCAATGCCGGGAATCGCTGGCCCGACGCGTCCGGGCGCAACATTGTTGGGATCGTCCATCGTGCAGATCCCCGTCGTTTCCGTCAGACCGTAGACCTGCAACACGGGAATACCGAGCATGCTGAAATAATCCTGGGTCTCGGGTGTAAGCGGTGCCGAACCACAAATCAGGGCCTTCAGGTTCTCGCCCACCATCTTCTTGCGAATCGCGGGAAAGATCACAGTATTCCCCAGCCAGAGCCAGATCGCATCACTGGCCTGCGACCGCTTTTCCTTCTGCCGAATCCACGCCGACTTGACTCTCGAGTAGAGCGCCTGCGTGACGCCGCCCTTTTGCGCGATCTGTTCATCCACCCCGCGGCGCATGCGCTCGAGCAACTGGGGCACATTCAGGAAATAATGGGGCGCCACCGCCGGCATATCGCTCGGAATTTTCGTCAAGTCGGTGTTCAGCGTCACCAGGCTGCCGCGCAGCAGAAAAGTCAGTACGGCGATCCAAGAGGCGCAAAAACTGAACGGCAGGTAGTGGAAGATGCGGTCCTGCTCCGACCGCCCTTCCATCAGCAAGTCCAGCCGCGCCGACGTGCATCCCAGCATGAATCCTACGTTCGCCGCAGTCAGCATCACGCCCTTGGCTTCGCCGGACGTGCCGGAAGTGTAGATGATGGTCACAGGATCGGTGTCGCGCACCTGCGGGCGATCCAATGTGATTCCCTCTATGCCAGCGAAGATTTCGTCGAAGAGAAAATGCGGCGGCGCGTCTTGCCCGTTCCCCCCCGGCCAGGCCTGCTTGATACCATCACGCAGCGTGGCATCGCCACAGCACACCAGCGACGGCGTGCTGTCCTTCATCATGGCAACCAACTCCGCCACGGCTTGGCGGAAGTAGAGCGGAACGACGATCAGTCCCTCCGCCATCGCAGCCAAATCGAGGGCCATCCAGCGAATGCTGTTCGCGGCCAGCAAACCGCAGCGGTCGCCCTTTTCCAGCCCCTTGGCCGCGAGAAACGTCCGCGCCCTGCGAATCAACTCGAGGACCTCGGCCCCCGTCACTCCCGTGATCTGCCCATCGCGAATCTCCCGCAGCACCACGGTGTCCGCGGTGGCTTTGAGCTGCGAAAATATTTCACCGACAAATGGCATGGAGTTTTCGTGCCGAAACGCGGAGGACTTAGCTGTACGCCGCAACCAACTGTCGCAAAGAAGCGTTCATGGGCGGAAGATAATCTTCCCAACTCCATTCGCCCGTGCGGGTGGAGAATTCGGGATACCGCCGCTGGACTTCTTCCTCGAAGAACACACCCATCCGCGCCATCACTTTCAAATTCTTCACCACGGTGCGCGCGATCCCGTCCGCGATGCGCTCCCCCTGGGTGGCCAGAATCTCGAGAGCCACCAGCAACTTCTGCTCGAGATCGGGATCATCGACGTTCATGAGCAACTCCGGATGTCCACGCTCCCCCATCAGATTGCGAATCCGCTCATCCATGGTGATGCCCGCCGAGGGGACGAGAGCCGGCATGGAGGTCACAATACCGTGATAACGCGAGGAGGCCATCATGTGGCAGGCGCGCAGAATGCTCACCAGTTCATACATGTTGTACTGGTCCGAACTCAGAACCGGCACTCCGCCGAGTTTCTCCGAGATGCGTTTTGCCGGACGCGCATCCATGCGCTCGGTCGCCGCCAGAATAACGAACACACTGCGCTGCTTGCGGAAGGCATCCACCGCGTTCGCAATTGAAGTCAGGTAATGCTCGAAGGCGCGGTCGGCCGCCGGGCCTGAGCTATGAAAGTAGGGCCCGCGATAGTGGCTGTTCTTGTAGGCGCCGGTCAGGCTGTGCAAGGCTGCTTTGGCGACCGAGGCCTTCACCGGCCACTCAAAAGGATTAATCGGGCACACCACCAGAACCGGCGTCTTCCCGTCCCAGCCCACTTGCCGCAAAATGCTCTGGCCATACTCGGCCGGACGCGGCTCAAAAGTCCAAGCAGTATCGGTGCCCAGTTCCGTAGGCACGCCGAGTTCGCGCAACACGGTGCGCGATTCTTCATTGCGGGTGATGACCAGCGAGTTTTTGCAGTAGCGGCCGCACATCTTGGCGACCAGAGGATCCATGTGGCCGGCCTCCGCTCCATAGCCGACGGAGAGTTTGTTTTCCACCGCCGCGATACCGAGGGAGCCAATCATCATCGTGGTCAGAGCGTTGGCGAACTTGCTCTTGAACATCGATCCTTCGCAGGCCACCACCCCGTGGTGCTTCGGAACCTCATCCGACAAGAACGGCGGAAAAATGTCCGGCAGATGCACCTGCTTCGTCCCTTCGAAGTATCCCTTTGAAAACTCGAAGTTCTGACTCATCACGCTGAACTCGACCCGCTCCGCGCCCAGAATGTGACGGATCTGCCGCAGCATTTCGTCGACCCGCACGTCCGAACCCATGTTGCGCGTGCCGTTGTAGCCGGCGAACAGCAGTTTCAGCTTTTCGCCTGGATGCCAGGGATTGTGTCCGCCCAGCATCCATCGCGCTTTGGCGCGCTCAATATTGCTGCTGACCCACGCTTCCAGAACGAAGTCCATCATGCGGCAGTCCCTCCTGCAGCCGCGGGCCAGGGCTTGTACTGGTACTGGAAATTATTCTCGCGGCTGAACTTCAGCAGTGGAAAGCTGTACTGTGAAAATGGCACCGGCTTGCGTTTCAGCTCCGTCGTCACTCGGGTGTTGTCAAACACCGTATTCCACACCAGATACGGCATGAATACCTTCAACAAGGACGCACCCTTGCCCAGCGATCCCTTCCGATTGGACAGGAAGTTCACCGAACCGGCAAACGACTTTTCCGCAAACGGAAGAAACACAGGGCTGCGCTTCTGTTGTGCGGCAGCGAGCGCCGTCGTCAATTCGCGGAACGTCTGCGAATCGGTCCCCGACGATAGATGATAAGTCTCGAATTGCGGCTGCTCTTTCTGGTGCAAGGTCGCAATCGCGTCCGCCACAAAATCCACATTCAC
>Ga0209415_10015407_pt1 | contig 12389 bp, 17 predicted proteins | sample PeaSoiSIISIP2007_FD_187696 | JGI IMG/M metagenome (GOLD analysis project Ga0209415, IMG submission 187696) | Peat soil microbial communities from Weissenstadt, Germany - SII-SIP-2007 (SPAdes) (version 2) | ecosystem: Environmental > Terrestrial > Soil > Wetlands > Peat | place: Germany... | reverse complement strand
TCCGCGCCATCGGCCATGGCGATCGGCACGAGATGACGCCGGCGCAGGCGCTCGAGGTCGCCAAAGCCGCCGAGCCCGCCGCCTATGCCGATCACGACACCAACGATCCGCTCGGCCTCGCGCCCGGCGCTGCGATCGCGGTGATGGCCGACGACTATGGCCGCGACCCGATCGCTGGGACCCTGGTCGCGGCCAATGCGTCGCGCGTGGTGCTGGCCCGGGAGGACCCGGCGCTGGGGCGCCTCCAGCTGCACTTCCCACGCGTCGGCTACGTCGTCATGGCGGCTTGAGGGGTCAAGCTCGGTCGATCCGCGCGGCGAAGCAGCCGTGGGCGGCGTTGTGGGCGTGGAGGTACGCCGCGGCCGGATTGGCGAACTGACGGTCGATCGCCGCCGCGACGTCGTCATTCAGCGCCAGTTCGGCGCCGAGCAACATGCCGGCCTCGTCGAAGGCCCGAACCGCGATCGGGCGGCTCCGCAGCACCGGCGGCAGCTCGCCTTCCAGCCGCCGCGCGGCCTGAGCCGCCTCGCGGACGTAGATCGCGTAGTTGGAGCGATAGGGGCTCGCCGCGTCCTGGTGCTGGTAGTTGACCAGCAGCAGGCTCTCGCCGGCGGGCGCGTCCTCGAGCGTGATGCGGCAGGGGTAGCGGCCGTCATTGCCGGCGATGACGCGGACGGCGTTGCGCGCGGCCAGAGCCGCGTCGTCGAGGCCGAAGAGCGGCTCGAACGTCTCGACCGGCAGACCGGAAACGATGAAGGACATGGGTGACTCCGTGGGTGGCTGAGATCCCCCAGGTAGGGCCCGCCGGCGTCGGATGCTGGCGGCTTTCGGACCTGGCGCCGATTGCAGGTCCGTTTGCCGCCATTGCCGCGCCGCCGGGGCCGCCCTATCCTTCGCGCGGCCAAAAGAGGACTGCCGCCGCCATGCATCAGCCGACGAACCGCTTCGCCGCTCCGTTCGTCCGCTCACAGCCTGGCCGCCATGTCCTCCCTCATCACCCTCGACGCCCTTAGCCACACCAGCCCCGACGGCCGCGTTCTCTTCGAGAACCTGACCCTCGCGTTCGGTCGGGAGAAGACCGGGCTGGTCGGCCGCAACGGCGTTGGCAAGACCACCCTGCTGCAGCTGATTCTGGGCGAGCTCTCGCCGGTCGCTGGCGCCGTCACGGTTGGCGGGCGCATTGCCGTGTTGGCTCAGCAAGTGAAGCCGCCGCCGGGCGCCCGCCTCTCCGATCTGCTCGGCGTCGCATCCTCGCTGGCGCGCCTGGCGCGGATCGAAGCCGGGGAGGGGAGCGACCACGATCTCGAGGCGGCGGACTGGGGCCTGCCGCAGCGCATCGACGAGGCGCTCGCCGAGATGGACCTGGCCGGTGTCGCGCTGGATCGCCCAGCCGAGACGCTGAGCGGCGGGCAGGCGACGCGCGCGGCGCTGGCGGCGCTGCTGATCGCCGAGCCGGACTTCACCCTGATGGACGAGCCGACCAACAACCTAGACGCCGACGGCCGCGCCGCCGTCGCCTCGATGCTCGAGCGCTGGCGCGGCGGCGCGCTGGTGGTGAGCCACGACCGCACGCTGCTGCGGCGCATGGACCGGATTGTCGAGCTCACCGGCCTTGGGGCGGTGGTCTACGGCGGCGCCTACGACCTCTACGCCCAGCGCAAGGCCGAGGCGGAAGCCGCGGCGCTGCGCGACCTCGACCACGCCCAGCAGGCGTTAGGACGCACCGAGCGCGGCATTCAGCTCGCCCGGGAGCGCAAGGCCAGGGCCGACGCGGCCGGACGCCGGTCCCGCGCCAGGAACGACATGCCGAAGCTCATGCTCAACGCCCGCGCCGAGCGCGCCGAGAACACCGGTGAGCGTCTTAGTCGCCTCGCCGAGCGGCAGCGCGCCGAAGCCGAGCAGGACCTCGCCGACGCCGCGGCCCGGATCGAGCGCGTTCGCCGGCTCGCGTTCGACTTGCCGCCGTCGGGGCTGCCGGACGGCAAGCTGGCGCTGGCCTTCGAGGGCGTCGCCTTCGTCTGGCCGGATGGGACGCAGGTGCTGAATGATGTCTCGCTGCGCCTCGTCGGTCCCGAGCGGGTCGCCGTTACGGGCCCGAACGGCGCCGGCAAGACCACCCTGATCCGCCTGGCGACCGGCGATCTCGAGCCCACTGCCGGGCGCGTGCGCCGAGGCGTTCCAGCGGCGCTGCTCGATCAGCGCGCTTCGCTGCTGCGCGACGACGAGACCCTGCTGGCGAACTTCCGCCGTCTCAACCCGGCCGCCGACGACAATGCCGCCCACGCGGCGCTGGCCCGCTTCGTGTTCCGCAATGTCACGGCGCTGAAGCCGGCCGGCAGCCTGAGCGGCGGCGAGCGCCTGCGCGCTGCGCTCGCCTGCGCTCTGATGGCCGCCAGGCCGCCGCAGCTGATCATCCTCGACGAGCCGACCAACCACCTCGACCTCGACTCGATCGCGGCGGTCGAAGCGGCGCTATCGGCCTACGACGGCGCATTGTTGGTCATAAGCCACGACCGCGACTTCCTCGCCGCGATCGGGGTGCAGCGCGCGCTGAGCCTGCCCGCGCCGCGCCCTGGGTCGTGGGCGAAGGTCTAGGACTTCCGCCCGACGCTGAACGTGGCGTGGGCCTTCGCACACGGCTCGCCGTCGGCCGTCACCAGCGCTTCGGCGAAGCACAGGCGGCCGCCGGCGCGGTTGACCTTCGGCGTGATCTCCACCCATTGGCCGAGGTTTGCCGAGCCGAGGAAGTCGATCGCCAGGCTCACGGTCACTAGACCCGTGACGTCGCCCAGGGTCTCGCCGCATGAGAGGCCCATGGCGTTGTCCACCAGCGCGGAGATCAGCCCGCCATGTACGAAGCCGCGGCCGTTGGCGTGGGCCTCGGCGGCGCGAAAGCCGATCGAGACCACCCCGGCGGCCTTGCGGCTGTAGAGCGGTTCCCAGGGGTTGGTGACGGGGCTTTGGCGATAGTGCCGGGCAAACCCCGGCGGGGGATTAGTTGCGCCGGCGGGGGCGAGATCGGTGGCAGTCATGGCAGGCTCCCTGATCGGGGGTGAACCACGACTCAGGGTTTGGCCGGCGATGCGACGCAGATTCCCCACGCCGTATCGCGACGACCGTTCTCATAACCGGACTCTAACCGTCGGCCCCGGATTCACACCGGTTCTGCTGTCCCTCGGCGTCGCCGCCGAGGCGCCCGCGGGCTTGTGCTCGGCCCTTGCGAGCCGCGCCATCACCGCCGGTGGGGACTTTCACCCCGCCCTGAGAACGCGCGCCGCCGGAAAGGCCCGGCGACGCAAACAGGCTAGCAAGAGTGACCGAGTCAAACAAGTGTTTCAAACATACGATTTAGGCGCGCCGAGCGGCAAGGCGTGCTGTTGCAGCAGCGCCAGGAACGTCTGGCGCAGGAACACCGCTGAGTGGCCGCCGCCGGGGACGTCGACGACCTTCGCCGCCGGCGCGTCGATCGCGGCGGCGTACGCGGCCAACTCGGCGGTCGGCGTGTAGTGGTCGAGATCACCCTGCAGGAACAACATCGGGACCTCGAACGCGGGGCCGAGCGCCCACGCGTCGAACGCAGCGATCTCGTCGCGGAGCGCCAGATAGGCGGCCAAACCGCGCACTCGGCCGTCCGGCAGGACGAGATCCGGAGGGACCCAGCAGGCGCCCGGGGGCGGGATTGCAAGCGCCGCGGCCGCCTCAGGCTCGAGTGAGGCGAAGGCGGCCTGCTCGGCCGAGGTCAGGCCGTTGGCGTGTTGGCTGAACACCATCTCGGCGGCGATGTCGGGGTACGGCGGCCGGCCGATCTGCTCCAGGGTGGCGACGGCGGCGGTGCCACCCCGAGCACGCGCCGCCTGTAATGCGAGCCGATAGCCGAGCGCCTGCTGCCGCGCCCAGTGCACGATCTGACCGGTCCCGACGAAGGCGGCGACCAGATCCGGCCGCGCCTTGGCCAGCTTCAGCCCCAGGATCGATCCGCCGGAGACGCCGAGCACGATCAGCTTTGGCGCATCCAGCCTAGCCAGCGCGATCTCGGCCACCGCCTCGGCGTCGGCCGCCAGCCGGTCCAGCGACAGCGGCGCCTCGCCATTCTTGGCGAAGGTCGCGCCGCCGCCCGGCTGGTCCCATTGCACGAGGGTGAAGGCCGCCTCCCACGGGGCGAAGAACGGCGCCATCCGACTGAACACCGCGCCGGGGCCGCTGAGGATGAGCAGCGGGGGATTGCCGCGATCCGCGCCACGCAGGGTGATCCACTGCGCCTCGCCCCGAACCTGGGCGAAGAAACCATCGTCGATCGCGGCGCGCGGCGGCGCGCCTTCGCTTTGGGAAGCCATGAGGTTGATCCTGCTTGTGAAAAGCCCCGCCGGCAAATCGCGGGCGGGGCTCATTGGCGACGATGCGAGGCGCCTGGTTCGCTGTCAAGCGGGCTGCAGCAGGTCCCAGCGGTTGCCGTAGAGATCCTCCCACACGGCGACGATGCCGTAGGGTTCGCGGACCGGCGGGCGGATGAACCTGACGCCCTTGGCGATCATGGCTGTGTAGTCGCGCTCGAAATCGTCGGTGTGGAGGAAGAAGCTGACCCGCCCACCGGTTTGGTCGCCGATCCGGGCGGCCTGCGCCACGCCGTCGGCCTGCGCGAGCAGCAGGCCCGGGCCTTCACCCGCCGCCTGGGCCACCACCACCCAGCGCTTGTCGTTGCCCAGCGGCGTGTCCTCGATCAGCTCGAAGCCGGCCTTGTCGCGATAGAAGGCGATCGCCTCGTCGTAGTCGCGCACCACCAGCGTGGTCAGGGCGATGGTTCGGCGTGGCATGATGGGCTCCTTCCCGGGTGAGATTGACGTGGCCGGGCGGCGGGGCCAAGCTTGGGTTGCCGGCGCCGCGCGCCCCAACCCTGATGGAGGTCGACGGATGAAAGCCATGTCTCGCCAGCGGACGACCTTCGCGATCTCAGGGGCTCGCGCCTAGCCTTCGCGTCTTCGTCTCGCGCCTTCGACGTCCGGCGACCTCGCCGGCTCATTCAATTCGGGTTGCGCCTGCCGCCTCAGTGCGGGGCCGCCTGTTCGCATGCGAGACACCATGCCCAACACCACCGCCATCACGGCGAATGCTTCTCCGCTCAACCGCTACGGCGAGATGTGCGCGGAGGTCTATGTCCTCGACAAACCGCCGGGCGCGCTCGGCGACATCGACTACTACCGCCAGGCCCTCGGCGGCCTCGACGGTCCGTTCCTTGAGGCCGCCTGCGGCTCGGGGCGACTGATGATCCCGATGCTCGAGGCCGGCTTCGACGTCCACGGCTTCGATCACTCCGAGCACATGCTCGCTCAATGCCGCAAAGCGGCGGACGAGCGGGGCCTGACGCTCAAGGTCCAGCGCACCACCTACGAGGACTTCAGCTTCGACCAGCCCTTCGGCGCCATCGTCTCCCCCGTCGGATCCTTCACCCTGGTCAACGACTACGACGCGGCTCTGGCGGCGTTGCGGCGCTTCCACGACAACCTGAAACCAGGCGGGCGGCTCTTCGTCGACATCCAACGGCTCGCCTATCTGACGGCGACGCCGATGGATCACGTGCGCAGCTGGACGACGCCGACCGGTGACCTGCTGCGGATCACCTCGAACGTGGTCGAGCTCGACCTGCTGGCGCAGCGCCGGGTCAGTCAGGACCGCTACGAACGCTGGCGGGGCGGGCGCCTGGTCGAGCAGGAACTTGAGGTGTTGGCTGTGCGGTGCTGGGCCCTGAAGGAGTTCGAACTGACGCTGCAGGCGGCGGGGTTTGCCGACATCTCGGTCTGCGGCGACTGGAAGGTCGGTCGACCGCTGCGGCCTGGCGACCGCGAGTGGTGCTTCCAGGCGGTGAAGCCGCTCTAGGCCTGCCGGTTCAGGGTGATGGCCGTCGCCGGGACGCGGCGAGCGGCGTTCGGCCCATAGGCCTGGCCGACGCCGCGCTTGGTGGCGATCTCCTCGGCGATCGCCTTCACCACGCCTTCGGTGACAGTCTTGGAGGCGGCCAGGGCGCGTCCCTGGCGCTCCAGCACCGCATCGAAGGCCTCGGTGGCGCGCAGCAGCCGCCGGCGCAGCTCGTCCGGCGCGTCCTCGACCAGCTTCGGCTGGGAGCGGACATGCGCCGAGGCGGTGCGGTAGACGTTGGTTAGCCGGCTGACCTCGTCGAGCGCCCGCGCGGCGTCCTGTGGCCGGTGCTGCTCGAAGGCCCGCGCCTGGTCGGCGAGCAAGCCGGTCAGCTTCTCGGTCAGGGTGACGATCGCCTCGAGGGCGGCGTTCCCTTCAGCGTTCGGGGTGTTCATTGCGGCGTCTCACTCAGGCCCTGCAGCTTCAGCATCTCGCGCTCGACCGACTTGGAGACGCCGATGCCGCCGCGCTTGGCGACCTGCTTGGCCATCTGTTCGGCCATGAACGATTTCCACATGTCCTCGCCGGGTCCGCCGCCGAACGGCGCCGAGGTCTTTACGCTCTGGAACATGGTCTGGAACACGGTCGAAAGGAACGAGGCCTCGAAGCTCACCGCGGTCTGGTGGGTGTGGCCGCGCCGGGCGAGCTCGGCGGCGCTGGTCGCCGTCGGGCCCTGGGTGGCCAGGGACGCGTCGAACGAAGGCGGCGCCAAGCCTGAGGAAAGAGAAGCGATCGCGCTCATCACATCACCTCGATGTCGGCCTGCAGGGCGCCGGACGCCTTGATGGCCTGCAGAATGGAAATCATGTCGCGCGGCGTCACGCCGAGCGCGTTGAGGCCCTGAACCAGGCTGGCCAGCGAGGCGCCGCCGCCGACCACGAGCAGGCGCTTGCCCTTCTCCTCGTCGACCTTGACCTTCGAGTTAGGGGTGACCTGGGTCGTGCCCTGGCTGAATGGCGCGGGCTGGCTGACCTGCGGCGTCTCCTGCACGCTGATGGTCAGGTTGCCCTGGGCGATCGCTACTTGCGAGATGCGCACGTCAGAGCCCATCACCACCACGCCGGAGACTTCGTCGATCACTACCTTGGCCGGCGCCTCGGGATCGACGTCGATGTCCTCGACGTCGGTGACGAAGCTGACCATGTCGCGCCCGGCCGGCGCCCTCAGCGCGACGATGGTGGGGTTCTCGGCCAGCGCCGTGCCCGGGAAGGCGGTGTTGATCGCCTGAGCGATGCGGCGCGCGGTGGTGAAGTCGGGGTTGCGCAGGGTCAGGCGCAGGATGGTCATCGAACTCAGGTCGAAGCCGGTTTCCTTCTCGACGATCGCCCCGGCGGCGATGCGGCCGGCGGTCGGCACACCGCGGGTGATCGACGAGCCGGAGGCGCCGGAGGCCGAGACGGCGCCGGTCTGCACTGTGCCCTGGGCCGCCGCATAGGCCTGGCCGTCCGCGCCCATCAGCGAGGTCATCAGCAGGGTGCCGCCCAGCAGGCTCTTGGCGTCGCCCATGGCCGAGACGGTGGCGTCGATGTTCGAGCCGGGCGCGGCGAAGGCGGGCAGACGGGCGGTGACCATCACCGCCGCGACGTTCTTGGTGTTGATCAGGCCGGTTGCGGCCGGGTCATGGGTGTTGACGCCAAGCCGCTCCATCATCGACTGGATCGCCTGCTTGGTGAACGGTGCGTTCTGCAGGGAATCGCCGGTGTTGTTCAGGCCCACCACCAGGCCGTAGCCGACCAGCATGTTCTCGCGCACGCCTTCAAACTCGACGATGTCCTTGATCCGAGAGCCGGCGCTCGCGGACCCGCCGATGAGGGCGGCGAAGCTTAGCGCCAGCACCGCCAGCCGCAGGAAATCACGCATGGAAAGGCCTTCTGCTACGCGCGGGGCCCACGCCAGAAGCATGCCAGCGCGATGGTGACGAAAGCTCAATCAAAACAAGCCTATTGTCGGAGGCAGATGAGACCCGCAGCGCGCCTCGGCAGAATTTGCCCGGCATTAACCATGCCGCAAGCAAGGCGGCGGAGAGTTCGGGTCCAGGAGGCGATCGAAGCATGAAGGTCACGGGACCATCCGGTCCGGCCGGCGCGACCGGCGCCAGATCCGCGCCGGCCCAGACCGCCGCGCCGGGGTTCTCCATCGGCGCGCCTGCGGTCTCGACGCCGGCGGGCGTGAGCGCGGCGGGCGGCGTCAACGCCGTCAACACCCTTGAAGCACTGATGGCGCTGCAGGAGGTGGGCGGACCGCTGGAGCGGCGGCGCCGCGCGGTTCGGCGCGCCGACACCATCCTCGACGCTCTCGAAGGTTTGAAGATCGAGCTGCTGGAAGGCGCGCTGGGTCCTGCGATGCTCGATCGCCTGACCCGCGCGGTGCGCGAACAGCGCTCCATGACCGACGATCCGAAGCTCGAAGGCCTGCTCGACCAGGTTGAAACGCGCGCCGCGGTAGAGCTGGCCAAACTCGAAGGGGCGAGGGTTGCGACGTGATCGCGCCTCCTTGCGACGGAATCGCGCCTGCGACGCGAGGCGCGTTGCCGCGAAGCCAGCGTTTGCTATAAGCGCGCGCCCGAGGGACGAAGCGGGACATTAGGCGGGGCGGTGAATCGTCAAATGCAGTCAGTTGCGCAAGTGCTAAATCCGAACGGTTACCATCCCACGGATGATGAGCCGTTCATGAACGAACGCCAAGTCGAGTACTTCAAGCAGAAATTGCTGAACTGGAAGGAAGATATCCTTCGAGAATCTCGCGAAACAGTCACACATCTTCAGGCCGAAACGGAAAATCACCCTGACCTGGCCGATCGGGCGTCGTCCGAGACTGATCGGGCGCTGGAACTGCGGACGCGCGACCGCCAGCGCAAGCTGATCGCCAAGATCGACGATGCGCTGCGCCGCATCGAGGAAGGCGCCTACGGCTACTGCGAGGAGACCGGCGAGCCCATCGGCCTCGCCCGCCTCGAGGCTCGCCCGATCGCCACGCTCAGCCTCGAAGCCCAGGAACGCCACGAGCGCCGCGAACGCGTCCACCGCGACGACTAGCCGGCGCGCCGAAGACGCGCTCGGCGTCCTCCCCCGGGAAGGGGGGGACCGTCCGGGCATCGCCCGGATGGTGGAGGGGCCCTCCGCCCTCACCGCTGTGACCGCGACCCTCGCCGGGCCTGCGGTCATGGGCGATCTCGCTTTGAGTTTTCCTCGGCGGTCGATGTTTCACGTGAAACCGCTATTTCCCGATAATAACGGTGCCCGCCCCGGCCGCGCGCCTGTTCGGACCGGCGCGCTGGCCCAGATTTTCTAGCAACCTCACGATGTCAAAGACCTGGCGGCGCGTGCGCAACGACGCCAGCAGTTCACGCCAGTGATTCCTCGTCAAGCTCGATAGGGCGGCGACCGAGGAGGGGGTTTAAGTATTGTGTCCCCGGAACTCCTCGAAGCCATCGACTACGTGAGGACCTTGACGGGCGCCGTACACTCTCCCGACGATCCCACCGTCCTGATCGAGGCGGGACGGTCGCCGGGACGGCTGGTGTACGCCGACGAAGACGCCTTTGGCTGGCCGCGCCAACTGCCACCGGTCATCGCCCGCGATCTCTCGGGGGCCGACTATCTAGTGCATGACGCCGGTTGGGGACGGCAGTGGCTGAGCCCGCCTCTGATCACCGCCCTCGGTTACTCGATGCTGTGGACAAACGGCGAGTATTCAGTCTGGAAGAAGGCGCTCGGGGCGTCCGCGCGGAAGCTTGGCGCGCCGACCGTTAGCGCCAGCCATCCATAACCCGATGGCAGGAGCGGCGGCGGCGCCCGATTCAAACCCGATCGCGTACCGGCCGGACATCTGACCCCTTTATGGGTCATGATGAAGGCTTGAGGATCGGTCATGGACACCCCTGGGAGCCAGCAGCCGCGTTGACGAGTGCGTCCCCGGCCTGATCCGAGATCACTCCGGCAGCCCTGGCGCCAAAGGCGGATAGTGCAGCTTTCTCTGACCATAGGCGTGAGTGTTGCGAGTTCCGACTCGAACACCAAACGGCTCCAATTGGCCCGGCGCCTGACGGCCGTCGACCCTACCCGCCGCCCTTCTCGTCGACCCAGGCCACCATGTCGCCCACCACCTTGGTCACCGCCGCGTCGTACGCGGTGACGATCGCTCCGACGCGGTTGTCGCTGGCCGGTACTTCGGCGTCGAACGATTGCGCGCCGACCAGGGTGAGGTCCGACTGGTGCTCGAGCACGGCGCGCACGGTGACCACGACCGTCGGCGGGGCGGTCGGGCCCGAGGTGTAGCGGGCCTCGAAGTGGCTGACGGTGAGGTGGAGGCGGTACTGCGCCTTGCTGGTCGGCCCCACCAGGTGGGCGCCGTCGCCGGCGACATCGAAGCCGTGCGCCACCGCCTCGTCGAACATCTGGTTGGCGGGGCTGGACCAGCGGCCGCTGTCCACATAGCCGATCTGGTCGCCATCGACGGTCATGATCTGATCGCCCGCGGCGGCGGCGTCGAAGTCGGCCGGGCTGCTGCGGATGCTGAAGCTCCGCGCCGACCCCTGGCCTGCCTGGACCGCGGCGTCGAAACGGTAGAGCTGGACCGGCTTTTCCTTCGGGAACAGCGTGATGCAGCCGGCCAGGGCCACCGCCAGGGCGAGGGTGGCGCCCGTGACTGCGAGCCGGGCGGCGCCAGGACGTTTGATCATGGTTTCACCTCGACTTGCTTGGCCTGCGGCTTGTTGATGAAGGCGCGCGGGTCGCGCTGGACCTCGCCGATCACCTGATCCAGGTGCTTGGCGGTGGCCTCAAGGGTGGCGATGGCGCTGGTCAGCTGCGGCAGGCCGTTGGTGGCGAAGTCCGAGGTCGGACCCTGCAGCTTGTTGATCATCACGCGTACGTCCGCCGCTGCCGCCTGGATCTCGGCGGCGGCGTCGCCGACCTTGACGATCGCGCGCTTGCCGTCGCTGTCCACCAGGCCCTTGCTCGATGCGGCCAGTTCCTTGATCTGGACCGCGGCCTGATCGGCGTCCTGCAGCGCCTTGTCGGCGTCGGCGATGATCGCCTTGCGCTCGCGCAGCTCGGCGGTGACCGCCTGCACGTCGCTCATGATGCCGTTGAACTTCTGGATGTTCTGATCCGAGAGCACCTGGTTGATGCGGTTGAGCGTCTCCACCGCCTTTTGCATCATGGTCCCGCCGCCGGTCAGCAGCGAGGAGATGGCGCCGGGCGCGGCCTGGATCACCAGCGGCTGGCCGTTCGGCGTCGCGTCCTTCAGCAACTGCTTCGACGGCGTGCCGGCAGTGAGCTGGATGTAGTTGACCCCGGTGATGCCCTGCGGCTCCAGCGTTGCCTGCGAGTCGACCCGCACCGGCGTGTCAGAGCGCACCTTGGCGGTGGCGTGGACGATGTTGGGGTCGCTGGCGTCGAGCTTGATGTCCGACACCTCGCCGACCTTGATGCCATTGAATTGGACGTCCCCGCCCCGGGTCAGACCGGTGACCGAGCCGTGAAAGACCACGTCGTAGTTGTCGTACCTCTGGGCGAAGGCGATGTTGGCCAGCCAGAACACGAACACGAACATCGCGATCATCAGGATCGTGAAGATCAGCCCCACCAGGGCGTAGTTTGCGGTGCGCTCCATTCAGTGGGCTCCTTGCCGTCCGGCCGCTTCGCGTGACGAGGCCGAGGCGCGGCCGCGAGGTCCGAGGAAATACTCGCGGATCCAGGGGTGATCGTAGTGTTCGAGGTCCCGCACCGGGGCCATGGCCACGACTTTCTTGTCGGCGATCACGGCCACCTGGTCGGTGATGGCGTAGAGGCTGTCGAGGTCGTGGGTGATCATGAACACGGTGAGGTCGAGGCTGTCGGCGAGGTCGTGGATCAGGTGATCGAACGCCGCGGCGCTGATCGGGTCGAGGCCGGCGGTCGGCTCGTCGAGGAACAGCAGCTCCGGATCGAGCGCCAGCGCCCGGGCCAGGCTCGCGCGCTTGATCATCCCGCCAGAGAGTTCCGACGGCTTCAGCGCCCCGGCGCCGATTGGCAGGCCGGCCAGCGCGATCTTCAAGTCGGCCAGTTCGTGGATTTCCGGCGAGCGCATGTCGGTGTGCTCGAACATGGGCGCGGCCACGTTGTCGCGCACGGTCAGGTTCGACCACAGCGCGCCCTGCTGGAACAGCACGCCCCAGCGGCGCTCGATCGCCGTCCATTGCCGGCGCCGCGCATGCTGAATGTCGGCCCCGAAGATGCGCACGGTGCCGCCCTCGGGGCGCTTCAGCCCAATGATGGTGTTGAGCAGCACCGACTTGCCGGCGCCGGAGCCGCCGACCACGCCCACCACGTCCCCGCGCTGGACCGTGAGGTTGAGGCCGTCGTGGATGACATGGTCGCCGAAGGCCGAGCGAAGGTTGCGCACTTCGATCGGCGGCGCGCTGTCGTCGAGCAGGTCGTCGCGCCGCTCGGTCATATGTTCAGTTTCATGTAGATGACGGCGAAAATCGCGTCGAT
>Ga0209415_10015406_pt1 | contig 12391 bp, 10 predicted proteins | sample PeaSoiSIISIP2007_FD_187696 | JGI IMG/M metagenome (GOLD analysis project Ga0209415, IMG submission 187696) | Peat soil microbial communities from Weissenstadt, Germany - SII-SIP-2007 (SPAdes) (version 2) | ecosystem: Environmental > Terrestrial > Soil > Wetlands > Peat | place: Germany... | reverse complement strand
CCCTCTACCAGCTCATAACCCGCCGCGCACGCGTCGAATTGGATGTCCTATTCCTGACCGATGACGGCCACCGCCCGTTCGTAGACCCAGGGTTCGGCGTTCCAGTCACCTGGGACATTGATCTGCTCTCCGGCTATGAGCGCCAATTCATGACGACGTCCGGCATGCACCCCGCGACGTTGCACCGCATGGCGCGCCTTGCGCGATGGGTTGCCGATCATGACGCCGTGGTCGTTCACGGCTACTCACACCCGTGGATGCTGACCGCAGTGTTGTTGTGCCGAATGCGCCGGGTCCCTTACCTACTCAGGGGTGACTCCGTCCCACAAGGTAAGGCAACCGGCCTGCGGCGTCACCTGCGGAACGCCCTGGCCCGCGCGGTCGTCTCCGCCAGTGGGGCCGGGCTTGCCATTGGGCGGCTGAATGAGGATTTCTACAGACACTACGGTGCGCGACGGGTCATCTGGGCGCCCTATTCGGTGGACGATGAACGGTTCGCGGGTCCGCCACGGACCTCGCGCTCTGAACTGCTGTCACGGTGGGACCTGGACGATCATAAGCCGGTCATCCTGTTTTGCGGGAAGCTGCATCCGTGGAAGCGCCCACTGGACCTGTGTGCGGCTGTGAAAGCGCTAGCACACGACGTGAACGTGCTGTTCGTTGGCGACGGCGTACTGGCGGACGAGGTCCGGGCTAGCCTGCCGCCCGGTAACGGGGCGATCACCGGTTTCGTCCACCAGTCGGAACTGCCGGCCTACTATCACGCTGCCGATATCATCGTGCTGCCGAGTGAGGTGGAGAACTGGGGTCTCGTGATCAACGAGGCGATGGCCGCTGGTGTTCTGCCGGTGGTTTCGGACCACGTCGGCGCAGCGCCCGATCTCGTCGTCGGCGTGGGCGAAGTTTATCCTTGCGGCGATACAGCACGCCTCGCCGATGCCCTCGGCCGCGCCCTAGCAGTGGCCGATAACCCCGAGACCCGTAACCGGGTGCGGCAGCACGTCGCTAGGTATTGCCTCAGCCGCACCGCAACCGGTTTTGAAGAGGCAGCGTTCGCTGTCAGCGATGGTCTCTGCGACTTAACGCGAGAACGGCTACACGGAATTATAAACAGGCGCAAGTCATAGCAGCATCGCGACGATCCGAGCGGCGCAGGTGGCCAGGCGAGGAACTCGCGTGCGCGGATCGGTCACGAGAGCTTCTCCAGGATGGCGGTGACGCGCAGATCATAGGTGTGGTCGCGGTGGGCGCGCTGCGCGGCGGCGTCGCCGAGCTGTTTGGTCAGGCCGCGCTCGCTGAGTAGCCTGGTGGCCTGCTCGACGAGGTCATCGAAATCGTGAAAGACCAGCACCTCTTTCCCAACCGCGAACAGCTCGGGAACGGTGGAGCGGAATTCGGTAAGCACCGCGGCGCCGCAGCCTGCCGCCTCGAACAGGCGTGCGTTGACTCCGTTCACCTCGGCCAGGTTCATGGTGTTCAGCACGCCGGCAGCCGACCGGAAGACCCGGGCCTTCTCCTCGCGGGTGACATGGCGGCCGGTGTGCGCGGCCTGGCACGCCGTCTCACCGATCCAGCGAGGGAATCCGCTGCCGTACAGCCTGAGCGGGATTCCTTTCGCGATCAGCCGGTCGAGCAGCCGCACCCGGCTCGGGTACATGTTGCCAGCGATCACCAAGTAGGGCTCCGTGCCTGCCTGAGCCACCGGCCGGTGCCAGCGAGGATTGCAGGCCTGCGGCAGGTAGTAGACCGGCAGGCCCAGCATGGCCCGCAGGCGGTCCGTAAGGAACGGCTCTTTGAAAAAGATTGCGTCGTAGGGAGCTAGCAGCATGAGCTGCCGCCCTAGGTTCGCCACGTGATCGGGGAACCAGAACGCTACCCGAACGCCGCTGCTCCTGAGCCGGGTCACTATGCGGGGTACCAGGTACGCGTCCAGATTGATGACGATCTCGCATTCGGCCTCGAGGGCGGCCCGTACGATCCGGTCCTGGGCGCGCTCATCCAGGCGTGGCAGGGCCTGGCGAGCCAGCTCCGCCGTGCGGTCGACGAGCCGACTACGGCCGCGGGGATGAGCCGAGCCAAGCTGGGTGACCACGTGACCCAGGTGCTGCAGGGCGTCGCCGACATTGTCGGCAAAATAGTCCGGGGCCACTGCCCCGATGACACCAATCCTAGACACGGGTTCCCCCTGGGGTTTCCATAAAGTGACTACATTCTAACAAATGGTAATCTAGCCAGGCGGCGACGCTCGGTTCGTGACGCGGCCTGGGACCTTTAGCCTGGACCACGCCACGACGGGCTCCGAGGCGGTCGCTCTCTCTTCCGAAACGTGAGATAAGTGGCGAAGAGCCAGATCAGTAGCGTGCCCGGCAAGCCGGCGAGTATCGCCGTCCAGTCGTTCTCCTGCAGCACGAGGCTGGGGAACAGAAGTAGGAAGAGGAATACACACTGCGGGCTGCCATACACGTCCATCACGTCATCGAGGATCCGCATCCCGCAGCCGAGCAGGAACATCCCCACGATCACTGGGATCCAGCCGCCGTGCATGTACAGGCCTCCGACCGGCGGTATCGCAGACGAGGTGTATACCGTGGCCGGCAACTCGTAGTAGGTCTGGCTGAACTCATAGCCGGAGTCCAGAATGGGTTTGCCCGGCCAGATCGCCCGGGGTACGACAGCCGCGATAGGCGCCGTGACAAGTTGCGCGGGGCTCACGAACCCGATCTGTGCAGGCGTACGCTGCATGATGATCGCGGCACTGTCGATCATCCTGATCCTGGCCAGCATAGAGGTGGCAGAGGAAGAAAGCACCCCGGCGGCATTCCCGGTGCCGATCGTCTGGCCCAGAATACTTGGTGCCGAATCAACCGCCTGACTGATGGAGAGTGTTCCTGACGCGTTACGAGCGGTGCTACGGTACGAGTGGTTGAAGGGGACCACTATCAGGAGGAAGGCCAGCCCCGCGAGAGCCAGCCCCGTGAAGGCCAGCAAACCTTTGTGCCCCCGACTCCGGGTTGCGGTGAAGGGAATGGCGACGGCCAGGATCGTGACGATGAAGGTCTGCTTATTCCCGGAGACGGCGCCGAACGCGATGTCGGTCAGGAAGAGAACTGTCAGGGTCACCCGGGCGCCCGGTACACGCTCTCGGTAGACCTGCAGGGCAGCGGCGGCCACCGCCAGTGGGGCGCAGAGGGTGAGAGCACCCAGTAGCTGCTGATAACTTGACGCAGTGGTGACGTCCGATTGGACATTTCCGACGTAGCCATACAGTCCAGTCGTGGCCGCATCGGCAATACTCGCCGCGGTGCCTATCGCGTAGAGGATCCACGGAGTCAGCGGGCTGCGCACCTCTGGTGCGAACCGAAGGCTCATCGCCGCCATCACTTTGTTCCCGAAGCGCCGGCCCGACCGGCCCGGCCCTACCAAATAACCGAACACCCACAGCGTCATCCCCACCGCGACTAGCCATAGCGCTCGCAGCACACTGGACAGTGATATTTCTGCTGCCGATCCCGTCTGCGGCTGAACCCAGGTCAGTGTGGCCAGGCCGAATGCGGTGCAGTACCAGAGCAGAGTCCAGGAGCCGAACCACCAGCGACCCAGCCCGAGAGCCTTTCCCTGACCGCCACCGACCAGGCAGAGCAGGCTTGCCGCGTAGGCAGCGAAGCCCAGGCTTCCCCATATCACAGCATGTGTTGGCTGCCCCGCGGCGGCCAGAGCCTGCCTGGACAGCCCTATCGCGGCGCTAAGCAGGATCGCCGCCACGACCACCCAACGGGGCGGGACCGCCGACCGGGGTCGGGCGCGCGAGGTGATGCCGGTCACGGCATCCTTTCCACCCGAATCTGTGGTCCCCATCTCATTCGGACTTCCACCACGTCACTGCGGGCAGTTCCGCCGCTGCTTCCGGATCGCAGGCTACGTAATTACCTTCCACGAACGTTTCAAGGTCCGCATCCCACTCGGGATAGAACTCCACGCCTCGCGGGGTAACCTTGCCGACCCGGTAGCCGAGCGCCAGCAGGAATTCGAACGCGTCGCGAAGGTAGAAGCGGCCGAGGATCCAGCGATGGTTGTACTCGAACTGAGCTACCGCGATGCGATGCTCAGCGAGCAGGGTACGCGCCCCGCGCAGCACAGCGAGATCGTGTCCCTCTGCGTCGATCTTGACCAGCGCGAAACGGGCGACACCGGACTGCTCGGCGTACGAATCCAGCGTGGTCGTGACCACGTTTTCCTGTGCCACCGGGTTTGCTTCTGGCACCGGGTACAGAGAGTTCGTCCCGGCCACGGGCGCGACTACGTAGAACAGCGAGGTCCCTTGCCGGTCACTGAGCGCCGCCTTGCTGAGGCTGGCCAGCCTGCCGTCAAGTGCCTCCGCCAGCCGGGCGAAGGCCCGGGAGTCTGGCTCGAAGGCGTGCAACCGGACATCCGTCTCACGGCCTGCCTTCGACGCGGCGGCCAGCATTGACTTCGACCACCTGCCGACGTTGGCCCCCACGTCCGCCACGTGAATCTGCTCTCCCGCCTGCGAGAATCGGAGTATCCAGCGCTGCAGGGCCGACTCGCCGTTGGTTGACAGGTCATTCGGGTAGTCCAGGCGCGCGCGTGAAAGGACGTAGCGTGCGGTCCGGACGACGGTGCGCCTCCCCACTGCCCGGCAGGTGAGGTCCGTGGCGATCGCCGCGGCCCGGCGGACGGCATTCATCCCTACACTTCCTGGCATCCTTATGCTCCCTGAGGTGGATCTTCACCGGCCGGGCGCCTGCGGTGCTGGGCTACGTGACGTTCTGGCGGCAGTCTTCGCAGAGACAGGAGCATCATGACAAGCGCGACACCATAAGCCACCGCGGACGCTATCGCCGCGCCGTAAACACCAGCAACAGGCACGAGGGCAACCAGCAGGATCACCGTGAAGGCGGCCGCGAGTCCCTCAGCACGGGCGACGACAAGCGGACGCTTCCTGCCCCGCAGCACGTCCCCCGTGACCTGGTTGCAGGCCAGGAACACGCCTGCAGGGGTCAGGATCCACAGCAGCGGCACCACGCCGACGTACCCGGGCCCGAAGACGCGCGGGATAAGCCAGGGTGCGACCAGATCAAGCGGCACCAGCGCACCCGCCGTGGCGCAGGCGCTGCCCAGGATGCCCAGCCACTGCATTCGGGCCGCCAGGCCCTCCACGCGCTGTCTCGAGGCTAGCCGAGGAAAGGCGACGTTTCCGATCGCCGAGACCAGCGGGAGCGGGAGAAGGCTGCACGAGACTGCGATCGCGTACCGGCCGAGGGCCGCAGGCGGCACGGTCTGGGAAAGGACGAGTTGGTCGAGATTGGCGTTGAGGGAAGCCGGGGCCAGGGCCGCGATCTGGGCTATGCCGTACCAGGCAAGGGGCCGGACGAGCCGGGCCTGAACGTGGCCGGGCACCAGGTCGGCCGACCGGCAGCGGTAGTAGGCCCAGCCGAGCTGGAGGAGCATGGTGAGGGCCAGGACGATCAGCGCGGCTGTCAGCGTGAGCAGCCGCAGCCGCCACAACACGATGAGGAACGCCAGGCTCAGGACCGGCTGGCTCACCCGCACCTCGTTCCACCAGCGCAGGTTCCTCGCCTGCAGCGAGAACGTGTAGCTGGCCCCGACGAAGGCCACGATCGAGGTAGCGAAGACGATCCGGTAGGCAACGGTCAGCCCCGCGTTCCCCCGGGCGAGGAGCGGAGCCAGCAGGATGCCCCCGGCCAGCGCGGCTGTGCCGGTTACCAGCATCATCGACCGCGACGTCGCGACATAGCCGCGGGCATTGCCTGGATCGTGCGCGACGTGAAAGCATAGCGCCGCGGGCTGGCCCATGCCGCCGATCATGGTTGTTACCCCGAACCACGCCGTGACTGCGGCGTATTCGCCCCGCATCTCCGGCCCCAGCGCACGTGCGACGATTATGCCGCCCAGGCCGGCGGCCGCGGCCGCGGCGACGTTGTAGCCAGCGGTGCGGGCTACCTGGCGCCCAACGCCGCGCCGCCGCAGCATCGAGGCGAGTTCCCGCCGCATCCCAGCTGCATTGGCTGTGACCTGCGGGGTCACAGTAGCCTCCTGACCGCGAGCTGCGCATAGCGTTCCGGGGCGAATGCGAGCCGGGTCCACTGGGCGGCCTGCCTGCCCATCGAGGCCAGTGCAGCCGGATCCTTGAGCAGGTCGTGCAGCGTCCTGGCCAGCGCTTCTGCTGACTCGTCCGCTGGAGCTACCCCAGTAACCCCCTCGACGTAAACCTCGCGCGAGCCGCCGTAAGCTGGTGCGATCACCGGCGTACCCGCGGCCTGTGCCTCGAGCAGGACAAGGCCGAAACCCTCGCCGACGGCACCGCGGCCGCTCCTGGTCTGCGTAGCCAGCACGAACAAGTCCGCCGCAGCCAGCTCGTGGGCGAGGTCGTTGTCGCTAAGCCCCGGCCGCAGCACGCACCAAGGGTGTTCAGAGACCAGACGCAGCAGGTCGGCCGACGGGTTCCCGCTGCCGCAGATGGTGAGGCAGACATCCGGACGCCCGAGAGCTATCACCGCTTCCACCAGCTGAGGAAGTCCCTTCGTCCGCCAATCTGCCAGCCGGAAGGCAGTCGCTAGGCGGATCCCTGGACCGCGGCCAAGTTGGCCTGCGGCCGCGGCGGCCAGCGCGTCAAACCACTCTCGCGACAAAGCCGGTGGCAGAACTGTTGCGAGGCAGTCCCCCATGAGCGCGCCTGCCGTGAAATTGCTACACGCCACCACCCGCACGCCAGCGCCTCGCATCAGGCGGCTCTCCAGCGTCCTTCGGGGCCGCCACCGCGAACCCCATATCTCGCTTCCGTGACACAAGACCGACACTCCGCATGTGGCGGAATCCCTGGCGAGCAGCGCCGCAACCGGCAGGAGCGCCCGGTGCGCGACGACAAGGCGGGCGGGTTCGGAGTCTGCCCGCAGGATGGTCCGGCCCTGGATCAGCAGCCGGGCATGAGCGTGGGCGCCGGGCCCGCTCAAGTCCAGGCGCTGGCATTCGACGCCTTCGGCAGCGAAGGCCCATTCCAGCGTCGCCACGTAACGCTCAATCCCGCCGCCAAGGCCACGGGATGGACTCAGCAAAAGCACGCGGCCGGTCATGCCGGGTGTCTCTCTGCGGGACTCAAGAGCTCCACGCCCTTACGGGCAGCGAACGTCAGGTTCTGGGTGACGATGTGGCCGCGCAGCGTGCCTGTCTCGGCGGCCAGGGCGATCCTGTAGCAGACGCTTACTACACGCCTGACCGTCACGCGTGCGGCGCTGGCCAGCCTGTGCGCGACCGGCGGGTAAGTGCGCGAGAGGACTGATTCGGACCCGGCCGCTACGGCGAGCTGGCGGATGCTGCGCGCGGTGAACGAGGTCTGGTGTGTGAAGTCACCGTTGCGGATGTGCCCTCCGAGCGAGCTGGCGGCGTTCGGGATCCTGCACACGAAGACGCCGCCGGGCGCCAGAGCCGTGGCCACGTCATCGAAGGTCCGGATGACCTCGGGCTTGGTGAGGTGCTCTAGCAGGTCGGTGGCCGTCATTGCCGCGTAGTGAGCCGGATGCGCGGAGAGAATGGTGCGGAAGTCGCCCTGGCGGACCCGGGCCACGCCTGCTGCGCGGGCGAGTGTCGCCTGCTCCGGACTGATATCTATTCCCTCTGCGTCAAAGTCGTCCGCCTGCAACAACCGGACGAGCTCGCCCCGCCCGCAGCCAAGGTCGACGACGGGTCCGGCCGCAGGCGGGGGCAGCAGGGGCTGGATGTCACGCCGGTAAACAAGAGCAGCCGACTCGTTCCCGCCGCAGCGGGCGTGCTGTGTGGCGTTAGCCCCGTAGAGACGGCTCCGTAGGTCGGCCGGGCACACTGTCACATTTAGATACTATACAAGTACCTAGCGTGATGAAGGTCGCCCGCCGGCCTACGAACCGTATAGCCGTCAACGACCTGGCAAGGCGACATTCGCAGTGAAGAAATCCACGCGGTCCGGACTGGGGTTCCCGGTGGACGGCGGTGTTCTCCACCGCCATTCTGCCCGTCCAAGATCTGTCCGCCCAGTTACTGTCGATATATCCTCGTTTAGCGTCTAAGTCACATATGACTATTCAGTCCTTATATATCACCAGGTTTGACAGAGAGGAGGGGGGATGCGTTAGCCTTTTTTAATGAAGCGTAGCCCATGCCCTTTCTCCTGCAATGAATCATTCAACATGGGCGTCAAGCAGTCGGACTAGTGTCAGGATCCGTAGAGGGGGCCACTCAGATGAGGCTTTCCGTGATCGGTTGCGGTCACTTGGGTGCCGTCCACGCGGCCTGCATGGCCGATATAGGCCATGAGGTCCTCGGCGTAGATATCGACGAGGGCAAGGCGGAAATGCTGAACTCAGGCAAGGCCTGTTTTCACGAACCGGGCCTGGACGAGATGCTGTCGCGCCACGTTGCCGCGGGCAGGCTCCGATTCACTACGAGCTTCGCAGAGGCCGCAAAGTTTGCGACCGTCCATTTTCTCGGCGTAGCGACTCCCGGGCTGCCAGCCGGAACCTATGACCTTTCGCAGCTCAGGACGGCGGTCGCTGAGCTGGCGCTGCACGTCACGGGCTCTGCTGTGATCATCGGCAAGTCGACTGTCCCCCCTGGCACGACGGCATCTCTCGGCGCCATCGCGGCCGAGATTTGCAGGCATAATATTGATTTCGTTTGGAATCCCGAGTTCCTGCGTGAGGGCTGTGCTATCCAGGACACGCTGATGCCTGATCGCATCGTAATAGGTGTCGCCAGCGATGCCGCCGAAGCGGTCATGCGTGACATCTACCGCCCGCTTACGGACGCCGGGACACCGCTTGTAGTCACGGATTTTGATACCGCCGAGCTGGTGAAGGGCGCGGCGAATGCCTTCTTGGCTACGAAAATCTCCTTTATCAATTCGATGGCCGATATCTGTCGAGCAGTAGGCGCGGACGCGCGTGTTCTGGCTGAAGCGCTCGGCATGGACCCGCGCATAGGCAAGAGCTTTCTGAACGCAGGAATTGGATATGGCGGGGGATGCCTGCCAAAAGACGTGCGCGGCCTCGCCGCCTTCGCCGATCAAAACGGGGTCCACAAAACGAGTGAGCTGCTTATGGTGGTGGATGAGTTCAACACCACACGCCGTGCCGACGTCGTTCGAATGGTGGGCGACGCGGCGGGCGTGCCAGTGCCAACGCACTCACCTACCGACCGGCTGCTAGCCGGGAAGCGAATAGCGGTGTGGGGTGCAGCATTTAAGCCAGGCACCGATGATGTGCGAGACTCTCCAGGCCTCGATATTGCTTGTCGTCTGCATGACCTTGGCGCACACGTGAAGGTCTACGATCCCATGGCCATGGGAAATGCACTGGAGGAGTCTCCCCAGCTCACGTACGCCGACTCGGCTCTGGAAGCAGCTAGGGATGCTGACGCGGTCCTAGTTGCCACTGCCTGGCCAGAATTCGCGAGCATCAGCCCTTTCGCCACCAAAGCCGTCGGCGCGTCCATGGCGGTAGTCGATGCCTGCCAGGGCATAGATAACAGCACCTGGCGAGAGGCCGGCTGGAAAGTGCTATCTCTCACAAACAAGCTGGTCGAGGCGTCCCCAGCCGCCGCTTTCGCATCATTAAGGACGGCAGCGGCCGGGCCTGCGGACTAGCGTGGTCGAAGCTGGCTAAGTATCCGGTACTAAAAGGTCCGGGAACGGGTCAGTCAGCGGTTTTGGTCTCATCTTGACGCCCGGCCGCCTCGCGCGTCCTGCACGTCCAGGCGCTCCTACGTTGGCGCAGGCAAGTAACGCTTTCGGCGGCGAAGGCCGATTCCAGCATCTCCATGTAGCGCTCGATGCCGCCGTCAAGGCCACGGGACGGCTCAGCAGGAGCACGCGGCCCGTCATGTCGGGTTCCCTGCCCATGCCTCCAGCCAAGCATTCAAAGCCGCCATCGCCCACGTTTCCGCCCAGCGGCGGCGCGGGTGCTGGGACGCTAGCCCGGCTCGCGTGGCCCTTGCCCGGTCTACCAGCGACCAGACGGGAGCACCGGGTTCGCTGGTCGCGGTGACCAGCGGCGCCAGCGGGCCCGCCAGCCACGGGCCCATGGGTAGGCTGAAACCGCGCTTCGGACGCCTCGCGAGAGCCTCGAGATACGGATCGCCCAGCGCTGCCCCGATCGCTACCTTGCCAGGCGCACTGTTCCGGCCGCGGGCGTTGTCAAGCACGGCGGAGAAGACATGACCGTCAACAAAAGGAACGCGCAACTCCACTGACGACGCCATGGAAAAGGTATCGGCGTCAGGCAGCAACATGGCCTGCAAATAGATGGCGACCTCGGTGGCGGCCATAGCTGCGAACGAGCTCGGTGAGCACCCAGCTGGCCAGCCCGCTGCGTCTGCGCTCCCTGGAATCCGATCGCTCCCGACCCCCGTCAGGTCGCTCACCAGCGACGCAGGGAATAGCTCTCGCTGAAGGAGAGCAAGGCCCGCACCGCTGCGGGGACCATGTTTACCCAGTAGCCGCCTGGCCTTCACCTCTCCTGCCACCCCCAGCGCGCCCGCCAGCTTGGCGGCCATGACGCCCACCGGGAGCGGAACAGCGTCCATGGCCCGCAGCACGGGCAGATATTTCAGCAGCCGGAAGTGGGAGTACCCGCCTACCGCCTCATCGCCGCCGAGCCCGGACAGCGCCACTTTGAAGCCCGCCTCGTGGACGGTCCTGCAGATGAGGTAGGTATTGAGGCCATCCACGCTCGGACGCTGCATCGCCTGGAAAAACCTGGTCACGTCGCCGTCTTCCAAGCCGGCCTGGACCCGCTGGAAGCTATGGCCGTAATGCCGCGCGGTGTAAGCCGCCTCCGCGGTCTCGTCGGGTGCCCCGTCAGCCACCACCGTCAGGCAGTGCAGGTCCCGGCCGAGTCGGCGGCTGATCGCCGCGATAGTCGCAGAATCCACACCCCCGGAGAGCAACAGCGCAGTCGGGACGTCGGCGCCCAGGTGCAGATCGGCCGACTCCGCCAGCGCCGCACCCAGGTCGGACGGCCGCTGCCTGACCGAGACCGGGCCATCGGGCCGGACAAGCCGCAACTCGACATGGCAGTCTTGTCCCACGACGGCGACACTGTTGGGCGGGATGGCGGCGATCTCCAGGAACGGGCTCTGATCTGCGGCCATCGCTCCGTAGCGCAGGTACTGGGCGACCGCTGCGTCGTTGACTTGCGTACCTGGAGCGAGCCGCGCCAGCGGCCGCACCTCGGACGCAAAAACAAGGCTGCCGTCTGGCAGCATGCGCCAGTAGAGAGGCTTGATCCCGAACGGGTCACGGGCCAGGTAAAGGCGCTCTTCCAGCGTGTCTACCAGCGCGATGGCGAACATTCCGCGCAGTTCGGCCAGCGATTCCATGCCCATCTTGGCCCACAGCTGGGGGATGACCTCCCCGTCGCAGGCCGTGCGAACCGGCAGCCGGAAACGCTCCGCGAGCTGCCGGTGGTTATAGATCTCGCCATTGAATACGCAGGCGTATCGCCCGTCAGCGGAGACGAACGGCTGATTCCCCGCTGGTGTCGGATCCTGGATGGCTAGCCGCGTGTTCCCGAGGGTGATTATGCCGACCCGTGTGGTCACGCTGTGGTCGGGACCGCGATGCGTTTGGGCGTCATTGAGCTGGCTAACCCTGGCCGAAGCTCGTTCGCCCATCGAATCGATCGTCCCGGCGATTCCGCACATCGTCAGCTCTCCACACGCTTCATGGTCACCACGCCTTTGCACGCCGCGAATGTAGAGTTCTGGGTGACCATTCGGCTGCGCAATGTGCCTGTCTCGGCGGCCAGCGCGATCCGGAAACAGGCGCTTACCATCTGCCAGACCGTCACGCGCGCGGCACTGGCCAGCCCGTGGGCGACCGGGACCAGGATGACCTGCACCTCCCGCTTTTCGAGCGTGTCCTTCACGGCTTGATCGTCATGTAATTGGGCCGCGCGACCGCCACACAGTTGACTCGCACTTCCGCCACCAGCCCGGACCTCTCCTCGAGCCAGCCAAGCACCTGCTCCTGGGTGGTACCGAGATAGGACGTGGATTCGACGATCATCGTGGAACCGGGGCGCAGGTAACCGGCCAGCGTGCGGCTGGCCGACTCGACGTAGGCCAGATCGGGCAGGCCGTCCCGCAGCGGCGTGGGGACCCTGATCACGGCGACGTCGAAGCCTGCGCAGGCGTCGGCACTCGCCGACGGGCGGAACCGGCCGGACTTCAGGGCCGTCGCAAGCTCGCCTGAGGGGATGTCCTCCACATAGGATTCCCCGGCTTCCAGCCGCTTTACCCGGGCCGCGTCGATGTCATATCCGACGACGTCGTGCCCCACCGTCACGGCCCGCATCGCCAGCGGCAGGCCCACGTATCCCAC
>Ga0209415_10015405_pt1 | contig 12391 bp, 10 predicted proteins | sample PeaSoiSIISIP2007_FD_187696 | JGI IMG/M metagenome (GOLD analysis project Ga0209415, IMG submission 187696) | Peat soil microbial communities from Weissenstadt, Germany - SII-SIP-2007 (SPAdes) (version 2) | ecosystem: Environmental > Terrestrial > Soil > Wetlands > Peat | place: Germany... | reverse complement strand
CCTCGTCGGTGATCAGGCCGGACAGCATGCGGCCGGTGAGCGCGGCGCGCATCGCCGGCACCTTGGCGCGCCCGAGCGCGGCGCCCACCGTGAGCGCCTCGGCCGCGACGCGATGCGGCACGCTGGTGACCCGCCGGTTGCTGCCGCCGTCGATGATCCGGCCCTCCCGGTCGAACGCCCAGCCGATGATCTCGCCGACCGCGCCGAGGCGCATGAGCTCCAGCAGCTCCTCGCGGTCGAGGAAGCCGTCGATCAGCAGCTGCGCGCCCTGATCGACCTGGCCGATGCCGACGAGGCGCAGGTCGGCCTGCTCGGCGATGGCGCGCACCCGGGCCACCGGATCGATCCGCAGCAGCTGCTCGCGCTCCGCCTCCGACGCGGCGAACACCGGCAGCGGCATCGGATAATGGCGCGCCTTGGTCAGATCGGCGAAGCGCGCCACCGCATCGAACAGGCTGGCGGAGCCGTCGGGCGAGATGTTGCCGACCAGCGACACGATCCGGTGGTTCGGGCAGTCCATGGCGGGAATCTGCTCAACCGCGGCCCGCATCGCGCGGCCGGTGCCCATCCCGAGGATCGCCGGCCTGCTGGCGCGCAGGATCGATTCGAGCAAGGCGGCCGCGCGCTCGGCGATGCCGGCGACGGCGGTCGGCGCTGCCGGATCGGTCGGGACCACCTCGCAGTAGCGCAACTCGAAGGTGTCGGTCAGTCGGGCCGCCAGCTCCATGCAGGCGGCGATCGGATGCTCCAGCCGGAAGGTGATCAGGCGCTCGGCGAGACAGAGCGAGACCAGGCGCTGCGCGGTCGGGCGGGAGACGCCGAGCGCCTTGGCGATCTCGTCCTGCGTCTTGCCGGCGATGAAATACAGCCAGCCGGCGCGCGCGGCATCGTCGAGGCGCGAGCGGTCGCTGTCGGATGCTCTCATGGATCGCGCGCGCCTCATCTGCCCGACGTCAGCCATGTGATCGACGGCGCACGATAAGATCATATGATGCGGTCTTGAGCAATCGCTCGAACAGCAGCGGGCTCTGACGGTGATATCCGCAACGCGCGCGTGCGGTGAGGCTTCCCCGCCGCAATCGTTGCGGCGCGCGCCTTCATCACGCGACCGACGCTCCTCCAAGTGAAGCCCGGCGATCCGGATGGATCGCTCGGCATCTCCTCGGCGCCGCAGCCGTCGCGAGACTGTCGCCCGTCCGGAGCAGCGGATCTCCTGGTCTCAATCCGGCTCGCTCGGACGCCCGTAATATGACGAGAACAGGGAAGCCTGCTCAGCGGCGGCGGCCTGAAGCCTTGCGATGTCGCCCTCCTTCCGGGCACGCCCGACGTCTTCTTCGATGCGGGCCTTGGCTGCCTCGAACTGAGTCGGGGACATGTCTTCACTCCATGGCGAATCAAAAATCGACGACATGCCCATGCTGCACGGTTCGCATTGGCTCGCAATCGGATCCGCGCGTACGCAGTCCGACATACCGGACATCTCGAGGGCGGCAGTCCAGCGGCTCGCCGGCTCGGCAGGAAGACCCGGCACGACATTCCGCGAAAGTTTCTTGGACGGCTTATGCAGGTGAAGTGGTTGGCATGGTCGCCGGTCCTGCCCCGGTGCCCCTTTCGCCGCTCCGTCGAGCTTAACCATCATTGCCTTTTCGGATTGGAAAGTTGCGCGAATTGAGCATCCATGATGGACTTGACCGGATCGCGTCAGCCGGGCTGACGACGCGCGCGGAGCGGGCAGCCGATGGATGAGCCCACGCCTTCTAACGCATGTCCCGGCGAAGTGGACCCGGTTGGCCGATCAAGGACATGCGCCAACAAGGGAATCCACAGCGCTTCCCGGGTCGAGGCGCCGCAACAAGTGGTTCACTATGACCGGGAAGCGCTGTAGTCATTCTGCGGCTCGGATCGTGACATCGATGGTCCGGGCGGCGGTCACCGTCGTCACGGCCGGCGCTATCGCGACCCTCGCCCTTCCCGACTGGTCCGACGCCTTGGCGCGGGGTGGCGGCGGCGGTGGCCGCGGCCACTTCGGAATGTTCGGCGCGCACCGGGGCGAAACGGGTTTTCACGACAGCGGCCGGCGCGATGGCGGTCGGCACGGACCCTCGGAGTTCGGACGCGACAGGAGGATGTCGCACGACCGCGACCGAGGACGGGACAGGATGTCCGGCTTTCGAGGTGACCGGCGGGAGTTTCGTCGCGACGACGGCGAATGGCACCGAGAATCGGGCTTCGGCAGCGACGAGAAGAGATCGCGCCACATGGACGGCGAGTGGCACACCGAGTGACGATGCCGCGGTGGTCCGCAGCGGCTGGCGCACTGCCACCCGATCCGCGGCCGCACCTCAGTGCGAGACGAGCTGGCACCCGCCGTCGGCCAGCGGCCGAAACGCCTGATCCGCGGGGATCGTCGACACGACCTTGAGGTAGTCCCAGTCGCCTGTCGACTCCGCGGGTGATTTCACCTCCAGCAGATACATCGGGTGAACCTTGCGGCCGTCCGCCCTGATCCGGCCCCGGCCGAACAGCGGATCGTCGGTCGGCATGTCCTTCATGGCGGCGACGACGGCGCGGCCGTCCTCCGGCGAGCCGACCTTATCGACCGCCTTCAGGTAATGCAGCACGCCGGCATAGACGCCGGCATGCATGTCGTTCGGCATCATCCGCTTGGCGTGGCGCTCCCGGAAGCGCCGCGACCAGGCGCGGGTGTCGTAGTTCAGGTCCCAGTAGAACGGCGCCACCGACTGCAGGCCCTGCGTCGCCGCCAGGCCGAGCGCCGGAACGTTGGTGACGCCGAAGATCAGGCTGACCAGCTTCTGCTTGGTGCCGAGCCCGAACTCGGCGGCCTGCTTGAGCGAGTTGGTCACGTCGCCGCCGGCATTGGCGAACGCGATGATGTCGGCGCCGGAAGCCTGTGCCTGCAGCAGGAACGAGGCGAAATCGCTGGTCCCGATCGGATGTCGGACCGCGCCGACCACCTTGCCGCCGCCGGCCGCGACCTCGTCGCTCGCCTGCTTCTCGAGGTCGTGACCGAACGCATAGTCGGCGGTGACGAAGAACCAGCTCTTCGCGCCCCGCGTTTGGATCGCCCGAACCAGCGAGTGGCCGTAGGACCAGGTATCATAGGTCCAGTGGACGGTGTTGGGCGAGCATTTGGCGCCGGTCAGCAGCGCCGAGCCGGCCCCGGAGCCGATCATGACCTTGTTCTTGTCGCGGACGATGTCGCCGACGGCGAATGCCACCGCGGAATTCGGCAGGTCGACCACGACGTCGACGCCTTCGAGGTCGATCCACTGGCGCGCGATGCCGGCCCCGATGTCCGGCTTGTTCTGATGGTCGGCGGACAGGACCTCGACCTTGCGCCGCCCGCTCTTTGCATAGTCTTCGATCGCCATCTGCGCGGCGAGCACCGAGCCCGCCCCCTGGAAGTCCGCGTAGACGCTCGACATGTCGTTGATCACGCCGATGCGCAGCACGCCGTTCTTCTCGGCCGCCGCCGGGCCGATCGACAGCAAGGTCACCAAGGCGATGATGCCGGCACGGTATCTCATGGCTTCTCTCCGTGGAAATGTCGGCCCTGCGGTCCCACCCGACCCAGAGTCACGGCTCACAATGCGACTTTGATCGCGACGTTGACACCGAATTGTTGCTGCCGTCGCGAGCGAATGTCGATCAGGCAACGACCATGCCGCTGATGTTCGCCGTGATTCCGCCGGCATCACCGTTGGCGCCCGTGGCCACACACGAGATGAGCGAAATCCGCCCGCAGCGACGCAGGATTGTACGACGATCGGATGTCATGTGGTTTTCCCCCCGATTGCCCTGCCGCTGCACCGCGGCAGCGTTCGGATCAGGCGCGCCGGAGACGGCGGCGCGGCAAATATCGAGCAGCTATATTGTTGTTGTCAACAACAATATAGTCGAGCTTGCGCCCGGCCGACGAAGCCAGCAAAACGTGGCCGTGGTCGACAGCGAGCAGGAGGGATCGACGTGTCCGACGAGGCAGCCAAGGCGAGGGGCGGGGCGGCGGCCGCCGGGGCCGGCAGGCGCGCGAGCGCCCGCGGGCCCGGGAAGGCGAGTGCCGACGCCCGGAAAGTCGATCTCGACGGACTGACCGAGCACGCCGGCTACCTGATCCGGCGGGCGCAGCTGTGGATATTCCAGGACTTCACCAGGACCCTGGCGGTGCTCGACATTCGCCCCGCCCAGTATTCGGTGCTCACGGTGATCAACGCCAATCCCGGCCTGTCCCAGATCTCGCTCTCGCAGGCGCTCGGCATCGAACGTGCGCGGCTCGTCCATCTGCTCGATGGGCTCGAGGAGCGGGGCTTCGTCACACGCGTGCCGTCGGCGACCGATCGGCGTTCGCACGCCTTGCATCTCACGCCCGAGGGGCGTCGCGCATTTGTGCGCATCAGGGCGCTGGCGCTCGAGCACGAGCGCCGTCTCATCGAGAGGGTCGGGCTCGAGCACTGCAAGACGCTGTCACGGCTGCTTGCCGTCTTTGCCCACGGCTGATTGTTCAGTCGTCGCGGTCGTCGTCGCCGTCGCGATGGCGCGGCGGCACGACGCAGATGAAGTTGGCGGCGTCATTGGCAGCGCCGGCGCCCTTGTAGCGGGTCTGCTGCGGGTAGGGGCAGAAAGGGCGCGTGCCGCCGGACGCGCCGGCCGGGAAGTTCGTCGCCACGCGCGCGTCGAACAGCGGACCGGAGAACGGCGACGTCGGGCTCGCCGCATACTTGCCGATGATGCGGTCGGGTGCGACGCCGTGCTCGACCCAGTTGGTGATCGACTCGAGCAGCGCGCCCGGCTGTCCATGCGCGATCGGGATCGTCGCTGGGCCGCCGCCGCAATGGGCCATGTTGGGGACGAGGAACAGGCGTGCGAAGTCGGTCGCGCGGCGGTCCATGGCGCGGTTCATCTGCCGGTACCAATCGACCAGCGGCACCGACGAGAAGATCCCGTCGTTGACCGAGTCGTAGACGATCATCTTGCCGCCGCGGGCACGGAAGCCGCGCAGATCCGTTGACACCGCCGACATGAAATCCATGGAGCTCTGCGGATATTGCCTGGTCTCGTTGAAAATGAGCGGCGCCTGGGTGTCGAAGTTGAAATGGAACACGAAGGCTTCCTGGCCGTTGGGGCCGTTGACCGGCGTGACCGCCGGCGGGGTCTGGAACACCATCGGAATAGCGCCGGCCCCGAGGGTGAGATTGATCGCGGTGTTGAAGGCCGGGTTGCCGAAGAACGACACGTTCCAGGCCGACCAGCCGGCCGCGACGCCCGAGGCCGGTGGATCCCAGATGCCCGCGTCCCAGTGCCAGCTGCCATAGAGCGGGTCGCCCTTGGAGTTCACCGGGCCGGCATGGATCTTCTTCAGCGCGCCCACTTGCGCGGCCGTCAGGCAGAAACCCGCGTGCGGAGAATTCCCGTGGTGACCGGTCGGGCTGCAGGTGTAGGCGTCGAGGGCCGGATAGACGACGCGGTCGGTGCACGCCGCGTAGTCGTCGACGATGCCGTCGACCAATCCGTCGAGCGCGTCGCAGGCGCTGAGGATCGCCGCCGATGCCACCGCGAGGTCCTGCGACGGAAACGTGGTGGCGACATCGGGTTGGCCGTTGCCGTCGACGCTGGTGGCGAGCGGCGCCAGCGCCTGCTCGTTCCACGCCTCGGCGATCCCCGCCTGCGGCAGGTTGAAGCCGGGATTGGCGGCGATGATCCCATCGAACAGTGATGGGAAGCGCTGTGACGCCATCATCGCCTCGCGGCCGCCGTCGGAGCAGCCCCAGAAATACGAGTATTGCGGGCCGCGGCCGTAATAGTGCGAGAGGATCAGCCGCGTCACCGCGGTCGACTGCTCGAAAGCGTTGTAGCCGTAGTCCTGGCGTGCCTGCTCGTCGACGGCGAAATGCGCGGTGCCGCCGGCATTGGGGTCGTCGTCGGTCCAGGTGATGCCGGGCGGCTGCACGGCGGGCGGCGTCGGCACGTCCTCGTGCCCGCCGTCGTTGGCGGCGACCGCCCAGCCGAGAGTGAGCTCGGCCTGTCCGGTGCCCACCGGGTCGCCGTTCAGGCTGCCGTCGGTGCCGCCGCCGCCCATCATCTCGAAGCGGCCGCTCCAGGCATTCGGCAGGTTCACGGCGAATGCGATGCCGTAGGTGAGGTGATCGGGATCCTGTGGGCTCACTCGCTCGTTGATGACGCCGATGACGTTGCAGCGCGCCGGCCCGTTCGCGTCGGCGGGCTTCGGCGTGGCGCTGAGGATCCGGGCGTTGGGCAGCGGCAGCCCGACCAGGCTGGCACAGCCGACCGCCGGCGCCACCGTGTCGGCCGCAGCCGGCGCCGCGACCGCCAGCGTCACGGCAAGCGACAGGCCGGCGAGGATGCGGGCGTCACGACGGGCTGTATGCGGCGCGCGCGATCGCCGCCTCATGAGCATGGGCATGGCTTCCTCCCTGCGCGCCCCTTGGCGGGGCTGCGTTGGACCCGATCTGCAGCTGAGCGCATCCGTGCTGCGGTGGCGCCAGCCGGGTCCAAACTGACATAGCCAGCCTAGCCCGACTTTCTCAACTGGGACAGAGAATGGGCGATTTTTGAGGGTGTGGGCGGGTAAAACGTGAGTCAATCCAATAGGGGGTGTTCTGAAAGTCGTTGTAGTGGAGACCAAGTATCTTTTCAGCCCTCTGATTTTCCCTACAATGCCATGCCATGTATTTGCGATCGAATCGGCGGCGGAAGGACGGTAAGGAGCACCGATACTGGAGTATTGTCGAAAGCAAGCGCTGTTCTGGCGGTCGGGTGGTCCAGCGGCCGGTGCTGTATCTGGGCGAGATCAACGACAGCCAGCGCGAGGCCTGGTGCCGGGTGGTCGAGGCCTTCGACGAGGAGAGCCAACGGAACCGGCAGCTGGCCTTGTTTCCGGCCGACCGGACGCTGCCCGATCACGCAACGGAGTATGGGGTACAGGTGCGGCTCGACGCGATGGAGCTGCATCGCCCGCGGCAGTGGGGCGCGTGCTGGCTTGCCTGCCATCTCTATGAGCAGCTTCAGCTGGATCGGTTCTGGGCGTCGCGGCTGCCGGACTCGCGCGAGGGGACCAGTTGGCGGCACATTCTGCAGACGCTGGTGTGCTATCGACTGATCGATCCGGGGAGCGAATGGCGGCTGCATCGGCAGTGGTTCGAGCGCAGCGCCATGGCGGATCTGCTCGGCGAGGATTATGCGCTGGTCGAGAAGAACGCGCTCTATCGCTGTCTCGACAAGCTGCTGGTGCACAAGGCGGCGCTGTTCGATCATCTGCGGGCGCGCTGGCAGGACCTGTTCGGTGCCACATTCGACGTCCTGCTCTACGACCTGACCAGCACTTATTTTGAGAGCGATCCCCCGGATGATGATGAGGACAAGCGTCGCCATGGCTACAGCCGCGACAAGCGCAGCGACTGTGTTCAGGTGGTCATCGCGCTGATCGTGACGCCCGAGGGCTTTCCGCTGGCCTACGAGGTGCTGCCAGGCAACACCGCCGACAGCACCACGCTACGTGGCTTTCTGCAGCGGATCGAGGCGCAATACGGCAAGGCGCAGCGCATCTGGGTGATGGATCGCGGGATCCCCACCGAGCAGGTGTTGAGCGAGATGCGCCAGTCCGACCCACCCGTCAGTTATCTGGTCGGAACGCCCAAGGGGCGGCTCACCAGGCTGGAAACGAGCCTGCTCGGGCTGCCCTGGCAAACGGTGCGTGAGGGCGTGGACGTCAAGCTGCTGCCACAGGAGCAGGAACTGTTCGTGCTGGCCCGCAGCCACGCCCGAATCAACAAGGAACGCGCCATGCGCCGACGCAAGCTCAAGAAGCTATGGCGGCGGCTCGCCGAGCTCTCCGCGATGAACCTCAAGCGCGAGGAACTGCTGATGAAGCTCGGGGCCGCACGCGCCAAGGCGGGCGCGGCCTGGCGCCTCGTCGATGTCAGGGTCGATCCGCAGGCCGCCACGTTCAGTTATGCGCTCGACCGCAAAAAGCTTCGGCGCGTGCGCCGGCGCGAGGGCCGTTACCTGCTGCGCACCAATCTGACCGGGCGCGAGCCGGCCGAGCTGTGGCGCTTCTACATTCAGCTCACCGAAATCGAGGCCGCGTTCAAGAACCTGAAGGGCGATCTGGAGCTGCGCCCGATCTACCATCAGCTCATCGAGCGCGTCGAAGCTCACATCTTCGTCGCCTTCATGGCCTATTGCCTGCACGTGACGCTGAACGCCAGGCTCAAGCCGCTTGCCGCCGGCCTCACGCCCAGGGCGGTGCTCGACAAGTTCGCCGCCGTCCAGATGCTCGACGTGCACTTCCCGACTACCGACGGCCGCACCCTCGTCCTCAACCGATATACCGAGCTGACGCCCGACCACAAGGTTCTCGTCAGCCAACTCGGCCTCGACCTCCCTCCGCAGCCTCCTCCTCGGATTACCGTCGCGGGTCAGATCGCTCGCGCGTCCGCCCAAGCCATGTAGTGGAGACCTTTTGGCCAAGGCCCGCAGTTTTTGGCCATTCTCGCCCGCCTCACCCCTCCAGTTGAGAAAGTCGGGCTAGGAGCGCCCGGATATTGTTGTCAAGTACAACAGTTTGCCACGCATCCGCCGCCCCGGCGCGGAGGCGCGGAGGCGCGGAAGCGGCTGCAGTGATATTCACAAGCAGGCAGGGCATCGTCGCGGCGTCAGCCGCGCGGGCGCTCGTCCGTGAGCAGACGGTACCTCGCATTGCCCAGCTGAGCAAATTTCATTTCGCTGACGTCCTCGGAAGCCGGCCCGCCTCAGTACGCTCAGATAACGGTTACCGATTGCCTAAGCCGCGGGTACCGGTTGCGGCCGCAGATCCACCTCGAACTCGTCGGGCGGTGCTGGACGAAGTCTCGCCCCACAGACGTGCGGCGGCTTCCTGCCGGGACGCGCGCGCCGTCCGGCCGATTCGCCTCTTGGCGCGCCATGGCACGCACCGGTCATTCTCGGTTTCCGCGCGATTGCCGCGCCGATGCCGTGCGGCACACCGTCATCCTGCGGACCTTCGAAGTTTGGGCCCATGGGCTGCCACGACCCGCTCGTCTCAATGGTCGAGGCTGAGCGCGAGCGAAATCGCACCCACCAGGACCAGGCTGACGGCCCAGGTCGCATCCAGATTGAACCAGCTCCGCGACAGCAGTTCGAGACCGAGATACCGGTAGACCAGCCAGGCGCAGCATCCGCCCGCAGCGATCATCGCGACGGAGTGGACGGCGGAGACCAGGACCGCCATGCCGAGATCGGCGTCGATGAGGGCGCCCGCCGCCTCGTGGCCGCCGTCGAGGCCGGTGGTCCGGCACAGCCCGAGATAGATCGGCACCAGCATCAGCCCGGCGCCGTGGGCGATCGCCACCGCGAAGGACCACAGCCCCAGCTGGGTCGGCGGTATCCGCGCCAGCGCCCGCGGATGGCGCCGGTTGACCAGCCGGAAGACGCCGAATCCGATGACCACGAGGCTGGCGCCGATGCGGATCGGCCGCTGCCATTCGACCAGGGCGACCAGCAGCGCGAAGGGCAGGAGCACCAGGAGGATTGCCAGCAGATGCCCGACCGTCAGCGGCCACAGCGCCGCCGCCAGGGCCCGCGAGCTTCGCTCCATGAGCCCCGCCGACAGCGCGAGCGGCCATCCCATCGCCGGGTTCATCCCGTGATAGAGGCCGCTCGCGACCACGGCGAGCCACAGCCCGGCGGGCGTCCAATCCGCTCCGCTCAAGCTCAGACCGAGGGATAACAGAACGAATCGGTCGAGCAGTCGCCGCCCTCGAGCCGGATCTGATGCGCCCGGTATCCGTCGGGAAAGCTCACCCAATAGTCCTTTGCCAGCTCGAGGCCGCCGCTGTGGCCGGCGTGGGCCATCACCTCGACGCCAGGCACGCCGCCCGGATAGAACTGGTTGTCCCACGTCGAGTAGAGCGAGTTGGTCCAGTAGACCCGCTTGCCGTCGCGGCTGATCTCCACCATCTGCGGGCCGCCCGCGAACGACTTGCCGTTCGGATGCGGCGTGCGGCGGGCGATGCCGCCGACATGGACCGAGCCCGCAAGCTTCGGCTTCATCGGGTCGCTGACGTCGTACTGCCGCATCTCGCCGGTTCCCCAGCAGGCCACGTAGAGGAACCGGTCGTCCATCGAGAGGTCGATGTCGGTCACCAGCGGCGGCACCGCGCCGAACCCCTGCAGAAGCGGCGGCAGCTCGTCCTTGGGCGCCGGCTCGGGCGGGATGGTCGCCGTCTTCTCGATGCGGAATTTTTCGCCGTCGCGCCACCACGTCCAGATCGAGCCCTCGAGGTTCGTAGTGTCGACCACGACCCCGAGGAAGCCGTGCTCGCGGATCGGGTCGTGCGCGGGCCGCACCTCCAGCGCCATCTGGTGGTTGGCGCCGAGATCGATGGTCTGCACGTTGCGCCGGGCCCGCAGATCCCAGAAGTGGATCCGATGGCCGTATTTGTTGGACAGCAGATCCTCCGCCACGATCCCGTTCTCGAACTGCGGCGGCAGCCCCCATTCGCTGGTCACCATGTAGTCGCGTGGCAGGTTCCACCAGAAGTCATAGTGCAGGGTCTGCGGTCCGCGATCGATCTCCCAGCGTCCGAGGATGTCGAACGTCTCGCAGTCCATGATGAAGACGCCGGGCGGCCCGTCGGTGCCGTCCTTGCCGCCGCCGCCCAGCGTGCTGACGTAGATGCCTTCCGGCCCGCAATGGACGGTGTGCGGCCGCGAGTAGCCGGTCTTCCGGAACACCTCCTCGGGCTCGATGATCTTGTGAATCTTGGCCTTGGTGGGATCGGGCCTGGTATCGATCACGTAGATGCGCGAGGACCGGATCCCGGGGATGATCAGGTAGCGCCGCTCGAGGAACGCGTGGCCGGTGAGGGGCGACAATGCCGACGAGCAGGCGTTCCAGCCGAAATGGTGGAACTCGTCCCCCTTGTGGGGCATCGTCACCGTGTGGACGACCTGGCTGAAGGTCGGCGAGCCGGGCTTCACGTCGATCACCGCCAGCGCGTCGGGCTTCGAGAAATCCGGGCTGAGCAGCAAAGTATAGGCGAAGTTCTCCGGCGGCGCTTCCATCGCGAGCTTGGGCGATGCATGGAAGGTCGGATCGGGCCTCATCGTCATCGTCGTGGCTCCCTGTTCGTATCGACGCGCACCGCCACGGCAAATGCCGAGCTGCCGTGCAGCAGGAGAAGAGCCTTCCATCGAGCGCGCAACGACCAGGGGACCCGAGACTTGTTCTCGCGCCGGTCGCGCGCCACGTCGTCCGATGCCCCCGCGTCTCCTCCAAACCACCCGCAGGCGGCTGCATCGAACCATGCCTCTCGATCCGGGTTCGCGCAAGATCGTTCGCCGCGCCGCCTGGTCGTGCTGCCGCCGCCGACCTCGGTTCCTTTCGGCTTCGGCGCGGAGGCATTGCGCGTCGATTCCGCGCCGCGGCATGGATTGTCGCTGACGACATCCCCGAGGAGCACGACAGGCGCTGACCGGCGCGAACAGCTCCGCCCGAGGCGACCCGGCGGAGCCTCGCGTGCGTCCGGGCTGCTATTTGAGCGCGGCGACGCCCACCTGCGAGATCACGTCGTCCTGCGATCCGGTGCCGCCGCTCACGCCGATCGCGCCGATCAGCTTGCCGTCGACGATCAGCGGATTGCCGCCGCGCGCCGCAATCACGTCATCCAGCGTCGCCAGATAGGAATAGTAGGGGCCCCTGCCGAGCAGCGTCTCGAACACCAGGGTCGGGCGGCGAAATCTCGCGGAGGTGCGCGCCTTGCGCTGGGAGATCGCTATCGACCCGTATTGGCAATTGTCCATCCGCTCGAAATAGACCAGGTCGCCGGACGGGGCGACCACCGCGACGCACAGTTTCCAGTTCCGCTTCGTCGCCTCGGCGATCGCGGCCCCGGCGACCTTCTTGGCCGTCTCGATATTGATCGGTTCGCCATACGGGATGTCCAGCGGCATCACGTCGGGCACGTTGTCGTTGGGGTTGTTCGGGTTGGGCGGCACCTGCGCAAAGGCGCCCGAACTCGTCATCACCGCGACGCACGCGGCCGCCGCGATCATTGTCAAGCGACGCATTCATTCCTCCCATGATGTGCCGGGGGCCGGCACGTTCGCTCACCTGCCGACGCGGCGCGGAACCCGGGCGCCTCGACCGACATTCCCCAGATTTGCTCTGGAACGGCGACGACGATAGCAGACGGCCGGGCGGCGAGGAAGCTGCGGGCCGCGCGGTCATCGGCCTCTCTTCTCGTTGGCTCGGCGCGGAACGGCGGCCCTTCACGGCGGCGACACCGTTTTCCCGACGCGCCCGGCATTCCCTTCGTCGCTCGTGGCCGCGACGGGTGCGGCCACGGCAGGCCGG
>Ga0209415_10015404_pt1 | contig 12392 bp, 10 predicted proteins | sample PeaSoiSIISIP2007_FD_187696 | JGI IMG/M metagenome (GOLD analysis project Ga0209415, IMG submission 187696) | Peat soil microbial communities from Weissenstadt, Germany - SII-SIP-2007 (SPAdes) (version 2) | ecosystem: Environmental > Terrestrial > Soil > Wetlands > Peat | place: Germany... | reverse complement strand
GCCATTTCAGTTTATCCCCTCACCTGACCTCTCCCGGAGGGAGAGGAACCCGAAGCACCGACATCTTGGGCAAAGCCAGCCAGTACTGAGTCTCCGCAGCTTCTTTCTCGACGATTCCGATCTTGTGTATGAAGTCGTTCCGCGATTCAGCCCGATTCGCCTCGCAATAGTTCGCGCCGATCGACGTGCCGGCTTTCGCCAGCTGATATCCAACGACGTCCGCGATCCTGCTGCGCGGCAGACCGCCCACGAAATGAATGACGCGCAACGCAAAGGCCTTCGTCCGCCGTTCGAGCTCCGCCTTGTCCACCGGTCGTTCCCCAACATTCTTTGTTTTCGAAATTCGCAATTCGAAATTCAATCTCTTCACATAGCTCCGCCCGTCGGGTGGCATCCGCGATACCCCCTCAGCGTCCGATGCGCGGAGCGCGGCGGCGCGATCCGCTTACTTCACTTCGGCCCGCGACGCGGTCGCCGCGTCGGCCCGCGACGCGGTCGCCGCGTCGGCCGCGCGCAGCTCGATTGCCGAAACCCCTGCCCGTGCGCCCGTCTGCACCAGCCGTTCGAGCACCGAGACGCCGACGTAGCCCCTGCCCAGCGGCTCCAGCGAACAGTGCAGCACGGCGCGCGTCGGCTCATGCTCCACGGGCAGATTGCCGTCGCCGCGCCGGTAGCTCACGCCCGCCAGCGGCGTACGCCCCAGGCAGAGCTCGGCGATGTCGGCGACCTCGCCTTCCCCGTCGATGATGAACTCGCGGATCCCGTGCCCGTGCAGCTCGGCAATCAGCTCCTCGATGCGCTGCCGCAGGTCGCGAAAGGTGCCGATGGTGCGTTGCAGATACTCGTAAGCACGGCGCGATTTCTCCGCGACGCCCGAGGGCGTCAGCAGATAGCGGGCGGTACGCCCGTTGAGATTGACCACCTTGATCGCGCCGGTTTTCACCAGGCGCCCGAGGATGAGGTTCACCATGCCCAAGGACAGGCCGGTTTCCTTGGCGACTTGCCGCTGCGACAGGCCACCGTCGCGCGACAGCACATCGAGGAGGCGGTACTCCTTATCCATCGTTCAAGCGCTGAACATTGACCGTTCAGACTTTGAACGCTTCGCCGGTGTTTGTCAATCGGATTCGTCGGGAGGCTGTATGGATGGCGGACCAACGGGAGCGGAGGTGCCGGACCACGCTTGCTTCGCGTAAGCGAGCAGGAGGGTCTTCCACATGCGAGGATCCCAAGGCCAGATGCGCAGTGCCCGATGATACTCCTGCAACGCTTCGGCACGGCGGCCATGCTGCCAGAAGAGGTTATAGCCGAGGTTCCAGAATTTCTCGCGCGCGATCCGGTGGCGCAGGACGCGGCGCTCGCCCGGCTCGAAGCGCTCGTGGATTTGCAGATATTCGTATGCTGCGATCACGCTGAGCTGCACACTCATGCGCTGCTCCAAGGGGTAGTCCCCGCCCCGGGGGCAAGACGTGTTGCCCGCATGGATGCGGTAGATCGCATGCACATCGTCGAAGTACCCCAGTCTGGCGCCGCGCTTGAGCGCTTGGATCGCGAAGCATGCATCCGAAGCAACGAGGAGGTCGGCAAAGCGCAGTCCGTCATCGAACTGCCGCCGGCGGAACACCGAAACCTGCAGTCCATTCCACAGCCCGTCCATCAGCGCGCAGCGGAGGGCACGCGCGTCGTCGATGATTCTGAGCGCGCCCGCCTGTTGGGTGTGCAGCGCCAGGAACGGTCGTGGCCGGCCGTGGGCATAGAACGAGCTGGGTTCGGTGGTCTGCTGTGTGCGGACATCGACGAGCCGGCACGCACCGTAGACCCAGGTGAGCTGCGGATACGCCCGCAAGGCCGCGATGCAGTCGGACAGATGATGCGGCAACCACAGGTCGTCGTTGTCGTAGAAGGCGATATACTCGCCGCGCGCCAGCTCGACGCCGCGGTTGCGCGCGCTATCGGCCCCTCGATTCGGCTGATAGACGTACCGCGTCGGTTGCCGGATTTCTCGAGTCAACTCGACACAGCAGGCGCGTGTGTCGTCGGTGCTGCCGTCATCGACGATGATGAGCTCCCAGTGCTCATACTGCTGGGCGTGAATGGACGCGATCGCGTCCGGCAGGAAGGCGGCGCGATTGTACGTCGGCAAAATGATGCTGCACAGACCCGGTTCCCCATCGCCCACGTTGATTGCCATGAATCTACGACGTATGTACCCGACTCGCGAGAGAATTTCACCATGCTGGAGTCGACCTTCGCCGCGCTTCGCCACCTGCATCGCTGGCGTGCGGTGCGCCGCCCGCGGCCCAAGGTGCTCTGCGTGTACGCGTGGGCTGACGCCCTTGAAAGCATGTTCCACAACCTGCTCGAGATCCTGCGCTACCGGGATCCCGACGCGTTCGACGTCACCGCAATCGTCCCCGCCGAGGGCGGCTGCAGCCGCGCGCTCGAAGCAGCAGGTGTGCCCGTGCTGTTTGGACGTATGGTGCCCGCCGGGAAGAATCTGCGTTACCTGCGGGCGGTGCTGTCGTTCGCCTGGCGGCTGGGGCGCGAGTCCATCGATCTCGTCTATTTTCCCGACTACGACCGCTGGCGTCCTGCAGAACTTCTCGGCGCACTTGTCGCCGGGGTTCCGGTCGTCATCCACGTGCGCGCACCGATGGGCGAGGGGATGGCGGCGGAACCGTGTCTCCGCTCGGTGAGCGCCATCATCGGCGACTCGGAAGCCACGCTGCGGGCGCTGCACGGGCGCGTCCCGGAGGAGGCGTTGCACGTCGTGCACGGCTTTGTGGACTTTGCACGCTTTCCGGTAGACCCGGACCGGCAGGAACGGGTGTTCGACGCTCACCCGCGGGTTGTCGGCTTCGTGGGTTTCTTCCGTCCCGAAAAGGGCATCGAGGACTTTCTTGCCGTGGCCAAGATCGTCAAGACGGCGCGTCCCGAGGTGCGCTTCCGCGCCGTGGGCGGCGACTCATCGATGACCAAGCACGGCTGGCAGGAGAAGATGAAGCGGCACGCCGTCGAGATCGGTGTCGCCGACGTCGTCACATTCGCCGGGCACCGGACCGACATTCCCGACGTCATGCGCTCCCTGGACGTGTTGGTCATACCGTCCTTGCGGGAAGGCCTCGTCCGTGTCGCCTTGGAAGCCGGCGCCGTCGGGACGCCGGTCGTCGGCGCCAACGCCGGCGGTATTCCCGAAGCGCTCGAAGATGGCGTCACCGGCGTGCTGGTCCCGCCGTCCGACCCGGTGGCGACGGCCGCAGCGGTGCTACGCGTGCTCGACGATCGCGCCTGGCGCGCGCGCGTTGCGACGGTCGCTCCCGCGCGTGTACGGGAGCGGTTTGCACCGCAGAAGCAAGTGCGGACCATCGAGACGATCTGGCACGAGGCGTTGGAACCGGGACGCGCGCGTTCCAGTTGAGGGGGAACGGCGAGCGCATCCGGAGCCAGAGCTTCGACGTCATGACCGCCATCGACGTGATCGAGGATGTCGATGATCTAGACGCTTTTCTGCCGCGCCGCGGCCGGATCGCGCGGCGATCGGTTACGACGCGCTTCGCTACAAGCGTGGTTGGTTGCGCCCGCAGTGTTGTGACTTGGGGACAACCCGCGCTATCTTGCATGCCGATGCTGTACCGCGTGAGGCGGTCCTTGTCCCGGCAGTGGTTCCGTGTCAACGCACGCGGGATTTTGGACACGCCCGTCGTCGTCCGGGATCCCGCAAGCCCGGTGACCATTCTGAGTCAGGTGAGCCATCACGACGTCTACATGTATCTGCTGGCGATCAAGTCGATGTGTCGATTCATCCGCCCGCGGCAGGTCGTTGTTCTGGACGATACGTCGTTGACGGCGGACGACAAGGCGCTCCTCGCCCGGCACATCGAGGGGTTACGCGTTCACCGCACTGTGGACGTGACGAACGAGAAGTGTCCACGCGGGTTGTGCTGGGAGCGCCTGTTGTTCATGGCCGACGCGGTCACGGATGGGTATGTCATCCAGCTCGACTCGGACACCGTGACGCTGCGCCGGCCTCAGGACGCCATCGACTGCGTCACTTCGGACCGGAGTTTTACCTTGGGCACCACACTCGGTCAGGAGGTCGTCAGTATGGAAGCGGCCTGCGCGGCGGCGTGCGCCCGACCGGGAGCGACGAACGGACACGTCCAAGCGGTGGCGGAGGCGGCGTTCGACCGGCTGAGCCACTGTCGCGATTCGATGTACGTCCGCGGCTGCGCCGCCTTCGTAGGGTATGCGCCTGGTTCCCTCTCGCGGGCAACAGTTGAACAATTCTCCGTCGAGATGTCGGCAATAGTCGGCGGAAACAAATGGTCGGAATGGGGGAGCGACCAGATCGCCTCGAACTACATCATCGCGAACACGCCCGCAGCGCGCGTCCTGCCGCTGGCGCGGTACTCGTGCTACTCCCCGGCGCTGGACGTCAGTGCGTGCGCATTCCTGCATTTCATCGGAACCTATCGGTTCAAGAGAAATGCGTACGTGCGTACCGCCCGACGCGTCATCAAGGCGTTGAACCAGTATTGGGCGGTAGCTTAGCGCCATCCGGTTTGGTGCTCACGGGTCCGCGCCGATCGCCTCCGTTGCCTCCACATGACGCTGAAGCGCCAGGGTCAGCCCGATGAGTGCGAACAGCGGAGATTGGAACGGCCCGCTCAGAGCCAGGCCCGCCGTGAGGTAGCCGAACAGCGCTGCCTCCAGCCCAACGCTTGCGGTTCGCAGATCGGCCGCGTGACGGATGCCGACGGCAGACCGGCGCACTCGGTGCAGTGCACGGAAAGTTGCGAGCAACATCCAGATGTAGGCCGCCATGCCAACCATCCCCGTCTCGGCGAGGACTTCGATGAAGACGTTGTGCGACGGTCGTCCGGCTGCACCAACCCGCAGAGTGCCGGCACCTTGGCCTAACACAGGATCCTTCCGGGCGATGTCCAACGACCCCTTCCAAATCTCGAGACGACCTTGCACCGACCCCTCCTGCATCGGACGAGTGATGGTCAGCACGCGGTCAAGGTACGGGCGCGGCGCGAGCACCAGCAGCAGAGCGATGAAGAGCGGCGGAATCACGAAAGCTCGCCACCAGGGACGGTAGAAGCAGGACACGACGACCACGACCGCGATGAGAGCGACGAAACCCCCGCGGGAGAAGGTGAACACGATCCCCGCAACGGTGGTCACAAAGCCTGCGGCCGCAACGACTCTCACCCAAACCGGGCCTACACGAGACGCAAGCGCCCACCAGAGCGGCACCGACAGTACCAGCACGCGCGCCAGGAAGTTGTTGTCGCCGAACTCCCCATCGTGATTGCCGGACGGGCCTTCGATCACCAAGGCGGTTTGGAACTCGTGGAGCAAACCGTGCTCGACGCCCTGGACGACGGCGCCGACCGCCAGCACCAGTAGCGAAAGCGCGATCACCCAGAGCGTTGCTTGAAAGCGCGCATCCGTCGTCACCAGTACGGACATTAGCCAGACCAGCGCGAGCATCTTGAGGACTTGGAGCAGCACGCCGGCGGACGTTGCCGGATCGCTGCTGTGGACGGCGTTGAGCGCGACGGCCGCGGCAAGTACGAGCAGCGGCAGCAGGCGCAGCCAGCGGTCCAGCAGCTGCCGGCGCTGCTGCCACAACGCGGCGGCGGTGGTCACGGCACCGAGCACCAGCATCGGGCGATAGGCGCGCAGCACGACCCACGAATCGTGCGGCCGCATGAAGTCGAACCACAGATACGTGAGCAGGCCGAGGAACGGCCACGCGGCCGCCGCCACCGCGCCGGCCGCGGCGACGGCGAGCACCACGGCGGCAACCGGGCTCATGCGTCCCCGATCTCCAACAGGCGCGCGCTCATGCTCGCCCGTGTATCAAAATCGAAGCAGTCTTCCACCCACCGTCGTCCCTCGGCGCCCATCCGTTGCCGCAATGGAAGATCATGCAACAGTCCGGTGACGGCGGTTGCAAGCGCCGCCGGCTGCGTGCAATCGACGATCAAGCCGGTTTCCCCGGCACGCACGGCCTCCGCCGTGCCGCCCGATGCCCCGGCGATGACCGGACGCCCACACGCTTGCGCCTCCAGCAGCACCATGCCGAATCCCTCGAAGTCACCCGCCACGCTGCGGTTCGGCAGCACGAACAGGTCGCACTGCTGGTAGGCGTGCAGCAGCGCCGCCTCGTCGAGCGCGCCGTGGAATTGTACGTACTCCGTCAGTCCCGCGCGGCGGACTTGTTCCTCCAGCGCGCCGCGTTCTTCACCATCACCCGCGATGGCGTACAGCACACTGGGAAACGGCTGGCGCAGCATCCCGACCGCCTCGATCATGCGGTCGTGGCCCTTGCGCTTTTGCAAGCGGCTCACCGTCAACAGCACCGTACGGCCGGACCACGCGAGCGCCGCGCGCGCCGCCGCGTCGGGCGCCGCCGGCACGAAGCGCCGCGTATCGACGCCCGGATGCAGGACCCGGAGCTTGCTCTCCGGCACGGACCAGTCGCGTTGCAGCAAACCAGCGGTATGCCGGCAGTTGGCGAAGACGCAGCGCGTCGCGCGCAACACGCGGCGGGCCATCCAGGTCAGCTCGCGGCTGGTGCCCATGCTGTGCAATTCTTCACCGTGCACAAAGCAGGCGAACGCCGCGCCGCAGCGCCACGCCAACCAGCCTTCCGGCAGCACCCGCCCGCAATGGACCTGCTGCACCGCATCACGTCGGACGTGCCGGCGAATCTCCCGGATGGCGGCGCCATGCCTTTTGCAATTGCCTATGCTAAAGGCTCCCGGGTTTGCAAACGTCAGTGGCACGCGATGCACACGCAGGTCATGCGTCTGATCGAAGGCGCCGTCGCCGGGGCAGGCACCGGCCGCAATGACTACCGCAGAGCGCGGCATGCGCCGATACAGCTCCCAGAACCATCGTGGGGTCCCACCGATCACCGGCGGAAAGTTCTCGCTCAGCAGTAGCGTTGTCATCCAGAGCCACGGCGGCATTGCACCCCAGATGCAGCGCGCCCGCGGGCGGTAGATACACTCATCCGGTCATGGCGGTCAAAGCCGAAATCGTCGTCGACCACGGCACCGAGGACAAGCCTGGATACCTGTCGGGGAGCATCTGGTGAAAATCTTCCTCCTGGTGCACGATCTCGAGGTCGGCGGCACACAAATGATGGTCTGTGCTTTGGCGCGCCATCTGCGCGCCGGCGGCGCCGACGTGCAGATCGGCTGTCTCGACGCGGTGGGCAGGCTCGGCGAGGAGTTGCGCGGCGCGGCATTCCCGCTGGGGCTCTTTGATCGGCGCCCCGGATTCGATGGCCGGCTCCCGCTCCGGCTGGGGCGGCACGTTCGGCGCGGCGGATTCGACGTGGTCCACGCGCATCAGCGCGCCGCACTCTTCTATGGGCTGCTCGCGGGGCTGCTGCACGCGACACCGCTGGTGTACACCGAGCATGGGCCGCTTCCGGGCCGGGAACCGAGTCGCAAGAAGAAAGTCTTCAATCGGCTGCTGGGGCGGCGCGCCCGGGGGATCACTGCGGTGGCGGAGGATGTGAAGCGGCGGCTGGTGGAGGAGGAAGGTTTCAACCCGCTGCATATCGAAGTCGTCCCCAACGGCGTGGATCTGGGGCGCTTCGGCGACACGGTATCGCGGGAGGTGGCGCGCGCCCTGCACGGCTTGTCGCCACAGGCGTGCATCCTTGGCACCGTCGGGCGTCTCGTTCCGGTGAAGAACCAGGCGCTGCTGCTGCACGTGATCGCGCGCCTGCGCACGCGCGTCCCCGACGCCCAACTGGTGGTGGTCGGGGACGGGCCGGAGCGCTCCGCACTTGAGGCGCTGGCGCGCCGGCTCGACGTCGCCGACCGCGTGCGCTTTCTCGGAGAAAGCCGGAACATCGAGACGGTTCTCCCGGCGTTCGACGTCTTCTGCCTGCCGTCTCTGGCCGAAGGCCTTCCGCTGACGTTGCTGGAAGCGATGGCCGCGCGCGTACCGATCGTGGCGGCGGCGGTCGGCGGCATCCCCGAGGCCGTTCGTCCGGAGCGCGAAGCGGTGCTGGTCGCCGGCACACCGCCCGACGGGCGCGCGCCCTTGACCGACGCGGGCCTCGCATACCTCGACGCGCTCAGCGAGGCGGTCCTCCAGCTGCTGCGGGATCCGGCGCGCCGCCGGCGCCTGGCCGAGCGTGCGTACGAACGGGTCGCCGGCGCGTTCTCAATGGATACCGTCTGTCGCCGCTACGCCGACATCCTGGCCGCCGCCCGCAATTGACGCCTGCCCGCTCCTGTACGATAAGACGCTGGCCTCCATCCGAGCGGCGAGCCGTACGTGAATATTCCGGCGAAAGGACATGTCATCGACCTGCTGCGGGCGCACCGCTTGTTGTTGCTGCGCTTTGCCGTGACCTCGATCGGCCGGACGGTACTCGTCATGGCCGGCATCCTGCTGATCCGCGAGTTCCTGGTGGCGGTGCTCGCGACCAAGGAAGGGGTCGCCGCGACCTTCGCCGGTCACTGGGGCGGCGAGGCGGCTCTGTGGGCGATCGCCTTGCTGCTGATCGTGTCCTACGTCGGCGCGAGCGTGATCTCGTACGACAACCAGGTGGTGCAGCAGCGGATCGTCCAGGTCGTCGAGCTCGGCCTCATGGAGCAGCTGATCAGGCACTTGACAACCTTGTCCGTGAGCTTTTTCGACAGAGCGAGCCACGGCGATCTCATTCACGCCATCCGTCAGGACGTGGCGAATGTGCGGATGATGCTCATGGCAGGCACCACGATTTTGGTGGACGGCGTCGTGGCCGCGGGCCTCTTGGGCTCGGCCGTGTGGATCAGCACGCGACTGGCGTTGTGGGCGCTGCTGGTCGTGCCGATTGCGGCGGTGCCGCTGGTGGTCATCGCGCGGCGTATCCATGCACGCTCGTTCGCCGAGCGCCGCTTCGGCTACGTCGTGTTTGACGTGATTCTGCAATTGCTGCGCGGTATCCGCATCATCAAAGCGTACCAAGGCGAGGAGCAGGAGGCGCGCGCGGCCGTCGAGAAGGCGCGGCGCTTTTTCGCCGAGCAGCTGCGGATCGTGCAGATCCGGGAGCTGTCGACCGTCCTGCTCGAGTCGCTCGCCGGCCTCAGCATTGCCGCCGTCATCATCGTCGGCGGGCTTCAGGTGATGCACGGCGTGCTGGCGTGGCCGCAGTTGCTCGCCTTTCTCATCGCCGTGCGCAGCCTGCACGGGCCGCTGGATCACATCAACGTCAATCTCATGGAGATTCAACGAAACCGCGCGGCGGCTGACCGCCTCAGCCAGTTGCTGGCGGAACAGCCCGAGGTGGGCGACGCCGCGGAGGCGCGGCCGCTGCGTGAGCCGCCGCGGCGCATCACGGTCGACGACCTGACGTTCAGCTACGGCGAGCGGCCGGTGCTCGAGCAGCTGTCTTTCGAAGTGAGCGCCGGCGAAACCCTCGGCATCGCGGGCCCGTCGGGCAGCGGCAAGACGACGCTGCTCGGCCTGGTGGCGCGCTTCTACGACCCGACGTCGGGCGCCGTGCGCTTCGACGGCATCGATTTGCGTGCCTTTCGCCTGCAGGAGGTCTATCGCAGCCTCGCCATCGTCACCCAGGAGCCCTTCCTGTTCGCCAGCTCGGTGCGCGAAAACATCCGCTGCGGCCGCCCCGGCGCCGCTGATGCGGAGATCGAGGCGGCGGCGCGCCTGGCGGAGGTCCATGACGAGATTCTCGCCTTGCCCCAAGGCTACGAGACCGTGCTGGGGATCGGCGGACGCCTCGTCTCGGGCGGGCAGGCGCAGCGCATCAACGTGGCGCGCGCGCTGCTCAAGAACGCACCGCTGCTGCTGCTCGACGAGGCCACCTCGAGCTTGGATTCGATCGCCGAGGCGAAGGTGCAGCGCGCCATTGACCGCCTGATGCAGGGGCGCACCAGCTTCATCGTGGCGCACCGTCTCTCGACGCTGCGCCACGCCGATCGGATCCTGGTGCTCGACCGCGGCCGGTTGGTGGGATTGGGCCCGCACGAGGCGTTGTTGCGCACTTGTCCTCTCTATCGGCGCATGTGGGAGACGCAGCTGCTGGGCGAGGAGGAGAAGGCGACGGCGAGCGTCAGCGACGCTCGCGCCCGTGATCCGCTCGCCGTGTCCGACGATGATGGCGTCCACTGACCCCACGTGTCGCCCGCCGCGCCACCGCGGATCGGCTCTGCAGACACGCGTCGATGGCGCGTTCAGCGCGCTGCCACCGATATTCGTCGCGCACCAGGCGCAGCGCATTGTCCGCCAGACGCCGGCACAGCTCGGCGTCGCGCAGGAGCTCGATCACCGCGGCGGCCAACTGTCGCGACGTCTCCGCGACGAGCACGTGGACCCGGTCCTGCACCGCCAGGCCTTCCACCGCCAGCGGCGTCGCGATCACCGGCACACCCATCGCCATCGCTTCGAGGACCTTGTTCTGGACGCCGCGACCCAGCCGCAGCGGCGCCACGAACACGTCCGTGGCGGCGAAGTACGGCCGCACGTCCGCGACCGACCCGGCAATCTCGACGCCATCGTGCACCGAGCGCATGCTGCGCACCAACCGGCGCGCCGGTCGATGCCCCACCGCGGTGAACCGCGCCGCGGGCACCGCGGCCCGCACCAGGGGCAGGACCTCGCGCACGAAGAACAGGACTGCGTCGACGTTCGGACGGTAGTCCAATGTCCCGACGAACAGCATCTTCGCACCGCGCGGCGTTGCGGGCGCGTGCTGCGGATGAAACAACGCGGTGTCCACGCCGTTGGGAATGACCTGCACCGGAACACCCGCCGGGACGAACGATTGGAACAGCGCCGCTTCCGCGTCGGAGGCGAAGAGTACGCGCTCCGCAGTGGCGCTGATCTGCTTCTCGAACCGTCGCAGGCGGCGCGACTCGATCGCGTACGCCCAACGCAGGGGCACGCGGGCATGGCCGGCAAACTGCCACCATTTTTCAGAGTCGACGTCGACGAAGTCGACGATGCGGCGGGACGCGGTCACGAGCGACAGGTACTGCGCCATCGGCAGCGATGAGGCCCACACGACGTCGAAGGGGTGCGCCGTCACGGTCCGCCGGACCGCCCGCCACATCGCAGCATCGCCAAAATACCCTTCGCTCAGCGAATGCCCGCGCAGCAGCGACAGGACGCCGCGCGCGACGCCGCTTCGCGGACGCAGGCGCACCAGCTCGACGCTGCGGCAGTGTTGCCCCAACACGCTACGCCACGGTTCGTCCTCCGGCCGGTCGGCGAAAGCGAGGAGATGCACGTCCGCCAACGTCGCCAGGTGCCGCAGATGGTGGTACGCGCGGATCTTCTCGCCCTTGTTGGGCGGATACGGCACCCGATGGGCCAGGTACAAGACTCTCACGAGCGCGTTCGTTGACCGCGTTTCGCTATAGTCGGGAACCGGGCTACATACAAGAAAGGCTGGGCGACGGGGGCGGCAGGCGATGACCGACACGAATAGCGGGATACGGTTGATCGTCTTCGCCGACGACTGGGGCCGACATCCGTCGAGCTGCCAGCATCTGATCCGCGAGCTGCTCCCGCGCTATCCGACGCTCTGGGTCAATACGTTCGGCATGCGACGACCCGGCTGGTCGCGCGAGGACCTGCAGAAAGCGGCGCAGCGGCTGCGGCAGTGGACGGTGCCGACCCATGTGACGGCCGCGGCAGCCAACCTGCGCATCGCGACGCCGGTCATGTGGCCGGGATTTCGGCGGCCGTGGCAGCGCGCGCTCAATCGGCGTCTCATGGTCGGGGCGGTGCACCGGGCATTGCGAACGTCGGTTCCCCGGGCCGCCGAGCGCCGTGTCGTCATCACGACGTTGCCGATCACCGCAGCGCTGGTCGGCCGGTTGGACGTCGATGCCTGGATCTACTACTGCACGGACCACTACTCCGCGTGGCCCGGTTTGGACGGCGACGTTCTCGCAGATATGGAGCACGAGCTGGTCCGGCGCGTCGATCGCATCGTCGCAGTGTCGCCGGCATTGCAGGAACGCGTGTCGAGCATGGGACGGCACGCGCTCCTGTTGTCGCACGGTGTGGACGTCGGGCATTGGGGCTGGCTGTCCGGCAACGGTCAGCGCTCCGCGCCCGCTGCGTCCGCGCTGCCCACGTGGTGGAGCCAGCTGCGGCACCCCATTGTGTTGTTCTGGGGCCTGATCGGCACGCAACTCGACATTGAATGGGTGCGCGCGCTGCAGGATTCCGCCAGTGCCGGAACATTTGTTCTGGTCGGACCAGCGCAGGCACATGATCCGGCATTGGAACGGATAGCGGGCGTCGTCATTCCGGGCGCGGTGGCATACGAGTCGCTGCCGCTGCTGGCGGCGCACGCCGACGTCTTGGCGATGCCGTATGCCGACCTGCCTCTGATCCGCGCC
>Ga0209415_10015403_pt1 | contig 12392 bp, 10 predicted proteins | sample PeaSoiSIISIP2007_FD_187696 | JGI IMG/M metagenome (GOLD analysis project Ga0209415, IMG submission 187696) | Peat soil microbial communities from Weissenstadt, Germany - SII-SIP-2007 (SPAdes) (version 2) | ecosystem: Environmental > Terrestrial > Soil > Wetlands > Peat | place: Germany... | reverse complement strand
ACTTTATTGAAGCGGGAGTACCAACTATGGGCGAAGAAGAACAGGAAGCCATAAAGCTAATTTTATCAGCATCCTTGCAGGCGAAAGTGATCGCTTGGAATCGTGCCTGTAAGGAAGATATTTTGGCATCCGTTGCGTGTGGTTGTTCCTTGGTGCATATTTCGGTACCGGTTTCAGATCTGCATATTGGGCAAAAAATTAACAAAAGTCGTGAGTGGGTGATTGCCCAATTAAAAGAAGCCATTGCCTTAGCCCAGAGCTATGGTTGTACCGTTACCGTTGGGGCTGAGGATGCTTCACGGGCGGATATGGAATATTTTTTGCAAGTGGCAGAGGTCGCAGCCACAATGGGGGCGCTTCACATTCGCTATGCCGATACCGTAGGTTGTCTCACACCTTTTACTGTAACAGGGATCTTTGAGCAACTGATTCCCCGTTGCCCTTTGCCAATCGAAGTTCACATGCACAATGATTTTGGTTTAGCGACGGCTAATACCTTAGCTGCTCTTGCTACTGGTGCGGCCCTTGCCAGTACTACTGTAGCTGGTATTGGAGAACGGGCGGGAAATGCTGGTTTAGAAGAAGTTGTTATGGCGTTACATGATCTTTATGATATCCGTACTGGTCTTGATGTAAGAACGTTTAAAAATCTTAGTGAGCTAGTCATGCTGACGAGTAAACGTGCTATTTTTCCTTATCAACCTGTGATTGGTCATTTATTTTCCTTAGATGCCTGCCTTAAGTGATATTGCCTTATATAAGGAGTGTTAGTATGACAGCAGATTTAACGCCATTATGGATCTCTTTAAAGACGGCAACGATGGCCACAATAATGACGTTTATAATTGGTATTGGTGCTGCGCGCTGGATGGTTTATGATCAGGGTACAAACAATCCTTTTATTGATGGGATCTTTACTTTGCCCTTGGTATTACCCCCGACAGTTGTTGGTTTTTTGTTATTGCTGTTTTTTGGTAAATATAGTCCAGTGGGGCAAGTGTTGCAGTATTTTGGTGTTTCAATCATTTTTACTTGGATGGCAACGGTGATTGCTTCGACGATTGTGGCTTTTCCGTTAATGTATAAAACGACCAAAAGTGCTTTTGAACAAATTGATCTTGATCTTATTCAGGCCGCGCGTACCCTAGGGGCCAGTGAAGGACGAATCTTTTTTCGGATTATTCTTCCTCTTGCATGGCCGGGAATCGCTGCTGGTACAATACTGTCTTTCGCGAGAGCACTAGGTGAGTTTGGCGCAACGTTGATGCTTGCAGGAAACATTCCAGGGATCACCCAAACCATACCCGTAGCCATTTTTTTTGCTGCCGAAGGAGGCGATATGGAGGAAGCTTTATTTTGGGTGTTAAGTATTATGACCATTTCTTTTATCGCAATGATTGCCTTATATTACTGGAACCAAATCAATCATACCTATTTTTGTCGTAGCAACCAGAGAGGAGCATGAATCATGGAATTATTTGTAGATATTGAAAAAAAACTTGCTGATTTCACACTGAAGATCAAGTTTACGACGAAACAAGGAACACTTGGTTTACTTGGTGCATCTGGTTCTGGTAAAACCATGATATTACGTTGCATTGCTGGTCTAGAGGTCCCTGATAAAGGACGGATTCTATTGAATGGTCGCGTCCTATTTGACTCTGATCAGCAAATTAACATACCAAGTTGTCAGCGCAAAGTAGGTTTTGTTTTTCAAAATTATGCATTATTTCCTCACATGACAGTAAGTGAAAATATTGCTTTTGGTTTAAGCCACTACTCCCAAGACGAACAACGAAAAAAAATCCACCAATATATGAAAATAGCTTGTTTAGTAGGAATGGAGAACCGTTATCCCTATGAATTATCAGGAGGGCAGCAACAGCGAGTGGCTTTAGCGAGAGCGTTGTCTACGGAGCCAGAAATCTTGTTACTTGACGAGCCTTTTTCGGCCCTTGACGTTCATCTCCGGGAGCAATTGGAAGATGAAATACTAGCATTACTATCCGCATATACAGGGAGTATCTTATTTGTATCCCATGATCTTCAGGAAATTTATCGCATGTGTCAGCAGATTACGATCTTAGAACAAGGTACACAAGTGGAGATTGGTTCGAAAACAGCTGTATTTGAACAACCGCGTACGAAAGCAGGAGCGAAGATTACTGGCTGTGCAAACATCACAGGCTGTAACCTTATGCTGAAGAATCAAATTCAAGTCAATGACTGGGGTTGTGTATTAGATATAGGACAAGCAGTAAGCAATAAAATAACAAGTGTGGGTATACGGGCAAACCACTTGCGATTTTGTGATCAGCAAGATCTCCCGAATTCTTTTGGCTATCAAATCAAAAGTATTAAGGAAATGCCTGATAAAATTATATTATTGCTTAAAATCACGGAACAGCAGATCGTATGGCTAAAAGTTGAAATTGACCGTCAATATTGGCAGAACTATTCTGAGCAATTGCCTCCTTATGTGCAATTACCAACAGAAAAATTACTGTTACTGGCGTAGAAAAATAGAATCAAACATCAAATAATGAGAAATGTAGATGAAATAGCCCATAAGGGGCTATTTTTTTGATTCTTTGTGGGATACTACCCCTATATATCATGAGTAAAGAGGTAGTATTATGTGGATAACAGAAAAATCACGTCGGATGCACATTATGCTGGTTGTGATTGCAGGAATCACGATTGGTCTGATTTTTCGCTTGGGATGGATGCAAATCATAAAAGGACCGCAGTATAAAAAAATAGCGGAAGATAATCGCATTCGCCAGATTACGGCAGAGGCACCACGGGGAAATATGTATGACCGAAATGGGGCACTTCTTGTGACCAATCGACCTAGCTTTGCTATTTCCATCATTCCTTCTGAATATACAAATGGTGTCAATGCAACTCCGATTCTAGGGGATATTTTGGGGATAAAACCAGAAGAAATTGAAAAAATGCTCAAAGAGGGTGAGGAGTTTCTGTATACTCCCATACGGGTGAAACGGGATGTGGATGAAGTCGCAATCGCTAAAATTCAAGAACGACAATATTATTTACCTGGTGTGATTGTGGAAGCAGTGCCTGTTCGGCATTATATCTATAAGGAAGTCGCTGCCCAGGTTCTGGGTTTTATCGGCAATATTAATGAAGACGAATATGAGAGTCGCAAACCCCAAGGCTATAGTCCCAATGATTTTATTGGCAAAGATGGTTTAGAGCGAGAATGGGAAAATCTATTGCGGGGAATTGATGGGGGATTGCAGGTCGAGATTAATGCTCTCGGGGAGGAGGTACAACGAATCGGTAATAAGCCAGCGATTGCCGGTAAGGGACTGGTGCTTACTCTCGATGCCAACTTACAAAAAATTGCCCAAGATGCCTTGCACGAACAAATTAAAATTAGCCGCACCATTGGCGAACCAGCCCAAGGGGGGAGTGCCGTTGTACTGGATGTGCATACGGGGGCAGTGTTAACGATGGTGAATGAACCATCTTTTGATCCGAATCTATTTGCGGTGGGGATTAGTAGCCTCAATTGGAATAAGTTGATGAATGATCCCTATAAGCCACTTGCCAATAAAGCCATACAAAGTACCTATCCCCCTGGATCGGTATTTAAAATTGTTACTGCTGCTGCTGCCCTTGATATGGGATATACGACGACCACAGAAGTGTTTAATGATAAAGGAGTATATGTACTGAATGGCTGGGCTTTTTATGGCTGGGAATCGAAAGGACTTGGATCACTAAACTTAGTGGATGCGATTTGCTGGTCTAGCGATCCTGTATTTTATGAACTAGGACATCGCATAGGGGTAGATCATTTAGCCAGTTATGCTTTGACCTTTGGTTTAGGGAAAACTACAGGTATTAAGCTTTCCGGGGAAGAAGCAGGCATTGTACCGACAGAAGGGTGGAAAATGGCTACTTATGGTCAGGAGTGGTACCCTGGAGAAACCATTATTGCTGCCATTGGGCAGGGATATTATTTGGTTACTCCCTTGCAGCAGGCGATGTTGTTAATGGCAGTTGCGAATGATGGAGTGATGTATAAACCGATGCTCGTCGACAAGATCTTGAAAGTGGATGGATCTGTATTTGAAAAGTATAGTCCAGAAGTCATTGGCACTGTGAATCTGAAAAGTGAAATATGGGATACGATAAAGGCAGGGCTAATTGCCGTACCGACCAAAGGTACAGCAAGTTCAGCATTTCAGGGATTTAGTCCCGCGATTGCAGGGAAAACTGGTTCAGCGGAAACGGGAACCGGGACGACTCATTCTTGGTTTGCATGCTATGCACCAGCTGATAACCCACAAATTGTAGTTGCGGTGATGGTGGAGGATGGTGGGGATGGCACGGTGTCAGCAGCACCTGTAGCACGGAAAATATTGGAGGCTTATTTTGCAACAAGAAAATAGTCATATAAAGGAGGAATAGTACATTTCTAGTGCGAAGTATGCTAAGATATAAGGGATGTGAAAAATGTGTCATTCTATCCAGTAAATTTGCAAATTGCTAATCGATTATGTATGGTAGTAGGGGGCGGCAGTGTCGCGGAACGCAAGGTATTAGGTCTTTTGAGTGCAGGTGCATGCGTTACAGTACTCAGCCCAGAGGTTACTCCTCAGCTAGCAGAATTGATTGCGCAAAAAAAAATCATTCATATGGATCGAACTTATGGCGAGGGTGACTTGGCTGGATTTTTTATTGCCATTTGTGCGACAAATAATGGGGCAGTGAACCAGTTAATTGCGCAGGAAGCCAGCAAACTGGGCATTTTGGTCAATGTGGTAGATGCTCCAGAATTAGGTAATTTTAGTGTGCCTTCGAAGATAACTCATGGTGATCTATTAATTACCATATCGACGGGCGGTAAAAGCCCAGCATTAGCAAAGATGCTACGCAAGGAATTAGCGGAACGGTATGGTCCTGAATATGGCACCTATCTAGATTTGGTTGCTGTAGCACGCGTCAAAATGAAAAAAAATATGCAGTTATCAAAAGAGCGGGAAGCTTTTTGGCGGCAAACTATAGATCAAGAAAGTATTAACTTGTTAAAAGAAGGCAAGATACAAGAGGCGGAGGCTAAGATTAATAATGCAATTGGTTGTTTTGGGACTGAATCATAAAACCGCATCCGTAGAGGTGCGGGAGTGTTTTACTTTTTCGGAAGATAAAATCAAAATGGCACTGAATCATCTTCATGAGTATGAAGAAATCAGCGAATGTGTATTAGTATCGACTTGTAATCGTACAGAAATGTACGCAGTTGTTGACGACGCTGAAGACGGGCTACAGGTCATGCAACAATTCTTGCAGCGGATGTCAGAAAGTCCAATTGATATTGACGACTTCTTTTATTATATTGAGGAAGAATGTATTGAACATCTATTTCGCGTAGCAGCAAGTCTTGATTCTCTCATTATTGGTGAGGGGCAGATTTTGAGTCAAGTCAAAAAGGCGTATTCCATTGCTCGTGATGTGGGAACGACGAGTACGGTTTTGAATACTTTATTTAATCGGACGATTGCTGTGGGCAAGAAAGTGCGTACCGAAACGCGGATTGCTCATAGTACCATATCCGTCAGCTATGCTGCGGTCGAATTGGCAAAGAAGGTATTTGGAAATTTATCAGACTCGAATGTACTACTCCTCGGGGCAGGACAAATGGGAGAACTGACAGCAAAACATTTGGTGCAAAGCGGTGTAAAGACCGTAATTGTTTCCAATCGTAGATATGAAAGAGCTGTTGAGCTAGCGGAGCAATTTGATGGTATCGCAGTGCCTTTTGAAAGCTTTATGAAAAGTGCAGTCGATGCGGATGTAATTATTACTTCGACAGGGGCACCCCATTATATTATTAGAACCTGGGATGTAGCGCATCTCATGCAAAAACGGCAAGGTAGACCGATCATCATTATTGATATTGCCGTTCCGCGGGATGTAGAGCCAGAAGTAGCAGCCATTATGGGGGCTCGGCTTTATAATATTGATGATTTAGAAGCGGTCGTAGAAACGAATATTCACCTTCGGGAAAAAGAAGCCAAGCTAGCGGAAAAAATCATTGAAAAAGAGCTAGAAGAACTATTAATTAAATTTCGCTACTTATCCCTGCGGCCAATTATGGCGCGTATGACCGATAAAGCGGAAAAAATTCGTCAACGAGAATTTAAGCGGGCATTAGCGAAATTACCACAGATTAATGCTGAGGAGCGCAAAGCCGTCGAAAATATGTCAAAAATGATTATGCGCAAGATGCTACGTGATCCGATGGTATGTATGAATCAGGCTGCTTGTAATCAAGATGAGGATTTTTATCTTGATGCCGTCCGTGATTTGTTTAAACTTGATGCAATAGGAGAGGGCAGAACTCATGAAAAGAAAAAAACTTGTTATCGGTACGCGAAGCAGTAAATTAGCCTTATGGCAAGCCAATTATATTGCGGATTGTATTCGCAGGGAATATCCTGGGATTGAAGTTGTATTACGTCACATTGTAACAACGGGTGATAAAATATTAGATGTGCCACTGGCAAAGATCGGTGGCAAAGGTTTGTTTACCAAAGAACTTGAAAATGCGATGCTTGCCAATGAAATCGATTTGGCGGTGCATAGCCTTAAAGATATGCCGACTCAACTGCCTGAGGGACTCTTGCTTGCTGCGATTACAGAACGGGTCGATCCAGGGGATGCCCTGATCAGTCCTAAATATGGCGAAATTGATAAGTTGCCACAAGGCGCCAAAGTGGGAACCTCAAGCCTAAGACGCAAAGCGCAACTCCTAAAATATCGTCCTGACCTGCAGATTAGCGATTTGCGGGGAAACCTCGATACACGTCTTAAAAAGATGGAAACGGAAAATTTGGATGCCATTATACTTGCCGTATCTGGATTGAAACGGTTAGGCTGGCAGGATCTGATTAGTCAAGTGCTGCCGAATGAAATCTGCCTACCTGCTGTTGGGCAGGGAGCTCTTGCAATTGAAGCATGCGTAGATGATCAAGAAGTTCGCTCCATGTTGGAATTTTTAAATCATAAAGAGACGCGTTGGGCAGTAGAGGCTGAACGTGCTTATTTGGCGGAAGCCGAAGGTGGTTGCCAGATTCCGATTGGCGTGTATGGTCATATCGAAGGGGAAGCGTTATTACTAGAAGCGGTGATTTTATCAGTTGATGGTAAACGGCAAATTCGCCAAACCGTTAGTGGATCACCAACCGATGGAATTACACTTGGACGCACATTAGCCCAGGATATGCTAGCTAAGGGCGGGCGAGAAATATTACAAGAACTTTCTTAGTTCCTTAAATAAAATGTAGCTCAATAGGAGGAGACATCATGAAACAAGGGATAGTTTATCTAGTAGGGGCAGGACCTGGTGATTATAAATTAATCAGTGTACGGGCTCTTGAATATATACAAATTGCAGACACCATTGTGTATGACCGTTTAGCAGATGATCGTCTGCTTGCAACGGCTCGGCCTGATGTAGAACTTATTTATGTAGGCAAGGCTTCCAGCGATCACACCATGCGTCAAGAAGATATTAACCAACTGTTAGTAGATAAAGCCAAAGAAGGTAAAATCGTTGTACGTCTAAAGGGTGGCGATCCTTTTGTATTTGGGCGAGGTGGCGAAGAAGCCTTAACCCTAGTTGAAAATAAGATTCCTTTTGAAATTGTGCCAGGCATTACCTCCGCTATATCGGTGCCGGCCTATGCTGGTATTCCCGTAACTCATCGTGGAATTGCCACTTCTTTTGCAGTGGTAACTGGGCATGAGGATCCTACCAAAGCAGAGTCCACCATCAAATGGTCACATTTGGCGACGGCAGTGGATACATTGGTATTCCTAATGGGGGTAGAGAATTTACCTCATATTACAAGCAAATTAATCGAAAATGGCCGCTCCGCCGATACACCAGCAGCCGTCATTCGTTGGGGCACTAAGCCAGAACAACGTGTACTTGTGACAACTGTGGGGAAAGCAGCTGCTGATGTAATGGCAGCAGGGCTAAAACCACCAGCGATTTTCATTGTTGGTGAGGTTGTTACCTTACGTAAGGAACTTGCATGGTTTGATCAACGTTTATTATTTGGTAAAACGGCGTTAGTAACTCGGGCACGGGAGCAGGCTAGTTTATTAACGGCGGAATTAGAAGCATTAGGCGCACAGTGTATGGAAGCACCAGCGATTAAACTAGTACCGCCTGAAAGTTATGATGAACTAGATGCTGCCATGGGGAAATTAAATACTTATAACTGGCTGATTTTCACCAGTGTAAATGGGGTAGAATATTTCTTCAAACGTTTACATAGCATGAAGCTGGATACTCGAGCATTAGGCAGTGCTAAAATTGCTGCCATTGGGGCACAAACCGCAGCCAAACTTCGGGAGTATGGAATTTTGGCGGATATTGTACCTTTGGAATTTAGGGCGGAAGGCATTATCGAGGCGCTAACCGGACGCATCGAAGCAGGCATGAACGTGCTGATTCCTAGAGCATTGGTTGCCCGTGATATTTTGCCACAGAAGCTACGAGAAATGGGGGCAACTGTAGATGTAGTGCCTGTATATCGTACGTTGACGGGGGATACAGATGGCAGAATGTTAGCTGAAAAACTCGCTACAGGGGAAATTGAACTTGTAACGTTCACCAGTTCTTCTACCGTAACTAATTTATTAGAATTACTAGGACCTCAGGGAGCAGAACTCGTGAAACATGCGAAAGTTGCTTGTATTGGCCCGATTACAGCTAGTACTTGCCTAGAACATGGCATTACGCCAGATGTGATTTCCGAAGAATATACCATCAAAGGGATGACACAGGCGATTATAAAACTATACGAGGGGGCAGGGAAATGAACAACTTAATTCGTCCACGCCGTCTGCGGACTTCTGCTGGTTTGCGTAATTTAGTCCGTGAAACAAGACTGGAAGTTGACAATTTTATATATCCACTATTTATTGTTCCAGGAAATGAAGTGCGCAGTGAGATTGCATCCATGCCAGGGGTATTTCATTTGTCCCCTGATATGGCAGTCAAAGAAGCAGCGGAAGCCTATGCATTAGGTATACCAGCCGTACTCATCTTTGGTCTTCCTGAATATAAAGATGCGGAAGGTTCTAGTGCGTGGGATATGAATAGCCCCGTACAAAAAGCCATGACCCTAATTAAGGCCGTATTGCCGGAGCTGATCGTAATTGGCGATGTGTGCTTATGTGAATATACCAGCCATGGTCATTGCGGTATGCTAGATGGTCATGATGTAGATAATGATAGTACCGTAGAATTATTAGCGAAAGTAGCTCTTAGCCAAGCTCAGGCAGGGGCCGATATCGTTGCGCCTTCGGATATGATGGACGGACGTATCTTGGCGATTCGTAACAAACTCGATGAGAACGGTTATAAAAACGTAGCCATTATGTCGTATGCCGTGAAATATGCTTCCGCTTATTACGGACCTTTCCGTGATGCTGCTCAGTGTGCTCCTCAGTTTGGGGATCGTGCCAGTTATCAAATGGACCCTGCCAATCGTCGGGAAGCCATGCGAGAAGTCGAGCTGGACATTGCCGAAGGTGCGGATATTATGATTGTGAAACCTGCCTTGGCATATTTGGATATTGTACGTGAGGTTAAAGATAATTTTGATTATCCTGTAGTGGCTTACAATGTAAGTGGCGAATATGCAATGGTGAAAGCGGCAGCTGCCAATGGTTGGATTGAGGAGAAACGTTTAGTCCTCGAGACCTTACTGAGCATGAAGCGGGCAGGAGCAGATATTATTATTACTTACCACGCCATGGATGCAGCACGTTGGTTAAAAAAGTAAAACGAATACCTAGGTAGACGAAATAAAACGCGAATTAGTCGTTAAATAAAAAATGATAGGGGGCGGTTTGGCTGAAGTCGTAACTTCGCGAAATCGTCCCCTTGAGTTGAAAGTAATTGTTTTTGCGATGAAAATGAAAATAGGGTAGGAGGTAAACAAGATGACATTTAATTTAGATAAATCAACTCAGGCGTTTCAGGAAGCGAAACAATACATTCCTGGAGGCGTCAACAGCCCTGTACGTTCCTTTCGTGGCGTAGGCGGTACACCACCGTTTATTGCTAGTGCTACAGGGAGCTATATGTATGATATTGATGGTAATAAATATATTGACTATGTTGGTTCATGGGGGCCGATGATCCTCGGGCATGCTCACCCTGCGGTAACCGAAGCGCTTACCCAAGCGATTTCCCGTGGAACGAGTTATGGGGCACCAACGATCCTAGAAACGGAGCTGGCGAAGCTGGTAACGCAGGCTGTGCCATCCATGGAATTGGTACGAATGGTCAATTCTGGAACAGAAGCGACCATGAGTGTATTGCGGTTGGCGAGAGCGTATACGAAACGCAATAAAATTGTAAAATTTATTGGTTGTTATCATGGTCATCATGATAGCCTATTAGTAAAAGCGGGTTCTGGTGCCGCGACTTTTGGTGTGCCAGATAGCCCAGGGGTACCAGAGTCTACGGCGGGCGGGACCCTGAGCGTAAATTATAATGATGCTGATGAATTAGCGGAAGTTTTCCGCCAACATGGTGGCGATATTGCAGCCGTTATCATTGAAGCGGTAGCTGGTAATATGGGGATGGTATTGCCGAAAGCAGGGTATTTGGAAAAGGTGCGAGAAATCACCCAGCAATATGGAGCCTTACTGATCTTTGATGAAGTAATGACAGGCTTCCGGGTAGCTTATGGTGGTGCGCAATCGGTGTTTGGTATCAAGCCAGACTTGACTTGTTTAGGAAAAATCATTGGTGGCGGCTTACCTGTCGGTGCCTATGGTGGACGAAGAGAAATTATGGAAATGATTTCGCCAGCAGGGCCTGTTTATCAAGCGGGTACTCTCAGTGGCAACCCCTTAGCAATGACGGCAGGGATAACAACGCTGACTTTACTGGCAGAATCACCTGAGATCTATGAAAAGTTAGCACAAAAAACAACAGCTTTATGTGCTGGAATTCGCAAGCAAGCCGAAAAAGTTGGTTTTGATCTTCAGTTTCATCAATTAGGTGCAATGTTTGGTATGTTCTTTACGGATCAGCCAGTATATGATTATGAAAGTGCAAAAACATCAAATATTGATGCGTTTAATATCTTTTTTCACGCCATGCTGGAAAAAGGCGTATACTTAGCTCCATCCCAGTTTGAAGCAGGTTTTATGTCAGCAGCTCACTCTGAAGAAGACATTGCAGCGACGATTGAGGCGAGTGCTTATGCCTTTGAGAAAGTTAGATTAGAGTTAGCTAAGTAGAAAATCTGGTCAAAGTGAACTCATCCAGCTAAAGCGGAAGCGACGGAGAATGCCCCACTTATAAAAGCGAGAGTCTTACAATTAGATGAAGAGATGCCCTATAGCATAGATGGTTTAGTATCTATGCTATAAGGCATCGTTTATAAAATCAGAATGTATAACAACTAAGGCTTCTACCTTCCTCTGGGGAATTGGTAGAAGCCTTAGTCGTTTTTATAGGGTCATTAGCGTTGTAGTTATTTCTCGTTTAGCAGTGATTAATCATCATTGCGTAGAATACTGATCAAGCGTAGAATTTCCCAGTATAGCCATATAAGGGTTAACATCAAACCAAATGCGCCAACCCATTCCATATAGGCAGGAGCACGGTTGCGAGCACCTTGCTCAATGTTGTCGAAATCTAAAATCAGGTTAAGAGCCGCTACGCCAATGACGACGAGGCTGAAGATGATACCAAACAGACCAGTATGAAGGAATGGCAAGTGTATGCCAAATAGCCCTAGTAGCATGCTAACCATATAGACGATAAAAATACCACCAGTGGCAATCGTGACCATGGAACGAAACTTCTCAGTGGCTTTGATTAAACCAAATTTGTAGCTAAGTAACATGGCGAGGGCTACCCCCATGGTGAGCGCAACTGCTTGAAAAGCAATGCCGCCATAGCGTAAGGAAAGCAGTGTCGTAACGGAACCCAGGGCAAAACCTTGAAAAATGGAATACAAAGGAGCGGTGATATGACAGGTTTGGGGTTTGTAGATTGCGATAAAGCCAATAATCAGCGAAGCAATAGAGCCCATTCCTGAAAATACGGTTACGGTGTGGAAATTGTGACTCATCGCCAAGTATAACCAAGTGGAGAGGGATGATAAAGCAACTAAAAATAATAAGTAGAAGCTTTTTGTGACCGTACCATTTACTGTCATAATACCATCTGTTGATAAACCTTGTGGCTTGGTAAAATTATCGCTAGTAAATACGGGATTTGAATTTTTCATAAAAATATCCTCCTATTGAACTTTTGTTGTAGAGCATCTAAAAAAATAATGAGTATCGTTGTCTCTTTATTTTGATTTAGATACTTA
>Ga0209415_10015402_pt1 | contig 12392 bp, 15 predicted proteins | sample PeaSoiSIISIP2007_FD_187696 | JGI IMG/M metagenome (GOLD analysis project Ga0209415, IMG submission 187696) | Peat soil microbial communities from Weissenstadt, Germany - SII-SIP-2007 (SPAdes) (version 2) | ecosystem: Environmental > Terrestrial > Soil > Wetlands > Peat | place: Germany... | reverse complement strand
TTGGAGGCGCGGATCGGAGTCGAACCGACGAATAAAGGTTTTGCAGACCTCTGCCTTACCACTTGGCTACCGCGCCCTGGATTACCTTGCAAGGTCTACTTCATGGATACCACAGACGCCCTACTTTTGCGAAACCGCCGGCGCGACTCTACTCGCAGAGGAGCCGGAAGGGGCGGAGCCTGTGACAGGGCTGGTCCCACGGCGGCCGCCTCCCCGCCCCGGTCTCGCCGTACGCCCGGCTTGGCGGTCTTGCAGTTCCTGCCACTGCTCCGCCGTCAGCACGTTGCGCATTTGCAAACTCATCTTGGTAAGAGCTCGGGTAAGATTGTCGCGCGCGTTGGCGTATTGGTCGATGGCCGCCTCCGCTTTCAACTCGTCGGGAGAAGTCTGATTGAACACATCCGCCAGGTTGCTCTCGGCTTTGTTCACCGCCGCACGAAGGTCCATCAACCGGCTCACGTAGGCAGTTTGAATGGACGTCAATTGCTTGGTTTGGGCATCCGAGAGGTTGAGGCTGTTGACCGCGATCTTACTGTCCCACCAGTTTTGAGTCACGATTGGCGGCCGAGCCGGCTGCGCGAATAGCGCGCCGGCCAGAACTGCGAACGGGATCACGATCTTCAACATTCGGAACTCCTACTGCCCAGCTTATTGTTCCACGTCGCCGCCGGACACCTCGAACAGAGCATGAATCGGCGCCGCGGCTTGAGGCTCCAGGGATTGCTCCATCGAATACAAATCCGAAAACAACTGTTCGTTGATCGAATCCACCGCAACCACTGGATCGGGCGGGCGCACTTGGTGATATTGCGGATGAGGACGAACTAGAAACACTCCCATCACCAGCAGAAACACAGCCGCGAGCGCGGCCGGGGCCCAGCGCGCGCGCACTGAGGCAGGCTGATCCAGGCGGGCGTAGATGGCGCGGCGCTGCGCGGCCAGAAACTCGTTCGAAATCCCGGACTCCGCTGCCGCCGCCGCCGAGCCAACCTCAGCCCGCTTTCGCTCCAACCCCTGGAGACGGCTGGAACACTCCTCGCAGTCATTGAGATGCGGAACGGCGAGGTGCGGGGCGCTCTCGACCAAATACATGCGGTCGAGCAACTCGTCGTTGCTTAAGTGATGGCTTAAATGATGCTGCTTCATCTCGATCCCTCGTACAGGTCGCGCAGTTCCCCGCGCAACTTGGAAACGGCGCGAAACATATGCGCCTTCACCGTTCCAACGTCCAGGCCCAGAAGTTCCCCAATCTCATCCAGGCTCAGGTCGTCATAATGCCGTAGCGTGAACACGGCGCGTTGCCGTGCCGAAAGCCGGTCCAGAGCGGCTTCCAGCCGCGAAGAAATCTGGGCCGCGAAATACCGGTCCTCCGCCTCCGGCGCCGACGAGCGAATCAGCGACAGCGTGACTCCCTCATCCTGGGTCGTCCTCGGCCGCCTGCGCCAAAACTGCCACTTGCGCGACCGCAGCCGGTCCAGGCAGGAGTTCACCGCGATCCGGGTAATCCACCGCGCCGGGTCGTCCAACTCGCGGGCGTCCTCCTTGCGCATGGCCTGATACGCCTTCAAAAACGTATCCTGGGTGGCCGAATCCGCCTCATCCGCGTCCTGAAGCAGCCGATGACACAACGCGAAGACGCGCCTCTGCTCGGAAACCATCCAGGCTCCGAAATCGGTCACCGCCGCCGCAGCCGGCCGGGCAGTCACCAGGGGCGTCGCCATTTGCTCCACCACATTTTTCAAGACGACTTTATTCTATAACGGTTTACACTAAGAGATGGCTATGTCTATGGCTATGGACGACCAGCTTTTCCGCGATCGCGCCGACGCGGCGCTCGGCGACCTGTACCGGCGGCTCTCCGCTGCCTCCGACCAGCACCCCTTCGAGGCCGACTTCAACTCCGGCGCGCTGGCCATCGAATTCGAGGCGCCTTCCGCCAAGTTCGTCGTCAGCCCTAATGCGCCTGTGCGCCAGATCTGGGTTTCGGCGCACTCCAAAAGCTTCAAGCTGGATTGGGAAGACGCGCGCGGAACCTTCGTGCTGGCGCCTTCCAAGCAGACTTTGGTGGAGATGATCGGCGAAGCCATCGGCCAGCAGTTGGGCGAGCCGGTGACGCTTTGACTCGATGAGTTGACAACATGGCGGGCGTCTATCTTTCCTATCCGTTCTGCGCGCAGAAGTGTTCGTATTGCAACTTCGCCTCCGGCGTGCAGCCACGCGATCTGGAGCCGCGCTATATAAATGCGCTTCGCGGCGAACTCAATGCGATGCAATGGCGGTGGACGCCGGAGACCGTCTATCTCGGCGGAGGCACGCCCAGCCGGATGGATCCTCGCGATCTCGCCGGGCTTCTTGCGTTGATTCCGGGCCGCCCTTGGACGGAAGCCGCGATCGAGGCTGCACCGGGCTCTATCACACGGGCCAAAGCTGAAGCCTGGCGGGATGCCGCCATCAACCGCGTCAGCCTCGGCGTGCAATCCTTCATCCAGCGCGAACTCGCCCGCACCGGCCGCACGCACACGGCGGAAATCGTCGCAAGCGAAATCGCGACGTTGCGCGAGGCCGGAATCGAGAACATCAATATCGACCTGATCGCCGGCCTTCCCCACCAAACGCTGGAGTCGTGGAAGGCGTCGCTCGATTGGATCGCGAAGCTCGATCCGCCGCACGTCTCGGTGTACATGTTGGAGGTCGACGAAGACAGCCGGCTCGGCGCGGAGGTGCTGGCTTTGGGGAAACGCTATGGCGCGGGCGAAATTCCCTCCGATGACGCGATCGCCGATTTTTACGAGATCGCGGTGGAGCGATTGCGATCGCTCGGCATTCCTCGTTATGAGATTTCGAACTTCGCGCGCGCAGGGTTCGAGTCGCGGCACAACTTGAAGTACTGGCGTCGCGAACCGTACCTGGGTTTCGGCGCGGACGCACACTCGTTCGATGGAGTGACGAGGTGGCAGAACCTCGAGAGCGCGACCGAGTACGTCGAAATCATCGAACGTGGTGCGTCGCCGGTGATCGATCGCACTGCCGCCGATCCCGGCGAGCGCTTTTTCCTGGGGCTGCGCCTGAATGAAGGAGTCGAGGCGGATTGGTCGCGGTTTGCTCCTGCTGTGGAAGAATTCGCACGCCAGGGGCTGATTGAAATCGACGGCCAACGGCTGCGCTTGACACCGCGCGGGGTGCTGCTCTCGAACGAAGTTTTCGCCGAATTCATATGACCGAATGCGTATGATCGATTTGCGTAGCGACACCGTCACCAAACCCACCGCGGCCATGCGCCGGGCCATGGCTGAAGCCGAGGTCGGCGACGACGTCTACGGCGAAGATCCCACCGTCAACCGGCTGGAGCAGCGGGCCGCGGAGATCCTCGGCAAAGAGGCCGCTCTGTTCGTGCCGACGGGCACCATGGGCAACACCATCGGCATCAAGGTCAACACCAATCACGGCGAAGAAGTGGTGTGCGACGATCGCGCGCACATTTTGGATTGGGAGCTCTCCATGACGGCATGGTTCGCCGGGTGCCTGGTGCGCGCCGTCCCGACCGCGGACGGACTTTTGAGTTGGAGCATGATCGAGCCGATGCTGCGGCACGGGAGTTCGCACAATGCGGGCACCTCGCTGGTCCATCTGGAGCATCCGCACAATATGGGCGGAGGGACGCTGCATCCGATCGAGGAGATCGACAACATTTGCGATCGAGCGCACGCGTTGGGCCTTCGCGTTCATATGGACGGCGCGCGCATCTTCAACGCCGTGGCAGCTTCCGGATTGACGGCGGCCCGCATTGCGGACAAGGTCGATACGGTGATGTTTTGTTTGTCCAAGGGGCTGGCGGCGCCGGTGGGGTCGATGCTGGTGGGGAGCGCGGAGGCGATAGCGCAAGGACGTCTGTATCGAAAGCGATTGGGCGGAGGCATGCGGCAAGCGGGCGTGGTGGCCGCGGCGGGATTGATCGCTCTCGAAGAAATGCCCGCTCGCCTGTGCGAGGATCATGCCAACGCAAGGCTCCTGGCCGAGGGCGTGGCCGCGCTGCCGGGAGTCTCCATCGACCCGGCGAAGGTGGTGACCAACATTGTCATCTTCGACATCGCGGGCTCGGGAATTGCGCCCGATGCATTCGAGGCCGCCGCCGAGAAGCGCGGCGTGCTGCTCGGAGGCGTCGGCGGAACGCGCATCAGGATGGTCACGCATCTGGACGTCTCGCGCGAGGATTGCGAGCAAGCACTGGAAGCGTTGGCATCGATTCTCTCGTGACCTGTGATTTTCCGGCAGATCCCAATCGATGAGGTTTTGAAGACCTATCGCGTCCGCAGCAGCCGGACGATTGAATTACAGAAGGGAGTCCACATGAAACGAATCCTGATCGCGACAGCAGTGGCGCTGGTTGCAGCCTTGCTGATGATGGGGCAATCGGCGCCTAAGGGAGGCAAAGCGCCCGCCGCGGCGGCTGCGCCGGTTGCGAAATGCACCGGCCCCGATGGGAAAACAGCTTGCACAGCGGCGCACGTGAAGCAGTTGAACGATGGCATGGCCACGGGCAGGCGGCAGCACCAGCCTTTGGAAACAGTCAAGTCCGTGAGTCTGGCGAAGCCGGACGGGACTCTGGCGTGCACCCAGAACGATGGGACGGCCTGCACTGCCGAACAACTGGACGCCCTGAACGACGTAGCGGGCCAGTTCAAGTGCGCGATTAACTACAACTCCTCGAAGTCGAATACCGGAAACATCCGGTGACTCAAATTAACGGCTGGCTTCGACGGGGGCGTCGCGGGTGCGGCGTTTGCGATTGCGCTTGCGCGCGAGGGCGGATTTGATGCGCTTCTTCTCGCCCGGCTTCAAATAGAACGAGTGCCGCTTGGTTTCCTTAATGATGTCCTCTTGCAAAACCTTGCGCTTGAAGCGGCGGAGCGCGCTCTCGATGGTTTCACCATCCACAATGTAGACTTCAGCCAACAGGAACTCTCCTTGATCTCACCAATGGTGTCCCCGCACACGGGGATTCAAACTTTTAGAATAACAGCTTTACCGCGGCGTCATCTCGCCGCGAAATGCTTACTTGCCTACCGCGAATCGGAGCCCGGCCGGATCAAGGAGCCCGGAAAGTCGTCGCCTTCGATCACTACAGGACCGTACTCTTCGGTTTGATCGTCAGGGTCAGCGTCGGTATCGCTTTCAGGATTCAGGCCTAGCCGTTTGCGTTCCAGCCGTTTGGCGACTTTCTCCTGCTGCTTTTCCTTGCGCTGCTGCTCTTTTTGCCTTTTCTTGAAACTCTGCGGTCCACGCCCTCCCATAATTGTTCCCCTTCAAAAAGATTACGTCACCAATCCCGGCTTTCGCCCCAGCGGCCCCGCTGTCTCCGAGCCGCTGTTTGCGGCGTGGAGCTAGGATCGTTTCAAGCTCGAAAAAATTCTACCAGCGGGAACCGCGGTTCCCACCGCCGCCGCCACGCCCGCCGCCGCCGCGTCCGCCACCGCCGCCACGCCCGAAGCCGCCGCCCCGTCCGCCGCCTGCCGGCTTGGGTCGAGCTTCGTTGACGTTCATGGCGCGTCCGTTCAACTCCGCGCCATTCAACTGGTTGATGGCGTTTTCCGCTTCGCTGCGATCGGTCATCTCCACGAAAGCAAAACCGCGAGGCTGGCCGGTGTCACGATCGGTCACGATGTTGACGCGCTCGACAGCGCCAAACTGCGAAAAAGCTGCGAGCAGGTCGTCTTGCGTGGTCTGAAAATTGAGGTTCCCCACAAAGATATTGGTCATTAGCAGTAAGCTCCTCACTCACTCAAAATCATCTTCGGCAGACGGCGTCAGAACCCAACCAAACAAGGCAGAACGCAGCGCAGCAGAGCGCCCACGGATGACGAGGGCGCTGGCAAAGACACAATTAGTGTACCACTCGTAGTACTCGCCCACAACGAAACCTGGCTCGGGCGCAACGATGGTGCGTCCTGAGCGTGTTGGCGGGCCGTGGCCGGCATGGTGTGTGCTTTTCGGAGCTTTCTTTCGACCTTTCTTTCGTCCTTCTTTGACCTTCTTGCCGACTCTCCTTAAAATTTGGAGGCCTCCAACCACTGTTTTCCCAAGCCGGCTTTGGGATGCCGGCCGCAGCAGCAAGGCTCATCGAGTTTACGAGAGGGACGGCGTTGCCCGCGGGACGCGACCGTACTTCGTGGCCTGGACCGATAAGGGAACCAGACTCTTACGGTTCCATGTTGGGGGAGAAATGTTTCAACGGTTGAATGAGAGAACGGGAAGTGATAGAGAGATCGGGAGATAGAGTTTCGTTATTTCAGGAGATGCAGGAATTTAGAGCGGAGCAAACCGGCCGCTTCGGCATCCGGGGCGACCACCAGGACGGTATCGTCGCCGGCGATGGTGCCGGTGACTTCGGGCCATTCGGCGTTGTCGAGGGCGGAGGCGAGGGCGTTGGCGTGTCCCGGAGGAGTTCGCAGCACCAGCAGATTCTGGGCGATGCGGACGTCGAGGAGAAATTCGCGGGCAATGGAATCGAACCCCGGGACGGAGGGCGCGGACGGATTGGAAGTTTGCGAATAGCCGTCAGGAGTCTTGACCAGACCAAGCTCGCGAATGTCGCGCGAGAGAGTGACCTGGGTCGCGGAGATGCCTTGCGCCCGGAGCGCATCGGCGAGTTCTTCTTGAGTATGGAGATGCTGAGCGCGGACAAGCTTGAGAATCTGGCCGTGACGGTATACCTTATTCATGCGCGCCATTCACGAATACGGAGCGCGGCTTGGTCCAGCGCGGCGGCGACAGAGGCGGGGCCGGTGCCACCGCGGATCTCGCGGGTCTTCATGCCTTGGGACGGTTGCATCAGCGCGAGAATCGTGGAAGTGAAGCCGGCGGGGGTGAAGCCGGGATCGAAAGCGGTGAGCTCGGCGGCGGTCCAGGCGGAGGGTTTTTTGCCTGCGCGAGTGCTTTCCAGCACCAGGCGTCCGACGATCTGATGCGCCTGATGGAAGGGTGTGCCGTTGCGCGCGAGGGCTTCGGCGAGATCGGTGGCGACGGCCCAGCTTTCTTCTACCGCGGTCGCGGGCCGCGAGGGATGCAAGCGCGCGGAATCGATGACGGCTCGCATCATTTCAAGAGAGCCGGAGAGTTGGTCGGCGGCGTCGAAGAGCGGCGGCTTGTCCTCCTGCATGTCGCGATTGTAGGTGGAGGGAAGGCCCTTCATTGTTACAAAAAGAGACGTAAGGTCGCCGAAAACGCGGCCGGATTTGCCGCGAATGAGCTCCAGCGAATCGGGATTTTTCTTTTGCGGCATCAGACTGGATCCGCTGGTGACGCCGTCGCCGAGCTCGATCCAGCCGAACTCTTCGCTGGAGTAGAGAATCCAGTCTTCGGCGAGACGGCTCAAATGCAGCATGGTCGTCGAGGCGGCGTAGAGGAAGTCCAGCGCGAAGTCGCGATCCGCGGATACGTCCATGCTGTTGTTGGTGACGGAGTCGAAGCCCAGATTTTTGGCGAGGGCCTCGCGATCGAAAGGGAAACCGGAGCCGGCGAGAGCGCCGGAGCCGAGCGGCAGAACATTGACGCGGGCGCGGGCCTGGCGCAGGCGTTCGAGATCGCGCGCGAACATTTCAAAATACGCCAGCAGGTAATGCGGCCACAGTACGGCCTGGGCTCGGCGAAGATGAGTGTAGCCGGGGATGACTGCGTCGGGATCGCGGCGGGCGCAGGCGACGAGCGATTCGAGCAGTGCGAGCAGGTGTTGCGCGATGGCGTCGATTTCATCGCGCAGCCAGAGGCGGAGATCGAGCGAGACCTGCTCATTACGGCTGCGGCCGGTATGGATTTTGTCGGCAAGGGCGCCGACGCTTTCCTTGAGTTTGCGAATGACGAGCGTGTGGACGTCTTCGTCGGTTGCGCCTTCGAAGAAGGAGGCTTCGCGCGCCTTCTCGCGAAGGCTTTCGAACGCATCGACAAGCTGAGAGCGTTCGGCCGCGGTCAGGATGCCAACGCCTTCAAGGGCCGTCGCGAAGGCCTGGGAGCCGCGGATATCGGCGTCAATCAAGCGGCGGTCGAAGTGAAGCGAGCCGGAGAAGCGCTCGAAGACTTCCGAGGGTCCTTCGGCGAAACGGCCGCCCCAGAGTTTCATACGGATTTTTGCTGCGCTTTTTTCAACGATGCCCGCACCTGAATCGGCAGGCCGATGAGATTGATGAAGCCGCGCGCGTCGCGCTGATCGTATTCGGCGCCCATGGTGAAGCTGGCGATGTCCAGCGAGTAGAGCGAATAGGGCGACTTGCGGCTGACGGGCTGGATTCCGCCCTTATAGAGCCGCAGAGTGACCTCGCCGGTGGTGGACTCGCCGGCCTTGTCAAAAAACGCATCGAGCGATTCGCGCAGCGGGGTGAACCAGAGGCCGTTGTAGACAATCTCGGCGTAATCGAGGGCGAGCTTTTGCTTGTAATGGGCGAGATCCTTGGATAGAGTAAGGGCTTCCAGCTCCTTATGCGCGGCCATGATGAGAGTGCCGCCGGGGGTTTCGTAGCAGCCTCGCGACTTCATGCCGACGAAGCGGTTTTCGACCAGATCGATGCGGCCGATGGCGTTCTCCGCGCCGATGCGGTTCAACTCTTCAATTAGCGCGACCGCGGGCGCTTTCGCGCCATTCACTGAAACGGGCCTGCCCTGCTCAAATGCGATGGAGACGTCGGTTGGCTTATCCGGCGCTTCCTTGGGACTGCGCGTGAGCATCCAGACGTCGTCGGGCGCGGCGTTGGCGGGATCTTCGAGCGCGCCGCCCTCGTGGGAAATGTGCCAGATGTTACGATCGCGGCTATAGATCTTGGTTGTGGTTTGCGAGATGGGGACGTGATGCTTGGCAGCGTAGGCGATGCAATCCTCGCGCGACACGAGATCCCATTCGCGCCACGGCGCGATCACTGGCAGATGCGGGGCGAGGGCTTTATAGGTGAGCTCGAAACGAACCTGATCGTTGCCTTTGCCGGTGCAGCCGTGGGCCAGCGCATCGCAGCCGGTGGCGAGCGCGACCTCGACCTGTTTCTTCGCGAGCAGGGGTCGGGCGATGGAGGTGCCGAGCAGATATTTGTGCTCGTATTCACCGCCGGCGCGGACCAAGCGCCAGAGGTATTCGGAGACGAACTCCTCGCGCAGATCGGCGACGTGAACGTCGGATGCGCCAGTCGCGCGAGCCTTGGCTTCAAGGCCGGTGAGCTCATCGCCGCCCTGGCCGATGTCGCCGCAGACGGCGACCACTTCGCAGCCGTAGTTTTCCTTGAGCCACGGAATGATGATGGATGTATCGAGGCCGCCTGAGTAGGCGAGCGCCACCTTCTTGGGTTTGTTCATAGAAATTTGATTTTATCGGAACCGCTCCCTCTGGTCGCGGCTCGGTAACACGCGCAGGTCAGGACAACAGCATCAGCAGCAGCGCCTTCTGCGCGTGCAGGCGGTTTTCGGCTTGATCGAAGACCACGGAGCGCGGCGATTCGATGACCGCATCGACCACTTCCTCGCCGCGGTGGGCCGGCAGGCAGTGCATAAAAATGGCATCGGGACGGGCCCAAGCCATCATGGCTTCATCCACCTGATAGGGCTCGAAGGCTTCCAGGCGCGCGGCGGCTTCGGATTCCTGACCCATGCTGGCCCACACATCGGTATAGACGGCGTGGGCTCCATCGAGCGCATCGGCGGGATCGTGCGTAAGCGTGATATGGCCGAGTTGCGCGGCTTCCGCGACGATCGCGGAGTCGGGTTCATAGCCTTTGGGGGTGGCCACGGCGACGTGAACGCCGAGGCGTCCAGCGGTGAGCATCAACGAATGCGCTACGTTGTTGCCATCGCCGATGAACGCGAGCTTGAGGCCTTCGAGGGCGCCAAAACGCTCCTCCAGAGTTTGCACGTCGGCCAGCACCTGGCAGGGATGATAGCGATCACTGAGGGCGTTGATTACCGGAATGTGGGTCCAGGCCGCGATTTCCTCGACTGTGGAATGCGAGAAGACGCGGGCAACGATGCCGTGGGTCCAGCGATCGAGATTGCGCGCGACGTCCTTGACCGGCTCGCGGCCGCCGATGGGGCCGGCGTAGTTGACGGCGTCGCCGCCGAGCTGCTTGATGGCCAGCTCAAAGGTGAGGCGTGTGCGCAGCGAGGGCTTTTCGAACAGCAGGCTGAGATAGCGGCCGGCGAGCGATTGCGCATAGCGCTGGGGCGTGTTCTTGACGCGAGCCGCAAGATCGAGCACGCGCCGGAGGGCATTGGTGGAGAGATCGAGATCGTTAAGGAGCCGCTTCGGCGCGGGCTCGGCGAGCATCGGTTCGACAAGGACGGGGGCAGTCATGGGTATTCTCCGAGTGAATACTTATTCAACAAGATGAATAATAATACAATACTGCGGGAAACGCAAGGGCGGTCTTAAGTTGGTCGTGTTACGCGCTGCGTTGCTGCCTCAAAATGAATATTTATTCAGGCATTAGAATCAATCGGTTGCAGAGCATGTCAAGTGGGTGTTTTGGGCGAAATCGCACCCGGCCTGCAACGTCGCCCGTTCGCCTTGTCTTGCCGCGATACCACATTTGAATTTAACCGTTAGACGGGCCAGTCGTCTAGCTGGCTACTCCAGCACCCCGGCATGTGGGATACCCGCTGTTCGTGGGTGGTTTAGGGGACTGCGCAAAAGCTTGGTCAAGGCAATACCCTCGCTTTCTACGGCTTTTATTCTAACCCATTGTTGTAGCATCCGCTATGCCCCACACTGCGATTATGATACCCTCAAACCCTATGCGATATGCGGTCTGGAACAACAAGGGCGGTGTTGGGAAGAGTTTTCTTTCCTTCGTTTTGGGCACTGAAGTTGCCCATCGAAACCCACGGCAGCAAGTTATTCTGGCGGATATGTGTCCTCAGGCGAACTTGTCTGAAATTATCCTGGGAGGAAATGGCTCCGGGGCAGAGACGCTGGAGAAGTTGCTCGCCTCGAAGAAACGCAAGACCATCGGCGGTTATTTCGATGTTAGGATCGAGTCACCTCAAAAACCCACGGGAACTGAGGATTCATACTTACTCAGGGCGCGAGACTACAATCCTCGCATTCCAAGCAATCTGTGGGTGATCGTCGGCGACCCAAGCCTTGAACTCCAAGCACAAGTCATCAGTCAGATCGGCGGCCAAACACTTCCGCAGTCTTCATGGAAGAATGTCCGAAATTGGCTGAAGGACCTGATAACGGCGAGCATCGCTAAGATCGGTACGGAGGACACGGTACCCGTGTTCATCGATTGCAATCCGAGCTTCGCGGCATATACTGAACTTGCGATGATGGCTGCTGAGCGGCTCATTATCCCGTGTTCAAGTGATGGCTCTTCCGCCCGCGCCATCGACAACATTGGAGCATTGCTCTACGGAATTGGCGTGGGGAATACATACAGCGATGTCAATTTCAAGGCAATGGCAAAAAAATTCAGCATGCCACTCCCCTTAATACACTCTGTGTTGCTGAATCGCTCAACCCTCTACAGCAAGAAGGCTAGTAAGGCGTTTGGAGCTATGTTCGATGAGATCAAGCGGCGAGCGAAGAAACTCCAAAAAGCGGACCCCTCGCGGTTCGTCTCACCGAAGACGATCAACTTTAAGGTGGTTCCAGACAATCACTCTGTAGCAATCGTCTGTTCGCATCAAGGAAAACCGCTCTATGACATCAAGCCAGGATCATATAAAGTGCATGACACTAAACCTCAGGTGAATGACGAACCATTGGACCGCTACAAGGACGCGGTGGACGACCTCGTCGCCTCAATCTAGCTGAACAGTTCGGTCAATTTCCATACATGGTCCGTCAAACCAGATTCCATCGCAGGCGTCACACGTAGGGAACCGTGAATCCGGCAGAAGTTGAAATAGGCAAACCAGAGCGCGTAGGCCGCGCGGAGGTGGTCCCAGCTTTTACTGAAGGCGTTCGTTAGCCGCGTCATGCGGCGCATCCCCATCCGAATATCCAAATTTTGTCGTTCGATATGGCTCGTGCAAATTCGTTTTGGATCGGGGCTGCCCATGACTGGGACTACCTCCGTTGAAACGATCTCGGACGGGCTGTAGCGGGCTTCAGATTCGCGCGGGGAGCGATAGACCTTAATCAATTGAGCGAAGCTCACGCGCCCGCCAAGGCCAGCTTGGACTGCATCAGGGTAGGCTTTGAATCCGTCCGTCGTAAGTTGGAACGAATCCTCGGACGCTGCCGCACGGACCTTGTACATCAGATCCTGGGCGGTCTCTTGGGTGCGTTTACCGAGTTGCCACGCGAGGATCAATTTCGTGTGGCGTTCTTGCGCGACAAAGCACCATGCATCACCGATGCCGCTGTGCATCGTTTCATCGTCGCGTTTGTTCCGCTCCTTCTTGCCGACGAACCCCCA
>Ga0209415_10015401_pt1 | contig 12393 bp, 10 predicted proteins | sample PeaSoiSIISIP2007_FD_187696 | JGI IMG/M metagenome (GOLD analysis project Ga0209415, IMG submission 187696) | Peat soil microbial communities from Weissenstadt, Germany - SII-SIP-2007 (SPAdes) (version 2) | ecosystem: Environmental > Terrestrial > Soil > Wetlands > Peat | place: Germany... | reverse complement strand
ACGTGGATCGCTCCACGTGACGAGCGCGGGCTTCGTCACTCGCGAGGCCTGCTAACCGCGATCCGCCGGGCGGCCGGGAGTCGGTTTGCTCCGCCCATCTGCGGCAGGCTTTCGTGGGACTCGCGGCCGTCTCCCCGGCCTGTCTCGGCGAGCCCGTGGTACCCGCGGGTTTAGATTCTGCGGGACCAATTCTCGCACGCAGCGTAGCCGAATTGAACGCCTCGCCGCGTCGATCCGCTAGTTTACATAATGTTTCTTATGCGAACCGATACCTCGGGTATCAGCTTTCCGAGGAGAGGTGATTAGCACGCTTCGCGGTTCGGGTAATCAATGCCGTCATTCTGAGCCGAGGCTGCTGAGGCGAAGAATCTCGACCGACAGGTCGATCAGGTCAGGTGATATCTTCGCGGATTCAGTGCGGAGCCTCGGGGCTGCCCTTCCAACGTGAGCGCACGGAGGACTGCGCGAGATCCTTCGCTTCGCTTTTGGATGACGAGCACGGTGATGCGGTGACGGCGGAAAGCCGCCCTGCCGATAGCCCTAATTTTCTTCCGCGAGCATCGAATTTCCAGTCGCCGAAGCCGTCTGCTCAAGCTAGGATATTCGCACCATGCGACTACCGAGATTGTCCGCGCCGGTCCTGATCCTGACCCTGGTCCTGAGCCTGAGCCTCGTCGCGAGCGCCGCGCCGGCGATGGCCGCCGCGGGTCCCGACCTGGCTCAGGATCCACACGTCAAGGAATTCCTGCAGAAGCGCTTCCATATCGCGAGCCTCAAGGAGATCGTGCTCGGTGCGCCGACGCCCTCCCCCTTCCCCGGCCTGTGGACGCGGCCGCTGACCGTTACGACGCCGAGCGGCGCGGTCAAGACCTTCATCTACACCGACGCCGCGCAGGACAAGATTATTATCGGCCAGTATATCGACCTCAGGACCGATCCCTGGGGGCGCATCAACCTGGAGAAGCTGCGGCTCACCGATCGCGCGACGATGGGTTCCGACGACGCGCCGGTGACGGTGGTCGAGTTCGCGGACTTCGAATGCCCCTTCTGTGCGCGCGCCTTCGACCAGATCGGGACGCTGATCAACAATCGCTACAAGGGCAAGGTCAGGCTCATCTTCAAGAACTTCCCGCTCCAGATGCATCCGTGGGCGCGCCCGGCCGCGATCGCCGCCGAATGCATCCGGCGCCAGAACCCCGCCGATTTCTGGGAGTTCGCGCAGATTCTTTACTCGGGCCAGGCGCAGATCGATACCTCGAACCTGCGCGCACGCGTCGACGCCTACGCCAAGGCGGCCAAGCTCGACCGGCAAACGCTCGACCAGTGCATGATGGGCAAGTCGGCCGACCTGGTGATAAGCCAGGACCAGGCCGACGGCGCGACCGCGCACGTGCAATCGACGCCGACGTTCCTCATCAACGGTATCCCGGTGGTCGGGCTGCCGGAAGACAAATCGTTCGACTTCGTGATTCAGTCGGAGCTGAAGGACGGTCACACCGCCGCCACGTCGGGCGGCTAGCCTCAGACGATCAATGGTTCGGCGGCGCGCTGTGGCGCGGAGCGCCCGCGGCGACCGGAGCTTCGGCGGCCAGCCCGGCGCCGAGCTGAGCCAGCGCCTCCATCGCCTCCTCGCGTTCCGGGACGAACGGATGCTCGTTCAGAAAGCGGCGGTACTCCTCGATCGCGGCCTGCGGCTTGCCCTCGCCAACCAGCATCCGGGCGACGGCGAGCTGCGCGCGAATCTGTTCCGGACCCGGCATCCCCGCCGCCTTGCGATAGCTCATCTCGGCGTCGCCGAGCTTGCCCATCCGCTCGTAGATGATGCCGAGGTTGAGCATCGCGAGACTGCCGAACATCGCGTCATGATCGCCGTCGAGATAGGCCTGGAAGGCATCGCGCGCCGGCCCGAGCTGGTTCTGCTCGAGGTAGCAGGTGCCGAGGTAGAAGCGGGCGAGACGGCCGACCTGGAGGCCCGGCGCCTCCTGCGAGAGTTTTTGGAAGAGGGCCTCGGCGCGGGTGTAGTTCTTGGCGTCGAGGGCCGTGAAGGCCTGGTAGAAATCGTTGGCGGCGGTGGCGGCGCGATGCTGCTGATAGAAGCGGACCGCGAACACCACGGCGATGGCGGCGGCGATCACGGCGGCGGCGGCCAGAATCTCGCCGAGATGGGTGTTGAGGTACTCCTGCCCGGCCTCGACGAGCGTCGTCAGCTCGTCGGGCCTCTTCAGGTCCTTGCGGCGCAGCTTGCGATGTGTCGAAGCCATCGGCGGGAGAGCGCGGCCCCGGTACGCGTTGAGCGCCCTGCCCGGCTCCCGTTACTCACATCTTGTACTTGAAGTCCTCGGGCGACATGCGCTCGAGAATCTCGGACCATTTGTCGCGCGAGACGCTGGCCAGGTTCTGATCGGTCGCACCGACTTCCGTGGCGGCCGCCTCGTGCAGCTCGCTGGAGACCTCGAGCACCTGCTTGGCGACGTAGATGGGCGACTTGGTGCGCAGTGCGAGCGAAATGGCGTCGCTGGGGCGCGAATCGATTTGGAGGTTGCGGCCGTCGCGCGTCCGCATCTGGATTTGCGCAAAATAGGTGTTGTCGCGGAGCTCAGTGATCTCGATCGCCTCGACCGTGCCGCCGAGCTCGCCCAGCAGGTTGCGCAGCAGGTCGTGGGTCATCGGACGCTGGGGCTTGATGCCCTCAAGCTCGGTTGCCATCGAAGCGGCCTCGAGCGGTCCAATCCAGATCGGCAGGTTGAGCTTTTTGTCCGGATCCTTGAGCACCACGATCGGCATCTTGGTGGTGGGATCAAGCGTCAGTCCGCCGACCATCATCAGGATGAAGTCTTCTCTGTGCCCCGCCATAGACAACCCCAGAGGGTTTCCCTTTTCCGATCGACCCCTGGCTGCTCCCCCGAGCCCTGATCGTCGGAATATTTTGGCCCAAAGACGGCTGAGGGTCAACCGAAGCCGCCCTGAGAGCGCCCCGAGCCGGTCTCTCAGCGCGGCACGAGCCGATCGATCACCCGATAGAGCTGGTTTAAGTTGCGGCATTCTTCGACCAGGTCGCAGTGCGCGGCGTAGCGCTCCATCTCGCTGTCGCCGAACCCCCAGGTGCTGCGGCTCTCGGGATTGAGCCAGATGAGCCGCTCGGCGCGCTGCCGGATCTCGCGCAGGCACCAGTCATGGGGCAGGTTGTAGTTATTACGCGCGTCGCCCAAAACGATCACGGTGGTGCGCCGGTTAATCGCGCCGATATGGTCACGCACGAAAGCGCGAAAGGCGTTACCGAAATTCGAATGGGAGTACACGTTTATAATATCACCGCTCAGCGCGGCGTCGAGAGCCCCCTTGAGATCGCGGTCGCGGAACTCGGGCGTGACCTCGCCGATCTCAGCGACGAACACGTAGCTGCGCACTCGCGCATAGAGGTCCTGCAGCGAGTAGACGAACTGCAGCATGAAGCGCGAGGCGTTGCGCACCGAATCCGAGACGTCGCACAGCACCACCACCTGCGGCTTGTCGCGGCGGCGGCGATCGAAATACAGCTTGAAGGGCACCCCGCCGTTCTGCAGGTTATGCCTGAGCGTGCGCTTGATATCGAAGCGGCCGCGCTTGGTGCGCTTGCGTCGCATCGCGATTACGTTCTTGAGCCGCTGCGCAAGCCGCGTCACCGCCTGGCGCATCCGCTCGAGCTCCTCTTCCGACAGGTAATAGAAGCTCTTGTCACCGATTTCGTTCAGCCGCGAGGCCTCGCGCGAACGCACGTCGCGCTTCTCGCGCTCCATCCGGACGTAACGCCGGAGGATCTCGTCGAGCGCCTGCATCCGCCGCTCCAGGTACTCATCGAAGCGCGCCTCGGCCGCGCCGGGCAGCTCGCGCTCGATTTGATCGCGCAGCTCGCGCAGTTCGCCGGCGATGCGGTCCAGGCCGAGCGCCCGGGAAAGCGCGCGGGAGAAATGCTGCTCCTCCGCGCTCTGCTCGGCCTGTCCCGAGCGAATTTCGCGCGCCGCCTCCGCGATCATCCGCTCGAGCGCGCCCGAGTTGTCCTCCAAGAGCTGGCGCGCGAGCTCCGATAGCTCGCCGCCGTGCTCTGCGAGGAACTTCCGCATCCGTTCGAGGAATTCCTGGAACTCGCGCTCCGACATCGCCATCGCGCCGCGCAGCGCCTCGTCGGCCTGCTTGATGATCTCGCCGAGGCCCGAGAAGTAGATGTCGAAGAGCTGCTCGAAGACCGGCAAGTCGCCCGGCCGCTTGACCATCGTGGCGCGCAGCCCGGCGCGAAAGTTCTCGCGATCGCTAAGCCCGGTCGCGCCCGCCGCCGCCACCGCGTCGAGCAACTCGGCGGTCGAAACCCTGACGCCGTTGCGGCGCATCAGGTTCGAGAATTCGATGAGCTTCTGATTCATGGCCGGCGCGAGCCGCTCAGTTCAGCAGGTCCTTGTCGCTGGTGGAGTCGGCCGGACGCCGGGCGCGCGCGCGCCGCACGTAGTTCTTGAGCTCCTCCTGCGCCTTGCGCACGTCGCCCTCGTACTTGACGATGGTATCGAGAGTCTCGTTGACCAGCGCGTGGTCGAGCGTATCGACATTGAGCAGCGTCAGCGCCTTGACCCAGTCGATGGTCTCGCTGATGCCGGGCGTTTTCTTGAGATCGATCTTGCGCAGCGACTGGGCCATCGTGACCACTTCCTCGGCCAACTTCTCGCTTGCTTCGGGCGCCTTGAGCTTGAGAATCGCGAGCTCCTGGGCGCGATCGGGGAAATCGATATAGAGATGCAGGCAGCGGCGCTTGAGCGCGTCGGACATCTCGCGCGCGTTGTTCGACGTCAGTATGACCAGCGGGATAGTGCGCGCCTTGAGCGTGCCGATCTCGGGCACCGTGACCTGGAAGTCCGAAAGCAGCTCGAGCAGGAAGGCCTCGAACTCGGCGTCGGCCTTGTCGATTTCATCGACCAGCAGCACCACCGGCCGCTCGCTCGTGATCGCCCGCAGCAGCGGACGCGGCAGGATGAAGCGCTCGGAGAAAAAGACCTCGTCCTCGCGCGCGATACGATCGACGGCCTCGGCAAGTCCGCGGCTATTCGCCAGCACCTCGCCGATCTTGTCTTTCAGGATCTGCGTATAGAGCAGTTGCTTGGCGTACTCCCATTCGTAAAGCGCCTTGGCTTCGTCGAGCCCCTCGTAGCACTGCAGCCGGATGAGCTCGTGGCCGAGCGCGGCGGCCAGCACCTTGGCCAGGTCGGTCTTGCCGACGCCCGCGGGGCCTTCGACCAGAATCGGCTTCTGGAGCCGGCTCGCGAGAAAGACCACGGTCGCGATGCGCCGGCCCGCGATGTACCTGTGCGCCGCGAAGCGCTCGATCACTTCTTCAATCGATGAGAACATCCGCCCTCCCCTGCCTGGGTCGATCGTACAGGTTCTCAGAATAACAGAATTGGCCGGCGCGGCGCGCCCCGCTCAGATATGCAATTCTTCCCATACCAGGCGATGCTCGGCAAAACGGCGGCGATCGAGCGCCGCGGCGTCAAAGCGATCGAAGCGGCCGAACGCGATCAGTTCCGCCAGCGCCTGCCCCGCGCCGTAGGACTGCATCACGCCGCGCCCGCTGAACGAATGAGCCTCGAAGATGCGCGGCGCGGCGGCGCCCAGGATGGCGCTGCGATCAGGGCTGACCTCGTAGAGTCCCGCCCATCCCGTGACGTGCCGCAGGCGCTCGCATCCGCTCATCCGCGCATAGAGCCGCGGCCAGATCTCGTTCATGAAAAACGCCTCGCCATCGTAGTTGAAATGATAGCCGGGCGGCTCATCGGGCGGCGAGTAGCCGGCCAGAATATGCTGCCCCTCGCTGTGAAAATAGAGCCCCGAGGTGTCGACGATCATGCCGTAGCGGGCGAGATCGATCGTGCGGCTGTCGACCAGGCAAATCTGGCGGCGAATCGGCTCGCTCAAGTTCTCGAGTCCGGCGAGCCGCAGCGTGTTGCCCGACCAGGCGCCGCCCGTGATCGCGATCGCGCCGGCGCGGAGCTCAATCAGATGGCCCGGCTCGGCCGCGCCGGGCCCGTCTTGGGTCAGCAGCCGGACGAGCGTTTCGTCGGGCACCCGCTCGTCGGCCTGCCAGCACTGGACCCGCACCGCGTCAGCGCCCGCATCGATCGCGATCGCGAAGGTGCGATCGAGATACGCGGCGCCGTGCTCGCGCGAGCGTGCGCGATAATGTTCCTTCAGCAGGTTGGAATTGATCAGGCCGTCGCGCGGAGAAAAGGTCGCCCCGGCAATCCCGTCGAGACGATCGATCTCCGGCACGCGCCGATTAACTTCCTGCGCGGTGAGCGTTTCGATCGGATGGCCTAACTCACGCTGGAGCGCGATATGCTCGACCGCCTTGGGCCAGGTCTCCGCATCGTAGAGCCACAGGTAACCGCGCTGGCGGAAGCCGATCTCGCCGGCGATGGTTTCATAGTAGCGGATCGATTCGCGGCAGAGCCGGATGTTGACCGGCTGCCACCAGGTCGCGCGCACGCCGCCCGCATTCTTCTCGCTCGAACTGAGGCGTCCGCTTAGATCGAGATCGACCACCAGCGGCTTGAGACCGCGCTCGGCAAGGCCCATCGCCACCGCGCTCCCCACCACCCCGCCGCCAATCAGAATCACGTCCCAGGTGCGTTGCGCAGCCACCTCTCAAGCGTAGCAGGAAGCCGGATGCGAGGCTCTTGTGCCGGGGGCGGCGGCGCTGCCAACTTAAAGATGGATGTGCACGCTGGCGATCTATTTCCGCGTCTTCCGCGACTACCCGGTGGTGCTCGGCGCGAATCGCGATGAATACTTCGCGCGCGCTGCCGCCGCCCCGCAGCTTCTGGCGGAGCGTCCGCGGGTCATCGGCGGCAAGGACCTGAAGGCGGGCGGCACCTGGCTCGGAATCAACCAGCATGGGGTAATCGCGGGACTCTTGAATCGGCACGCGCCGGGCGGTCCCGATCCGGCCCGCCGCTCGCGCGGCCTGCTATGCCTCGACGCGTTGCGATGCGCGACGGTGGCGAATGCGATTGACCTCGTCGGGCGGGAGAACGGCGCCGATTACAATCCGTTCAACTTGCTGATCGTCTCGCGCGACGAAGCGGCGGTCGCCTACAACCGACGCGACGTCATCGAAACCGTGCGGCTCGAGCCGGGCTTGCACCTGCTGACCAATCTCGACGTCGATGACTTTGAATGCCCGAAGATCAGCCGCGCATACGATCAATTCGCGGCGCTTGCAGACGACCGCGAGTTCGCCGCCGACCCGGTCGGTCAGCGCGAACATCTGCGCCGCCTGCTGGCCGATCATGCGACGCAGCTCGATTCGCGATCGCCGGCGCCCAACGCGATCTGCCTTCATCTCGACGGCTACGGCACGCGTTCGTCGAGCATGATCTTCTTCGACGCCGACGGCCCGCGCGCGGCGCATTTCTTCGCCCCCGGCCCACCCTGCGTGACCGGCTACGACCCCGCCCCGCTGCCGGTCACATAACCGGTCAGCGCGGCGGCCGCGCATAGCGCGTTCGATCGGGAATGCCGGCCGCGCGAAATGCCTCGATCCGTTCAGCGCACTTGGTGCATTGTCCGCAATGCAGCGATCCGAGCGGACGCGCGCACGAGAAGGTCAGATGGAGCGGCAGGCCGCGGGAGCGACGAATCAGTTGCAGCTTGCTCAGACCCAGAAACGGAGTGCGGATTCGCAGCCGGAGCCCGACGCCAAGCTCGATCGCCTTGCTCAGCGCGCGGAAAAATTCCGGGCGCGCATCGGGGAACGGATTCGCCTCGAGCGGCGCCATCGCAAGCTCGCCAATTCGATGATAGGCGCAGAAGACCGCAGCCTTGGCGATCAAACTCAGATTGCGCCCGACGATGTAGTTCGATGAGAACGGCGCGTGATAACCCGGGACGCCGCGCCCGGTGACGCTCCAGTGCGCGGGCGCCACGTCGTCCATCGGCATCCGCAGCTCGGTCAACGGCCGGATGCGGCGTGCAGCGAGCGTGCGGATGAAGCGCCGTAGCGTCGCGCGTTCAATTCGCTCCCATCGCAAGCCGGCAGAAACATAGACCGGGAAAACCTCCCGCCCTCGACTCGCAAGTGTCGCCAGCAGGACGGAGCTGTCGAGCCCGCCGCTCGCGAGCACGGCGATGCGCGAGCGGATCGGGACGATCCGGTACGCCGCCTTATTGAGACTCTGATGCCGCTGGCGCAAGCCGGTCAGCCGAGCAGGCGGCCGCCGTCGAGCAGCAGCGTCGAGCCGGTCGCGAAATCGGTGCCTTCGCACAGGAAGAGCACCGCCTTGGCGACATCCTGGGGCGAACCCAGCGTCTTGGTGAGCGTCGCCGCGCGCAGCTTCTCGACCTCTCCGTTCGCGTAATCGTCGGGCGGCAGCACCGGGCCGAGCGCGATGCAGTTGACCTGGACCTCGGGCGCGAGTTCCCGGGCAAGCGCGCGCGTGAGCCCGATCAGTCCGCTCTTGGCGACCGTGTAGGGCAGATAATTCTTATACGGCCGGATGCCGGCCCAATCGCCGAGATTGACGATCTTGCCCGCGCCCTGCCGGCGCATCGCCGCGCCCGCGAATCGGGCGGCGAAGAACGGCGCTTTCAGATTGACGGCGAGATTCAGGTCCCAATCGCGCTCCGTGATCCCGTCGTACGGCATCCGATAGAAGACCGACGCGGAGTTCACCAGCACGTCGAGGCGGCCGAAGCTCGCGAGCGTCGCGTTGACGGCCGCTTCGATGTCGCTGACGCTTTCCAGGTTTGCGGCGAAGGGCTGCGCCCGTCCGCCCGCGCGTTTGATCTCTTCGACCAGGCTCTCGGCCTCGCCGCGCGAGCTCAGGTAATGCGCCGCGATCGCAGCCCCGCGCCCGGCCAGCGCCAGGGCGACCGCCCTTCCGATCCGGCGTCCGGCGCCGGTAACCAGCGCCACTTTTCCCGCCAGCTCCATCGTAAGACTAAAGCGAATCCCGGATTGCGCGCAGCAACGCAAGGTTATCGGCATGGCCGGTGCGGTGCGCCGTAATATGCCCGACGATCGGCCGGCCGAGCAGGTAGAGATCGCCGATCAGGTCGAGCACCTTGTGACGCGCGAACTCGTCGGCGAAGCGCAGCGTGGTGTTCACTATCCGGTCGTCGTCGAGCAGGATGACGTTGTCGAGCCGGCCGCCGCGCGCCAGTCCCATCTCGGAGAGCTTGCGGAACTCGCGCACGAAGCCGAAGGTGCGCGCCGGCGCGATCTCGCGCATGTAGGCTTCGGGCGAGCTCAGCTCGAAATGGACTTGCTGGCGCCCGATCGGCTGCGGATAGTCGAGTGTGTAATCGATGGTGAGCGCCGGCGCGGGCTCGATTCGAAGCCACTCGCCCGCCGGCCGCTCTTCGCCGACCGCGATCACGTGGCGCGTCATGATCGGCGCAATCGCCGCGGGCTGATCTTCGATGCCCGCCGCCATGAGCTGGCGGCAGAATTCGAGCGCCGAGCCGTCGAGCGCGGGAATCTCATCCTCGGTCTTGACCAGCAGGTTGGTGATGCCGAAGGCATGCAGCGCGGAGAGCAGATGTTCGACGGTGCGTACCGAGTGACCGTTGGAGGTGAGCGTTGTGTTGTAGCCGGTATCGCTGACGTTCTCGAGGCGGGCGGCGATCGCCGACTGGTCGGCGAGCGAGGAGAAGACGATTCCCGAGCCGGCGGGCGCGGGATGAAGAATCACGCCGGTCTTGAGCCCGGAGTGAAGCCCCTGCCCCGCCATCACGATCGATCGTCCGATAGTGCGCTGCGAGCTCTGCTTCGCCAGCCGCCGCGCCGTCCCCGCCTTGCCCGTCTCTGCGACGGTGGCCGACGGTTCGCGGGCGGCGCCGCCCGCCTCCGAACCCATCACGCGCGCAATCGCCGCCATCAGACCGCTCACCGAAAACGGTTTCTCGATGAAATCCTCGGCGCCAAGCTTGGTCGCCGCCACAGCGTTCTGGATGTTCGCGTGGCCGGAAATCATGATCACGCGCGTGTCGGGCCGCTGCGTCTTGATCTGCCGCAGCAGCTCGATGCCGTCGAGCTCGGGCATCCAGACGTCGAGCAAGACAAGCTCCGGATTCTCACGCCCGATAATCTCGAGCACCTCCGGCGCCACGCCGGTCTCGAGCACCCGGAACCCCTCATCGCTCAGAATGCCTCTCAGCGACGACCTGATCCGCTCCTCATCATCCACCACCAGGACGGTTCCGTTCATGCTGCTCCGTATGGGAAGAACGGGCCATCAGCCCGGAAGTTTCGCAAATTGCTGCTCCTTTACCGGAAACTCGAGGATGAATCTACTGCCTTGCGGCGCGTTATCGCGCACGCGCACGAAGCCGTGATGGTCGGTGATGATCGCGGAGACGATCGCGAGGCCGAGACCCGTACCGCCGCTCTTGGTCGAGAAATAAGGCTCAAAAATCCGCGCGCGCAGGCGCGGCTCGATGCCGGGGCCGTTGTCGGACACCTCGAGCGTCACGACGCCGCTGCCCTGATCGAGGCGGGTGTGCAGACCGACGCGCGGGCGTTCGCCGTTGCGGTTGGCGCCGGTGGCAGCCGCGAGCGCGTTGTCGAGCAGGTTGAAGATCGCGCGCCGCAGCGCTTCCCGGTCGATCGCGATCATCGGCAGCGCCGGCGCAAGGTCGAGCTCGAAATCAACCGCGGGGTTCGCGGCGCGGAAGTGCTCGAAGGTCTCCGCCGCGATGGGATTCAGATCGCCCGGCATCGGGTTTAGGTGCGGCATGCGCGCGAAGGCTGAAAATTCGTTGACCAGATGCTTGAGGTCCTCGACCTCGCCGGTGATCGCGCGGGTGCATTCCTCGAGCAGTGCGGCGTCTGCGGCCGAGGCCGGCGCGAGCTTCTGCCGCAGGCGTTCGGCGGAGAGCTGGATCGGCGTCAGCGGGTTCTTGATCTCGTGCGCGATGCGCCGCGCGACCTCGCGCCACGCTTCCATCCGCTCGACCTTGGCGATCTGGCTCACGTCCTCGAAGAACAGTACCGTGCCGAGGCTCACGTCCGCGCCCGCGCCGCCATCCTCGGGTTCTCCGCCGAGCGTGCTGGCCGTCATCATCAGCTCCGCTTCGCCGCCTTCGCCGTCGAGCGTAATCGACGCGCGCACCTCCTGCGGCCGCGCCTGCCCGGCGAAGATTTCATCGAGCGCGCGCGCCAGCGCGGCGGGAAACGCCTCGGCGTAGTAACGCCCCGCGACTTCGGCGGCACGCACGCCCAGCATCCGCGCGGCGCACGGATTGATGGTTGTCACGCGGCCGTCGGGATCGAGACCGGCGACGCCCGCCGAGACATTGCGCAGCAGGGTCTCGATGTAGCGCCGGCGATGCTCCAGTTCGGCGCGCGAAGAGCGTAAATCGGTGGTCATCCGGTTAAACGACGCCACCAGATGCCCGATCTCGTCGTCACCGACCTGCAGGATGCGATAGTTGAGGTCGCCCGCCGCAATCGCGTGCGTGCCTTCGGCCAGCAGCCGGATCGGTGAGGTGATACCGCGCGCGAGGTAGAGTCCGAACCAGCTCGCGAGGATCACGACCACCAGCCCGATCAGGATCAAGGCGAGCACATAGCTGTGGAAGATCGGCTGATGGAGCGTGCGTAATTGAAAGTAATCCTCGAAAGTTCGCGAAATCCCCGCGGCGCGCTCGGCGAGGCTCTTGGGCAGGTAGTAATCGACCACCACCGCGCCCTTGACCACGTCCGAATCGGCCGAGGCGAAGATCGGCGCACTGCCGCGAATCACGTCGGCCTTCCCGAAGCGATCGGTCCGGGTCATCGCATGGCCCGCGAGCGTGCTGGTCAGCATCGCCGAGTAAGGCGAAACGCCGATCCCGGTGGGCATCCGCGGACTCAGCGCCAGTATCAGCAGGCGGCGGTGACGCGAAAAGACTTCGATCGTGCCGAGGCTGTACTCCTGCTGCCGCTTGGTTATGAAATCCTTGAGCGCGGCGCGATGCGCGGGCTCGAGCAGTTGACCGGCCGCGATCTGCTGGGCAAGCACGCGCGCGAAGCGCGCCGCGTTATTGGCGGAATTCAGATAGTAGACTTTGGCGATTTCCAGCGAATCTTCGAGTACCTGTTCATATTCGGGACTGAACCAGCTATCGACGTTCGCGTGCAGAAAAACCCCGGCGACGTAGAGCAGGAAGAGCGTCGGCACCAGGGCAACCGCAACAAAGCCGAACACCAGCCGGAACTGCAGGCGCGAGCCGATGAGTCCGCGGCGGCGCTCGAAAACCGTCTTGGCCAGGTTCCGACCGACCAAAAACAGCAGCAGGCCGAGCAACAGGAAGCTCAGGTCGAACAGCAGGATGACGACCAGGTTCGAGAGCAGAGAGGTATGGCGGGTAAGCGGCGGCAGACGGGTCTGC
>Ga0209415_10015399_pt1 | contig 12394 bp, 13 predicted proteins | sample PeaSoiSIISIP2007_FD_187696 | JGI IMG/M metagenome (GOLD analysis project Ga0209415, IMG submission 187696) | Peat soil microbial communities from Weissenstadt, Germany - SII-SIP-2007 (SPAdes) (version 2) | ecosystem: Environmental > Terrestrial > Soil > Wetlands > Peat | place: Germany... | reverse complement strand
TCAAGGTGCGACGCCAGCACATGCTCGATGAACTTCAGGCACAGTGAGGCAGCCGTGCGCGGCAAGCAAGTGCAGCGCGGGCGCCCCCGCCCGCGAAAACCGTAGCTAAGAAATGGATTCTGTCATCATGACACTCGTGACGCGAAGCGACGCACCAACAGCACTTGTGATGGGACTCGGTTTTTTTGCCTTCGGACTGACGATGATCCTGCGGCCCGCCAACGTGAGAGCAAACTTTGACAGGTTTGCCAACAGATGGAAGGAAGATAGCTGGCATCCTTACAAGATGCCTTTCTGGGGGCTACGTTTGGCCGGCGTGGTCATGATGGGAGTGGCAACTCTGTTTTTCTACACTGCTTATGCCGGACTAAGTCGCTAACCGTGATCGGCACCGATGTTCCTGAATTGTCATCCCGAGCGAAGCGAGGGATCTGTAGTTTGCCGCGTGCGAGAGGAATGCAGATTCCTCGTCGCCTTCGGTTCCTCGGAATGACAAGAATAATGAAGAAAGTTTTCAGTAGATCCGCAGAACGTGCCGCTTTAAAGGAGCACTTTTGACCAACCTCATAAAATCTACTTCGCTAACCGCCATCCTCGCGCTAACCCTAACGGCTGCCGCCCAGACCCTAACCGGCACCGTAACCAACGGCACCACCAACAAGCCCGCCGCAGGCGATGAAGTCATTATCATCAACCTAGCCAACGGGATGGACGTGGGCGGCAGCACCAAGGTCGACAGCAGCGGGAAATTCAGCTTCAAAATCACGGTCCCCGGCCCGCACCTCATCCGCGCCGTCCACCAGGGAGTTACCTATCATCAGATGGCGCCTCCCGGCACCAATTCGGTCGATGTCCAGGTTTATGATGTCGCGACGAAGATCCCTGAACTCAGCGTGACCGCCGACGTGATTCGCTTCCAGGCCGACAGCAGCACCATGCAGGGCGTGCGCCTGTTCGTCGTCAACAACGCTTCATCTCCCCCGAAGACACAGATGAACGACCACAACTTCGAGTTCTATCTGCCCGCGGGCGCAAAGGTTGAACAGCTGCAAGCCCGCGCCCCGAACGGCCAGCCGATCAGCGCGGACGCCGTGCCAGATCCCGAAAAAACGTCCGAGAAGAACCGCTACGCCGTCGCTTTCCCGCTCCGTCCCGGAGAAACCCAGTTTCAAGTGGAGTTCACTCTGCCTTACTCCGGCGAGATCAAGATCGATCCCAAGCCGCTCTATCCCGCCCAGCACCTGGTCATCGTTCTTCCCAAGACCATCCAATTCAAAGCCGCGAATGCGTCCAGCTTCCAGTCCATGCAGGATCCCAACCAGGGCGACAGCAACGTGGAAGTCGCGCAACAGGCGAAGCCCGGCCAGCCGCTCGGCTTCACCCTGCAGGGCACGGGCACCATCAACGAGTCTCCGGGAGAGACCGCCTCCGGCGCGGCCCAACAGCAAGAACAGCAACCTCAAAGCCGCGACAATCGTCCCGGCGGCGGTCTCGGCGCTCCCATCGATGCCCCCGACCCGTTGAAGAAGTATCAGCTCTGGATTCTCGGCGGATTCGCCGTGTTGCTCGCCATTGGCGGATGGGTAGTCACAAAGCGGCAACCCGCAGCCTCCATGGCCACGACCTCCGCCGCGAAAATTGGCGCGGCATCAAGCGACTTCGGCGCAGCAATTCGTCCAGCCGCCACGACCTCGGCCAGCACTACGGCAGCAAAGTCATCGATGATTCTCGAAGCCTTGAAAGAAGAACTGTTCCAGCTCGAAGTGGAAAAGAAGCAAGGCAAGATCACGCCCGCGGATTACGAAAAAGCCAAAGCCGCCCTCGATCAGACGCTAGAGCGCGCACTGAAGCGGGCAGGGCTAGCTGGGAGTGCATAAAAGACAGCAAAGAGAGAAGAGCAAAGAGCGACGTTTTGCAAGTGCCTGGCGTATTTGCATCTAAAGTATTTATTTCTCAAAGACTTAGCCGAAAATCAACGCAAAAGCAAGCCGGAAGTTCACGCTAACTCACTGATTTATAAATATTTTACTGCCACCTCCCTATTTATCAAAGACATGGCGTCTCTTGCGCGCCAAGTCTTTGATTCTTAAAGACCACCACCAGAGGGGTCTTTGCCCGATTCCACCCACTTGAGCCGAGTCGGAAGCCACAGCATCGAATACTATGTCTCCGGGCAAACTTATATGAGCAACATATTCAAGACCACGCTTCTGCTCACCATCATGACGCTGCTGCTCATGCTGGCTGGCCGCGCTTTTGGCGGCCAGAACGGGATGCTGCTGGCCCTGGCCTTCGCCGCAATCATGAACTTCGTCGCTTATTTCTTCTCCGACAAGATCGCGCTCGCCACCTACCGCGCCCAGGCGGTCAGCCGAGAAGATTTACCGCGCGTCTACAACATTGTCGAGCGCCTGGCGCAAAAAGTCAGCCTGCCGATGCCCAAGGTCTACCTTATCCCGACCGATTCTCCCAATGCCTTCGCCACCGGACGCAATCCGAACCACGCGTCCATCGCCGTAACCCAAGGCATCCTCGGACTGCTCACCGACGAAGAACTCGAAGGCGTGCTCGCCCATGAACTCGGCCACGTGCGCAATCGTGACATCCTGATCAGTTCGATCGCGGCCACGCTAGCGGGAGCGATCACCTGGCTCGCGTCGATTGCCAAGTGGGGCATGATTTTCGGCGGAATGCGCGGCGAACGCGAAGATCGCGGCGGAGGAGGCGGAATCGCCGCGATTGCCATGATCTTCCTGGCTCCTTTCGCGGCCATGCTGATTCAACTCGCGGTCTCGCGCTCCCGCGAATACGGGGCCGACGACACCGGAGCGCACTGGACCGGCAATCCCTACGCGCTGGCCAGCGCCCTCGCGAAAATCGAGGCCTATTCCAAACAACGCCCGCTGATAGCGAGCCCATCCACCGCGCATCTTTTTATCATTCAGCCGTTCCTAGGTGGGATGAGTTTCGGCAGCTTGTTCTCGACCCATCCGCCAACCGCGAAGAGGATCGAGCGGTTGACGGGAAGGCCGGCGGAATTCTTCCAGTGAGTTCTCAGTTCCCGGTTCTCGGTTCTCAGTAAGACCGAACATTGGAAATCGACAAACATCTGCGATGGACTCCATGGGCTGGATTGACCGGAAGCGTTGCGGCTGCCGCACTTGTAATGCTGTTTCGTTTTTTCCACAACCCGATGATTCTCAGGATACTTATGTTGGTAGACCGAATGGGGATTTGGGTCGCCTCTTGGGCAACATCCACGGTCTTTCCGGGCGACAGAATCACGTACCCAATGCTCAACTCGGCGACGTTTTTCGACGTGGTACTGATTCTCGTAACGGGTTTGCAGACCGGTTTCTTAGGGGCGCTCATCGGTTTGATTCTGAATCACAAGTCTTCAGTCAAAAGTCGACCGGCCTAGGCAGGGTTTGGTTTTACTGAGAACTGAGAACCGGGAACTGAGAACTTTCTCTATGACCGCCGTAACTCCCAGCACCGCCGTCCCCATAGTAGAATCGCCAACAATGGCTCCCGAAACTTTGGTAGCGACCGCCCGCCGCGCCGCGGAACTTGAGAAGAGTCTGCGCCGCGTCATCCGCGGCAAAGACGACGTCCTCCGCCTCGCCCTGGTTTCCATTTTCGCCAAAGGCCACCTGCTGATCGAAGGCGTCCCCGGAGTCGGCAAGACCACGCTCGGCCAGGCGCTCGCTCGCGCCATCGACTGCACCTTCCAGCGCATCCAGTTCACCAGCGACATGCTGCCCTCCGACGTGCTGGGCATTTCGATCTACTCCGCCATCGAGCAGAAATTCGAATTCAAGCGCGGCCCAGTCTTCGCCAACGTCCTGCTGGCCGACGAGATCAACCGCACCACACCGAAGACACAGTCGGCGCTGCTCGAAGCCATGAACGAGGGCCAAGTCACCATCGACGCGCACTCGTATCAACTGCCCCAGCCGTTCCTCGTCCTAGCTACGCAGAATCCCATCGAGCACCATGGCACTTACCCCTTGCCCGAGTCACAGCTCGATCGTTTCCTGATGCGGGTTCGCATGGGATATCCCGAAGGCAACGCCGAGCGCGAAATCCTGCGCGCCGAAGCCGGCGCCGCACAACTCGAAAACCTGCGCCCCGTGCTCAACGCCGCCGAAGTGGTCGAAATCCAGCAAGCCGTAGCCCAGGTCCACGTGGATGAATCGCTCATCACCTACATGCTGAACATAGTTAGTAAGACGCGCGAGTCCGAGTATCTCTCCCTCGGAGTTTCTCCGCGAGGCTCGCAAATGCTCTACCGCGCCGCCCAGGCCATGGCCTTCCTGGAGGGCCGCGATTACTGCACTCCCGAAGATTTCAAGCCCCTGGTCGTTTCCGTCTTCGCCCACCGCGTGGTAGTAAGTTCGCTCTATGCTTCCACTCTGAAGAAATCCGAGCAAGCTGAGCAAGTGCTGCGCGAGATCGTCGAGAGCGTGCCGGTACCGGTGTAATTCTCAGTTAGGCTCTAACCATATTGCGCTTATTGCGGCTGCTTGGCGTGGCTAGTCTTCGGGACGTGGATCGTAACGGTCTGGAGGATTTTGTCGAGGATCGCAAACACCTTCGCCGTGTCAACTTTTTTCGAGCCATCGCCAGACCCGTAACCGGCAGTTGTAACGCCGACGCCAATCTCATAGCACCAGCCATCTGAAAAACCGTGATAATAGGTCCCTCCGAACTGATGGCCTACACCGATCGAGGCCTGGTCCAGTCCGTGGAAGACCACGCCGCTGATCTTTCTTACGCTCGGCTTCTTCGAGCCCCCCACCTCGGAAAATTGTCTGCATTCGTCTTCACTCAGATGCTGGTGAAGGCTCACAGCGACGAACCCCATTCCGAAATCAGTGCCCGCATAAGCGCCGGCCGGCGTTTTTACAGTCACCACGCGCACACCGTCGGAAGCAACGAACTCCATCGGAATAGGGCCGAGATACCCCAGCCGCCATTCGTCGCCCTCATCATCGCCGAGATCGCCCTGCCTGAGATCGTAGGTGCTTGGATACTTAAAAGAGATGCCGTACTGCGGGTTGTGGTAGTTCGACTGAGCAAGGCAGAGGATTGACGTTCCACAGAAACAAAGGATGGCGAGCACCTTCATTGGCAGTGTGCCCCTTTTCCAACGTCACTCAGCCAAGTCTACTCGCCCGACGCCACCGGCGGCGCCGGCTGCAAACTCGAAAGCCGCGAGATGGTCGCAACCATCATTCCGGAGAGAAACTGCATAGTAGCGACATCGTTATTGTCGAACGCGTGGGGCGTCGACGATAGCACTTCGAAAACTCCCAGCGTCCGCCGGAAGTGGCGCAGCGGAGCGACCAGGATCGAGCGCACGCCCATCCGCCGGCAAGTGGCCCAATCCACTCGCGGGTTCGACTCGGCGTCGTCGCAGAGCAGCACTTCGCCCGTGCGCACGCATTCCGCCGAAAGTCCGCTATCGGTTTGCAGGCGCACTCCGATATCCGGAGCGGTGCGGCCGGTACGCGCCCGGCAGACAATCTCGTTGCCCCGGCGCAGCGCGATGGCCGCCCCGGTGGCGCCGGTCAATACCTGCGCTTTTTCCGCGATGATGCTGATGCCTGGCTCGAGATCGATCTCTCCCGCGTTGATCAAGGGATGATGAGCGGGGATAGGCCCATGATGGCGAGGTCGCATACGATGGCGAGCGGAAAAAGTTGCCGCTACGGGAAGTTCGAGCGAATGGTCGCCGATCCTATTTGCGCCGATCCCATGCTCGTCCTGATTCTCGCCGGCCTCCGCAACCTGCGGCACCGTGTAGAGCAACGACCGCACCAACCGGTCCAGTTCCGCATCGGCGATGAGATGCGCAGTCTGCTGCCGGCGCAGCGATCCGCCGAGCACCCGCGAAAGACTCAGCACCGCGCCACTGCCACACGCCAGACACCGCGGCGTGTTGTTTTCGCTGAGCAACTCGCACTGCACGCAAAATACCGCCGATTGCAATGACACAAAACTAACGTCGGAGGCATTCAAGGAACGCTGCATTTGGATGATTCCCTCGGGACGAATGAGGAAGGATGAGAGTAAACAGCTGCGCGCACAGGAGTAAGTAACAGCGCTGGTTCGGCCTGTGGATAACTCTCTTCGCCGCATCGACATTTTGCAGGTCCGCAAGAAAGAAGTTATGGATTTGTCATCCCGAGCGGAGCGGGGATCTGCAATCAACTGCAAATGCATATACCTCCCCTTCGGCCATGCTCAGGGTCGAAATGACAATTCATGAAAGGGACGCGGCGCTACTATAATTCCGCGCATGTCATTTCTCCGGTTCCTCATGCTCTTGTCACTCGTGGTCTGGCTCGGCGGCCTGATTTTTCTCGCCTTCGTCGAAGCGCCCATCGCCTTTTCTGCCGGACTCCTTCCCACCCGCCACATGGCCGGATCGATCGTAGGCCGCTCGCTCGATTTGCTGCACTACATGGCCATCGTTTCCGGAATCGTTTTTCTGATCGCGTCCATGCTCTATAGCCGGATGGCCACGGGCAGTGCTCGACCGCTGGCGGCGCGGCACCTTCTGATTGTCTTGATGCTGTTGCTGACCCTGATCTCGCAGTTTGGCATTTCTCCGAAAATGCATGCCCTTCGCGCCGAGGTGGGCGTGATCGATAACGTTCCGCTGGACAACCCGCTGCGCAGGGAATTCGACCGCCTGCATGTGTGGTCGGAAAAGTTCGAGGAGGCGGTGCTCTTGCTGGGACTGGTGGCCTTATACACGACCGCGCAAGCCTTCCGCTCTACCGCGTAACTCACCGACGAGGCGCGGGGCGCGGTTTCAGCGCCTCATCCAGATACGCCAGATACCCGGCGATCAGCCTATAGCTATCGTAATAATCGTCCATTTTGATCGCAGCCATCCGGTCGCGCGGCGAATGGAGAATCGACCACGTCGTTTGCGTAACCGAGTGCAGGGTGATGCGCGGGATCTGGTAGCGAGCGAAGGATTCGGAATCGGCGTCAGCGCCCTCGGGCACGCTCATTTTGCCGACGGGTAGTTTGCTGGCCGCTGCCGCCGAGGCCAGCGCGTCAAGCAGTCCTTTCTCGGCATGCGCTGCCCAGACCTCGGTCGGACCGAGACCCAGGCTGTCGAAGTTCACCATGCCCTCGACGCGCGCACGCTGCTCGCTCGTGAGGTGGTCAACGTAATATCGCGATCCGGCCAGGCCCTTCTCCTCGCCCGAGAATCCGATGAAGATCAGCGTATGATGACGCGGCTGCGCGCTCAGACTATAGAGCAGCGCTGGCAATAACACGGCTCCCGTCCAGTTGTCGACCACGCCGTCGCCAAAGCTGTCGACCTTGTCGGTATGCGCCCCAACCACGATGACTTCCCGGGTCTCGCCGGGAAGAACGCAAATGACATTGGGAGGAAGTTTACGGTCAAGCGCTTGCTCGGAGAGATTCGCGTCCTTGCATCCGGACTCGGCAAACCATTTCCGGATCAGCGCTTCACGCTCGCCATTTCTGGTTGAAAACGACTTCAGCCGGGCCTCGATAACTTCGCGCGTCTGTAAGCGGAACTGTACCTGCGGCGAGGTTTGAGCGGAAGTCTGAGCCGGAGTTTGAGCGGGATACCAGGCGGCGCAAGCGACGTAAGCGATCAGCGCCGCGGCGGACGGTCGAGAGACCTTTCTCCAATGAGCTATTTCTTTGAGCCGCATTCAGCCGAGCGTAGCACGGACGCCACGCGCGCTCCATCCCCGCCGCGTATGCGGATTGAGTGCAATGATTTATTCTTTTGACTGAACTGAGAGCTGACAACTGAGAGCTGAGAGCTGATTTCCCATGAAAACTGGCATCATAGGCCTGCCGCAAGTCGGCAAGACATCTCTATTTCGCATTCTGACGAAGTTGAATCTTTCCGAGCATGCGCTTTCGAACCCGCGCGAGGCGCACATCGGCGTAGCCAAAGTCCCCGACGAACGCCTCGACAAACTGGCGGCGCTTTACAACCCGAAGAAGCTGACGCACGCCTCGGTCGAGTACGTGGATGTAGGCGCCATCGGCCAGGACGCGCTCAAAGAGACCGCCTACATCGGTCATCTGCGCCAGGTGGACGCGCTGATTCACGTTCTTCGCGCGTTTGAAAACGACGCGATTCCGCACGTCGGCCCCATCGATCCGCTGCGCGACATCAAGAACGTAGAGTTCGATCTCATGGTCAGCGACCTGGGCCAGATCGAAAAACGGCTGGAGCGGCTGGAAAAAGACTTGAAGAAGATGAAGACGCCCGAGCTCGAAAAAGAAAACGAGCTGCTGATCAAAGCCAAGGCCCAGATCGAAGCCGAAAAGCCGCTGCGAGAGATGGAGATGTTGCCCGACGACAAGAAGCGCATCCGCGGCTTCATGTTTCTGAGCGAGAAACCGATGCTCTACGTGCTCAACATTGGCGAGAGCACGCAGTTAGGTAGAGACCTGGAGGCAGCAGTCGCCAAATACAACTTGACCGAAGTGGCGGCGCGTCCGAATGCCGGGGCGAGCGCGATCTGCGGCAAAGTGGAAGCGGAACTGGCGGAGATGACGGACGAAGACGCGGCGGAATTTCTCGGCAGCTATGGACTGACCGACAGCGGCCTCTCGCGCCTGATCCGCAAAAGCTATCACTTGCTGGGCCTGATTTCGTTCTTTACTGCTGGCGAAGACGAATGCCGCGCCTGGACGATCCCGCTGCATACACGGGCGCAGAACGGCGCCGGCGCCATTCACTCCGATCTGGAGAAGCACTTCATCCGCGCCGAGACGATTCGCTGGGATCAGCTGTTAGAGGCGGGCTCAGAGGCCAACGCTCGCGCCAAGGGGACACTCCGCCTAGAAGGCAAAGATTACATTGTGCAGGACGGGGATGTGATGCACATACGGCACAGTGGATAGAAAGTGCGCCGCCGTGTGAAACAGGTCTATGCTAGTCCTCAGTCATGCATAAAACCTGTTCGATTCTCGTTCTCAATCTGCTTTTCTGTTCCGCACTTGTCGCAGCGGAAGACTATCCGGTAGGCGACAAGCCGTTTCGACGATACGTCACCGAGGGCAGAGATGGTCAACGCATCACCTTCTATCTCTCAACTCAGCTAGCGATTCAGCAAGCGCCCGCACATCCTGTTCCCCTGATCGTCTGGGTTCAAGGAACAGGCTGCTCATCCCAGTTTGTCAGCAGCGGTGACCGTATCAGCCGTGGACTGCAGGGCGTTCTATATTCAGTGGCCCGCGGCCGAGCCCGCGTCTTGGCAGTCGAAAAACCCGGTGTGGAGTTTCTGGATTATCCGCCCGATGACGGTGACGCCCGCGCTTGCCGTCCAGAATTTCGAGCCCAGTTCACACTCGACCGGTGGGCGACGACGATCGCGGACGCAATCCAGGCGGCGCAGAAGCAGCCCGGCGTCGACGCTTCGAAAACACTCGTGATCGGCATTTCGGAGGGCGGCATCGTAGCGATGCGCGTTTCGAACGTAGCGCCGCAGGTAACGCACGCCGTATCGTTGTCGGGAGGCGGACCGGTCTATCTGTTCCACCTGGCTGAGTTTATGCGCAGTCGAGGACTGGATCCGGAAAAGGAAGTTTACGCGTGTTGGAGCGAAATCCTGAAAGAGCCTGACAGCGCTACCAAGTTCTGTTGGGGACAAACGTACCGCCAGTGGTCCAGTTTCATGAAGACTTCCGTCATCGCGGAAGCCCTCAAATCGCACGCATTCTTATATTTCGCCCACGGCACTGCCGATACGCAGCAGTCGATTGCTGGGTTCGATGTCCTGCGTGCCGAGTTGGCCGCAAAACAGCGAGACGCGGTGTTTGAGCGAATCGAGGGAGCTGACCATGCCTTGGACCTTCCAAAGCAGCAGGCGCCCGAAGGCTTGGAAGCGGTCTTCGGTCGGGTGGTGGATTGGTTTCTGGGAGATGTCACGAAATAAGAACTGGAGTTCTTCCCCACTGCTACCGCACATGGAAAAACCGGTCCAGCAAAAACATGCAAGCTGTGCCAACAAAGACGAGTAGAGCCATCCTCACGCCGGGTTCCTTGTTCACTTCGGGAATTAGATCCGAAGCAGCCACATAAATCGTAACGCCCGCCGACAACGGCAGCCCGAAGCTCACCTCGTGGCGGAAGACGGCCATCATCATTACTCCGGCCACGGTGGCCACGCCCAGCAGCATGGACGCTCCCCAGGCAAAGGCGCGGCTGCGGCCACTGGCCAGCATCACCGATGAGATGGTGAATCCTTCTGGAATTTTATGCAGAAAAACTGCTATGAAGATGATCCAGCCGAGGGCCGGAGAAACCAGGAATCCCGAGGCAATCGCAATGCCATCGAAAAATGTGTGGATCAGCAACCCGATCAGGACCGAGTATCCTTTGTGCGCGTGTACGAACTGGTCGGCGTGGGTTTCTTCTCCAAAGTGGAAATGCGGGGTGACGGTGTGCTCGAAGAAATGGACGATCAGGTATCCGAGCAAAATGAGAAATCCGGCGTACGGACCCCGGAGTTTAATGCTCTCCGGCACCATCTCGACCAGTGCCGTTGCCAGCATAAAGCCTGCGCCGAGAGCGACAAAGTAGCGGAGGTAGGAGCGCTCCCAATTCCTTTGGACAATGATGGCGCCACCGAACACGTTCGCGCCCGCCGCCGTCAACCCCAGCAGCACACTGGTCAGGATGGGGGACATGAGGAAGAAGGATAGCAGGAGATAGCCGTCAGTCGTCAGCTATCAGCTATCAGCCGTCAGTAGAACCTTTTGGTGTCCACGTCCGACGCGCTGGCCGCCTGCTAAAATCCGCGCGTGCGGCATTGGCTACAAATCATCGGATGGCTGGCATGCGTCGTGTACTCGACCATCCCCGCCTTCTGGCTGATGATTCATCCCTTTGCCGAGCGTTGGCGGGCGCGGCATCTTTCCCATCAGCGCTCACCTTACATCGTGCTATTGCCGGCGTGGATGGCGATGTGGGTTGCGGTTGCGCTGGTCACCCGTCCGTGGCGAGACGTACCACTGTATCAAGCGAACTGGACTTGGGGCGTGGCGGCGTTATTGTTCGTCTGGGGCCTGTACGTATATGCGCGATCCGGGAAAGATTTCAGCGCGACACAACTCGGTGGTCTGCCCGAAGTTCACGGCGGGAATCGCGAGCAGCGGCTGGTGACCGATGGAATCCGGTCGCGGGTGCGCCATCCGGTGTACCTGGCGCATCTGTGCGAAATGCTGGCATGGAGCATCGGAACCGGCCTCGCGGTGTGCTGGGGACTGACGGCGTTCGCAGTGGTCACGGGAGCGGTGATGATCCGGATGGAGGATGCGGAGTTGGGAAAAAGGTTTGGGGATCCTTATCGCGCATATCGCAGTTCCGTGCCAGCGGTTCTGCCAAGAGTGTTCGCGAACCGCCAGATATAATCTGCTGTAACTGAAAGCTGATGGCTGAGAGCTGACAGCTGCCCTCATGCGCTTTGAACTTTTCGTGGCAACCCGGTATCTCCGTGCCAAACGCCGCCAGGCGTTCATCGGCGTCATCACGGGGATCTCTGTACTGGGAGTGGCGGCGGGAGTGGCTTCGCTGATCGTTGCGCTGGCCATCAATAACGGCTTCCGCCAGGACTTGCAGGCCCGGCTGCTGGGTTCGACCGCTCACATCAGTCTGCTGCGTGTGGAAAGTGACGGCATCCACGACTGGCGTTCCCTGCTGGAGAAACTAGCGAAGCAGCCGCATGTCGTGGCAGCCGCTCCGGCGATTTACGAGCAGGTGCTGATCTCGCGCGGGCCGCGGGCGCGCGGCGCGGTGCTGAAAGGAATGCTGCCACAGTATGAGCGGAAGGTCAGCGATCTGCTGAATTCGGTGACCCTCGGATCGGCCGGGGCTTTGGAAGAAGAGCCGGCGAGCATTTCGGCTACGCCAGCAGAGATAAGTTCAAAGGCAAATTCAAAATCAACGGCCGCGGGCGAGGGCGCCCGCGCCACACAAGCGGAGTCTCCCGACGACTTGACTGGCGTGCAACAGCGCGTCGCGGCGATGCCTCCCATTATTCTTGGCAAGGACATGGCCGACGAACTCGGCGCGACCGTAGGATCGGTGGTGCTGGTGACTTCTCCGCAGGGAGAACTGACTCCGTTTGGCATGGTGCCGAAGTACATTCGCTTTCACGTCGCGGGAATCTTCAACTCCGGCTTCTTCGACTACGACTCCTCCTGGGCCTTCATACGGCTTTCTGATGCGCAGCAGTTGTTTGGGTTGGGCGACGTGATCTCGATCATCCAATTCAAACTCGACGATATTTACCTGGCGGGCGAAGTGGCGCGCTCGCTCGAACAGGCTGCCGATCTTCTTTCAGGAAGCCACGGCTTTATGGCCACCAGTTGGATG
>Ga0209415_10015398_pt1 | contig 12394 bp, 11 predicted proteins | sample PeaSoiSIISIP2007_FD_187696 | JGI IMG/M metagenome (GOLD analysis project Ga0209415, IMG submission 187696) | Peat soil microbial communities from Weissenstadt, Germany - SII-SIP-2007 (SPAdes) (version 2) | ecosystem: Environmental > Terrestrial > Soil > Wetlands > Peat | place: Germany... | reverse complement strand
GAAGCCGACGATAACGAACTACATCGATTACGAAGGATTCTGCGCGGCGGGCTCGGGTATATGGGGGGAGAGGGAGACGGGCGGAGGCGCGCGCGTCCGGTCGCAAGACGCCCACGGTCGGCTCGGATGCACCCGCGTCCGGTCGCCGGACGCCCACGGTCAGGCTCGGATGCACGCGCGTCCGGTCACGGGACGCACACGGTCGGCTCGGAGGCACGCGCGCCCAAGCAACCGAGCGCTCCGGTGGGCCGATGGGAGCGTATGAATCGACTCGCGCCGCGCACATGTAGCCCTCCCCGAAATATCCCGCCCGCGCGAAATGACGTGGTCGATCGCCGTCCGTGAGTTAAAGGGAGACCTTATGCGCCGCCCCGTCCTCGCCGTGAGCCTCTCCCTCGCGGCGTGCGGCATCGCGCCCGGGTCGAGCGTCGAGACGACCGGGCGGGAGACCTCGCCGATCATCGGTGGCACCCGCGACTCCGGCGACGCGTCGGTGCTCGAGCTCTTCTTCATCACCGAGTACGCCCCGTCCGCCTGCAGCGGCGGCGCTTGCTTGCAGGGCTGCTACACGGCCGCCGGCACCGCGTGTACAAGCGGCACCGGCTGCCGGTGCGGTACCGCGGCGACGTGCACGGGCGAGCTCATTGGACCGCATACCGTCCTGACGGCCGGTCATTGCACCGACGTGACCGCCGGCGGCGAGATCACCGGCCCGGGCGGCCCCGCCCTCACCATCTGCACGTCCTCCGCGGACGCCACAGCGGTCGTGGACGGTCGGCCGACGAGCAACGGGTGCAACCTCGCCGCGTTCGTCCTCTTCAACAACAGGTGCACCGCCAACAGCCAGCAAGACAGCTGCGAGACGGACCTCATCAGCGCCGGCGACTACGTGATCGGCCAGGAGATCGTCAATCCCGGATACAACGCGAACGCCTTCCCACCGTACACCGCCACCAACAACGACAACGACATCGGCCTCGTGCGGCTCGAGAGCACGACCCTGGCGAACGGTGGCGCGGAGCCTCCGCTGCTGGCGTTCAACCGCAAGGACCTCGGCGGGGTCTGCACCGACCTCGGCTCGCTGACGTTCGCCGGCTACGGCATCACCGACCCGGACGCCGGCAAGGCGGCGCCGTCGGGCATCAAGTACACGGTCACCCACGACGTGCGGGTGAAAGACACCTGGCACAACGAAGAAGACGGTGCCGTGGCGAGCCAGTCGCAGACGTGCGGACTCGGGACGGGCAACGAGCCGACGTGCAGCGGCGACTCGGGCGGGCCCTCGTTCAACAGCGCCGGAGTCATCATCGGCATCACGACCCTCGGTGACCCGGCATGCGTGTCGTACGGCCAGGACACGCGCGTCGACGCGTACCAGAGCTGGATCGACACGACGATGACCGGATGGGGCGAGCCCATCAACGGCACCGAGCCCGCGTCCGACGGCGGCGCGCCGACCGGCGACAGCGGGGCCCACGCAGGAGACGCGGGCGCGAGGACCGGCGATGGCGGTGCCGGAACCGCCGCGGACGGCTCCGTGGGGCAAGGGGGTGCTCCTTCGATGGGCGCCGGCGACGGCGGGGACGATGCCATGCTCTCGCCTCTCGACATGCAGGGGTCCAGTAGCGGGAATGCCCGGGGCGGAGGAGGGTGCGGCGTGTCGCCCTCGCGCGGCCCTGCAGGGGGCGAGGTTGCCACCGTTCTTGCCATTGGCGCGGTCGCAAGGCGGCGTCGAAGGCGCGGGGCGGGCTGACGGAGGACCGGGCAGCGCCGTCTTCTGGTAAGGTCGCGCGCGTGGCAGGGGCCGGCCGGGATCTCGAAGGGCGATTCATCGTCGTGACCGGCGCCAACACCGGCATTGGCCGCGAGACGGCCGTGCGGCTCGCCGAGCGGGGGGCCTCGGTGGTCCTCGCCTGCCGCTCGGAGGAGCGCACGCTGCCCGTCCTCGACCAGATACGTGCGCTCGGCGCCGGAGAGGCCAGGTTCGTCCCCCTCGACCTCGCGGATCTCGAGTCGGTGCGCGCCTGCGCCGCCAGGATCGACTCGATGGGTCGCCCGATCGACGTCCTCGTCAACAACGCCGGCCTCGCCGGAGCGCGCGGCGCGACCAGGCAGGGGTTCGAGCTCGCGTTCGGGACCAATCACCTCGGGCACTTCGCGCTGACGATGCGCCTGATGCCGAGGGTGATCGCGGCCGGGCGCGCGCGGATCGTCAACGTCGCGAGCATCGGCCACTACCGGGCCAAGGGCATCGACTTCGACGCCATTCGCAAGCCCACGCGGTCCTTAACCGCGCTCCCGGAGTACGCCGTCTCCAAGCTGGCGAACGTCCTCTTCACGCGCGAGCTCGCCCGGCGCGTGGGGCCTCGCGGGGTGCACAGCTACGCGCTGCACCCGGGTGCGGTCGCGTCGGACGCGTGGCGAAGGGTGCCGTGGCCGCTGCGTCCCCTCATGAAGCTCGGAATGATCTCGAACGCCGAGGGCGCCAAGACGACGCTGTTCTGCGCGACGTCGCCCGACGTCGCCGATCAGAACGGCCTTTACTACGAGAAGTGCCTGGAGAAGAGGCCGAGCGCCCTCGCCCTCGACGACGCTCTCGCCGAGCAGCTGTGGGCAAAGAGCGTCGAGCTCACCGGGGTGTCGCTCCCGGACTGAGGCGGGAACTCCGTGATCACACGGCCAGCGTCCGCGACGTCCAGGCGGCGCCCGCGTCGATGCCGAAGCGCTCGAGGCCCGGGACGATGGCACAGGTGATGGTCTGGTAGAACGTCTCGGGGAGGCGCGCCGGGTCCGGCATCCCGAGGGCACGATCGTCCGCCGAGAGCTCCCTGGGCGGAGCCCCGGCGCCGCTCAGCTGCCGCTCGAGGACGGCGAATGCGTGTCGCAGGTAGCGGCCGAGCGAGACCTTGACCTCGGGGTGCACGTCGAGCCAGCCGCGCCACGCCTCGAGGTAGTGGTACCCGAACTGTCCGTGCAGGACCTCGTCCGACAGAAGCTGGCGCGTCACGTCCCGGAGGTACGGATCGGTCATCGTGTCGAGCATGTCGACGAAGCGGGCGGTGTTGACGATCTCGGAGAGGCAGCAGCCGTAGATGACGTTCCGCAGCGCGCGCTCTTCGGGACTGGCGCCCGGATGGCGGGCGAGAGGAGGAATGTCGGCCGGCGGCTGGATGCGGACATCGCCGCCGAGCGCGGCGATGACCTCGCCGCACACCTCCGCGTGCCGCACCTCGTCCTGGGCCATGCGCAGCACGACGGCGACCGAGTCGAGCGAGGCGCCCGCCTCCATGAGCTGCGCCGTCATCGCCGAGAAGACCGAGGTCGACCGGTACTCGGCGTCCATCCTCACCTGCCAGACGCGGCGCGCGGCGGCGACGGACGCGGGATCGTACGCAGAGGCGTCGAAAGAGTGGACGGAGCGGTTGCACCGGATCATCGCGTCGGCGATGGCGCGGTACTCCTTCTCGATGGGTGTCGTGGTCCCGGGCAAGCCGAGGAGCTTTGCCGCCTTCGCGTCGCTGCTCACGCCGGGAGCTCCGGCGGGTTCAGCGGCCCGCCGGCATCCACGTCCGCCGCCGCGTCCTCGATGGCGCCCGCACTCCCGTCGCCCGGAGGGACGCTCACCCCGGTCACGATGACACCGAGCACACCCCCGTCGTAGGGCCTCACCCCGTTTGGCCCGCCGTCGTACGCCAAGATTCCGGCATCCGCAAAGACCCCAGCGTAGCCCATGGCCGCGCCGTCGTACGGGACACTCACGCCGGTCGTCACAGTCGTCGCCTCCGGGGACGCGTCCTCGGACCCGCCCCCAGCGCCATCGAGCCCGGCCTCGCCGTGTCCCGACGTCGTCGAGGATCCGCCGCAACCGCCCGCGGCCGCGAACGCCGCGGGCATCGCGATTCCCGATGCGAATGTCAGCGCCCGCGTCACCCGCAGAAAATGGGGGACCGAAAGGGCAGCCTTCACAATGGAAAGCTTGGCAGCAGCCTCCCCCGCCGGTCAAGGCGGCGGAGACTAGAAAAACCTCAGCCCCAGGCTCCCGGGCCTCGCCTTCGACCCCTCCGGCGCAGTCACGCTCGAGTGGTCCTCCGCCGGCAGGGGCGGAAGCTTCGTCTCGCTGTCCTGAGCATCCGCCGCAGGGACCGGCCACGCGCTCACGTATTTCGGCGCCTCGCCGGGCCGGCTCACGTCGATCCACGACACGTGCCCCGTCCCCGCATCGCGCACGTCCATGTGCACGAAGAGGCTATTCGGGTAGTAGCCGCAGCCGGTGTCCGGCAGCGTCTTGCAGAACGCCACGAGCGCCTCGTTGGTCACCCCTTCCAGCCGGAAGTCGAGCGCCCGCCCCGTCGCGTGGTAGCTCCCGGCGCTACGCGGGCGGTACCCCGAGACGAGCGCGACGTGCGCGACCTGACCATCCTTGCGGAAGTGATCGACGACGGTCTCGAGCCGCTCGACCAGGCGAGCGTCGATGCGCCGGATCCCCGGCGCCACCTCGGCGCCGTGCACCCTCGCGGACGCCGTCAGCGGCCCCTTCGGCTTCGGCGCGCTGCCCGGACGGGCGAGGATCGAGAGCTGATCGACTCCCGACGGCGCCACGCGGCCGTCGCACCGCGCCAGCGAGAACGTCGCCGACTCTGTCCCGGCCACGACCTCGACGGGCGCCTTCGTGCACGAGTGCGCCTTGGCGATCCGCTCCGGGTGCGTTCCCTTCCCCGAAGGAGGCGCCGCGCCGGCGACCGCGGGAACAAGAGACAGCGCGAGCGCTGCGAGGGGGAAAGCGACCTTCGTGAGATGGGACCCGGACATCGTAGAGCCTCCGTGTCCACACATAAGTCCACCGCCGTGGGCACGGCCAACAAAACGGCGCCGGCTTGACCCTGCCGGCGCGCACGCGTGACCCTTCGCCTCCATGACCACCCACGCCACTCCTCCCCGCATCACGGGCGCCGACTTCGAGGCCACCTGGCGCAAGCTCGTCGCCGCCGCGGCGCGCGCGACGGCGAACGTCGGCAGCCTCGAATGCGAGCGGTGCGAACGATGCGAGGGGTGCACGTTCTGCGTCTCGAGCAAGGGCCTCGCCCGGTGCAACTACTGCGCGGATTGCGAGGACTGCACCGACTGCACGAACTGCTCCGGCTGCCGCGGGTGCGTCGCGTGCCAGCGGTGCGTCGCGTCCGAGCGCTGCGTCGGCAGCGCGTACCTCGTGCGCTCGATCGGCTGCAACGGGTGCAGCTACTGCTTCGGGTGCATCGGGCTCTGGCGACGCGACTTCCACATCCTGAACGAGCCCTACGATCGCGCGGCGTACTTCGAGCTCACCTCCCGGCTGGCGCGCGAGCTGGGCCTGTCGGTCTGAGCCGCCGTCAGCGCTTGCCCCAGAGAGCCCACGCCAGCCAGGCGAGCAAGAAGACGCAGACCCCCGCGGCGCTCAGCGTGATGGGGAGCGGCACCTTCCCCGGGGTCGGCGTCTTCTGCGAGAAGAGGAGCTCGGTCGCCGCGACGACGATCGCGTCGAGCTTCTTGCGGGCCACGGGGCCCTTGTCCGGGTCCCCGAGCAGCGCCCGGTAGCGGCCTGCGAGCTCCGGGAGCGACCGCGTGCGCAGGCCGTGGTCGATGATCGCGGCGTGGGTGCGATCGTCGTCCCAGGCCGCGAGGACCCGCTCCCAGAGCGCCTCGAAGACCGGATCCCTCCCGTCGTCCGCGGTCACGCGCCGCAGTATAGGACTCGGGCGAGCGAGATCGCGGCGCGCATCCCTCTCGCGTCCGCTGTCCAGGTCCCCGCGCGATCGTACCCCGTGCCGTGGTCGACGCTGGTGCGCACGATGGGGAGACCGAGCGACACGTTCACGGCGTCGCCGAAGCCGTTCAGCTTCATCGGGATGGTCGCCTGGTCGTGGTACATGGCGACGACGCCGTCCCACTTTCCGCCGACGGCGAGCCGGAAGGCCGTCTCCGCCGCCGTGGGGCCGTCGACGGTCGCGTCGATGCCGGCTGCGCGCAGGCGAGCCCGCGCGCGCACGATGCCTGGAGCGATGCGCGTGCGCTCCTCAGGGCCGAGCAAGCCATGCTCGCCGGCGTGCGGGTTGAGGCCCGCGACCACGACGCCCGGACGGCGGCCCGTCGTACGCGCGAGGAGCCATGCAAGCCAGAACGTCGCGCGGGCGACGACCGCCGGCGTGAGCGACGAGGAGACGCGGGCCAAGGGGATGTGCGTCGTCGCCAGCGCCGTGACGAGGGAGGGCGACCAGAAAGCCATGACGACCTCGCGGGCTCGAAGCCGCCGCTGCAGGTGCTCGGTATGGCCGAGGAACGCGTGAGAGCCCGGGGCGCGCGACCGGACGATGGCCTCCTTGCTCACGGGGCCGGTGACGAGCGCGTCCGCTTCGCCGCGCACGACCTGGTCGCAGGCTTCGTCGATCCAGGCGAGCTGCGCGGCGCCCGAGGCCGGCGTGGGCGAGCCGGGCTTGCGATCGCCGGGACGCAGGTCCGCCGACGGCTGCCACAGCGGGATTCGACCGCGCCGCACCGTCCAGGCCTGCTCGGGGCGCTCCACGCGCACGATGCGCGCACGGTCGATGCGCCTCCCCCGCGCCGCGTCGAGGACCGTCCGCTCGTCCCCCACGAGGAGCACGCGCGCCGTACGCTCGGCCGCCGCGGCGACGACGCTCACCTCGGGTCCGACGCCACATGGGCAACCGATGCTCAGCGCGATACGCGCTGCCTTCATCGATGAGGTCCGGTGTCGCTCGGCGCACGCAGCTTGTACCCGGCTCCCCGGAGGGTATCGAGGGGCAGCGCGTCGCCCAGCTTCGCGCGTAGGCGGCGGACGTGGATGTCGACGGTCCGCGCGCCCCCCTCGTAGCGGCTCCCCCACACGCGCGCGAGCAGCGCGTCGCGCGAGAAGACGCGCCCGCGGTTGCCTGCGAGGAAGGCGAGCAGCGCGAACTCCTTGGCCGTCAGCGTGACGTGCCGCCCGTCGACGCTCACCTCGTGGGCGGCGCGATCGACGACGAGGGAACCGATCTTCAGGCGCTCCTCGGTCGCGAACTCGCTGTGCTGCCACTCGAGGGCGCGGATCCGGGCGTAGAGCTCTGCGGGGACGCAGGGCATGACGAGGAAGTCGTCGAACCCGCTCGACGGGTCGAAGCTCGTGATCTGGCGCGGCGGGAGCGTCACGATGGTCGGCGTCTGGGCGAGCTCGGTGATCTTGCGCGCGGCGCGCAGGGCGGCGACGGCGAGGTCCGGCCGCTCGCTCGCCTCGAAGATCATCGCCCGCACACCGCCGCCGGTGCGGGCTTGCTCCACGGCGCCGGAGAACTCGTCCCACAGGTCGAGGGTGCGCACCTCGGACCCGAGCTGCCTGAGCATCGCGGCGGCCCCCTCCGGACCATCGACGAGCTCCCGGTGGCCGACGACGAGGATGAACGACCCGGTGTTTCCCACTGTGGCGGACCCTTGCATAACGCGCCGGACCGCTATTAGTCGAGCGGATAACCTCCGGGCGGCGTTCTACCCGACCCGCGTTCCGCCGACCGTGATCGCGGCGATCTTGACCGTGGGGCACCCGACGCCCACGGGGACGCTCTGGCCGTCCTTGCCGCAGGTCCAGATGCCGTCGCTCACCTCGACGTCGTTGCCGAGCATCGTCACGCCGCGCAGGACCTCCGGGCCGTTTCCGATGAGGTTCACGCCTTTCAGCGGCGCCGTGATCTTGCCGTCCTCGACGAGGTAGCTCTCGGTCAGGGAGAACACGAAATCGCCGTTGGCGATGTCCACCTGGCCTCCGCCGAACTTGCTGGCATAGATCCCGCGCTTGACGCTCTTCAGGATCTCCGCGGGGTCGTGGGGACCGGCGAGCAGGATGGTGTTCGTCATCCGGGGCATCGGCGCGCACGCGAAGCTCTCGCGCCTTCCGTTTCCGCTCGGTTTCAGACCGAAGTGGCGAGCGCTCAGCCGGTCGTGCATGTAGCCGACGAGCTTCCCCCGCTCGATGAGCGTGGAGCTTCTCGGCTCGTTGCCCTCGTCGTCGACGTTGATCGTGCCGCGGCTCTGAAGGAGCGTGGCGTCGTCGACGACCGTGCACAGGTCGCTCGCGACGCTCTCGCCTAGCTTGCCGGAGTAGTTGCTCGTGCCTTTGCGGTTGAAATCGGCCTCGAGGCCGTGGCCGACCGCCTCGTGCAGCAGGATGCCGCTGTCGCCGGGGGCGAGCACGACGGCCATCTGGCCGGCGGGTGCCTCCTGTGCGTCGAGCATCGTGACCGCCTGCCGGGCGGCCTCGCGGGCGTGCCACTCGGGGCTCCTGCCCTCGAAGTACCCCATGCTGGTGCGCCCGCCGCCGCCGCTCGACCCCTCCTGCCTCTTCCCGTCCCGCTCGGCAATGACCCGCACACCGAAGCGCACGAGCGGCTGGGTGTCGCGCGCCATCCCGCCGTCGCTCGTGACGACCAGGATCTCGCGGATCTCCTCGGCGAAGCTCGCCTCGACCTTGACGACGAGGGGATCGTACGCATGTGCGGCCGCCGCGGCGCGCTCGAGCAGGCGCCGCTTCTCGAGACCCGGGACGTCGAGGGTGACCTTGTCGAGCTCGTAGCGCCTCGGCAAGACGACGGAAACGGCCGCGACCGGCGCGGCTGAGCCACCACCGCTCGCGATCTGCGCCGCGGTGTCGGCAGCCCCCCTCATCGCGTCCCAGTCGAGCCTCTCGACATAGGCGTAGCCGGTGGCATCCCCTTTCTGGACGCGGACGCCGAGCCCCATCGAGACTCCCCGCGAGGCGCTCTTGAGGATCCCTTCGTCGTAAACGAAGCCCCCGGCGGCCCGGTACTCGAAGAAGAGGTCCGCGTAATCGCCCCCGCGGCCCATGGCGACGCCGAGGAGCTTCTCCGCGAGCGCCGCGTCGATGACAGACGACCCGCCGGGCGCGAAGGGCGCCCGGTAGAGGACCGACCGGGTGCCAGGAGACGGGGACGACGTAGCGGACCTAGCAGGCGTAGCCGACATAACCATGTGTTCCCGGAACGTACGTGCGGCCCACGGGTCCGTCGAGGGGGCGGGTGGCCGGGAGGTGGCCCGGCGCTACCCCCACCCCCTACATCACACCAGAGGTCGTCCGATGAGGCCAATCGTCGCGCCCCATTCATCGAGCCGCCGCGTCGTGGTGGGCTTGACGGGGGCCGGCGCGGCCGTCGCAGGACGGCTCTGCACGAAGTGTGCAGCGCGGCTGAAACGGGCTATCTTTAACTTTGTTCCGCGGCGCTCGCCCCCATGCGCTCGCGTTCTTAGTTATCCTCTTACGTCGCACGTCGTGACGCCCCCTGCGCACGACGGCCCCGAGCCCAAGGAGCATTTGTAGTCTTGGCTGTCGACCGCGAAAAAATTCTCGTTTCCGCTCAGAAGTACGTCGAGAAGAAGAAGTACGACCGGGCGGTTGCCGAGTACCAGAAGATCATTCAGGAGGACCCGAACGACGCGCGGATCCTGCTGAAGATCGGTGACCTGCAGTCGAAGATGGAGGCGTACGCCGACGCCGTCAGTACCTACGAACGGGTCGGGAAGTTCTACGCGAGCCAGGGCTTCTCCCTCAAGGCGATCGCCGTCTACAAGCAGATCCGCGAGATCATCGCGCGGCACGTACCGAAGCTCGAGGATCAGTACGCGCACATCGCGCCGAAGCTCGCGGAGCTGTACCAGCAGCTCGGGCTGACGAGCGACGCGCTGGCGGCGCTCGACGTGGTGGCCACGCGCCTGCAGCGTCAGGGCCGTGAGCAGGACGCGATCGACGTCTTCCGCAAGATCGTCGACCTCGATCCCACCAACCCGTTGCCCCACCTGCGCCTCGCCGAGGCACTCTCGCGCGCGAAGGACATCGACGGCGCGGTCGCCGAGTTCGGGCTGGCGGCCGGTCAGCTCGCCAAGCTGGGACGTCGCGACGACGCGCTGAAGGTCATCGATCGCCTCCTACACCACAGGGCCGACCCCGTGCACGCGCGCACGGCCGCCGAGCTCTTTCTGGCCCGCGGTGGCCCGAACGACGGAATGCAGGCGCTCGCCAAGCTGCAGGTGTGCTTCCAGGCAAACCCGAGAGACCTGGACACGCTCGGGCTGCTCGCGCGCGCGTTCAACCAGATCGGCCAGGCCAACAAGGCGATCGAGGTGCAGAAGGAGACCGCTCGGCTCGCCCGGGACACGGGCAACAGGGAGCTCTTCCAGGAGCTTCTCGCCCGGCTCCTCAAGCTCGCGCCCAACGACGAGGGCGTGAAGCGCCTGGCGAGCGGATCGCAGGCGCCGAGGCCTTCGTCCATCCCGGCCGAGGATGTCGCGAAGTCCTTCGCCCCCCCTGCCCCGCACGTCCACGACGCGCGTGACAGCACCCGCGAGAGCTCGGAGTCCTACGAGGACATCGCAGAGAGCGAGATCGAGGAAGAGGAAGAGCAGCCGCTGGAGCTGTCGCGACCCAGCGCCGTGACTGATCTCGACGGCGAGGTCGTGATGGACGCGACCGTCGAGGTGGTCGAGGAGGTCGTCGAATCGCCGACCTCCGCCGCGGGGGAGGCGCAGATCGCGCGCATCCTCGCGGACGCCGCGTCGTTCCGCGGCGCGGGCTTCCAGGCGAAAGCCATCGAAACGCTGCAGATCGGGCTGGAGATCGCTCCCAAGGCCATGAGCCTGCACGAGGCGCTTCGAGACATCTTCCTCGAGAGCGGGCAGTCGCAAGACGCCGTCGAGGAGCTCATCATCATCGCCGAGCTCTATCTCGACGGGCTCGACGGCGACGGCGCCGCCCGCATTCTCCAGGACGCGCTCGCGATCGATCCCCAGAACGAGCGCGCGTCCCTGATGCTGCACGAGCTGGGATACGAGCTGGTCGAGGAGTCCCAGCCGTCGGTGACGCAGCAAGCCGCGTCGACCGGCTCGCCGATGCGTCCGCATTACGGGAGCTACGACCCCGAGGCGCCGCTGCCGTCTTACGATCTCGAGGAGATCGGGCCCGAGGACGTCGCTTTGCGCGCGAAGTCCGAGAAGTCCGAGCCGAGCATGCGCACGGTCGCCGTGGCGCACCCGCTCGACCACGGCGGCGCGATCGACGACATCGACGATCCGTTCGCCGACGACCCGCTCCCGCGCTTCCCGCTGGAGGCGCCACCCGACAGCGCCGCGGCGTTCGATCTCGTCAAGGACGGAGACGAGGGGCTCGAGGGCCGCACGGTCATCGGCCCGCCGCAGGGTGATACGAGGGAGATGCCGGAGCTCGAGTCGGCGCTGGAGGAAGCGGAGTTCTTCGCGACGCGCGGGCTCTTCGACGACGCCCGGTCCATCCTCGACGAGCAGCTCGCGCGGCTGCCCAACCATCCGCTCCTGCTCGAGCGCCTTGCCGAGCTGGACGTGCAGGAGCGAGGGGTGCAGGGCGTGTCCGGGACGCGTCCGTCGCCGGCGGCCGGCTCCGTCGAGGACCGGGCGTTCGACATCGCCGCCTCGCTCGGGACCGGGGAGGGGGATCGATCGAGCGGGGTGGGTCCGCGCTTCGACTCGCCCGCGGAGCAGGTCGACGTCGAAGACCTCTTCATGAAGTTCAAGGAGGGCGTCGCCAAGCAGATCGACGTCGACGATGCCCAGAGCCACTACGACCTCGGCGTCGCGTACAGGGAGATGGGGCTCCTCGACGACGCGGTCCGCGAGTTCGAGACCGCGGAGCGCGACGTCTCCCGGGCGTGCATCTGCTGCTCGATGATCGGCACGATTCACCTCGAGCGCGGGAAGATCAACGAGGCGATCGACGCGTTCATGCGCGGTCTGCAGGTCCCCGACCGCACTCGCGACCAGGAAGCCGCGCTGAGCTACGAAGTCGGAGCGGCCTACGAGGCAAAGCGGATGAACAAGCAGGCGCTCGACTACTTCCAGCGCTGCGCGCGGCTCGTGCCGTCCTTCCGCGACGTGCAGGAGCGGGCGCGTCGCCTGCAGAAGCCGGATCCCAAGCCCTCGCGTGCGGTCGCCGTCGGCGCGGACGACGAGTTCGATCGCGCGTTCGACGACATCCTCGGGCAGAGCAAGCTGCCGTAGAAGGGCGGCGCTTTTCGCCGCCCTTCTACTATTTGATGCCGCCCTTGGGACGCACGTTGGGGGCCAGGTCTTTGTTGCGCCAGTAGAAGTCGATCTTCTTCTCGGTGGGATCTGCGAAGCCGACGATCTGCATCTCGCCCTCGATCGTTGCCGTTCCGTCGGGGATTACGTTCTTCGGGACGCACGAGAAGGTGAGCACGGCGCTCTCGGCGGGCTTCATCACACCCTGGAAGAAGCTCCCCGAGCAGGTGTGGAATGGCTTCGTCTTCGGCGGCGTCTGGCTGTCATCCGCCACGTCGAGCTGCTTCCCGCTCTTGTCGTAGAAGTAGACCGC
>Ga0209415_10015396_pt1 | contig 12396 bp, 11 predicted proteins | sample PeaSoiSIISIP2007_FD_187696 | JGI IMG/M metagenome (GOLD analysis project Ga0209415, IMG submission 187696) | Peat soil microbial communities from Weissenstadt, Germany - SII-SIP-2007 (SPAdes) (version 2) | ecosystem: Environmental > Terrestrial > Soil > Wetlands > Peat | place: Germany... | reverse complement strand
GCCGCCGATCACGGCTATGACCGGACCGGCAGCTACTGGACCGGGCCGGGCCGCGGCTGGCTCGCCAGTCTGGACCTGCCCCCGGTGTCACGGGAGATCATCACCGACGCCCTGGCGGTCACCGGCCGCCCTCGCCCCGCTGATCGAGCGGCTCGACCGCGAGGTGCGCACCCGGGCCAGGGCGGACCCGCGGGTGCAGGTCCTGACCGCGCTGCCCGGCGTGGGCCCGTTCACCGCGCTGGTCATGCTCGCCGAGATCGGCGACATCACCCGGTTCGCAAGCGCCCGCAAGCTGGCCAGCTGGGCCGGGCTGACCCCGACCGTCCGCGGCTCCGACCTGACGGTCCGCCACGGCCACATCTCCAAGCAGGGCTCGGCGTGGCTGCGCTGGGTCCTGAACCAGGCCGCCCAGACCGCCAGGCGCTCCCCGGAGTTCGCCGCCGCCTACGCCGCGATCACCAGGCGCCGCGGGACGAAGATCGCGACCACCGCGATCGCCCGCAAGCTCCTCACCCGCGCCTGCCACCTGCTCGCCGCCGCGCAGGCCGCCCAGGAACCAGCCACCACAGCGCCGCCGGCACCACGGTGACGCACCTGGCGACCCGGGAGGGTCACCAAGCCCCCGGGCGCGCTCGCTTCAGCGGCATGAGCCGGCCACCAGGCCGCGCTCGATCATCTGACTGAGCAGCCCGGTCCCCGAACACATGGTCATGGCGCCACGCCCTCACGCCGGCGAGACGCCGAATGGGTGCTTGCGAGACCACTCCGCCCACCACCCCGGGGACAGCCAAACGACCCTCTCACAAGCCAGGCAATAAAAGATCTTCCTGGCTCGGACCAGCCCGACGGCACCATGCAGGTCACCGGGTAAAACTGCCATGCCATCTTGACAGCAGTGGCCCACATGGGTGCCGCTTCCCGTGCGCTGTGGCCGGAGCTCTCTTGCGCGACGTTGGCCGTCGGCCGATAAGCGTGCATCTTCGGCTGGCCAACGGCGATCTCAGGGCTCGAGTTCCGGGCGCCAGCACAGAACCGTTGCGGCTTGCGATCGGTCTTGTCGCAGGCAGGGATGCGACGTATCTGGACCGATCGCCGCAAGTAGCCGTACGATCCCGTGCCGTGGGTAGGAGCACAACGTGCGATTCACCGAGTACTCCTTCGGTTCTGTACGAGTCGACGGCGTGACCTACGACCACGACCTGATCATCGACCGCGGCAAGATCCGCAAGCGCAAGAAGGCCGCGTCCAGGAAGTTCCGCGACGCGTACGGGCACACCCCGCTCTCGATCGCCGAGGACATCCCCTGGCGATGTCGCCGGCTGGTGATTGGCACCGGTGCTGACGGCGCGCTGCCGGTGATGAAGCAAGTCCAGGACGAGGCCCGCCGCCGCAAGATCGACCTTGTCGTCCTGCCCACGGCCGAGGCGATCGTCGTACTGACCGGGGCCGCAAAGAGCACCAACGCCGTCCTGCACGTTACCTGCTGAACCAGCTGGCGCAGCGTCGCTATCCGCCGTGGCGATGACGGGGATACGGCGGTCCGGTCCTCACTTACCAACATCAAGGCTGAGGCCGAGCGCCGCCTCGCAGGGGGATAGCTGGCCGTCCTCATCTGCCACTGCGGGCGCAGTGGCTAAGTGGGCGTCTAACCTCGATTCCCGGTGCGCTAATCGAGTTCAGGTTGGTCAGGGCGCTCTTGGCTCTGACCAGGGCGAACGTCGTCATATCTCCAGCATGACCACAAGCCGACCGTAACGCTGCGCCCGGCAGGTGCCCGGGGCATGACGAAGAAACCCCAGTTCACGGTTGTGGCCTGGCGCGCTAGGCCGAATCCCCATTTCAGTGATCTCTATTGGCACGTTCAGTAAGACTCGCCCCCGACCGTGCGCGGACGGCCGCGCGGCTGTGCGACAAGCGCCGCCGCCGGCGTTCCTACGGGTCCGCGGGCCCGGCCCGTTCTGTCGCCGCTGACCTCGCCGGAGCCTATCGGCAGCTCCTCGACGACCACGGCCCAGCGGCAGCCGCCAAGGCGAAGATCGCGCTCGTCAGCAACCAGCCTGGCGACCGAGTGCTCATCGAGAGTGTCGCCGCAGCCGCCGAGTGGGTCCGCGCGCAGGCCGGAGCGGCGCAGCGCGCCGCGCTGCTTGCCGCAATGCCCGCCGAGTGCGCTGACGTGGTCCGGTTGCTCTCGGACGCCGTCGGATCACGGCTGAAGAGCCCCGAGTTCTGCGACTTGGTCGCCGCGCTTGACCTTTCCCAGACCGGTGCGCTGGATCGGGCCGCGCTGGCCCGCGCCGTCCGCGTGGGAGCCCACCAGCTCATCGTCGCCCACGGCCCGGCCGGCGCGGGGAAGACGACGGCTCTGCGACAGGTCGCGGACAACCTGCCCGGCGGGTCCGCCCTGGTGCTGTTCGACTGCTACGGCGGCGGTGACTGCCTCAGCTCCGGGGAGGAGCGCCACACCCCCAGCGGTTCGCTACCCAGGTGATCAACGAGCTCGCCCAGCGTTGCGGCCCAGCCGGACGCTGGAGCGGGTAGTCGACACGCTCGACCCCGGTGCGGAGCCCGGCCGTGATATTGGCATGTGCTTGGCCGGTTAACTCCGAAGATCTGTTATGACAGCAGCCAATCGCCCGGCTGCCTCGGCGAGCTGCGGCGGAGCGAGGAACGAAAACGATAGCCGAATGTGCTGCTCACCACCCTGGCCATCCGGGTAGAACTGCGGCCCGTCGACGAACGACACCCCTCGCTGCTCTGCGGCGGGGAGCAATTCGGTCGCGGTGATCCCTTCCGGTAGCGGCAGCCACAGGAACCACCCGCCGACGGGCGACGGAACCTGGAGCCCGGGCAGCGCGGAGCGCAGCGCCTCCACCAGTACGTCGCGCCGCACCTTATAGGCGTGACGCACGCGGGCGACGTGCTGGCAATAAGCGCCAGAAGCACCGAAGGTCACCATCGCGAGTGCGGTGGCATGATTTACCCCGCCGCCACTGTCGATATAGCCGAGGCTGGTGAGCCTGCGCACTATGCCGCCGTCAGCGTTGATCCAGCCCAGGCGGAGACCAGGCGCTACGGTCTTGGAGAAGGAACCGATGCGAACCACCAATTCGCCTTCAGCGAGCCGCCACAAAGACTCTGGCGCTGATCCCTGGTAGCAGAGCTCACGGTAGGTGTCGTCTTCGACGATGGTGAGCCCTGTCCGGTGCGCCACTCGCACGAGGTCGCGTCTGCGCTCGCCGCAGAGGCTGCGCCCGGTCGGATTACCGAAGGTAGGGACGAGGTAGAGCATGGCAACTCGCCGTCCCTGGGTCCGCAGGGAAGCCACCAATGTGCCTAGCGCCGCTGGATCGATGCCGTCATCGTCTGTCGGCGCCCTGACCAGCTGGACTCCTCGGTCGAGCAGGATGCGGAGGGCGAAATGGTAGGTCGGTGCATCGACAAGCACAACGTCACCCGGGCTGGCGAGCACCGTGCTTAGCAACGCCAGGGCGTGCGACGCGCCGGCGGTGATGAAGAACTGGGATACGTCGCTGGCTCCGTGCTCAAGGTGGGAAAGATGCTCGCTCAGCCACTCGATGAGGGGACCTGGACCGGCCGCGTAGCCGTATGTCATGGCCTGCCAGCCGAAGGACGTCAACATCTGTTGCGTGGCCTCAGCCCATTGCTCGGCCGGCAGTAGTGCCGCGTGCGGGTGACCCCAACTGAGATCCAGGATCCCTGGCCTGTCTTCGAACTGAAGTACCGGCACCCGGTGGCGCGCGTTGTGCGCGACTGTGTTCAAAACACGACCCGGTCGGTGCTGGACCGCCGCGCTGCCCGGGAGACGCGCAGATTCCTAGAGATGTTCAACCGCTTGAGCCACCGGTCGGTTCCGTCATAGCGAGCCGTGAACGGCTCCCGGCCGTGCACCGCGCGGAAGTTGTCGATGAAGGCGATGTCCCCGGGCTGCAGCACGACCCCGGTCAGCGCTGCGTCGATGGCCTTGGTGAATGCGTCGAAAGCCGCTCGCGGTCCCAGTTCCATCTGGTCGGGTAGCATGTAATACGGGTCGAGTGACATGTACGGCCGGTTCCGGTCGCCATACAGCACAGGCTTCTTGCGCGGGTTGTCGTACTGGTCGATGATCTTGCGGCAGGACTCCTCCAGCAGCCGCTCGGTAACCGGATCACTCTTCTGCCGGTCCGCGACCCCGATCTTGGGCAGGTGGGAGTCGTCAGGGCGGATTGGATACTCGGGCTCGAACAGCAGGTCGACGTCCACGCTTGACCAGTCGATCCAGTCCGCGTCGCATACCGTCGTGCCGACGTTATCCGGGTTGCGCAGGCACATCAACGCGACATAGTCGCCCTTGAAGGGACTGAACGTGTCCTCGGTGTGCCACCACAGCAACATCTCGCTGCCGGTGCCGAGCTGCTCACTCCGGTGCGCCTTGATCGGTAGCACGTCGTGCATGATCCGCCCATCTTGCTGAGTGGCCCAGGCAAATACGTCGCCCAGCAGCATGGCGCAGAGCAGGAAGAAGACCTCCTGGCGCAGCGTCGGCGAGCCTTCGCCCACCAGGTTCCAGTGATCTGGCGTCGGGCCGATGGTGTCGTCTCGCACCGGGAAGCCGGAGACGATACACACGGCCGCAGGCTCCTCGACCCGGTAATGCTCCAGAAACATCCGCAGCCGCCGGGGCAGCTCGTGCGAGTGCAGGGGGGCCATAGCGATCAGCCGCTCGTCTTCGATGCTGCGATACTCTGCGCAGATCCCGTCGACCAACGGCAGAATGGCTGCGATTTCCTCATCCGAGAGTCGCATCTGGTGCACGCTTGCCTCCTCGTTTCCCGCAATGGCCAGGGTGGGAACGCCGAGGCCTTGACGTTAACATCGTCAGCGAATTCCGTGATGTCACAGAAAGGAGGGACAGCAGACAGGTAAGTCGTCAGCAGTGTCTATTTCTACTCGACTTCGCGGTTTTGCGACTGAGGGTGATCCTGGTCCTTAATTCGCGACACGCTGGTCAGCATGCGCGGTTCGGGCTGTCTGCGAGACCATGATCTGGTCCGCGGTCGTTGTCCCCCCTCGTCCCGGCCGCGGAATCGGGTATGTGATGTCCATGCAGCCTGCCGCCTGGCCGGAGCCGGATCCGCGGATCGCGGCGGCGATCGCGGCCAAGTATCCGGGTAAGCGGCCGCGGCCGTTGGCGGTGCTGATCCGCGATCAGCTGGGCCAGTGGCTGCGTGATGAGGATTTCGCGGTCGCTTTCGGTACCCGGGGCCGGCCTGGGTGGTCGCCGTCGCGGCTGGCGCTGGTGACGGTGCTGCAGCGGGCTGAGAACCTTACTGACCGGCAGGCGGCCGAGTCGGTGCGGATCCGGATCGACTGGCAGTACCTGCTGGGGCTGCCTCTGGATGACCCGGGCTTTGACCACACGGTGCTGGCCGAGTTCCGGGACCGGGTGGCCGGGGCCGGGCTGGAGCAGGTGGTGCTGGACGCGCTGCTGGAGAAGCTGGCGGCCGGGGGCCTGGTCAAGGCGGGCGGCAAGCAGCGCACCGATTCCACTCACGTCACCGCCGCGGTGGCGGCGCTGAACCGGCTGGAGCTGGCGGGGGAAAGCGTGCGGGCGGCGCTGGAGGCGCTGACGGCCGCGCACCCGGCCTGGGTGAAGCAGCGGGTCTGCGTGGCTGACTTCACCCGCCGGTACGGCACGCCGATGACCTCCTGGCGGCCCCCGGTCTCCCAGGCCAGGCGTGATGAGCTGGCGATCGCTTACGCCCGGGACGGGCACACGCTGTTGGAGGCGGTCTATAACAGCGCGGCGCCGGCCTGGCTGCGCGAGCTCCCGGCGGTTGATGTTCTGCGCAGGGTGCTGCTGCAGAACTACACGCGCACCGCGCGCTCCATCTGCTGCGGGGTTCGCGGCGGCTCGACCGCGATGGTCGGCACCTGCTCGGGCACCGCGCCCCTGGCCCGCAGCAGGTCGCAGACTTCATCGGCCTGCTCCTTGGTCCGCGGCACCAGCACTCGCCAGCCGAACAGCGGCTTGGTCTCGAACCAGGACAGCGCGGGCTGCGACGCGACGCCCTCGCCGACCACGGCCACGGCCGGGCCGCTGGCGGTCAGCAGGCTCACGCCCGCCGCCTTGAGGTTCGCGGCGACGGTGCCGAGCGTGCCCACCACTGTGTGCTGGTCGGTCGTGGTGCCGTTCCAGGTGATCGCGAACGACGCGGTCTCCGGCCAGCCGGCCGCGATCAGCATCTTGCCGAGGTCCACCGGCCCGGTCTCGGCGCCAGGATCACCAGGGTGCCGTCAGTGGCGGAGACCCGGCTGGCCTCGCTCGCGTGGATGATCCGCACGTCCCCGGTGCCGTCGCTGGTGAGCGGCACGCCCGCGTAAGCCGGCACCGCGGTGGCTGCGGACACGCCGGGGATGACTTCGAACGGCACCCTGGCCTTGGCACAGGCCGCCGCATCTGCGGCTGCGTTGCAGAACATGAACGGGTCGCCGCTGAACAGGCGCACCACGAGCTGCCCGGGCCTTGGCGGCCTTGATCAGCATCTTCGGGTCCTGCTGCTGCGCGTCGGAGTCGGCCAGCCTCGCACGTGGCTTGAGCAGGTGGCCGAGCCGCTCGCCGACCCACGGCGCGGCGACCATCAGGTCCGCGCGCCCGAGCAGACCCGCCGCCCGTACGGTGAGCAGGCTCTCATCGCCCGGTCCCGCGCCCACGAAGGCCACCCAGCCGGGTGCGGGCGACGAGGATCCCGCCGCCGTGTCGCCTTCAGCCCTGGCCCGCTTTTCGACCTTGCCGTTTGCGGGGTTCACTTGTCATCGTCCCCGCTACTGATGTGCCCGCCGGACGCTGCCGGACCTGACACTGCCGTATAACTTCCCGCTCCGCGCTGAGCAGCTCGCCGGCAACCTGCTGGCCGATGGCCTCGGCCATGGCCGGCGGCCCGCTCGCGCTGCCCCGAAGCGCCATCCCCCCGTCGGCTGCCACGACCACGCCGCGCAGCCGAAGTACATCCGTCCCGGCAGCATACGCGCCAACCGGCGCCGCACAGCCCGCCTGAAGCGCGCCGAGCATGCTGCGTTCCGCTGTCGTCGCGGCCCTGCTGGGCGCGTCGTCCACGCAGCCCAGCAGCGCAACGAGGTCTTCCCTGCCGGTCAGGCACTCAACCGCGAGCGCGCCCTGTCCGGCTGCCGGGAGCATCTCGTCCGGCTCGAAGACCTGGGTCACCGCGTCCAGTCGGCCGATCCTGACCAGTCCGGCGTGTCCGAGGACGACCGCGTCCAGATCACCTGATTCCACTCTGGCCAGCCGGGTACCCGCGTTGCCGCGCACCGGCACCGGTTGCAGGTCGCCGCGCAGCAAGAGCAGCTGCCCGGCCCGGCGCGGTGAGCCGGTGCCGATCCGGGCGCAGCGCGGCAGGTCGGCGAGCTTCGCGCCCCCGGCGGCCGCCAGCGCGTCGCGGGGATCGTCGCGAACCGGGATTGCGGCCAGCGCGATGCCCTCGGCCGACCCGGTCGGCAGGTCTTTCAGCGAGTGCACCGCGAAGTCCACCTCGCCGACCAGCAGCGCGCTGCGCAGCGCGCTGACGAACACCCCGGTGCCGCCGATCTGAGTCAGCTGCTCCTGGCTCACGTCACCAGCGGAGGTAATGCCGATCAGCTCGACGGCGCGCCCGGCGCGCCGCGTGACCGCTTCGGCGACCTGGCGCGACTGCTCTATCGCCATCGGGCTGCGGCGGGTACCCAGCCGCAGCGGCGAGTTGCTCATTCCTGCTCACCCCTGCCGTCGATCGGCGGCCGGACCGCCAGCAGCGCGTCGGCGTGCGCGACCGACTGAACCGCGGCCGGATCGAGGTCAAACAGCACCCGCAGCGCGTCCTCGTAGCTGTCCGCGCCGGGTGCCCCGGCCAGCTCCTTCACCCGGACGGTGGGCGCATGCAGCAGCTTGTCGGCCACCCGGTTCATCGCCGTGGCCACCTCGTCAAGCACCGCGCCGTCTACTGCGCCGATCCGCCCGGCCAGCCTGGCCAGCTCCGATTCCACCACGCTGGCGGCCCTGGCCCGCAGCGCCGCGACGGTGGGAGCGACACGAGCTGCCCGGCCCGCAGACAGGTAGGCCGCCAGCTCGTCGGCCACCACCTGGCGCGCCGCGGCAATCGCGGCCTCGGCCGGGCGGCTGCCCTCCGGGTCGGCGGCCAGCGTCTCCAGGTCGGTCACGGCAACGCCGGGCAGGTCGCCGACACCCGGCTCCACATCACGCGGCAGCGCAAGGTCAAGCAGCACGAGCCGCCGGTCCCGCCCGTGCGTCGCGGCCCGCACCATGTCTGCGGTGAGCACGTGGCCGGGTGCCCCGGTACACGTCACGACCAGGTCGGCGGCGGCCAGCAGGCCAGGAAGGTCGGCCATGGCCGCGGCCCGCCCGCCATGCTGGGCAGCCAGCCGTTCGGCGTGCTGGCGGGTCCGGTTGGCGATCACCAGCCTGGCCGCGCCCACCCTGGCCACGCTGGCCGCGGCCAGGCCGCTCATGGCGCCGGACCCGACGACGAGCACCTGCAGGCCGGCTAGCGAGGGCACCACACCCCGTTCCCTGCCCTGCTGGTCACCCAGCTGGGCCACCGCGGCCTGCAGGCCGACGCTGATCAGGCTTGCGCCCGCCCCGCCGACGCCGGTCTCGGCCTGCGCGCGCTTGCCTGCCCGCAGCGCCAGCGAGCCCAGATCGGCCAGCGGCCGTCCGAGCGTGCCCTGCTCGCGGGCAGTCCGCAGCGCGCTGCGCAGCTGGCCGAGGATCTGGCTCTCGCCGACCACCATGGAGTCCAGGCCGCAGGCCACCGTGAGCAGCTGCTGCACCGCGCGGTCGGAGTAGTGCACGTACAGGCACGGCGTCAGCTCGGCGTGCCGGACACCGGAGTGCCGGGACAGCAGGTCGCAGATGGCAGCCACCGCGCCGTGGAACGACCCGGCCTCGGCGTAGATCTCCATCCGGTTGCAGGTGCTCAGGATGAGCGCGCCCGCGACGTCATCCGCCCTGGCGACGTCGTGCAGCAGCTTGGCCAGCGCGTCCCCTGCCAGCACGGTCCGCTCGAGCATCGCCAGCGGCGCGCCCTTGTGGCTCAGACCGACGACCAGCACGCTCATGTCGCTACCGCCTGCGCTCCCGTCCTGTAGTCAAGCTGCCAGGCGGCGAAATCCCCGAACTGGATGGTCGGCGGCGGCAGGCCATCATCGCCGCCGTTCCGGTAGACGCTGCACCGGATCGAATGAGCGCGCCATCTCGGTGTCGTAGCGCCGACGCACCTCAGCTTTCTGCTGCGGTGGCGACAGGTCGCTGAGGTCGACGACGGGAGTCGGCACCGGCGTGACCGGGTGCACCACCTGGACGGGGACGCCGTCCTTGACCTCGACCGTAGATCGGAGCTCCTCGTGCCGCCGCACGATCTCGGTGAGAACACGGCCGAGCAGCGCCGGGTCGATCTCGCCCTCGAGGCGTATAGCACCGCCGGGGTTGTTGGCCGACCGCAGCTGCTCGGTAGTCCACTCCTGCTGCTGGGCGAACGACAACGGAGTCGGCCGGGTCCGGTCACGCGGCACGATCCGGTCGTCCGGCACAGGCCCGCGCGCCTTCATCAGCTCAGCGACCCGTGACTCCAGCAGCGTTCTCTTGGCTGGTGACAGGGCCGCGATGCGGCTTTGCGCGTCTGTCGTGCCGCTTTGCACGTCTGTCATGGGGCCACCGCCATCCGCGCGTCCTCGCGCATCACCTGTTCGACGAAGGACAGTCCAGCCGCAAGCTCGTCAGCGGTACCGCCGAAGCCGAGCCGTGCGTAACCGCGGAAGGCGTCACCGAAGCATTCCCCGGGGATCAGCAGCACCCGGTGCTGCTCGGCAAGCCGGCGGCAGGCACTTGTCACGTCGGGCTGGCCGGGAAACTCGACGAAGGCGGTCACCCCGCCATCGGGCGGTGTGAGCCGCGCCAGTTCCGGCCACCCCTCGGCCCACTCCAGCAGCACTCTCCGGTTGGCGCGCGCGTGCTCCCGCTGCAGCGCCACAATCTTGTCGGCATTGCGGACCGCGCGCTCCGCGAAGAACTCCAGCACGGGCGAGACGTAGAGCGCGATGTAGTCGCGCAGCAGGGCCATCCTGTCCAGCAGGTCCGGCGGGGCCAGGCACCAGCCGACTCGCATTCCGGCCAGGCCGTAGCTCTTCGAGAGCGTGCCGATCGACAAGCACTTGTCATACCAGCCGTCGGGTAGCGGCAGCGGATCTGCCGTGTAGGTGATCTCGCCCATTGCGTTGTCCCACACCAGCCAGGCGCCTGCTTCAGCGGCGATGGCGACCAGTTCCTTCTGCTGACTGGGCGTGATGGATACGCCGGTCGGATTGTGCGGGAAGTTCACGACGATCATCCGGGGACCGGACGCCGTCGCCACCAGCTCCCGAAGCCGCGGCATGTCGGCGGAGAAGCCTTCCCGCGGGCGCAGCGGCCAGCGGGTGATCCGGCAGCCCAGCGCCCCGGCGATGTCGTACAGCTGCTGGTATGCCGGATCGACCACGATCATCTCGTCGCCCGGCTCCAGCAGCATATGCATGACCAGGTAGATCGCCTCGCTGGAGCCGTGCGTCACCATGACCCGGTCGACATCGCCGCCCGTCCAGCGGTCAGCCAGGGCGGCGCGCAGCCTGGAGCCACCGAAGCTCTCGCTGTCATGGAAGATCAGCGAATCCAGCTCGGCCAGCTCGAAACCGCAGATGGTACGCAGCTGTGCCATGGACAGATCCCGCACGCCGCTGCTGCCGATGTCGTGGTCGACATTGTGATAGTAGCTGCGCATCCATGCCTCAAGCCTGGCAATGGCTATGTCCATGTATATCCCGTCCGCGGTGGCTGGAGTTAGGACAGCGGCGCTATGGCGACAGGTGCGCTATTCGAGGTATTGGCCGGCCAGGTTCCCCCCCGAGTCGAAGAGCCGCCTGCACGCCAGGTGACACTACCTGGCGCGAAGGCGTGCTGTGATGTCACCTGAAGAAGGGACAAGCGGCAGAATAGCGAGCTATCACCTTTTCAGGTGACATCACTCTGGGCGCCTATGACGGTAGCTTGACTCGCATGCACGCCGGGCCGCCTGCAGGCTGGAGCCGATTTGCTTCGTCAGAATTGAGGTAGCAGTGTGAGCAGGATTGAACGCAGCCTTACCTCACTGGAGGCCGAAGCGCTGTCTTCACTTGAAGATGAATTCAACCTGACGGATGGCCATCCCAGGCAGCGGCTGACCGCGGCCCAGCGCGCGATAGCTGATACTGTCCCCGCGATGTTCGACGAGGCATTTGAGCGGCCCTTCGCTGACATCGAGCGATACGCGCACACTGCCTTTTACGGCTGCACGGGCCAGTTCAGGGCACCGATCGGCGCAGGGCGCATCCTCAGCACGTATTCCTCGACCATCGCCCTGGATATCATCGCCCGCGTGCTGGCGGAACGTGTCAGCGAGGTCGCGGTCCTGCATCCCACGTTCGACAATATCGCGGACCTGTTCCGCGCCCGCGGCCTTGGCCTGCGGCCCATCAGCGAGCAGCAGATCGACACCGGCTCGTGGCATCCGCCGGCCGAGGTCGGTGCCGTCGTGGTGGTGACACCCAACAATCCCACGGGCTGGATACTCCAGCGGGACAGTCTGCGACGCCTCGCGGCCGACTGTGCCCGGTCCGGCCAGGTGCTTGTCATGGATTCCAGCTTCCGCGGCCAGGATGCCCGGGCTCATTACGATACCTACCAGGTGTTGGAGGAGACCGGCGTGGAGTGGGCCGTGGTGGAGGACACCGGCAAGCTGTGGTCGGTCAGCGAGCTCAAGGCCGGCTTCCTGAGCTGGAGCGCGGGCTCGACGCTGCGGTTCGTCAGGGCCTTCGATGAGGTCATGCTCTCGGTCTCCGCCGTGATCCTGCTGCTGATCGCGAAGATGGCGGCCGATGCCCAGGCAGGCGGCTTCGACGAGATGCGCTCGGGCCTGGCGGCTAACCGCGGCCTGCTCGCCGGCGTTCTCGCGGATACGCAGCTGGAACTGACCGATCCCGAATCACGGATCAGTGTCGCGCGGGTCACGTTGCCGGACGAGGGCCCGGACGCGCACGACACCTACCGCGCGCTAGTCGAGCGCGGCATCCACACCCTGCCGTGCAGCCGGTTCTACTGGGCGCGGCCCGCTGACGGCGACCGGCAGCTGCGGCTGTCCCTGTCACGTCCGACTGCGACGGTCGAACGGGCAGCTCGCGCGCTCGCCGAGATCCATAAGCCGGCCCGCGGGCGAGTAGGCGTATCGCTCTGATCGGAGATAAGGAGTCAACGAAAATGAACCCGTTCGATGATCCTGAGGGGACATTCTTGGTGCTTGTTAATGATGAGGAGCAGCA
>Ga0209415_10015395_pt1 | contig 12396 bp, 8 predicted proteins | sample PeaSoiSIISIP2007_FD_187696 | JGI IMG/M metagenome (GOLD analysis project Ga0209415, IMG submission 187696) | Peat soil microbial communities from Weissenstadt, Germany - SII-SIP-2007 (SPAdes) (version 2) | ecosystem: Environmental > Terrestrial > Soil > Wetlands > Peat | place: Germany... | reverse complement strand
CAGCGAACAAGGGGCGGGTGGCCGTGCGCTGGCCGAAATCGCCGGTGGCCTGGGCCATCATCGAGCAAGTCGGTTCGCCCATTACAGGGACGAGCGCGAATATTTCCGGCTATCCGTCGTGCTCGAACGCGCGGCAGTTGATGGAACAACTCGGCGAGCGCCTGCCGCTGATCCTGGACAGCGGGGAGACCGGCGGCGCGGTGTCCTCGACGATCGTGGATTTGCGCGAGGACGGCTGGAGCATCGTGCGCGAGGGCCAAATCCCGGAGAAGGAAATCGCTCGGGTTCTGGCGGACGAAGACGCCTGATCAGCGCAGGGTGATTTCGGTGAGGAAATCATAATCGCCGGAAGGCGTGAGGCTGATGTTTTCGACGCGCCGGCGGTGAACCGAAATCGTATCGGTGAACCAGAGATTCAGATAGGGCAGGTCCTCCGCAACAATCTTCTGCACCTCGGAAAAAAGCTCCCGCCGCCGCTGCTGACTTGATTCCACGCGCGCCTGATCGATCAGCGCATCGAGGCGCGCATTGCGGTAGTGGCCGCGATTGTTTCCGTTCGGCGGCATGCGCCTGGAGCTGAAGACAAACTCAAAGAAATCCGGGTCGTTGTTTCCGCCCACCCAGCGCAAGTAGGTCAACTGGAAATTCCCGGCGTTCACGTCGGAAAACAGCGTGGCCAGCTCCTCGGAGCGCAGCTCCAGATCCACGCCGACGCGGCGCCACTGCTCCTGCAGCACGGCGCCCAGCGTTCGGGGAGCTTCATCGGTGGAAGTTTTCAGCACCAGATGCAGGCGCATGCCGCCGAGATCGGGGCGGCGGGGGAACCCGGCGGCGTCCAGCAACTGCTCGGCGCGAGCCGGATCGTAAGGGTAGCGCGCGACATTCGGTTCGTAAGCCCAGCTATTCGGCGGAAGCACTCCATCGGCGACGCGGGCTTCATTGCGCAGCAGGAAATGAATGATCGTCTCGCGGTCGATAGCGAAGGCCAGCGCCTGGCGCACCTCGCGACGGGCGAGCGCCGGGTCGTCAAAATTGACGCCCAGATAGGAGTACACCGTCCCCGGCTGCTGCGCCACTTCCACGCCTTGATATTTGCCCAGAACGGAGACCATGTCCGGAGTGAGCGAATCCACCTCCAGGTCCGCGCTCCCTTTGCGCAGTTCGAGAGCGCGCACAACGGCGTCGGGCACGATGCGGAAGCGGACTCGGGCCACTTTGGGAGGGGTGCGAAAGTAGTTCGGGTCGCGTTCCAGGGTGACTTCGTCATCCTGGCGAGCGCTGACGAAACGAAAGGGGCCCGAGCCGATGGGATGAGCGGAGAATCCCGGTCCCGACCCGAAGGGCACAATGCCCATGGCGGGGCGGGCCACGTTCCAGAGAAAAGAGGCGTAAGGCTCGGTCAGGTGGAAGATCACGGTCTGGGGATCAGGGGCCTCCACCGTCCGCACGACGCGGAAGGCGCTTCGTTTGGGGGTGGAGATCGCGCCCTGCATGACCGAGTCGAAGGTGAACTTGACGTCGGAGGAAGTCAGCGGATGGGCGTCGTGAAACTGCACGCCGCGGCGAAGGTGAAAAACATACGTCAGCGGATCGGGCTGGTCCCAGCTCTCCGCCAGGTCCGGACGAATATTCATCTGCGCGTCGCGTTCGACCAGGCCGCTGAAGAGCAGGCTGTGAATGCGCTCGGATTGCGCGTCGGTGCCGATGCGCGGATCGAGATTTGCCGGCATGGTTTCGATGAGAAAGGTGACCGTGTCCGGTGCGACGGCCGGGGTGCGAGTGCAGGCCGTGGCAAAAAGCGCGGCGACGAGAAGAATCAGCAGGCTCCGCGCTCCGCCGGGAAGGAGTTGGCGGAAGTCTTTCTCCACGAGATGTTCAGCGCGGCGGTGCATAGCAGATTTTGCCGAGGATGGCCGGACGGGCGGCTCCAGTGGCGTTGGGGAGATTGGCGGGCCGGGCCTGGATGGTTTCGTTTGCCAGCAGCGCAAAAGTGAAGGCTTCCTTGGCCTCGCCGGGAAGGCCGAGGGCGTCCGATGAGAGCAGTTCGACACCTCGGAGCGCGGCGGAAAGCTGGGCCATGATGAGCGGATTGCGCGCGCCTCCGCCGGAGACAATGAGTTGAGCCACGCGCGTACGCGGCAAAACCCAGCGGTGCATGGCATCGACAATGGAAAGCGCGGTCAACACGGTCGCGGTGCGCACCAGGTCTTCGGGCCTGCTTCGATGGCGCACGCCCCATTCCAGTATTTTGCCAAGATACATCTTGCCATACTGTTCGCGTCCGGCGGTTTTGGGCGGCGACTCGCGAAAGTAAGGGCCAGCGAGCAGCAGGTTCAGCAGTTGGGGCAGCAGCGCGCCACGCGAGGCCATGCGCGCGCCGCGATCGTAACGACTTCTCTCACCGGTGAAGTGGCTCACCAATCCATCGACGACCATGTTGCCGGGGCCGGTATCGAAGGCGAAAACATCGTGCGGCTGCGACGCCGGGGGAATTACGGTGACGTTGGCGATGCCGCCGATATTGAGGGCCGCGCGCCCCCGACGCGCGTCGCGGTAGATCAGGTAATCGACCCAAGGCACGAGGGGAGCGCCTTGCCCGCCGACGGCCATATCGGCGGGGCGAAAATCACCCACCGTGGTGATTCCCGTTTCCGCGGCGATAACCGCCGGCTCGCCTATCTGCAGCGTGGACGCCACACGCCCGCCGAGGAACGGAGTTTTCTTTCCCTGATGAAAAACGGTTTGGCCGTGGGAGCCGATCAGGCTGATCCGGGCAGGAGGGACGCGAAATTTCCTGCAGGCGCGGAGCGCCGCTTCTGCGAAGACGTGCCCTACGCGAAAATTCAACTGGCTAAGTTCTCCCGCGGAGACAGGCGCGCCTTCGGCAACGCGCAGCACGGCGGCGCGAACGGCGGAAGGGAAGGGACTGGTGAAGAAATTCTGGAGTTCGGCGGGAGCGCGTCCAGAGGCGCGCGATGAGCGGCCGATGCGCACCAGGGCTACGTCGACGGCATCGACGGACGTACCGGACATCATTCCTAGAACAAAACGAGGGCCGAGAACGAGCCTGGGCGACAGGCTTGAGAGCTTGCGCGAAGGACTCATGAGATCTGCTTTTTCAATTGGGCCAGCAGGTTCAAGGCGTCGATGGGCCGCAAATTGTCCAGATCGGCGGAGCGCAAGGCCTCCAGCACCTCGCGGCCGATAGGGGTGAACAGGGCCTGCTGCTCGTGGTCGCCGTTCGAGGAAGGCGCGGCGGGGCTGAGTTTTTCGCTTAGTTGATGCTCGCTCTGCTCGTGGCGGCGCAAGACCTCGCGAGCTCGTTCGATGACCGCGCGCGGGAGCCCCGCCAGGCGCGCCACCTCAATGCCGTAGCTCTTGTCGGCGCTGCCCGCCTCGATGCGGCGCAGGAAGATAATCTCGTTGGGCGTCTCTTCGACGCAGACATGGATGTTCTGCACGCCGGGGAGCAGTTCGGCGAGTTCGGTGAGCTCGTGGTAATGAGTGGCGAAGAGCGTTCGCGCCCGGGTGTGCGCCTGAAGGTGTTCGACAACGGCCCAGGCGATCGACAGGCCATCGAAGGTGGAGGTGCCGCGGCCGACTTCATCGAGCAAGACCAGGCTTTGCGGCGTGGCGAGGTTCAGAATCGCGGCCACCTCGCTCATTTCCACCAAAAACGTGGAACGGCCGCGCGCCAGATTGTCGGAGGCCCCGATGCGCGTGAAGATGCGATCGGTGAGCGGCAGGCGGGCCTGCTCGGCGGGCACGAAGGAGCCCATCTGCGCGAGCAGCGCGATCAGCGCCGCCTGCCGGAGATAGGTGGACTTGCCGCCCATATTGGGGCCGGTAATGAGCAGGATCTGGTGCGTAGTGCCGTTCAGGTAGAGGGCATTGGGCACGAAGCGCTCGGCCTGCTGCTCGAGCAACTGCTCGATGACCGGATGACGCCCGCCGACGATGCAGAGCTCGCCGCTTTCGGTAAATTCCGGGCGCGCATAGTTGCGCGACGCGGCAAGCCAGGCGAGATTGGCGAGCACGTCGAGCTGCGCCAGGGCAGCGGCGGTGCGCCGGATGCGCGGCGCCTGCTGCGCGACCCAGCCGCGAATCTCCGCGAACAGCCGGCGTTCGATTTCGGCGATGCGCTCATCGGCGGCGAGGACCTTACTCTCGTGCTCCTTGAGCTCGGGGGTGGTGAAGCGCTCGGCGTTGACGAGGGTTTGCTTGCGTTCGAAATCGGCGGGGACCAGCGGGAGATTGGGTTTGGAAATCTCGATGTAGAAGCCGAAAACGTGGTTGTAGCGGATTTTCAGCGAGCCGATGCCCGTGCGCTTGCGCTCTCGGTCCTCCATGGCGGCGATAATCTGGCGGCTGTGCTGGCTCAGGCCGCGCAATTCATCGAGCTCGGCGTGGAAGCCGCGGCGGATCACGCCCGGGTCGGAAGCAAGCGCGGGAGGGTCATCGGCGATGGACTCTTCGAGACGCCGCTGGACATCGGCGAGTTCGTCCATCTGCTCGTGCAGCCCGGCCAAGCGCGCTTTGCTGCAATTGGCGAGGAAACGCCGCGCCAACGGAACGCGGGCGAGCGATTGCCGGAGCGCCAGCATATCCCGCGGAGTGGCCACGCCGAGGGTGGCGCGGCTCGCCAGCCGCTCGAGGTCCTGAATGCCGCGCAGGTTCTGGCGGATCTCTTCGCGCAGGATGGTTTGCGATTTCAGTTCGGCTACCGCGTCGAGGCGGGCTTCGATTTCGTCGCGGTTGATTTCCGGCCGCAGTATCCAGGCGCGCAGCAGGCGCGCCCCCATTCCGGTCACGGTCTGGTCGATGCTGCCGAGCAGCGACGCGGGCGGGCTGGCGGGAGAAACGCGCGGCGGCTCGTCGAAGTTCAACGGAGACAGCAGCTCGAGATTGCGGACGGTGACGGGGTCGAGCATCAGGGCGTCCTGCTGCTCGTAATAGCGAATGGAATCGAGGTGCAGCAAGGCCGCGGCGACCCCATCCGTCCTGGCCGAAGTCTCACGCAGATAATGCACCAGCGCACCGGCGGCGCAGATGGCCTGGGTGTGACCGGCAAGCCCGAAGGCCTGAAGTCCTTTGACGCCCAATTGTTCGGTCAGCAGGCGCTCGCCGTAGTCCCCGCGGAAGATCCATTCCTCGAGACGCGTTTCGATGCCCTCGCGCGGCGCCGACGGGGAACCCTCGGAGCGCGGATGAGCGGCCGGTGAAAACAGGGCCGTCTGGCGCGGCAGCAGGATTTCGCGCGGGCGGAGCAATTGCAGCTCATCGCGAAGCTTCTCTTCGGCTTCGGCGCCGGCGAGTTCAGTAGCGCGAAATTCGCCCGTGGAGACATCCAGATAGGCGAGGCCAATGGGCACGCCGCCCGGCGGGCGCGCGACGGCCGCGAGAAAATTGTTTTCCCTGGGCTCCAGCACGTTCAGGTCGATGGCCGTCCCAGGGGTGATGACGCGGACCACCTCGCGGCGCACCAATCGCTTGTCCGGGCTGGGCTGCTCCATCTGATCGCAGACGGCGATTTTGTAACCGGCGCGCAGCAGGCGCGCGATATAGGATTCGGCGGCGTGAAAGGGCACTCCGCACATGGGGATGGGCTCGCCGCGTTCGCGGTTGCGCGAGGTCAGCGTGATTTGCAGCTCCCGGGAAGCGACCAGGGCGTCTTCGTAGAACAACTCATAGAAATCGCCCAGCCGGAAGAGCACGAGCGCGTGGGGGTAGCGTTTCTTGATCGCCTGGTACTGACGCATCAAAGGCGTGGAAGCTTCTATCATGCCGCGCTCGCGGGGCGGCATTATACTAGCTGGCGATGCGAGCGGCGGGCAAAAAGGCGCGGCGGAAAACGCGAGGCGACGGCTCGGGCGCCGGACACAAAGAGATCGAAGTGAAGATCCACATTCGGGATCGCGCCGCGCTGATGCGCAAACTGAAGAATCTCAAGGCCAAGGCGGTAGGCGCCCGCCTGCGGGAGATGAACACGCTGTACGACACCGCCGGAGGCGATTTGGCGCGGCGCGGCGAGATGCTGCGCATTCGAATCGAGCATGCGGCGGGGAAAGCGGGAAGCGCTCGACAAGTTCCCCGGAAGAACGGCTGGGGAGCGGCGCTGCTCACGTACAAGGGGCCGGGGGTGAGCCGCGCCGGTGCGCGCCAAGGCCGAGGATACAAGGTCCGGGAGGAGAGGGAAGTGCACATCGCCGACGCGCAGGCGATGGCCCGCATCTATGAAGCGCTGGGCCTGCGACCGTGGTTTCGCTACGAGAAGTTCCGCTCCACTTACCGTTTGCCGAAGCTGGAAGGCCTGAAACTGGAATTCGACGAGACCCCCATCGGAGACTTTGTGGAACTCGAAGGGGATCAACGCGCGATCGACAGGTCGGCTGCGCTCCTGGGGTTTGGTCCGGAGGAATACATTACCCTCAGCTATGGCGCCCTGCACATGCAACAGTGCGGACTCCGCGGGAGGCGGAAGTCGGGGGGCGAACCGGTGCCCCATTCCGGCATGCCCGATATGCTCTTCGCCAACCGAAAGTAGGACCAGGAACCACTCCACTTGCCTGACCTGAGCGGGAAGGCACAATTTTGTGAATTTCTTGCGTTTTTCGGCTGCTTTTCCTTGACAAAGCTTTCAACTGCCTTTAACTAGATGCCGGGAAAACTTTTTTACGATGAGCTATACGGCTGAACAAGATCCATTGCCAAGTAGCCCGTTCGAAAGGCCGGAAGAGTCTGCCTGGGCCAGGCGCGGTCCAAATCCGGGGACTCGCGCAGCTAGCGGCGGAACTTCTGTCAGCAGGGCGAAGGCCGACTAGGGGAAGCGCAACGACTTTGGCTGACCCGTGGTCGGGCATGCACCCCGGCCACGGGTTTTTTGTTTCTGAGGGCCCGGACCCGGGTCGGGAAGGAGGCGAAAGGTTCATGCTGCACGCCACCGAACTACTGGGAGGAGAGGCTTACGACGCCCAGGGCAATTTCGTCGGGCGGGTCTCGGAACTATTCATCGAACCGGCGGATCAGCCGAACCGCGTCGCGCGATACCTGCTCGGCCGGGGCAAATACCTTCCCTTGCTGGCGCGCTACGATCAGGTGTCCTCGGTTGCGCCGGGGATGGTCAGGCTCAACGTGGACGAAAAGGACCTGGAGCATTTCCACCCCAATGAGGGCTGGCTCGCCGTGCGCAAGGACCTGCTCGACCAGCAGATTATCGATACGCGCGGCCGCAAGGTGGTCCGCGTGAACGACGTCGATCTGGCCGAGCAGCGGGCCAACGGGACGGTGGAGCTGCGGCTCACCGATGTGGACGTGGGGCTGACCGGGGCGGCCCGGCGCCTGCTGCAGGGCATCGCCTCGCCCGCGTTTATCCGCAGAATCCAGGAGAAGCTGCCGACGCGAATTATTCGCTGGGAGTTCGTGAATCTGATCGAGCCGGACCCGCTGCGGCGCGTGAAGCTGCGCATCACGCACGACAAGCTCGAGAAAATGCATCCGGCGGATCTGGCCGACATCATGGAAGAGATCTCACCGGCCGAACGGCAGGCCATCATCGCCTCGCTCGACGAGCAAACCGCGGCGGAAACACTGGCGGAACTCGATTCGCGGCTGACCTCACAGATCGTCGAGAAACTTTCGGCCGACAAGGCGGCCGACATCATGGAGGAGATGGAGCCGGACAAAGCCGCCGACATTCTCGCCGAACTTTCCCCGGAGATGTCTCAGGACGTCCTCGAAGAGATGCCCGGCGAAGAGGCGCGCGAAGTCGAGGCGCTGCTCAGCTTCGAGGGGAATTCGGCCGGAGGCATGATGTCCACCGATTTCATGTACGTGGGCGAGACGGCGACGCGCGCCGAGGTGCTGGAATGGATTGGGAGCGCGGACATCAAGATCGAGCAGCTCGACAACATCTTCCTGATCGATGGAAACGCCAAGCTCGCGGGAGCCGTCCCGGTGGCCCGCCTGTTGCTGGCCCCGAGTGAAGAGGCCCTCGGACAATTGAAAGCCGAGCCCCTGGTGTCCATATCCGCGGACGCGAATGAAAAGGAAGTGTTCGAGGTGTTTGACAAGTACAACCTGCGCAGCCTGGCCGTCGTGGATCGGCCGGGGCGTCCGATCGGCGTCATCACGGTAGATGACGTGATTGCCCGGATGCGAACGCATTTGTGAACGGAGTTGGATTTCGAGCGAATCGCTGACGGGAACGGTTGCCAAAACCGGAAGCACCCATGAACTGGACCTCACTCACGGAGCGGACCGGCCAGCTGCAGCAGCGGGCGACGCAGGCGCGCAGGCGCAGCCGGCACCTGTGGCGGCGGCTGGCGCTGTTTGCCGCAGTCCTAGGGCCGGGACTGATCACGTCCAACGTGGACAACGATGCCGGCGGGATCTCGACGTACTCGCTGGCCGGGGCGCAGTTTGGCTACACGTTGCTGTGGTCGCTGATCCCCATGACCATCGCGCTGTATGTGACCGAGGAGATGTGCGCGCGCATGGCCGTGGTGACCGGCAAAGGACTCTCGGACCTGATCCGGGAGGAGTTTGGCTTCCGGCCGACATTTTTTGTGATGGTTACGGGTTTTCTGGTCGATCTGGGCAACGTGGTGGCGGAATTTGCGGGCGTGGCATCGGCCGTATCGATCTTCGGAATCAGCAAATACATTGCCGTGCCCATCGCAGCTTTGGTGGTCTGGGTGTTGGTGATTCGCGGGACGTACCGGCAGGTGGAGAAGGTATTCCTGGCGCTGTGCACGTTTTATCTGGCCTATTTTTTCTCGGCGGTACTGGCCAAGCCCAACTGGCTTGAAGCGGCGCGCTACACGGTGATTCCCTCGGTGCACTTCAACAGCGCTTACCTGCTGATGCTGACGGCGCTGGTGGGCACGACCATCGCTCCCTGGCAATTCTTTTACATGCAGGCGAGCTTTGTGGAAAAGCGCGTGGGGCCGCGACAATATCCGCAGGCGCGGGCCGACGTCATCGCCGGGAGCATCAGCTGCATGGCCATCGTGTTCTTCATCATCGTGGCCACGGCGGCGACGCTGTACACCAGCGGCCATCGCAGCATTGCCGACGCCGCGGACGCGGCGCGTGCGCTGGCTCCGCTCGCGGGGCGCTGGGCGGCGCTGCTGTTCGCTTTTGGGCTGCTGAACGCCTCGCTGTTTGCCGCGTCGATCCTGCCGCTATCGACGGCCCAGGTGATTTGCGAGGGGCTGGGTTTTGAAGCCGGAATCGACCGCAAGTTCGGCGATGCGCGGATTTTTTACGGGCTGTACACGCTGCTGATCGTCGTCGGGAGCGGATTGATCCTGATTCCGCGCGCGCCGCTTTGGAGGATCCTGGTCCTGTCGCAGGTGGCCAACGGCATCTGGCTGCCGATCGTATTGATTTTCATGATCCTGCTCATCAACCGGCGCAGCCTGATGGGCGAACAGGTGAATAGCCCGACGTTCAACGTGGTTGCCTGGACCACCAGCATCGCCATGATCGCCCTTACGCTTGTACTTGTGTATTTCGGGCTGTTCCATCCTTCCTCAAGTGTCGTGCCCGGCTTGTGATTTCCCAGCGACGCTGAGCGCAAATTCCGCGTCCGTGTGGGCGCGGGGCGTTGCACGCGCGGGGGGACGCGCTTGGGGCGCGGTTGCGCGCGCCTAGGTGCTATGTTAGTTTTGCGATGGAAGACGGCAGATTCGGTCCGCCGCAGCTCGGCATTCCCTGGGAAATCACACGTGAAGACACCGGAGTTGCTTAAGCCTGCCAGCCGGGAAGAAGCGCGTTTGCTCGCGGAGCTCGACGCGCACCTGCTGCCGCGGCACGTCGCCATCATCATGGACGGCAATGGCCGGTGGGCGCAGCGGCGGCACCTGCCGCGGGTGGCGGGCCATCGGGCCGGGGTGGAATCGGCGCGATCGGTGATCGAGACCTGCGCCCGGCTGCATCTTCCGGCGCTCACGCTCTATGCCTTTTCCCAGGAAAACTGGCGCAGGCCCAAGACGGAAATCGACTTCCTGATGCGCCTGCTGCGCCAATACCTGCGCAAAGAGCTGCCGGTAATCCACGGCCGCAATATCCGGCTGCAAATCATCGGCCGTCCCGGGCAACTGCCGAAAGAAGTGCAGGCGGACATCGAGAAGGGCATGGCGCTGACCGCGTCGAATACGGGCATGTGCCTGACGGTGGCGCTCAACTATGGAGGCCGGGCGGAATTGGTGGATGCTTTTAATGCCATCTTCGACCGCTTCCGGCAGAATGGGTCCAGCGGCAACGGGGCTCTGTCGAACTTTCGCGTGGACGAAAACATTATCGCGGAGAACCTGTACACGGCGGGACTGCCGGATCCCGATCTGCTCATCCGCACCAGCGGCGAAATGCGCCTCAGTAATTTTCTGCTCTGGCAAATCGCCTACGCGGAAATTTACGTCACCGAGACGCTCTGGCCCGATTTCCGCCGCGCGGAGCTGTACACCGCGCTGCTGGACTACCAGAAACGCGAGCGGCGCTACGGCGGCCTGGCGGCGGCGCGGCGCGAGGGATCGTCGCAGGCGGAATGACACTTTCTCCGAGGCAGTGGGACATCGCCCGGTACTCCAACACCGCGGCGCGCATTCTGACCGCTGCCATTCTCATCCCGCTGATCATTGGGCTGGTCTGGTGGGGCTCGACGGGTTTGGTCGCGGCGCTCACGGGAGGGGTGACGCTGCTCGCGCTGTTTGAATTCTTCAACTTGTCCCAGCGCGTTGGACTGCCGGGCTATCGAGCGTGGACAGCCGTCTGCGCGCTCGGCTTGCTCTTTCAGCAATGGGTCGCGGCGGGCGCGCACTCCTTGAGCTTCGGGCACGGTGTTCGCCTGATTCGAACGTCGAATCTTCCCGAGGTTCCGCTGGAGCTGATCTTGTTTCTGTTTGTCATAGGCGTCGCGGCCAGTGTGTTCGCGTCCGAGCGTCCTTTGGCCCAAGCCCTGGGCGACATCGGCGTCAGCGCCGCCGGACTGCTTTTCATAGCGCTGCCTCTGAGCGCGCTGGTGCGATTGGACGCCGTGAGCTCCATCGGTCCGCGGCTGCTGCTTTTCACGCTCGCACTCATTTGGGCCGGGGACACGCTGGCGTATTTCGTGGGGCGCTGGCTGGGCCGCTTGCACATGGCGCCGCAAATCAGCCCGGGGAAGACCTGGGAAGGCGCGGCAGCGAATCTGCTGGGTTCGGTGATCGTGGGCGCGGCGTTTGCTCCATGGCTGCACCTGGAAGCGCGCCACATGGTGATCATGGCCGCCCTGGCCAATATTGCCGGTCAAATGGGCGACCTGATCGAATCGGTTTACAAACGCGCTGCCGGCGTCAAGGATTCGGGCGCGTTGCTGCCGGGGCATGGAGGGATGCTGGACCGGATCGACGCACTGATCCTGGCCGCTCCCGTAGTTTGGTATTATTTTGAACTTGTGCTGGCTTCGCGATTGTGAGGCGGCTTGATTGAGGGAGCAGAATCCCTATCGTTCCGCCGTTATGCCCGCCATGAAAAAAATCGCCATCCTGGGGTCCACGGGTTCGATCGGGCGTCAGACGCTTGCCGTGGTGGAGTCCCTGCCGGAGCGCTTCCGCATTGTTGCGCTCGCCGCCGGCGCGAATTTGGAGGGGTTGGCCGGCCAAATCGCGCGGCACCATCCGCAACTCGTGTCGGTAGCCGATGCGGCGAAAGCGGGCGAGCTTCGGGAGCGCCTGCGAGCGTCCGCGGCTCCCATGCCGGAGATTCAGTGGGGCCGGGAAGGCTTGCTCAGCGTGGCCACGCACGGCGAGGCCGAGATGGTGGTTTCCGCGGCGGTCGGAGTGGTCGGGCTCGAGGCGACTTATGCAGCTGTTTGCGCCGCGAAGCGCGTGGCGCTGTCGAACAAGGAAGTGCTGGTAGCCGCGGGCGAACTGGTGATGGCGGCGGCGAAAAAAGCGGGCGTAGAACTGCTGCCCGTGGATAGCGAGCATAATGCCATCCATCAGTGTTTGCGCGCCGGCGGCCCGTCCGAAGTGCGCCGCCTGATCCTGACGGCTTCCGGCGGCCCTTTTCGGAAGACGCCTCTTGCGCAGATGGCCGAAGCCACTCCGGAGCAGGCGCTCGCGCATCCGAACTGGCGCATGGGCCAGCGCATCACGATTGATTCCGCGACGCTGGTGAATAAAGGCTTCGAGGTAATCGAGGCTCGCTGGCTATTTGGCGTCAAGCCGGAACAGATCGAGGTGGTGATCCATCCGCAGTCGACGATTCATTCCCTGGTCGAATATGTGGATGGTTCGATTCTGGCACAGCTTGGGCCAACAGACATGCGTATGCCGATCCAATATGCGCTAACCTACCCGGAGCGGACGGCATCGAACGGAGTGGAACTGGATTGGCGGGGTTTACGGCGCCTCG
>Ga0209415_10015393_pt1 | contig 12397 bp, 14 predicted proteins | sample PeaSoiSIISIP2007_FD_187696 | JGI IMG/M metagenome (GOLD analysis project Ga0209415, IMG submission 187696) | Peat soil microbial communities from Weissenstadt, Germany - SII-SIP-2007 (SPAdes) (version 2) | ecosystem: Environmental > Terrestrial > Soil > Wetlands > Peat | place: Germany... | reverse complement strand
ACAATTCCTGGTGTGCCTGTGCCTTTATCAATCCGCTGTCATCCTGGGATACAGGAAAAAGTCACAGCCTCTGAGCGGAGGGACTGCGTCGCAACGCGAAGCAGTCCTGCAGACGAAGGACCGGTACCATGCTTGTACTGCGCAGCGGAGTCCAGGCATTCTCCCGAGGAGCGTGTTGCGTGCTCGTCATCATGTCGGGAGAATGCCCTGGGGCAACGGTAGGGCCTACGGGCCGTGCAGGGGTCCTTCGACTTTGGGTCTCGATTCGCAAGCGAATCGGGACGCTTCGCTCGGGATGACAGCGGTAGGTAACTTACTGCACCACTACCCGGGTCACAGTTATTTGGCGCAAACTGTCCGAATCTGTTACACTGTAGCTGCGTTTGATATGAATCGGTTGTTGAGCAGCTTCTCGCTACACCAGCAAGTCCTGCCCTTAGTACCTCCGACTCACCTTCCAGCGTAAATAATCTGAAAAGGACACAAGCAACAACATGGCAGAACAAGGAACAGTAAAGTGGTTTAACGACGCCAAAGGCTACGGCTTCATCAGTCGCCAAACTGGCGAGGATGTATTCGTGCACTTCTCGGCGATCCAAGCGGGCGGCTTTCGCAGTCTGCAAGAAGGCCAGAGTGTGGAATTCGAAGTGACCAAGGGACCCAAGGGCTGGCAAGCTGAGAACGTTCGCCCCCTGTAAGCCGGCGACGTCTCGATAAGAATACGTGCCCGTCAACCGCAACAAGGGGCGGGCACGTTCCTAAGAGTTAACATTAAACCCTCCTCTACGAGTTACAATACTTACATCGCGTTGGAGTTCAACATGTCAGGGGACTCGAAGGGCTCGTTCGCCGTCATCCGCTACAACTTGCGCACCTATGAATCCGGTGGCGTCATGGCCGTCATCCGAGGCCGGGAAACTGCCGAGTCGATCCTGAAGCAATTCGAGCAAAGCCAGAGCTCGGACGACCGTCACATCGGCTGGCGTTATTTTCTGGAGAAAACCGACTTAAGACCCGGCATGGACCCGGCTGAAGCCACCAACCTCCGCCAGACGCGTCTGGAAATTCGGGAGTCGCAAGCCTAGCCTTAATCGCGCACAAGAAAATTTCCTGATTTGTGTTTCGCGACGGAACTTACCCCCAGGGAATCCGCGTCCCGGTAGCGTCTCAGTTTCAGTCCACTACCCGCGTCCCAGCTGATCAGCGCTGGCGTTCGGTTTCGATCAAGATAGTGGCGAAGTTGCGGCCGCCGAGCGCAAATCCTTGCTGCACATGCCCAGCCACGGCCACCTTCGCGCCGTTACCGGGAATTCCATATCGTTTACTGAAAACCCACATGGTTCCGGTGCCATCGTCAATTTCAAAAACGCCGAAACCGAGCGCTCCAAAAGAATCGACGACATGCCCGGCGATCGTGATCTCCTGGCCGGCGAAGCGGCCGGGATCGCGATTAATCCTCTCGATGCTCTCATGCGAAGGGCAACCCGCCAGAAGCAGGCTGGCGAGAATCACCAACCCCAGGGAACGAATGCTGGTACGCATTTTCGGCACAAATCCTCTCCCGCATGCGAAATTAGGGCACAGTGCCGATAACCCGAGCCCTCACGGGAAGTTGTCCGGCGGTCCGGATCGCACACCGGCTCTTTCGCCTCGAACAATTTCTTGAAAAACCCTGTTGTCATCCCGAGCGATCCTTGCCGAGACCGAAGGTCGAGCCCCGAGCGAAGCCGAGGGGGAGGGATCTGCAGTTCTTCACAATGCAGGGGAAACTGCAGATTCCTCGTCGCTCGCGCTCCTCGGAATGACAAGACTTCTTCGACGGGGTCCTTGTAGACAGGCATTCCAGTGATGGCTCGTGGATGCCCATTTGCCTTGCTGCGCAATCCGACCTAAAGTATTTTGTTCGGCCAGAAATGCCGGGATTTCTGCCATGGAAATGATCTCACATATCCAGCGGCTCTTCCGCTATGACGACTGGGCCAATCAGCAGGTTTTGACCTCGCTGGAAGGGGTGCAGGAGCCGCCGCCACGCTCAGTGAAACTGCTGGCACATATCGTCTCCGCTGAGAGGCTGTGGCTGGAGCGCCTGCGGCTCCAGAAGCAGACCTATCCGGTTTGGCCGCAATTCACGCTGGAGCAGTGCAAACTTGAAGCCGCCGAACTGCCCGGGCAGTGGAAGAACTACCTGGCTACACTCGGCGAGACCGGCCTGTCGCGCTCGCTTAGTTACAAGAACACGAACGGAGAGAGCTTTACCAGCAAGAAGCAGGATATTCTGTTGCACGTGGTCATGCACTCTGCCTATCATCGTGGACAGATTGCTGCCGACATGCGCGCCGCGGGATTCACTCCGGCTTACACCGACTTCATTCATGCGGTGCGGCAGGAATTTGTAGAATAGAACGTGGACCTCAGGAGCTAAAGCCCGATCTTTTATTGGGTTCTGAGCGGCACGGCTGAAGCCGTGCCCTTCCACGCTATTTACGAGACAAGGTCCGGAGGCGGATGAGCCGGCTCCTCGAGTCGGGCGATGTTTTGTCTTGGCCAGATTTCAGATTGGAATCCATGAAAAAGCTTGGCGCATTCTTCTTATTGCTTCTGTTGGGGGGATTATGTCTGGCGGCGTCTGGGCCCAAGTTCGAGCCGCTTCCCGATGCGGTCTCCGATAACGCGGTAGCGAGCCTCAAAATCCACGGCGACCTGATCTTGTTTTCCTTCATGGGAATCGGTCCCAAGAAGACCTGGGACGCAGTCACGAACGCGTCGTATTCCTTCGACACGGACACGGAAAGGTGGTCCAATCTGCAGCCGGTGCCCGGACCCGCGGGCCGCATCGCCGCCATGGCAGCGGGCGCGCGGGATTTCGTCTTTGTGTTCGGCGGCTATGTAGTGGATGCGCGGGGTTCGGGCATGGCGGTTCCTGATGTCGGGATTTATGAGCCGCACCGCGACCGCTGGTTCCGCGGCGCCGATATTCCCGTGGCCGTGGGTGACTCGGTGATCGGTGTCTATCGCGACCGCTACGTTTATCTGGTTGGCGGGCGCAGCAATCATAATGATGTGGTGCCCAACGTTCAGGTGTACGACGCGGAGAAGAACAAATGGTCCCAAGCCACCCCGATTGCGGGTACGCCGGTGTTCGGCCACGCCGGCGCGCTGCTTGGGAACACGATCGTTTACGTGGATGGAGCCTACCAGAATCCTTCCGGAAAGACGCCGAAGTATATCGCCTCCGAGCAATGCTGGATGGGCAAGATCGATCATCACGATCCACGCAAAATCCAGTGGACGAAGCTAGCGAATCATCCCGGCACGGCGCACTATCGCATTGCGGCGGGTGACTCGGAGCGAGACCAGAAGATCTACTTTGCGGGCGGGACCGATAATCCGTACGACTACAACGGCGTCGGCTACGACGGCAAGCCTTCCGAACCATCTCCGGTGGCGTTCGCTTTCAATCTCCGTAGCGAGAAGTGGGAGACGATCAACGAGAACACGCCGGACCCGACCATGGATCATCGCGGGCTGCTGGGCACGTACGATGGCCTGCTGGTCATCGGCGGAATGGAAAAAGGACAGCAGGTCACCGCGAAGGTAGCGGTTTTGTCCAAGCAGGCGAAGACGAAGTAAGACCAGCGGAGTCTCGTCAGTAAATGCGCTGTCCGGCGGTTGCTGGTGAGATGGCGATGTTATCGGCAGCCAGCTTCGCAACGGATGAAATCTGCGCTTTACGGAGCGGATAGTGATTTCTGCTCGTCAACCAGGAATGCGATGTTTTCGATTCCTGCGGAACGCACCCTGTCCAGCACCTCAAGAACCGCACCATATCTGGCGCGCTTATCCGCCCGGATGTACACCTTTCGTTCTGCACCTCGGTTAATGCGTTCACGAATTGCCAGTGGCAAATGCTCGGGGTTGATTCGATCTTTATCGAACCAGATGCTACCGTCTCGTTGAACCGCAATGAGCAAAGCATCTTCACGAGCGGCACCCCGCATCACAGCCGGGTGCGAAACGCTCGCTAAGTCTATTGCCACACCTGCCGCATTTCGGGGAGAGTCGACCACCATCGAGGCAGGCAAGAGGAACATTGCCACCAGCGCAAACATGACGCTCGCAAGGCCAGCCACGTCAATCCTACAAATAAGCTTCGCTGATTTTTGACGCATCGACGCAGTCACCTACAGCTGCTGCCGATATTCTTGCGCCGATCAAGCGTCCTGAAAAGTAACTGTTGTAATCAGTTACTCCTTTCTCGTCGACGTTATCAACGAACTCATGTACACCAGACTCACCCGGCGCTGGGGGCCAACCACAGCCCGGAGGCTCTTATCTTGCCCGTGCCAGCACCAGGGTCACGTCGTCCGGTTGTTCGTTGGCCCCGATCCAATCATCCACCGCCGCCGTGACAATTTCACTGATGCGGGCCAGCGGCAAATCGCGATTTTCGCGTAACAAGTTGATCAGCCGGCGTTCTCCGAACTCACCAAAATCATTCTCCGGCTCGGTGACGCCGTCGGTATAGGCCAGAAGCAGCTCACCGGGCCGAAGTTGGACCGAGCCTTCTTCATAACTCTGGTGATCAAATAACCCAACCACGGTCCCGCCACGATCCAGCCGCCGGAGGCTGCCGTCCTCGCTCATGATGATCGGGGGCAGGTGCCCGCCGTTGCTGTAAGTGAATTTGCGTTCCGCGCCGTCGTAAATTCCCAGAAACAAGGTCGCATATTTTTCCGCGGGCGTGCTTTCGTAGAGCTGATGGTTCAGCAGTGACAGCAACGCGCCGGGAGATACTTCAGCGCCGTGCAACCCTGAGGCCAGCATCATGCCGGAACCGATGGCCGCGCCCACGGCGGCGGGTTCGCGCAGCACAGGAATATTTTCCACGCTGTAGGCGCGCACTGCGGAATGGATGGTCGCCATCAGCAGCGCCGCCGAGATTCCCTTGCCGCTGATGTCGCCAACCGCAAGCAGCAGCTTTTCGGGTTCGAGAGCCAGGAAATCGTAATAGTCGCCGCTCACCGTCCGCGCCGGGCGGCAGAAGCCGTGAACCTCCAGCGAGGCGAGTTGCGAAATCTCCCGCGGGAAGAGCTGGGCCTGCACTTCCTGTGCGATTACCAGTTCGTTCTCCAGCCGCTGTTTTTCCTTTTGCTCCTCGATCAGCTTTTGCAGCGACGCGGTCATCGAGTTGAACGCATTGGCCAAGGTTGCGACCTGGTCATTGGATTTCACCGGAATACGATGGCCGAAGTCGCCCCGGTTCACGTGCTGGGTTCCGTCATAGAGTTCAGCGACCGCACCTGTGACCGTGCGAGTCAGACGGGTACCAATCACCACAGCAGCGACTTCAATGATCGCGAAAACGATCAAGGCGACGGATAGCAACACTTCGGCCGCCGGCGCAAAGTCTCCCTGAGCGGCGAACAATCGCTCATAGAGCTTGGAGACGCGGGTTTGTACGCTGATGCCAGCGGGATTGGAGGTGTCGCCCGTGTCCCAATCCACTACCCAGACTGAAGTTGCAAACAATACTTGAGGATCCAAAGCGCGAGCCGGAGGCGGAACCGCACCCGCGATGAATGTGAGCTTCGCCTCGTCCGTGCGCAGGACGTATGGTTGCCCTTTCCCCGTGTCTAATATCACGAAGTCGCCTTTAGGGTTGCTTGCCTTTCCCGGCGAGGACACTCCGCTGTTCCCTGTACCGGAGCCGGACGTCGGGCTGACTTGCTGGCGAGACAGGCCTTCGTACAGCGTGACTTCACCCAAATTCGCGGCCAGGCGCTGCAGCAGGCGCTGATCCAGCGGCTCGCCGGAGACGACAGCCAGGGTCCGGCTGCCTACAGGAACCGTCTCCATCACGCGCACGAAGAGCTTATCGTGATCGCGGACCACGCCCCGAAAGGAGTTCTTGAGCCGGACAGGAAGCGTCGGAGGCGAAGAAGTCACTCCTGCCGGAGAACTATTCAGAACGATCTTCTTATTCAGCCAAACACAGACTTGACGGTCGGCCCACTCTTTATCTGCTTCCTGCAGGCTCTGGATAGCGGCCGTATCACTGCTCGCGCCGCGTTTCATGGCAGCGGCCAGATGATGGGCAATCGTAGTGTTGGCGGCATCCAGGCTGTCTAATTCGGAACCCAAAGCGCTGGTCACGATAAAGGTCGCAAACTGTCCGCCGAACAAGTAGGCCGAGCCCAGAGCCAGGGCGACGAGCATGACCACCGGAATCACCCCGATGAAAACATAGGTGACGATCAGCCGGTTGCGCAGCCGCCACAGCAGTTTGGCCTTCAGCCAGCGGAACGCCAGAATCGAAAAGAGAACCAAGACAACGAAGTTCAGGAAGCTGACCCATCCGTCCAGGCTCTGGCCCCAGGAAAGCTTGAGCGCCGCTAGCGCCTTGTGCAGCACGGACAGCAACAGGTCCAAGCCCAAGAGATACCAGGCGATCAGCGCGACTTTGCTGGTCGGCCAGAAGCCGGCGTAGGTTAGCCGCAGACGGAGATTACGGTAGGACAGTTCCATGGCTAGTGGATTGTTGAAAAATCCTGTCTCGTTGTCATCCCGAGCGATCCTTGCCGAGACCGAAGGTCGAGCCCCGAGCGAAGCCGAGGGGGAGGGATCTGGAGTTCTTCACAAGAAAACTGCAGATTCCTCGTCGCTCTCGCTCCTCGGAATGACAAGACTCTAGGTCCTTCGACACGCCCATAGACTCGAATTATAGATGGAGAGATGGGCCTCACGGACCGGGTACGGGAGGCGGGCTCAGGAGTCAGAAGTCACGGGGCAGGAGTCAGGAGTCAGATCTTGCGTGTCGGGGCAACTGGGATGACTCCGACCTGACGTCCGAAGGCCGTCTTTCAAATCTCTGGATAGAAATCGAAGAACGCCTCCAGGCTGGTCTTCAACTGTTTCTCGATATCTTCCTTGCCGCCTTCGAGCAGGTGCATCGTCACGTGGGCTTCGCGCCCATTTTTCAGTTTGAGGGTTGCGTCTCCGACTTCCGCCACTTCGCCGGACGGCAGCAAGCGCAGTCCATAGACCAGTGTCAGATTTGCCATAAGATGATTTTCTCATTTTGGCTCCATGCCAGGGTCGGTATAACAAATTCTTGCTCCATCGCCACTTTTCGCCGTTTCTTACATCCAATACAATCGGTAGAACTCGGGGAGTCACTGACATGGCCAAAGCCACATTTGCCGCAGGCTGTTTCTGGGGAGTAGAAGCCACATTTCGCCAGTTGCCCGGCGTGATTTCGACCCGGGTCGGCTACACTGGCGGGAACTTCGCCGATCCGACCTATAAAGACGTTTGCACCGACCGCACCGGACACGCCGAGGCAGTCGAGGTCGAATACGATCCCGGCAAGATTTCTTACGATCAACTGCTCGAAGTCTTCTGGGAGAACCACGATCCCACGCAGCTCAACCGGCAAGGGCCGGATTGGGGCACGCAGTATCGCTCCGCCATCTTCTTTCACAGTCCGGAACAGGAAGCCACGGCCAAGGCTTCGAAGGAGAGACTGGAAAAGTCGCACCACTACAGCAAGCCGATTGTCACGCAAATCGTACCGGCGGTAACTTTTTACGAGGCAGAGGAATACCATCAGCAGTATCTCGAGAAGAAAGGCCTGGCGACCTGCCACATCAAGGGGTAGTGCTGTGTAGCGCGGGCGCTCCTGTCCGCGATTTGTGATTTCGGCTCGACGGACGAGGGCGTCCGCCGCTACGTGATTATTCTAGTGCGCGTTCCCCATCAACCCCGGCCGCACGCGAACAAACACGTGAAACGAAACTGGATCGTTTCCATACGCTGCATCCAGCGCCGCGGGCTTTGAATATAAAGTCACATCCGCACCCAAGCCAAGCTGCCAGTGCTCATTGTGCAGCAGGTCGCGCACGCCGCCAAAAGTGTACGCGCCGATGCGGTAAGAGGGATGGGTCAGTGCGTTGGGAAACAGTTCGTCTTTGTCCACCAGTTCGAGCCGGGTGTAAGCGTAATTCCACTGGCGAAAATTCAACGTCGATTCCAGCAGGTAGCTGTTGAGGGGAAAGATCGCGAACTCCTTCTGTACCCTTCCCCAGATAAGCGAGGTCGCCCAGTTCCCCCGCGCCAGCGGACGATTGTATTCGAGCGATGCCGTTTGCCGGGTCTGATTGCCTGGCTCCAGTGCCTCCGGGTGCACCAGGTGACCATAGCTGTATTGCGCCGTCCAGTTGCGAGTGGGAGCGGTGCTCACCCGAAACGACCAGGAATCCAGCGGTGCTAGCTGAATGCTCCAGCGCTGCTCATCGGGCTCACGTCCATTGAACGCCGACCCCTCGATCTTGACGCGAACCAGCTTCGAATAATCAAAGATGAATCCCGTGGTCACCACTCCAAAGCTGGTATGAGTTGAGTCCTGTTCATGATGGCTGAGCGGCGCTGCCGGGTCTTCCGACGCCGACTCGCGATGGAGATAAGTCACCGGTCCCAGCGCAGGCTCGGCCGATGGACCGCCGTATAGAAGCCATGTGACTTTCTCGTGAACCGGCACAGTGTAGAGTGCGGCTAGTTCAGCAAAAACGTTATGCGGATGCTGGTGATCGACCAGCGGCTGGCCGTGATAGGTTTCGCCAGTCTGAAACAGCTCAGGGAAACCGGGATGCGGCGAGGTCAGCGATTCCGCGGAAAACATCTCCCGCAGCAACAGTGTTCCCGATCCCAGCCGATGTTGTTCCATCAGCATTAGGTAGTTCACCGACTCGGCTTTGCCCTCGCCGCGCGGTCCGCCCTGCTGGTTGTAGGTGAGGAAAACTACGCCATGGAACATCAAATCCCAGCCGCCGCGCGAGGTCATCCACATCCGCTCCGGGACTGACGCGGGCTGCCAGGCGGTGCCCGAGGAGGAATGAAACGACGGCAGAGACGGCGGCGTAGTCATGTTCATGTTCATCTCATGCGCTGGGTAGCCGGACTCTTTCTGTGTGGGAGGCATTCCCGGCATCGAAGCGGAATCATTCCGATTCTGCGCTGCCGCTACAAGGCAGAGCCCGCAGATCCATATAGCCTGACTGATGCGGTTCGGTTTCAAACCTGCAGCTGTCCTCGGTGACCGGTTCTTTCGCCATACTTCATGACCTTGATGGTGTTCCTGCTTTCTGGCCCTGGGAGCAATGAGGTGAGATGCAGGGAAACTGCGGAGGTCATGAGCCCGTGATTTTCAGTCGCAGCTCTTCCGGCAAAAGTTCGCGGATTTCCGCAGGCAGGCGATCATGCACATGGCGGGCGCCAATTTTGGCGGCGTCCACGACCGCCATGGGAGCGGGGGTCGCGACGGCCACGACCAGCCAGATCAAAGCCGACAAGGCGAAACCCGCCAGCGCCCCGATTTCCAGCCAGAAGGCGTGCCGCGGGCCAAAGTAACGGATTACTCCGAAAGCGAACAGGAACACTCCGGCCGAAACCGAAGCCAGGACGATCAAAGCGATGTCAATGGTGCGATGCAGGCGCTGGCGGCTGTGACAGCGTTCGCAAGCGGCGAAGTGCTCCTCGTAGTCGCCACGCATCTCGGGCGCAATGCCGGAAATGTCATAGCGCCAGCCCGCCAGAATCTTACCCACGATGGGGTCAACACAGTGACTCATAACCTGTACCGATCTTTACTTGCAATCGGCTTACAACCGGATCGGTGGCGTTGGTTCCGACTGCGCGGCCAGCATCACCCGATTGTGCAGCAGCGTGCGGCGGCCACCCAGGGCTTTTTCCGCCGAACTCCGAGCCAGTTCCGGGTGGTTATTCTGCTCGGAGAGATGCGCCAGCACTATGTAGGATGCGCTCCCATCATAATCGGTAGCAAAGAATTCCGCGAGCGCCGTATTGGAGAGGTGCCCCACCCGGCTCATCACACGCTGCTTCACCGACCAGGGATAGGAACCCACCCGCAGCATTTCCAGATCGTGGTTGGATTCGAGCACCAGCAGGTCGCAGCGGCGTAACTGGTCGCCCACGCTGGCGGGAATGTATCCGAGATCGGTGGCCACGCCGATCTTCAACCCTTCTACCCGGAAGGTAAACCCCACCGGGTCGGCGGCATCGTGCGGAATGGTGAAAGGCGTGACCGCAATGTCTCCGATCTGGAAACTGCGGCCGGAAGAAAAGAATTCGAGTTTGGCGAGTTCGGGGCGATCGCCAGTCGCATCGCGCACCGACTTCGACCAGGCCTGGTGAGTAGCCCCGGTCATGAACACGGGAAGGTTCAATTTCCTGGCCAGCACCAGCAGGCCGCAAACATGATCGGAGTGCTCATGGGTGATGAGAATGGCGGAAAGCGAGCGGGGATCATCCCCGGCCGCCTTCATACGCTTGAAAGTTTCGCGGCAGGAGATTCCGGCATCCACCAGGATCCGCGTCGCTGAACTTTGCACAATGGTGCTGTTTCCCCGGCTGCCGCTGGCCAGCACCGAGACCGTCACTCCCATGTGCGCAGCATACTCTGGGTCACTGTGGAAACGCGATAACTTTCTGGATAGCAGATACCTTCGAGTAGTGTCAGGAGTCAGGAGGGAGGAGTCAGGAGGGAGGAGTCAGGAGGGAGGAGTCAGGAGTCAGGAGTCAGGAGTCAGCACTCACCTTCCAACCAGCCTTCGTGCTGCTTCCCAGCAAAACCTATCCGTTAACAGAAATGCTAACCTAGCTTTGTTGGCTGAATGCTGACTGCTGATCGCTGAGTGCTGCTTTGAACGCCGAATCCATCCGCAAACTCTTCGAGCAGGTGCGCAAGGGCGGGCTGTCGCCGGACGAAGCCGTCCAGCGCCTGCGGCATCTACCGTTCGAAGATCTGGGTTTCGCCAAGGTCGATCATCATCGTACCTTGCGCGCCGGAATGCCGGAAGTCATCTTCGGGCAGGGAAAGACGCCGGCCCAGATGGCGCAGATCTTTTCCCGGCTGGCCCAGCACGGAGGAAATATTCTGGCTACGCGCGCCAGCAGAGGGCAGTTCTCCGCAGTCAAAAAAAAGGTGCGCAAGGCGGAATATCGCGAACTGGCTCAGGCGATTGTGTTGCAGCGCGACCAGAAGAAGTATGGGAAAGGAATCATCGCTGTCGTCTCGGCGGGCACCAGCGATATTCCCGTGGCGGAAGAGGCGGTCGTGACTGCCGAGGTCATGGGCAACGATGTCGAGCATCTTTACGACGTTGGCGTGGCCGGCATTCATCGCTTGCTGGCGAACCGCGGAACGCTGACTCGGGCCCGAGTGGTGATCGTATGCGCCGGAATGGAAGGCGCGCTGCCCAGCGTAGTCGGCGGATTGGTGGGCGTTCCGGTGATCGCCGTACCCACAAGCGTAGGCTATGGCGCGGCGTTTAAGGGAGTGGCCGCGTTGCTGGGAATGATGAATTCGTGCGCGTCGAACGTGAGCGTGGTGAACATTGACAACGGATTCGGGGCGGGGTATGTGGCATCGCTGATTAATCGGCTCTAGAGTGGCAAGCAACGCTTGAAAAGAGGAGATTATGCCCATTGCTTTATCGGAAGAGATCAAGCAGTTGTTAGATAGTCCCAACTTCGCCCACCTGGCCACGCTGATGCCGGATGGTTCTCCACAATCTGTGCCCGTCTGGGTTGGCCGCGAGAGCGACCGCATTATCATCTGTACCGGGGAAAGCTCGCTCAAGGCGAAGAACACACGCCGCGACCCGCGAGTCGCCTTGTCCATCGTGGATTTCCACAATCCGTATTCGGAGGCGCAGATTCGCGGCCGGGTGGTTGAGCGCCGCCCCGATCCTGACCTGAAAATAATGGACCCGATCTCGCACAAGTACACCGGCAAGCCGTTTCCTTTTCGGAGCCCTGAAGGGCGAGTGGCCTTGCTGATCGAGGTGGAGAAAGCGCGCTATACCAAGTTGCCGTTCGAGCACACGCCGCCGAAGTAAGTGTTCCACGATGGAACAAGTGGCCCGCCGAACCCGCCGGCGGGGACCATCTGTTCCAATTCGGGAATCTTGGCTATAGCTGGTAGATAATTGCCACGCAGCTGACCTCTGGCGGGCTCCCGGATGCCCGGACGGCCTCTAGGGTCATCAGGAGCTTGATCGTCGCCCTACGGGCCTCCAAACGCAATTAAATGGCATTCTACGCGACGGTCAGACCGCCATTTTCGACCTTGAGCACGGGCTGAACGAGGATTCAACAACTTAGCTCGGAGCGAATCAGATTGAGACGCAACTCCCCATCCACGACGACGCAACACGCTGCTCGGGAGAATGCCTAAACACCGCGAGGCAGCGCAAACTTGGTGGGGGTCCCCTCGGCTTCGCTCGGGGCAGGCTCTTCGGCTGCGCTCAGAGGCTGTGACTTTTTCCTGTATCCCAGGATGACAGCGGATTGATAAAGGCACAGGCACACCAGGAATTGT
>Ga0209415_10015391_pt1 | contig 12397 bp, 10 predicted proteins | sample PeaSoiSIISIP2007_FD_187696 | JGI IMG/M metagenome (GOLD analysis project Ga0209415, IMG submission 187696) | Peat soil microbial communities from Weissenstadt, Germany - SII-SIP-2007 (SPAdes) (version 2) | ecosystem: Environmental > Terrestrial > Soil > Wetlands > Peat | place: Germany... | reverse complement strand
GAAATGCTTGGCAACCTCGTAGATCTCGATCTCGGCGTCGATCCCGACATTGCGCCACATGCCGACGATCGCCTGGATCATCTCGTAGTCCTTCGGCTTCAGGCCGCGCGTCGTCTGGATCGTGAACTTGACCGGCTTCGCCTTCGAATAGCCGCTGGCGGCGAGCAGCTTCACCGCCAATTCGGGGTCGTAGGGCACCTTGATGGTCGGGTCGAAGGCCGCGTACTGCGGCGCCTCGAGCGTGTCGATCGCGACACCGTAGCCGCGCAGCAGACGCTTGATGATGCCCTGCTTGTCGATGGCGTGATGGGCGGCGAGGCGAACGTTCTTGTCCAGCATCGGCTCGATGTTGGTGATGAAGATCATGCCGATGTCGGACACCGGCGTGACGACGCCCTTCAGCCCCGCCTTGGCCTTGAGCCGATCGAACTCCTCATAGGGCACCTCGAGCGTGACGTCCGAGGACCCGCTCTCGATCTCGGCGACGCGGCTCGTCGCGTCGGGGACGAACTTGAACACCACCGTCTGGAACGCCGGCTTGCCGCCCCAGTAGCCGGGATTGGCCTTGAGCCGGAGATAGGCGTTGCCCTCGTAGGCATCGAGCATGTATGGCCCGGTGCCGATCGGCTTCTTTTCGAAGCCCTGGGCGCCGACCTTCTCGTAATAGGCCTTCGGCAGGACGTAGCCGGTGAGGAACGCCATCCACTTGAAGAGCGATGGATCGAACTGGAGAACGTCGGCGGTGATCCGGTTGCCGTCGACCTTGTAGTTGCCGATGCCGGCCCACACGAAGGCCACCGGATTTCCCGAATCCGGCTTGCCGACCCGGGTGAGCGACCACACCACGTCCTCAGGAGTGAACGGCGTGCCGTCGTGCCAGGTGACGCCGGGCCGCACATCCATCCACACCTTGGTGCGATCCTCGTTCCAGCCCCAGCCGGTCAGCAGGCCGGGCTCGAAGGCGAGATCCGGCTTCTGGCCGATGTATTGATCGAAGATCGCCCGGTAGATCGCCTGGATGGTCGGGTTGACCGACGATGGCCCGACGGTCGGATCAAACGACGGCAGATTGACGTTGTAGGCGATGGTCAGCGTGTCGCCGGCCGCGGCGACGGCGCCGCGAACGGGCGCGATCATCGCCGCGATGAGGCCGCTGCCGGCTACGAGTGCCTGTCTGCGCGTGAAATCGTGCATGCTCTTTTCTCCCCCTGCGGCTGCTCCGCGGCTTCTGCCCGTTCCGGTTTCGCTCAGCGCAGCCGCAGATGGTGCCGAGCGGACACCGACGGACAGGATATTTTAAACTTAAACAGATGCCAGAAATATTTCAGATGCAAAGGCCAAAATTTCAGGCGGAAAGCGGCGAAAAGAGCTGTATTTCCCGGCACATCGGCGGGCGCTGTGGGCGCCCCGCCTCAGCTCAGCGATTTTCCCAGCAAGTAGCCGGAGCCGCCGCCGAGGCCCGGACCCGGATGGGTCGAGGCACCGATATGGTAGAGCCGCGGGACCGCGGTGCGGTGATTGACGCTGTCGCGGAACGGGCGCCACAGGAAGAACTGGTCGAGCCCGCAGAACCCGCCGTAGGGGTCGCCGCCGACCAGGTTCATGTTGAGCGCCTCGAGATCGGCCGGCGAATAGGCGCGCCGTGCGACTACGGTGTCGCGAAAGCCCTCGATGTGCGCGGCGAGGATCGCTTCCACCCGCTCGGCAAAGCGCTCGCGCAACGCCTCGGTCCAACGGCCGTCCGCCGGCACCGCGATCTCGCCGGCGGCGTCACCCTTCACGACGCGCGGCGCTTCCGGCAACTGCAACCACAGGATCGATGCGCCCTTCGGGCAGCGCGACGGATCCAGCGCGGCCGGCTGGCCGACGCAAACGGTCGGAACCGCCGGCAGCATGCCGCGCTCGGCTTCGTTGGCCGCCTTGGACACGCCGTCGAGGCCCGGCGTGAGATGCACCAGGGCGACCGAGCCGAGACCGGGCGCCTTCCATCGCGGCGGCGCCGCGAGCGCGTAGTGGATCTGCATGTTGCCCTTGCCATAGCGATAGCGGGCAACCGCATCCTCGACGCCGGGCGGCAGAACGGCGCCGGCGAGCAGCCGGCCGTAGAGCTGGTTCGGGGTCACCGAACAGATGACGCCGCCGGCGGCCGCGAAGTCCCGGCCGTCGGCGAGGCGGACGCCGCGCGCGCGTCCCGCATCGTCGAGCAGCACGCGTTCCACGTCCGCGCCGGTCACGATCTCGCCGCCCTGATCGCGGATCAGCTGCTCGAAGGCCGCCAGCGCATTGCCGGCGCCCCCTTTGACGATCGGCGCGCCGGCCGCCTCGATCGCGAAGGCGATGACCTTCGCCATCTGTCCCGAATACGCGCTTTCCGGACCGAGGCCGGTGTGCAGCACCCAGGGCGCCAGCAGCGCCCGGAACTCCTCCGACCGGTAACCCTCGAGCCAGGAGCGCGCGTTGCCGAGCGCGTCGCCGAAGAAGGCGGCGAGGCCGCGGAAACCCCGACGCCACGCTTCACGCACCACGATCCTCAGCATCGTGCCCGACCACAGCGAGCCGCCGAGCAACACGAACAGGAACGGCGCATCGGCGCCCATCCGATCCATGTCGGCCGCATAGCGGGCGCCGTCGCCGGCCGCGAAGCCATCGAGGGCCGCGGTATTTGCCGCCCGATCCATCGTGAGCACCGCGTGGCGGCCGTCGGGCAGCAGCACCGCGGTCGGCGTCGCCGTGTGGGCGAACGCGAGGCCGCGCTTCTCCAGATCGGGCCCGAGCTCCGCGTAGGCGGGCGACGTGATGAACAGTACGAAGGTGGTGGCCATCACGTCGTGAATGAAGCCCGGCATGGTGATCTCCTCGCTCCGCAGGCAGCCGCCGATCCGGTCGTTGCGCTCGAGGACCAGCACCTTCCGGCCCTTGCGACCGAGAAGGGCGGCGGCGACGAGCGCATTGATCCCGCTTCCGACAATGACCCAGTCGGCGGCCGCCGTTGCGGTCACGTCGGCCTCAATGCCGGGGAACGAGCGCGAGAACGCGCAGCGGGCTGCCGGTCCCGTTGACGATCTTGAGCGGCGCCGCGATCAGGATGGCGCCCTTCGGAGGCAGGCGGTCGAGATGGCAGAGGCTCGCCAGCCCGTAGCGATTGTTCTTGTGCATCAGATTGTGGGCCGGGAAGGGCGGGTTCATGCCGCCCGCGGATCCGGCGTCGGTCCCCACCGTCTCCGAGCCCCAGCCGACGATGCGCTTGGAGACCAGGTATTCGATGGTCTCGGCGGTCGGGCCCGGAGAATGCGGTCCGGTCTCGTTGGCATTGAGGAATTCGGCTTCGCTGCCGCCGCGCTTGTACCAGTCCGTGCGCATCAGCACCCAGGAGCCCGCCGGGATGTCGCCGTGGGCCTTCTCCCAGGCCTTGACCCCGTCGACGGTCAACAGGAAATCCGAATTCTTCGCGGTCTCGGCCGAGCAGTCGATCACGCAGGCCGGCGCCACGAAGTTCTTCACCGGGATGCGGTCCGTCGTCCCGTCCTGGTAGTCTTTGCCGGTGATCCAATGCACCGGCGCGTCGAAATGCGTGCCGGAATGCTCGCCGAGCTTGAGCCAGTTCCAGGACCAGAAGGGCCCGTTCTGATCGTAGTGGGAGATCTGGTGGATCTCGATCGCCGGCGTGTTCTTGCCGATCTCCGGGGGCAGCTTGATCAATGGCGTGGACGGGCCGAGCGGGCCGGTCAGGTCGACGACCTCGATTGCGCCCGACATCAGCGCCGACGCCACTTCACCGAGAATTTGCTTGCTGTCCATGGTCCCTCTCCGTCGCGCGCATCGCGCCCTTGATCAACACCGGTCCGGGACGGAACACTAGCCTGGAAATTTTAGATATGAAATATCAGGCGTGGCAACCGGCCGGAGCGCGTCCCGCCCGGCCGCCCCGGGGTGAGGGGCGGCTCTCGCCGGACAAGGCCGTGCCGGCAAGCGGCGACGGTCGAGGAGTAGTGGATGCGTTACGACGCGATCGTGGTCGGCGCCGGGATCAACGGGCTCGCGGCAGCCGTTCACCTCTCGGCGAAGGGCTGGAAGGTCGCGGTCACCGAGCGCGGCACCATCGCGGGCGGCGCCGTCAAGACCGGCGAGGTCACGCTTCCGGGGTTCCGCCACGACCTCTACGCCATGAACCTCAGCCTGTTCGCCGGCTCGCCGTTCTTCGCCGCCCACAAGGACCGGCTGCTCGGCGCCGGCCTCGCATTCGTCGGCGCCGACCAGTGCTTTGCCACGGCGTTCCCGGACGGGACATGGCTCGGCGTCGAGCGCGACCTCGAGGCGACCGCGGGCCGGATCGCCGGCGAAAGCGCGGCCGACGCCGCGCGATGGCGCGCGATGGTGGCGGCGTTCGCGGACGACGCCCCGCACATCTTTGCCCTGCTCGGCGCTCCGATGCCGTCGCTCCAGGCGCTGCGCACGATCTTTCACGCCTGGCGGACCAAGGGCACGACCTGGGTCGCCGACACGGCACGACTGCTGCTCGCCGCGCCGCGCTCCTGGCTCGACGCGAATTTCGACAGCGAGAAGCTCAAGGTCATGATGGCGGTCTGGGGCATGCATCTCGATTTTTCGCCGGACATCGCCGGCGGCGCGCTGTTTCCGTATCTCGAGTCGATGGCCAACCAGAGCTTCGGCATGGCGCTCGGGGTGGGCGGCGCCGATACGATCGTGACCGCCATGGTCCGCACGATCGAGGCGGCGGGCGGCGAGGTGCGGCTCGGCGCCGAGGTGACGGGCATCGACGCCGACGGCGGCGCCGCCAAGGCCGTCATCCTCAGCGGTGGCGACAGGATGGAGGCGACCCGCGCGGTGATCGCCAACGTCCATCCGCGGCTCCTGTTCGGCCGGCTTCTCCAGGGACCGTCCTCGGCCGGGGCCGAGCGGCTCGCCAGGCTGCGGCCCGGCCCCGCCACCATGATGATCCATCTTGCGCTGTCCAGGCTGCCGGGCTGGCGCGCGGGCGAGGCGCTGCAGCGGTTCGCCTATGTGCATCTGGCGCCATCGTTTGCCGCCATGGCCAGGACCTACACCGAGGCGCTCGCCGGACTCCTGCCCGCCGAGCCGGTGCTCGTGGTCGGACAGCCGACCGCCATCGATCCGAGCCGCGCACCGCCGGGACAGCATGTGCTCTGGGTGCAGGTTCGCGTCCTGCCGTTCACCATCCGCGGCGATGCCGCCGGCAGCATTGGCGGCACCGGCTGGGACACGGTCAAGGACGCCTTTGCGGATCGGGTCGTCGCCATGATCGACCGCTACGCTCCGGGGTTCGCATCGACGATCCTGGCCCGCAAGGTGCTTTCGCCCCGGGATCTCGAGCGCGACAATCCGAACCTGGTGGACGGCGACAGCCTGTCGGGCAGCCACCATCTCGATCAGAATTTCCTGTTCCGTCCGGCGTTCGGCTGGTCGCGCTACCGGACGCCGGTCGAGCGCCTGTTCATGGTCGGGGCGTCCACGTGGCCGGGCGCCGGAACCGGCGCCGGCTCCGGTTTTCTGCTCGCCAAGACGCTCGCCGGCGCCTGAACGGCAGATCAACCCCGCCGTCGCCCCATGTGGAAACCCGCCCAGCGCATCCGCCACGAGCCCCGGCGCGGGCGCGTTCCGACGCGGGAGGAAGCACGGTCCTCACGCCTGTTCTCCCCGGTGCGCGTCGGTCCGACGATGCTCGAGCAACGCACCTGGGTTCCCGCCATGGTCCCGTGGCGCGCGACCGACGACGGCTTCGTGACCGACGCGGTGATCGACTGGTACGCACGCTTCGCCCGCGGCCGGCCGGGCGCGATCGTCGTCGAGGCGACCGGCATCCGCGACATCCCGAGCGGTCCGCTGCTGCGTATCGGGCATGATCGCTACGTCCCGGGACTGACAAGGCTGGTGGAGGCGGTGCGGGCGGAGAGCCGGGGACACACCAGGCTGTTCATCCAGCTCATCGATTTCCTGGCGATCCGACGCCGGCCGGACACGAAGAATTTCTTTGCGCGATTTCTCGTCCTGACCGATCGACACCGTGCCGCCTTCAGGGATGCGGTCCCTGGTGGGGCGGCGCTCGATGACGACGAGATCCGCGCCCGGCTCGCCGCCATGCCGGTCGCCGAGCTCGCGCAGGTGCTCGATGCGCGAGAGCTGGAATCCCTGCTCTTCGGATACCGCGAGCGGGTGACCGACACCGAACTCGACCACGTGCGGGATCTGCCGAAGATTCTGCCGGATCTGTTCGCCGCGGCGGCGGTGAGGGCCGCGGCGGCGGGGTTCGACGGCGTCGAGCTCCACTACGCGCACGCCTACACGATGGCGTCGTTTCTCTCCGCCACCAACAAGCGCGCCGACCGGTATGGCGGTTCCCGCGAGAACCGGGTGCGGCTGCCGATCGAGGTCTATCGCCAGGTGCGTGCACGCGTCGGACAGGACGTCGTGGTGGGCTGCCGATTCCTCACCGAGGAATGCGTGCCGGGCGGCAGCGAGCTCGAGGATGCGACCTTCTTCGGGGTCGCGTTCGCACAGGCCGGAATGGATTTTCTCTCGACCTCGCGGGGCGGCAAGTTCGACGACGCCAAGCAGCCGGGCGTCGGGCAGGCCGCCTATCCGTATACGGGCCCCAGCGGCTACGAGTGCATGCCGCAGTTCATCTCCGACGAGCGCGGGCCGTTCGGGCGCAATCTCCCGCCGACCGCCGCGATCCGCCGCGCCGTCCGCGCCGCAGGCCGCGACACGCCGGTGGTCGGCAGCGGGGGCATCCACAATTTCGAGATGGCGGAGACCGCGCTGGCCGACGGCGTGTGCGACATCATCGGCGCGGCGCGCCAATCGCTCGCCGATCCGGACTGGTTCCTCAAGATCTCTCTCGGGCTCGGCCACGAGGTGCGCGTCTGCGAGTTCACCAACTACTGCGAGGGGCTCGACCAGAAGCACAAGCAGGTCACCTGCCAGCTGTGGGATCGCGAGCGCCTCGACGAGCCGGGGATCCGCCGTTCGTCGGACGGCCGGCGCCGCCTCACGGCACCGGGCTGGTCGGCGCCGACTGGGGAGATCTAGTTCTCCAGTCGCCGCCGGTATATCAGTCGCGGCAATCGGCATATCCAGATCACGCAGTCGAACCATTCGTTCCCATGGCACAACTCATTCTCGCGGTTCATTCCGGGATTCACGATGCGGGCGCTGCCGTGTTCGAGGGCTACTCGGTCAAGGCCGCGGTGCAACTCGAACGGCTGACCCGCTTCAAGGGAGATGGACGCTGCTATCCGGACCGGAGCATCGACGAGGTGCTGACGATCGCCGGCGCCGAGCGGCGCGACGTCGACGTCGTCACCCTCGGTCGGGCCGAATTGCCGACGCGGTTCTACAGGAACATCCGCGGCGTCCGCTGGCTGCGCGAGCAATATCGACAGCTGGTCGAGGGCAATGACCGCCGATACATGATGCGTGAGCACTATCGGTATCACACTGCCCGGACCGACGACATCTTCGACATCGATAAATTCAAGCGCGGCGGCGGATTCCGTCAGGATACGCTCGTCCATTTCTACAATCACCACGAGGCGCATGCGTTGCCCTGCGTGTTCTATCGCACGTGAGATGACGCGCTGCTGGTCACCGCCGACGCCGGCGGCGATTCCGTCAACTACAGCCATCGCCATTTCGCCAACCGGGAGATCACGACGATCTACGGGGGCGACGAATCCCTGCTGACGCCCCGCCCGGTCGACAGCCTCGCCCGCGCCTACGGTGCCGCCACCGAGGCGCTCGGCTTCCGCCGATTTCGCCACGAAGGAAAACTGACCGGACTTTCGGCGCTGGGCGAGCCCAAGGTGGCGGAGCGCATCGCGTCAAGATTCTCGGTCGATGAGGCCGGGCGGATTCACTCAAATTTCCGTGACGAGCCGGACATGGACCGGTTCATCAGCGAGCAATCCGGCGGCGTCAGTCGCGAGGACTTCGCCGCGTCGATCCAGATGGTCATCGAAGAGGTCATGCTGGCCTCGATCCGCCGGCTGCTCGGTCGTCACCCGAGCCGCAATCTCGGCCTCGCCGGCGGGATCTTCGCCAACGTCAGGCTCAATCGGGTGCTCGCAGAGAGATTGCCGCTCGACGAAATATTCATCTTTCCGGCGATGGGCGACGAGGGACTGCCGATGGGAGGGGCGTTGGCCCTTCTCCTGCGTCAGGACGGGATCTCGCGCTGGCTATCCGAGCGGCGCCCGTTGCGCGATGTCTATCTCGGTCGCGATCATACCGGCGCGATCGACACGGCGCTGGCGGCGGTCGCCGGCGTGCGCCGCAGCGGCGAGGACCCGATCGCGGGCGCGGCTCGCCGGCTCGCCGGCGGCGAGATCGGCGGCATCTTCACCGGCCGCATGGAGTATGGACCGCGCGCGTTGGGAGCGCGGTCGATCCTCGCCAATCCGTCGCGCCGCGAAACTCATGACGCGCTCAACGAGCGGCTCGCCCGCACCGAATTCATGCCCTTCGCGCCGGTCGTCACCGCGGCGAGAGCCGCCGAGGTGTTCCACGTCGGCGCCGTCAACGCCGAAGCGTGTCGATTCATGACGATCACCTGCGACGTCCGCCCGCAATGGCGTGAACGGATTCCCGCCGTCGTTCACGTCGACCGGTCTGCACGACCGCAGATCATTGAGCGCGACATCAATCCACTCTACTACGACATTCTCAGCGCATTCGAGCATGCCACGGCGCTGCCCGTCCTCGTCAACACCAGCTTCAACGTGCATGAGGAGCCGATCGTCAATGCCCCGGAGGAGTGCATCCAGGCACTCGTCGACCGGCGCATCGATTTCGTCGTGACGAACCTGGGCTGTACGAGCGCGCCGACGGCTGAGGTCGGCCACGCACACGCCGGCCCGGCCCGCGGCCGTCACAGCCCGCTGAACCAGTTGTAGCCCTGGTTCTCCCAATAGCCGCCGGTGTACTTGTTGCCGACGATCATCTCGACGACGTGCTTCGGATTCTTGAAGCCGAGCTTGGTCGGGATGCGGACCTTCATCGGGAAGCCGTACTTGCGCGGCAGGATCTCGTCGGCGAAGCGGAAGGTGATCTGGGTCTGCGGGTGCAGCGCGGTCGGCATGTCGATCGACGTCGAATAGCCCTCGGCGCAGCGGAAGTGCACGTAGTTGGCGCGCATGTCGGCGCCGATGCGCTCGAGAAACCCGCGTAGCGGCGTGCCGGTCCATTTTCCGATCGCGCTCCAGCCCTCGATGCAGACGTGGCGGGTGATCTGGGTCTCCTGCGGCAGCGCGTAGAGCTTTTCCAGGGGCCACGGACTCTTGTCGTCGACGAGGCCGCCGACCGCGAGCTCGAAACCCTCGGCGTCGACTTCCGGCGCCTCGTCCTCGTCGTAGTAGGCGTTGAACGGGAACGGGCGGGTGACGGCGCTTTCCGGATAAGTCGGCGCCAGACGGCTGGAGCTGAACAGCCAGGCCTGGGCCCGGTCGTTGAAGCGCGAGATCGCCCGCAGCGCCTGCTCCGCCGAGGGACCGTCGATGATGTCGCAGCCGGTCAGGAACGCCAGCGCGCCGACGCTGGCGGCGCCGCGCAGGAACAGCCGCCGCGTCGGGTCGGGGGCGATCCTGCCGGCATCGCGGATCAGCAGGCGTGCATCGGAGCTCGACAGTTTCTTGATAGGACCGGTCATGAGAATCGCTCCTAACGCCCGAGAATCATGGCGCGGAGGCTCCGCGGCACCAGGAACGCCATGACCACGTGGACCACAATGAACAGCGCGATCGCCGACATGGCGAGAAAGTGCACGATGCGGGCGGCCTCGTAGCCGCCGAGCAGGCCCGACAGCCACCACAGCTGCACCGGCTTCCACACGGCGAGGCCGGACGCCACGATGACGACGCCGGCCAGGATGACGCCGACATAGAGCAGCTTCTGCACCGCGTTGTAGACGCTCAGGTCATCGTGGGCGAGCCGCCCGGTCAGGGCGGCGCGCAGATCCGCCGCCACGTCGGACGGCCGCAGCGGCAGGAATTTTCGGCGAAAGCGCCCGGTCAGGATCCCCAGCGTCACGTAGGCGATGCCGTTGCCCACCAGGAGCCACATGGCGGCGAAATGCCAGAGCAGCGCGCCGGCAAGCCAGCCGCCGATGGTTACCGCGGGCGGGAATGTGAACGCGAACAGCGGCGAGGCATCGTAGATGCGCCAGCCCGAGCCGATCATCACGACGATCGCCACCGCGTTGATCCAATGGGTGACACGCACCCACACCGGATGCACCGTGGCGGATCTCGACGGTGCCTGGGTCTGTGCGATATCGGCGACGACGCTCGACATGCTCGCTCCGTTGTCGGAATGGCCGAGCCAGCAGCCCGGCGGCCTCACCATAGCGCATGATCCGGCTTTGTGCCGATCACGTCGATGCACGCCGGATCACATCGGCAGGAGCGCCGATCCGGATGTCTCCGCTCGACCGGGGTGCATCGTCAGCACATACGATCCGCGGCCCAATCCGTTTCAACCGGACTCACCCTGATGTCCGGCCCGCCCTACCGTTTGGCCGTGACCTCTATCTCCACGCGCATCTCGGGCTTCAGCAATCCGCCGACCACCAGGATGGTGGAGGCCGGGCGGATGTCGCGGAAGTGCTCGCCGCAGACCGCGAGCACGCGTTCGGCATCGCTCGCGGCGACGACGTAATAGGTGGCGCGGACCACGTCGGCCAGCCGGAAGCCCGCCTCCGCCAGGGTGGCGGCAATGGTCGCGAAGCAGTTGCGGGTCTGCTCCTCGACCGATGCGGGCATCCGCATTGTGGCGTAGTCGTAGCCGGTGGTGCCGGAGACGAAGACGAAGTCGCCGTCGACCACCGCCCGGCTGTAGCCGAAAGCGTTCTCGAACGGTGATCCGGTGGAGATCAGGCGGCGCGTCATGGAGGCTCCGGTTGGGCTGCGCTGTTGCGGCTCCGGTTGTGGACTGCCGGCCGGCGATGCCCAATATGCGGGCTCCCCTTGCGGCAACGGGATGATAACCTCGAAACGCCCTTTCACCCAGCGGTCGACGATCCGATGACCACAGCCAAGACCAGTGCCGGCAACTTCTTCGAGGATTTCCGCATCGGCCAGGTGATCCGGCACGCGACGCCGCGCACCCTCGGGTCGGGCGATGCTTCGCTCTACGCCGCGCTCTACGGTTCGCGTTTCGCCGTGCAGTCGTCCGATCGCTTCGCCGCGGAGATCGGCTACGCGCGCGCGCCGATCGACGATCTGCTGGTGTTCCACGTGGTGTTCGGCAAGACCGTGCCGGACATCTCGCTGAACGCCGTCGCCAATCTCGGCTACGCGGGCGGAAAATTCCTGAGCCCGGTCTATCCGGGCGACACGCTGACGGCGTCGTCCGAGGTGATCGGGCTCAGGGAGAACTCGAGCCGCAAGACCGGTGTCGTCTATGTGCGCTCGACCGGGCACAAGCAGGACCGCACCGCCGTGCTGGAATACGTGCGCTGGGTCATGGTGCGCAAACGCGACGAGCAGGCGCCCGCCCCCGGCGAGCACGTCCCGGTGCTGCCGGGCGCGCTCGAGGCCGCGGCCCTCGGCCATGCCTGCCCGCCGATCTACCCGACGGCCTACGACGCCGCGCTCGCCGGAAGTCCGCACCGCTGGGACGACTATGCGGTCGGCGAGAGGATCGACCACATCGACGGCATGACGGTCGAGGAGGCCGAGCACCAGATCGCGACCCGCCTCTACCAGAACACCGCGCGGGTGCACTTCAACCAGTTTTCCGAAGGCAAGAGCCGCTTCGGCCGCCGGCTGATCTATGGCGGCCATGTGATCTCGCTCGCCCGCGCGCTGAGCTTCAACGGGCTTGCCAACGCGTTTCATGTCACGGCGATCAATGGCGGGCGCCACGTGGCGCCGCTTTTCGCCGGGCTCACCGTGTTCGCCTGGTCGGAAGTCCTCGCCAAGACCGAACTGCCCGGACGGCGCGACGTCGGCGCATTGCGCCTGCGCACGGTCGCCACCAAGGACCGGCCGTGCGCGGACTATCCGCTGCGCGCCGGCGACGCCGACGATCCGGCGGTCATCCTCGATCTCGACTATTGGGTGCTGATGCCGCGGTAGGAGCGCTCGCTTGGTCCGCGCGCAGATGCTGCACCAGCTGGCGCGCATAGGGCGGCAGCTGGGAAAAATCGCGGACGCAGATGGTGAGGTCGCGCTCCGCCCAGGGGTCGGACAGCGCCACCACGGCGATCGCCATTGAGCCCGCCACCCGGTGCGCCGTCGTCTCCGGCACGATGCCGATGCCGACCCTGCATTCGACCAGCCGGCACACCCCGTCGAAGCTGCGCAACTGGACGCGCAGGCGCAGCGGCTGACCGATGCGCGCCGCCTTGTCGGCAAGGAAGCGC
>Ga0209415_10015390_pt1 | contig 12397 bp, 10 predicted proteins | sample PeaSoiSIISIP2007_FD_187696 | JGI IMG/M metagenome (GOLD analysis project Ga0209415, IMG submission 187696) | Peat soil microbial communities from Weissenstadt, Germany - SII-SIP-2007 (SPAdes) (version 2) | ecosystem: Environmental > Terrestrial > Soil > Wetlands > Peat | place: Germany... | reverse complement strand
GCCGCACCCGCTGGTGAAGTGGAGCTACGAGCCGCCGCGCGCACAGGACGTGCCGCACGCGCTGGCGCGGGCGACGCACCTGGCGGGGCTGGCGCCGCGGGGACCGGTATTCGTGTCGATCCCGATGGACGACTGGGCGGTGGAGATCGCGGAGGGCGAGGCCGAGAACGTGCGGCGGCAGACGACGCGGCGGGTGTCCGGCGCGGCGCTGCCGGCGCCGGCGGTGGTGGCGGAGCTGGCGCGCAGACTGGACGAGGCGGCAAGACCGGCGCTGGTGGCGGGCCCGGACATCGACACGGCGGGGGGCTGGGAGGCGGCGGTGCGGCTGGCCGAGCGCGCGCGGCTGACGGTGTATGCGACGCCGGCGACGGGCGGGGGACGGCTGGGCTTCCCCGAGAACCATCCGCAGTTCCAGGGCATCCTGCCGCCGGCGGTGTGGCCGGTGGGAGACGCACTGGCGGGACACGACCTGGTGCTGGTGGTGGGCTCGTCGGTGTTCCCGTACTACCCGAACGTGCCGGGCGCGCTGCTGGCGGAGGGGACGAGCCTGGTGGCGATCACGAGCGATCCGGACGAGGCGGCGCGGGCGCCGATGGGCGAGGCGATCGTGGCCGACGTGGGTCTGACGCTCGGGGCGCTGGCGGAGAGCGTGGGCCAGTCCGGGCGCGAGCTGACACCGCCGCGGGCGGAGCCGGAGGAGGTGGAGGCGTCGGAGCCGATGAGCCCCTCGACGGCGATGCGGACGCTGGCGCGGGTGTTTCCGCCGGAGGGCATCGTGGTGCTGGAGTCGCCGTCGGCGACGCTGGCGCTGCGCAACCAGCTGCGCCTGTCGCGGCCGGGCAGCTACTACTTCTCGGCCGGCGGGGGGCTGGGCTTCGGGATGCCGGCGGCGATCGGCGTGCAGCTGGCCTGCCCGGAGCGTCCGGTGGTGTGCGTGCTGGGCGAGGGCTCGGCGCAGTACGCGGTGCAGAGCTTCTGGACGGCGGCGGCCTACCGCGTGCCGGGGACGTTCCTGGTGCTGCGCAACGATGAGTACGCGATCCTCAAGTGGTTCGGGATGCTGGAGGAGATCTCGGGCGCGCCGGGCCTGGATCTGCCGGCGCTGGACTGTGTGGCGGTGGCGGGGGGCTATGGCGTGAAGGCGCGCCGGGTTACAGACGCGGAGGAGCTGGGCGTGGAGCTGAGCGCGGCGCTGGCTTCCGACGGGCCGGAGCTGATCGAGGTGGCGGTGGCGCCGGGGATGGTTTTGGCCTGAGGCGTCGGAGCAACATAAAGACGTTCGAGAGACTCCCATTTCTAAAAGTAGTTTTCCATAGTATCTACAATAAATACCTTTGCATTACAGAGAAAAAAATAGAGACACACCGTCACGCCCGGACGCACCCCCACGCCCCGACACACCCTCCCAGCCGGACACCCCTACCCAGCCGGACGCGATCGTCGTGGGCGCGGGCCTGGCGGGGCTGGTGTGCACGCTTGAGCTGCTGCGCAGCGGCCACACGGTCGTGCTGCTCGACCGCTGCCGCCCGCAGGAGCTGGGCGGCCTGGCGCGGGAGGCCTTCGGCGGGGTGTTCATGGTGGATTCGCCGGAGCAGCGCAGGGGCCGCATTCGCGACAGCGAGCGTCTGGCGCTCGAAGACTGGCTGCGCATCGCGGAGCTTGAGCCGCAGGACGAGTGGCCGCTACGGTGGGCCGAGCAGTATGTGACGCGCGCGCGCGACGACGTGGGCGGCTGGCTGAGGGAGATCGGGGTGCGCTTCTTCCCGGTGGTCAACTGGGCCGAGCGGGGCAACTTCGGCGATGGCAACTCGGTGCCGCGCTTCCACATCACGTGGGGCACGGGCAAGGCGCTGGTGCAGGCCGTGTGGGGCGCGATCGAGAGCCATCCGCGGCGGGCGCAGCTGGACCTGCGCTTCGGCGCGCGCGTGACGGGCCTGCTGGTCGAGCACGGCCACGTCGTTGGCTGCCGCGTGGTGGCGGAGGGTGACGCGCAGGCGGACGACGCGCAGGAGAATGACGCGCACGACGGGGCGGACTACGAGCTGCGCGCCTCGAGGGCCGTGGTCCTCGCGGCGGGAGGCATCGGCGGCAACCTGGAGATCGTGCGCCGCGAGTGGCCGACGGAGCGGCTGGGCAGCGCGCCGGAGAGGATCCTGATGGGCTCGCACGCCTACGCGGACGGGGCGATGCACGCGGAGGCGGAGCGCGTGGGCGGCAACGTGACGCACCTGTCGCGGATGTGGAACTACGCGGATGCGGTGCGCCACCCGAAGCCCCAGCGCGAGGGTCACGGGCTGAAGCTGATACCGCCGCGGTCGGGGGTGATGCTCAACCCCGACGGGCGCCGCTACGGGCCGGTGCCGGTGATTCCGATGTTCGACGCGTACGCGGCGCTTGAGCGGATGTGCGAGGACGAGCGCAAGTACTCGTGGCTGGTGTGCAACTGGAAGATGGCCTGCAGGGAGCTGGACGTATCGGGCAGCCAGCACAACCCGAACCTGCGCGAGCGCCGGCCGCTGCGCTTCGTGCTGGGTGTGCTGCTGGGCAAGCCGAAGCTGGTGAGGCACTTCGTGGAGGGCTCGCCGGACTTCGTGACGGCCATCTCGCTGCAGGAGCTGGCGCTCAGGATGAACGAGGTCAGCGGCGAAGAGGCGATCGACCCGGACGTGCTGGCGGCGGAGATCGGCCGCTACGACGAGGCGATCGGGCGCGGCAAGGGCCTGTTCAACGACGATCAGCTGCGGCGCATCGCGCAGCTGCGCAACTGGCGCGGGGACCGCCTGCGCACGTGCGCGTTCCAGCGCATAGTGGACCCGAAGGCGATGCCGCTGATCGCGATCCGCCTGCAGCCGATGGCGCGCAAGAGCCTGGGCGGCATCCAGACGGACCTGGGCGGCAGGGTGCTGCGCGCGCAGGACGGGGAGCCGATCCCGGGGCTGTATGCGGTGGGCGAGGCGGCGGGCTTCGGCGGCGGCGGCGTGCACGGCAGGCGCTCGCTGGAGGGGACGTTCCTGGGCGGCTGCGTGTTCACGGGGCGCCTGGCGGCGGCGGCGATCGCGGGCGCGGAGCTGCCGCTGCGCACGCCGCCGACGCTCGCGGTGTGAGGCGCGCACGGGGTGCGTGAGAGACCTCGACGGGGTCTGACGTGAGCGGCTTCGATTATGTGACGGTGGGCCACGTGACGGTGGACGTGGTGGGTCCGAGCGGGGAGCGCCGGCCGGGAGGGGGCGCCTTCTACAGCGCTCTGCAGGCGGCGCGGCTGGGGATGCGCACGCAGATCGTGACGCAGGGCCGGCGGCGCGAGCTGGAGGAACTGCTGGAGCCCTATCGCGACGAGTTCGAGCTGCGGGTGCTGCCGGCGGAGCGGACGACGACGCTGGCGACGTCGGGGATGGGGGCGGAGCGCAGGCAGAGGGTCCTGGCGTGGGCGGGTCCGATGCGGGAGCCGATCGAGGTGGACGCGGCGATCCTGCACCTGGCGGCAGTGGCGCGTGAGACACCGACCGATTGGCAGGGACGGGCGGAGTTCGTCGGCGTGACGCCGCAGGGATTGATGCGCGCGTGGGAGGCCGACGATCGCGGACAGGTATCGCTCGTGGCGCTGGACCCGCGCGACCTGCCGGCGCAAGTCGACGCGCTCGTCGTGAGCCGTCGGGAGCGCCCGTACTGCGAGCTGTTGCCGACGAGGCCGGTGATTGCGGTCACCGCCGGGAGGGACCCCACGATGGTGATCGTGCCGGACGGCACCGCTGCGACAGCGGCGGTCCCGCCGGTCGAGCGGGTGCGCGACGACCTGGGCGCGGGCGACGTGTTCGCGGCGGCGTTCTTCATCGCGCTGCACGGAGGCGACGCGCCGCTTCAGGCCGCCGCCTGGGGCAACGCGGCGGCGGCGGTGCGCGTGTCGGGCGTGGGCGCGGGGGCGGTTGGAGCTGCGGTGGCTATCGCGCGAGTGCGGCGTCGATGAGCCGCTCGAGCTCCTGCCGATCGAGGCCTCCCCCCCGCCCCGCGCCCTCCTGGCCGACTCCCCCCGGCTCCGCGCCCTCCGAGCCGGCGCCCTCCCGGCCAACGCCATCCGCGCCATTCCCGCCGGCGGCGCGCTCGGCCAGCAGCAGGCAGCCGCCGACGGGCACCATCTGCACGAGTGAGACGAGCGCGTGCGGCGCGAGTCGGTGGATGGCGGAGGTGAGCGGATCGAGGAAGACGGGGCCGGCCTTGAAGGCGCTGCCGATGAGCCCGACGGGGAAGGCGCCGTCGAGGCCGGTGTGCTCGATGACGGCGGCGATCTGCGCGGAGAGCAGGCGGGCTCCCTCCTCGTAGAGGGCGCGCGCGACGGCGTCGCCGTCCTGGGCGAGCCGCGAGGTTTCGACGGCGAAGGCGGCGATTTCGCTCTTGGTGAGGGGCTTGCTGTAGAGGAGGGGGGCAAGCGACTCGACGTCGGGTGTGCCGAAGAAGGCAACGGCGGCGTCGGAGAGCGCGGTCGCGGGGCCGGAGCCGTCGCGGTCGTGCAGGGCGGCGCGCAGGGACTGCAGGCCGAACCAGTAGCCGGAGCCCTCGTCGCCGAGGATGTGGCCCCAGCCGCCGGCGCGCCAGGCGCGCCCGGCGGGCCCGACGCCGAAGATGTTGCTGCCGGTGCCGGAGATCACACCGATACCGGGCTGCGCGGCGGTGGCGGCGGCCCAGGCGCCGACGACGTCGTTGACGACGATCCAGCCGGCGGGGCAGCTGGCCTTGACGTGCGCGACGACGGCTTCGGTGTCGGTGCCGGCGACGGCGAGCACGGCGGCGTGCAGGCCCTCGCGGGTGGTGCCGGCGCGCCCGATCGCCTCGTCGGCGGCGCCGAGCAGCGCCTGCGTGGCGGCGCGCGCGCCGACGGCGTCCTGGTTGCTGGGTCCGCCGTGCCCGAGGTGCAGCTGACCGCTGTGCAGGTCGAGCACGGCGGCGAGCGTCTTGGTGGCGCCGCCGTCGATGCCCATCAGGTAGCGCGGCGGAGTGCTCGCGGGCGGTCTTGGCGGCCCGGCCGTCTCGTCGGCATCGGCCGTATGACCGTCCCGCGCTGGGGCTGTCGAGGAGCCCGGCGGGCCGCCGTGGGAGGGGGCGAGCGCGGACGGCAGATGGACGAGCGAGTCGCGGTTCATGCGGTCATCCTCGCAGGAGGCGACGACGAGTAGGATCGCCGGGCGATGCGGGCTGACGCGGTCTTCCCAGATGTCCGGCCGGGAGCCGGGATGTACGAGTCGTTCTACCTGCGCGCGGTGTCGCCGAGCGAGCCGGTGGGGGCCTGGATCCGCTACACGGTGCACAGGCGCGCGGGCGCGCAGCCGCGGGGCTCGCTGTGGTGCACGGTGTTCGACGCGAACCGGGGCCGACCGTTCCAGCAGAAGCTGACGAGCCGAGAACTGGGCGTGCCGCCGGGCGGCTGGATCTCGATCGCGGACGCCACGCTGACCCCTGGGGAAGCGCAGGGAGAGTGCGGAGGGGCAAGCTGGTCGCTGCGCTGGCAGACGAGCGAGCCCGAACTTCGGCACCTGCCGCGCGAGTGGATGTATCGGGCGCGGCTGCCGCGCACGAAGCTGACGAGCCCGGCGCCGGCGGCGCGGTTCGAGGGCAGGATCGTTGTGCCGACACTCGCCGACTCGCCTGGTCAGCCCCGGGCGCACCCGTCCGCGGACCCTTCCCCCCTCCCCTCCGCGCGCACGCTGGAGCTGGACGGCTGGCGCGGGATGGTGGGCCACAACTGGGGCTCGGAGCACGCGGAGCGCTGGATCTGGCTGCACGGCGTGGGCTTCGCGGAGGACCCGCAGGCGTGGCTGGACGTGGCGATCGGGCGCGTGCGGGTGGGCCGCTGGACGACGCCGTGGGTGGCCAACGGCGCACTGTCGCTGGGGGGCAGGCGGATCGCGCTGGGCGGCCTGGGAAGGCGCGGCGTGCTGGTGGCGGAGACGCCGGAGCGCTGCCGCGTGTCGCTGCCGGGCGCGGAGGGAGCGACGGTGGACATCCACGTGCAGACCCCGCCGGACGCGCTGGCCGGCTGGCGCTACGCGGACCCGGACGGCGGCGAGCACGACGTGAGCAACTGCTCGATCGCCGCCCTGACCCTGACCGTGCGCCGCCCGGGCGCGGCGCCGGCGCAGACGCTGCACACGGCGCACGGCGCGGCGTACGAGCTGGGAATGCGCGAGCACGACCACGGCGTGCCGATCGCGCCGTTCCCCGACGGCTGAGACGTCACGGCTCGCGCCGAGCGAAGCTCTGATCCCGTCTCGCGCGATCAGCACGGGTCTGGCGCAGCACCTCCTCCCAAGGCGCTCCTCGCTTGGCGGCCGGCACGTCCACACTTCCAGCGAGGGCGAGAAAGTCTGGTGTCTTCGTCGATTCGGCCTCTTTGTCTGCCATTTTGGTCCTCAGCTCGCCCGCGCGATCGCCGCGTCCATGGCGTCGAGCGGTTCGTGCACGACGGAACCGTGGCCGGCGAACAGCCGGGAGGGCTCGAGCGCGCGCAGGGCACGGGCGCTTGAGAGCGCCATGGGGCGATCCCAGGTGGCGAGCGCGACGAAGGGAAAGCGCGGATTGACGCGCGCGCTGGTCTCGACGCCGCCGAGCGTGGAGTAGGCGTCGCCGCAGATGAGCGTGCGGTCGCGGGTGTCGAGCAGGGCGACGTGCCCGGGGGTGTGGCCGGGGGCGGCGATGACCTGCAGGGAGCCGATGCGCTCGCCGTCGAGGACGGTGCGGGTGGGCGCGGTGCGGGCGCCCGGATAGAACCCGCGCGGCGGCCGCTGGGGCTCGCCGGGATCGAGCGAGCGATCGCGGGCGAGCAGGCGGGCGTCGCGTGCGGAGATGATGACCTCGGCGCGGGGCAGCGCGGCGGCGAGGGCGTCGAGCGAGCCGATGTGGTCGCCGTGGGCGTGCGTGAGGACGATGCGCCGGATCGGGCGGCCGGTGCGGGCGGCGGTGTCGAGGATCTTCCGGGCGCTGCGCGGAATGAGCGTGTCGACGAGCGTGTAGCCGTCGTCCTCGGTGACGAGATAGGCGTTGACGAACCCCAGACGCGTGATGCGCGAGACGCCCGCCATGGCACCCTTCTATCACAGGAACGCGACTGGCAAGGGTGTCGAAGACAGCACGGAGTCCTCAAGAAAAGTGCGGTGTTGGCCGAATTACTGAGCGATGCCAAAAGCCGACCCACAGCCGCTGCCCGATATGACCGCGGATCTGCGCAGGCTGGGCGAGGAACTGCACGCGCGCACGGAGGCCGTCGTGGAGGGCCTGGGCAGGCGCAGCCGGGAGTCGACGCAGCGGCTGGACGCGCTGGTCGAGGACAGCTTCGCGAAGGTCGGCTCGGTCTCGACGATCGCGGTGGCGCGCTGGATGGCGGGCGAGGGCGCGGACGTGGCGCGCGAGGTGGGCAGGGACTCGTGGCGCATCTTCGGCCAGCTGGCGGCGCAGCGGGCGGCGTCGCTGAACGAGGTGACCAAGCGCTGCCTGCGCTGGCGCGACTCGGCGGACGACGTGGTGCGGGAGATCGCGACGGAGCTGGAACTGCCGGAGGAGGTGCTGGCGGAGGGCCTGCGGATGCTGCAGCGCAGCCTGGATGTGACGCTGGTGCGGATGTGCGAGTCCTTCGAGACGGAGCGCCAGCGCAGCAACGAGGAGCTGGTGCGCAGGCAGGAGGAGCTGGCTTTCCTGGCGACGCACGACCCGCTGACGGGGCTGCCGAACCGCACGCTGATACTGGACCGGGTCGAGCAGATGCTGGTGCGCGCGCGGCGCAACCCGGCGCCGGTGGCGGTGCTGTTCGTGGATCTGGACAACTTCAAGCACATCAACGACACGCTGGGGCACGGCTCGGGCGACAGGCTGCTGCAGGCGGTGACGTCGCGCCTGCAGAATGCGATCCGCGACACGGACGCGCTGGGGCGGCTGGGCGGCGACGAGTTCGTGGTGATCGCCGAGGGCATGTCGCTGTCGGCGGGGCCGGAGCTGATCGCGGAGCGTCTGCTGGAAGCGCTGAAGCAGCCGTTCAAGCTGGACGAGTCGACGGAGGCGACGCCGCTGACGGTGACGGCGAGCGTGGGCATCGCGGCGGGCGACAGGATCTCGGCGGAAGAGCTGCTGCGCGACGCGGACATCGCGATGTATCGGGCAAAGTGGGACGGCAAGAACCGCTACGTGCTGTTCGAGTCGGGGATGCAGGACGACGTGCAGAGCCGGATGGAGCTCGAGATGGACCTGCGCACGGCGCTGGGCAACGAGGAGTTCTACCTGGAGTACCAGCCGACGTTCGACCTCCAGGACATGCGCCCGACCGGCGTGGAGGCGCTGATCCGCTGGAAGCACCCGGTGCGCGGGACGATCCAGCCGAACGACTTCATCCCGCTGCTGGAGGAGACGGGGATGATCGTGGAGATCGGCGCGTGGGTGCTGCGGGAGGCCTGCAGGCAGGCGGCGGAGTGGCGCGAAGCGGGGCAGCCGATCGGCATGTCGGTGAACGCGTCGGCGCGGCAGCTGGACACGGACGAGTTCGTCGACACGGTGCACGAGGCGCTGCTGGAAAGCGGTCTGGAGGCGGAGGCGCTGACGGTGGAGATCACGGAGACGACGCTGATGCGCAACGTGGAGGAGACGGCCGTGCGCCTGGCGAGGGTGAAGGAGCTGGGCGTGCGCATCGCGATCGACGACTTCGGCACGGGCTACAGCTCGCTGGCGCACCTGCAGAAGTTCCCGGTGGACGCGCTGAAGATCGACCGCACGTTCATCGCGCGGCTGACGCAGGACCCAGAGGGCGAGACGCTGATCCGCACGTTGGTGCAGCTGGGCAAGGCGCTGTCGATCGAGACGCTGGCGGAGGGCATCGAGCAGCCGGGCGAGCTGAGCCTGCTGCAGGACGAGAGCTGCGACAGCGGGCAGGGCTTCCTGTTCGCCAAACCGCTGGACGCGTCGGCGATCGAGGCGTTCTTCCAGCAGCGTACGGCCGGGCACGAGTCCCTGGCGCCGGCGCGGCGCTGAGCCACACGCCCGCGCCGACCATCGAGCGCAATAGTTTGGATGGGCCGGCAAGCCGGCAGGGTGGCCGGTTTGTGCCGGGTCGGTGGCGCGGGGCGAAGCGGGCGGGGGAGTCGGAGACAGTCGGGCCTACGGGTGGCGATCCGGCGGCGGCGCGGAAGTCCGAGGCTCATACGAGAAGCTGGACCCGTTCAAGCGTAATTCCACCAATTTGCGGGAAAATCACGTATATACAACAGTCATATGGGGTCGCGGCCGTTAGATTGCGCCGGAGTCGGGCCTGGTCGCGGCGCCTGAACTGGGTCAAGATGGCGCGGCTGTCCTGACATCCACGGGATGGCGAGGCCCCGCGGGGTCTGGAGCCGCTAGGAGCACCGGATCGAGGGTTATGACGGACGAGGTCACAGACCGACCGGCAGCAGAGCAGCAGTCCGCGCGGCGGTTCGGGCTGGGCACGGCGCTCGGACGGGGCCTGCGCGGCCCGCTGGGCGGGCGCGAGCGGCGCGCGGTGACGCGGGCGCTGCAGGACGAGCGCAGGCGGGTGGCGGCGGAGGTGCACGACCTGGTGATGCAGGATCTGTCGCTGGCGCTGGCGAATGCGCGGACGCTGGCGGACGATCTGGCGGGGACGGCGCGGGCGCGGCTGGTGGTGAGCGCGGGGGAGCGCGCGCTGGCGGGCGCGCGGGCCGTCCTGAGCGGCCTGAGCGAGCCCGAGGCGCAGGCGCCGATTGCGAGCGCGATCGAGGCGAGCGTGCAGGCGGCGGCGCGGGGCACGCGGCTGACGTTCGACGCGGACGGCGTGCCGGGCTCGGCGCGGCCGGACAGGCAGACGCGCGAGGCGCTGGTGCACGTGGCGCGCGAGGCGGTGACGAACGCGAGCAAGCACGCGGGGGCGAACGCGATCGAGGTGTCGCTGCAATACGACGGGAGTTGGAAACCCTCCGGGAGGTGGCGGCTGACGGTGCGGGACGAGGGCGCGGGCTTCGATTCGGCGGCGCGGGAGGGCAATGGCTTTGGCCTGCGGAGTATGCGGGCGCAGGTGCAGGCGCTGGGGGGCGTGCTGCGGGTGCGCAGCGCGGCCGAGGAGGGCACGACGGTGGAGGCGGTGCTGCCGTGAAGGAGGTCGTGACCGTGGTGGTGGCCGACGACCACCCGACGATCCGCCTGGGCGTGCGCATGGCGCTGATGGAAGACGGCATGCGGGTGGTCGCGGAGGTGGCGGACCGCGATGGGGCGGTGGAGGCGGTGGTGCGCGAGCGTCCGGACGTGTGCCTGCTGGACATCCAGATGCCGGGCGGCGGGATCGAGGCCGCCGCCACGCTGGCGACGGTGGCGCCGGACACGGCGGTGGTGATGCTGACGGTGTCGACGAAGACGGAGGACCTGCTGGCGGCGCTGCGGGCGGGTGCGGTGGGCTATCTGCCGAAGGACACGCCGCCGGACCGGCTGGGGGCGGCGCTGCGGGGGGTGCTGGGCGGCGAGCCGGCGCTGCCGCGCGCGTTCGTGGGGCCGGTGCTGGGTCAACTGCGCGAGCCGCGGCAGCGCGAGAGCGAGCGCCTGACGGCGCGGCAGGCGCAGATCATGCGGATGCTCGGCTCGGGTCTGAGCACGACGGAGATTGCAAAGGCGCTCGAAGTCTCGCCGATTACGGTCCGCCGGCACATCTCGGCGGCGATGGCCAAACTGGGCGTGGCCGACCGTCGCGATGCGCTGCGCGCGCTGACGGTATGAGACCGCTACACGAGCCCGACGCGCACGGCGTGAACGGCGGCCTGCAGGCGACTGCGGACGCCGAGCTTCTCGAAGATGTTGCGCACGTACTGCTTGACGGTGTTGGGGCTGATGGAGAGCGCTTGGCCGATCGTGGAGTTGTCGGCGCCGTCGGCGATCAGCCGCAGCACCTCGGTCTCGCGGGGCGTGAGCGCCTGGCGGTCGCCCTCGGCGAGCGCGCCGGCGTGGGCGTGCGTGCGCAGGGCATCGGCGAGGAAGCTGGAGAGCACGATCTGCCCTTCGGCGGCTTGGCGGATGCCGAGCGCGAGCTGATCGACGGGGGAGTCCTTGAGCAGATAGCCGCGCGCGCCGGCGTCGAGCGCCTCGAGCACGTCGCGCCGCTCGGCGGAGACGGTGACGACGACGACGCGCACGTCGGGGTGCTCGGTCGAGAGCAGCCGCAGCGCGTCAAGGCCGCAATGGCGGCCCATGCTGAGGTCGAGCACGAGCACGTCGGGCTGCAGCGAGCGTACGAGCGCGGTGGCCTGCGCACCGTCGGAGCCCTCGCCCACGACGAGCATGCCGGCGTCGTGGAGCATCGCGCGCAGCCCTTCGCGGAAGAGCTGGTGGTCGTCGGCCAGCACGATTCTGAGCTGAGCGTCGCTGTATGCCACGACGTCAAGATAATCGGACGCCACGTGATGTGGCAACCGTTTATTCCTACGGACCTATGGGCATGTTCGGATCAATGAGGAAATGTTTCCGTCTTTTGCTGGTCGTTGCGGCTTTGCTGTGCTGCGGACAGGCGCTGGGCGCCGGAGGCCATGCGCCTTCCTCCAAACGCCTCGCGCGCCGCGGGCACGAGCGCAAGCCGCACCACCGGGCCCGGTCGCGGCGCGGGGGGCGGCGCCGGCCGCGCAGGGCACACCGACATCGGCACGGGCGGCCGGCGACGGCCGTGAGGCCGGTCGCGGCGACGACGCCGCTGCCGCAGTCACCGCTGCCTCCGGCCCAGCCTCCCGCCTTGCCGACGACCTCCACGACGACGTCGTCCACCTCGACGACCTCGCCGGTCACGACCACGACCCCGACAAGCACGAGCTCGTCGACCTCGTCCTCGACGTCGTCCACGTCGTCCACGTCGAGCACATCGTCCACGTCGTCCACGTCGTCCACGTCGTCTTCGACGTCCTCTACCTCATCTACGACAACCTCGACCTCGACCTCGACAACAACGACGACGTCCACGAGCACGACGACGACGCCCTCGCCGAGCTGCACGATCGAAGTGGCGAGCGTGGCGCAAGCGGAAGCGCGGGTGACGTCGGCGACGGCGGAAGCGGTGGTGTGCCTGGCGGGCGGCGCCTACGGACACCTGACGCTGTCGGGCGCGCACGCGGGCAACGTGACGGTCGAGCCGACTCCGGGCGCGAGCGCGTCGCTCGCGGGCGTCAGCTTCGGGACGGAAGCCAGCGAGATCACGATCCACAACTTCACGATCGCGGGCGGCGTGAGCATCGGCGTTGGGGCGTCGCACATCGGGGTGGACCACAACGACATCGACGGCGAAGGGGCGGGCGGCGACGGCGAGGGCGTGGAGACGCTGGGGGTCAACTGCTCGGCGCCGAACGCGCCCGTGTATGCAGGCTGCGTGAGCACCCCGCCGGCGACGTACATCGCGATCGTG
>Ga0209415_10015389_pt1 | contig 12398 bp, 13 predicted proteins | sample PeaSoiSIISIP2007_FD_187696 | JGI IMG/M metagenome (GOLD analysis project Ga0209415, IMG submission 187696) | Peat soil microbial communities from Weissenstadt, Germany - SII-SIP-2007 (SPAdes) (version 2) | ecosystem: Environmental > Terrestrial > Soil > Wetlands > Peat | place: Germany... | reverse complement strand
CGAGCTCACTCATCCAGCCGGCCTCCGATGTCCAGTAAGGAACGAACTGTTGTTGGTCAACGGGAGGGGGCGATCCTGGGGGCGTGGGAGGCAACTGCGCGAGAGCCAGTTGTGGCGCGGCAGCAGCGGCAAGAGCAAGCTGGAGGCACAAAGAGAGAACGGGGCGCTTCATGGTCTCCTCCAGGTGCGGTATCCGGAACAGGGCTGGATGGAGGGCAGGCAGGTTTCTTACACTCTCTCGTTTGGTCATTGTCAAGACAATAATGCTCACACGAGAAAGATTGGTCCTTACTGTAATATCGAGCGGTAGGGCCTGCCGCGCAGGAGTGACCTCGCAGCATTTCTCCATAACTCCAATCTATGGAGGTAAATGGAGACGAGGGACAGGCTGACCACGTGAGCCGGCTGCGAAAATCCAACTCTGCGGCATTTGACCGGCTCCGGCCGCGCACGTAGGCTGATGCCCAGGAGAGGACCATGGCAAAACTCGCGCTCGTGTACGGCTTGCGGCTCTTCCCAGCCGACGAACTTCAGGAAGTAAAGAACGCGCCCGTGGTGCTCCAGGGCGGGCGCGCCGGACAAATCACCATGCACCTGATCGAAGGCAGCAAGGAGGAAATCGAAAACCAGTTGCGGCAATCGGTCGAGGCGTTCTTCGAGATGTATCCGGAAATTTAGGTAGCGCAGGATTTCAGCCTGCGCGCCCGCGGAAATGCGAGACCGTATGTGCTCACCACGAAGTGCCAAAGATGCGGCGATCCACACGGTTTTTCGGAGCACGCCTCCGTCAAGGCCTCAGAGCAGAAACGTGGTCTGTCCGGTCAGCTCGAAGCGCTTCCGGCAGCGCAGATTCCGGCAGGCCACCATGTCGTCCAGGCGAACCATGTAGGTACGCGCCTTTTCGAATTTGGCGCGGTCTTCGCTGCCGGCCCCGCGGGGCAACTGGTCCTTTTTCGTGCTCACTTTCCAGCGGATCGGATAGGTGCCTTCCTGACGGCAGTGCGGGCAGACCAGCGTCTGCTGTTTAATCTCGTCTTTTTCGGTATAGAAAGCGCGTTCGTCCATAGCCGCATCCCGCCGCCCGCCGGGCAGCAGCAAGATAGCGCCTCCGGGCGCGCGCCGCAACAGGCGGCTTCGTCTCCTGCGGTCTGGGGATAATGAATTGGTGGGCCTGAACCGCAGACTCTTCCTTCAGAAAATACCGCGTTAGCCTCCAAGAACCCCCGCAGACTCCAGAACTCCGCGTTTCATGCCGATACAGTCAGCAGGAGGCTGGTCGGATTCGTGTGCCGATTCGCGACATTGACCCTGCTCCTCGCGTCCGCGGCCTGCTTCGCGATGGGCTTTTCCGGCAGGTGGAGTGTGCGCGCGGCCGGGGCCGACGACGACTGGAATGTCCGCGTCCGCACGCTGCTCAATGCCGGCAACGCGCAGGCCGCTCTCGAGCTCACCGAAAAGTGGATGGCGCAGGCGCCGAAAGACATGGACGCGGTGGGATGGCACGGGAGGACGCTGGCGCGGCTGGGCCGCCTGCCGGAAGCGGAAGCGGACTTTCGGCGCGTGCTCGCCGCCTCGCCAAACGATTCGGACGCGCTGCTGGATCTGGCGGGAGTGCTGCGCCGGCAGGGTCATCCGGAGCAGTCCCTGGAGCTGCTGAAGCGGGCGCGCGCCGCGGACCCGAACCGCGCGGACGTGCTGCTCGAGGAAGGCAACGTCCTGCGCGTGCTCGGCCGGACGCGCGAGGCGCGAGAAGCGTACGAAGAGGCGCGCCGTCTCGCGCCGGATGATGCGGAAGCGCGAGAGGACCTCGCGTCACTGGCCGAGCCGGAGGCGCCGCGGCAGGAGTTCCACGTGGGCACGGACATCGACATGTTCAATTACACGGCCACGGCCGGAGCTTTTAACACCGGTCTGAAAACCGACTGGAACCCGCAATGGATCACCTATTTTGAAGTTTCCTACTGGAACCGCTTCGGCGGAGAGGCAGAACGCAATCTGGGCCAGGTGACGTTCAAACCGCGGCCGCACACGGCCATCACCGCGGGCGGCACCTGGAACCACGACGACGGCGTCATCCCGCGCAGCGAGGCCTTTTTCGAGCTGGACCAGGGAGGTTCGCTCCCCGGCCACCATTTCGTGCGCGGGGTCGAATTCAACTATCACCAGCAATGGTACTGGTTCTCGACGGCGCGGGTGCTGGCGGTCACACCCTCGGTGATCGCCTACCTGCCGCGCGATTGGATGTTCCAGTTCGGCATCACCGAGGCGCGCTCTTCCTTCCCCGGCCTGGCGCCCGGCTGGCAGACCTCCGGGCAGACGAAGCTCACGTTTCCAATCAGGCCCCGGCTGACCGGCAACATTTTCTTCGCCGTGGGCAGTGAAGATTTCGCCCTCACCGACCAGATCGGACGATTCGCGGCCCGCACCTGGGGCGGAGGCCTGCGCTGGGATTTTGAGCGGCGGCAATATGTGAGCGGCTACGCGTTCTACCAGGACCGTTCGCAGGCTCGCTCGCAGACCAGCTTCGGCCTGACCTACGGCGTCCGCTTCTAGCGCGCAGCCATGAATCCAATCACAAAGCTCGTGCAGGCGATGGGGCCGGGCACATACGTGGTGCAGGCGGTGATTGCCAGCCTGATCGGCGCGGCTCTGCTGCTCGCGTTCATCATGGGCCGCCGCGCGGCGCGCCGCCGCTACTTTGGACGGCGGGATGCCCGTGCGCAAATGCTTCGCCGGCAACTGCCCGACATTCTCGCCGGACGGATCATGCCGGAAGCCTGGCGTCGCGACGCGCTGGACGATCGCATTCTCGAAGCAATCCTGCTCGACTGTCTGGAGGTGGCGGGACAGGAAGAAGCCGAGCAGATCCGCCACTGTCTGCGGATCAGCGGGCTGCTCGACAAACGCATCCACCAGGCGCGTCACCGGCGGGGCTGGCGGCGGCTGAACACGCTGGTCGCGCTGGGGCGCATGCGCTGCCCGGAGGCCATTCCCGCGCTCGCGGAAGGATTGGATGACGACAACGAACAGGTGGCCGTGGCCGCGGCGCGCGGCCTGGGACGCTACGCCATGCCGGAAGCAGCCGAGCCGATTCTGGATAGGCTCGAGTACGGGCACCTGCGCCGACTGCCCGCCAACGTGCTCCAGAGCGCTCTCTATCATTGTTGCCGCGACCGTCCCTCCCGGCTTCTGCACACCCTCCACTTTACCGACGACCGGCTGCGGCCGCTGCTGGCGCGGGTGCTGGCGGAAGTGGCGTCGGCGGAACTGGGCGAAGACCTGGTCCAGTTGGCCTCCGACCCGCTGCCGGAGGTGCGCGCTTCCGCGGCGCGTGCCATGGCCGGAGCGCGGCCGCGGCTGGCGCTCGCCGGGCTGCAGCAACTGGCTACCGATTCGGAATGGTTTGTGCGCCTGCGCGCCGTGGTGGCTCTGGGCATGCTGCAGGACGCGCGCGCCATTCCCGTGCTGCTCGAAACGCTGTGCGACGCCAATCGCTTTGTGCGCCTGCGCGCCGCCGGAGCGCTTTCCCGGCTGGAAGGACACGAGGAGGAAATCCTGGTGCGCGCGATCCGCGCGCGCGACCGTTACGCGTTGCAGGCCCTGATCGGAGAGATGCAACGCTCCGGCGCGATGCTCACGGTGCTGAACGGACTGGCCGATCCGCGCCGCCGGCAGCGCTCGCAACGCATCCTGCTGGCGGCGGTGCGGGCCGGGGCGCCTCGCCTGCTGCTCGATGCCGTGCTGCACCACGCCAATTGGCGCGTGCGCACGCAGGCGGTGCGGCTGCTGGCCGATTCTCAGGATCCGGAGGTGTTGCGGCTGCTGCGCTTCCACGAAACGGATGCGCAACGGCCGCGTGAACGCATTCTGCTCTCGTGGCTCGAACGGCGGCTGCGCGAAACCGCGGTGCCGGCGGAGCAGTCTGCTCCCGCGGCGGAGGCAGTGGAATTGCCGCGGGCGGAGGAATCCGCCTCGCACGCGGGTGCGTCGCTCGTGCGGGAAAAATCATGATTCCCCTGATCCTAACGCTGAACGACGGGCTTTTCCTCTACTACTTGGTGTCGAATCTCCTGTACCTGTTCCTGCTGGTCTTCGCCGTACGCGCGAGCGTGCTGCACCAGCGGCAACTCGTCAGCATCCGCCTGGAGCGCTTCCGTGCGTCTCCGTTTTCGCCACCCGTCTCCATCATCGCTCCCGCGCACAACGAGGGGCAGAGCATCGCGCAGTCCGTGCGCTCGTTCCTGGCGCTGGATTACCCGGCGATTGAAGTGATTGTGGTGAACGACGGGTCCACCGACGAGACGCTTGACGTGCTCACGCGCGAATTCCAGCTTCTGCGCACCGACCTCGTCTATATAAAGGAGGTGGCTTGCCAGCCGGTGCGCGGCACCTACATGAGCCAGACCGAACCGCGGCTGCTCGTGATCGACAAAGAGCCTGGGGGGAGCAAAGCCGATGCCACGAACGCGGGGCTGAATGCCGCATCGAGCCCTTACATCTGCGTCCTGGATGCCGATAGCCTGCTCGAAAAAGACGCGCTGCTCCGCGTGATGGTGCCCATCCTGGCCGATCCCGCGCGGGTGGTGGCGGCCGGAGGCATCGTGCGCGCCGTGAACGGCTCGATTGTGGAGAACGGCCAAATCCGCAAGGTGCGCCTGCCGCGCCGCTTCGTGGAAATCATACAGGTGGTGGAATACCTGCGCGCGTTTCTGGTGGGCCGCGAGGGCTGGAGCCACTTCAATATGTTGATGATTATCTCCGGGGCGTTTGGCGTGTTTCGGCGCGACCTGGTGCGCGAAGTGGGGGGATACCGGCCGAAAGCCATCGGGGAGGACTTTGATCTGGTGGTGCGCATGCACCGCAGATTGCGGGAAAAAGGGGCCGAATACCGGGCGTGCTTTGTGCCCGACCCCGTGTGTTGGACCGAGGTGCCGCCGGACTGGCATTCAGTGGGAAAGCAGCGCTCGCGCTGGCAAAAGGGGATGATCGACACGTTGTGGCCGAACCGCGACATGCTGTTTCGCCCGCGCTACGGGCGCATCGGCGCCATCGCTCTGCCCAACCTGTGGCTATTCGAAGCGCTCGCGCCTGTGTTTGAAGTCATCGGCCTCTGCTCGATTGTGGCCGCGGCCTGCCTGGGCGTCCTGAGCCGGCACTTCCTGCTGCTGTTTCTGCTGTTCGGCTACGCCTTCTCCACCATGCTCTCGATTGGGGGCGTGCTGCTGGAGGAAATCACCTTCCGGCGATACGGCGACTGGCGCGAGGTGGCCAAACTGCTGCTCTGCTGCTTCGCCGAACATTTTCCCTACCACCAGGCGCACCTGTGGTGGCGGCTGCGCGGCATGTGGCAATACGCGCGCGGTGACGTGGCTTGGGGAAAAATGACGCGCGTGGGATTCGAGGGCGCCGCGGCAAAACCCGCTGCCCACTAACCTCCATCAACCTGGGGGTTCTCCTCGACCACCGCGACGAACTCCTATATTTGCTTGATCGGTCTGTCCCAGATATGGGACACTCGATGTGTGAAAGCGGCCATTTTTCACCCCGCCGCCCGGGAGGCCATCCGTTTGTTTCCGAAGGGCGTGCGGCGGGAGCTGGGCAAAGCCGTTTTTGATCTGCAAAAAGGTGCGGTGGTGTCGATGCCGCTCTCCCGTCCGATGCCCTCGGTGGCTACCGGCGTCGAGGAACTTCGAATTCGGGACCAGACGGGAATCTATCGCGTGTTCTACTACGCCAGAGTGCCGCGCGGCGTGTTGGTGTTTCACGCCTTTGCGAAGAGGAGCCGGGCCACACCTCGGCACGAATTGGAGCTGGGTAGGAAACGGCTCCGGGAGTTACTCGATGAAGCCTAAAGTGACCGTGACTCGCACTGCCGCCAGCCTCGCCAGAGCGCTGGGGCTCTCACCGGCTGATGGAGCGGAAATCGAGCTGCGCAGCAGCCTCAATTCCAAGATCATAGAAGTGGTTCACAGGAAGGGCCTGACCCACACTCAAGTCGCGCGGCTGGCGCGCAGTTCGCGGACTCGCATTACAGCCATCATGAACCGGAATACAAAGGACATCTCTACGGACCTCTTGCTGCGCGTGCTGTACGCGCTCGGTTACTCGGCCAAAGTCACCTTCAGCAGAGCGGCCTGAGCCGCTAGCGCAGCAAACCCAATCATGGAGTAACGGAACTGCGGTCCAGCAGGCCGTGCCCAAACAAGATTTCGATCTCCTCTGCTTTCCAAGCCCGATTGTTGTGAAGGAGCACTATTCCTTCTCCCTTGTAACGAAGCCACGGGTCTGCCGGGTCCGGGTGGGTCTTGCGTCGGAGACTGTTGTGCTGGTCCACTGTGAGTACGCAAACCGCATTGCGCTTAAGCCAAAACCGGATATCTGCGCCGTCCGCGAGAACGCAATTCTCCATCTTCCGTTTGGGCACCACGTGATCTAACTCAAGGCCCCGTCCTCGCCAATCCTTTTTCGCGGGAAATTCGTCACGCCCAGACACGCGCCAATCGCGGTATGACCGCCACGCTTCTACGCTCCAATAAGGCTGGCCCAATCGCTTCCAGTCGCTCATCGGCGCGGGGGGATGATGCTGAATATAGAGCCAATAGTTCAGCCTGTTCTCCTTCTGCGGGCCAGTGTCGTCCCCGCGTCGCGCCTCCTCTTCGGTCGCTTCGTTCTCCCTGATACGCCTCAGCAGGGCCGTCAGTCCCTTAACCGCGCGTTCAAAGTTCTCACTCTGCCAGTCGCCCTTAGGATTCGTAAACGGGTCGGGGTTCCGCGTCCGCGGCGCCTGCTTCGCCAGCGCGAGATATTCCGCCAAACTGAGTGTCTTCTCCATACCCGAAAGCCCGCTTTCCACGTTCCTCTTAGAGTCCGCGACCGCCGGTCTCAAATAGCGCGGCTCACGAATCAGCTAAGCGGAGACGCGGGAGCCGGACCGGGCACGGCCGCCCGCTGCCGCTCGGAGGCCGCAGCCGCAGGCGCTTCCTTCTCTTCCGGCAGCCGCACCACCAGGGCGGAAACCTGCTCTCCGCGTTGCGTCTCGACCGTGCCCCCGTGGTCTGAAATTGTCGCCTGCGCCACGGCCAGTTCGAGTGCCGCCGCGTACGTGCGTTTGAGCGGCGTGGCCGAAAACAGGCGCGCAGCCTCCTCTTCGTTCGGGAACGGCGCGGGCCACTCGATGCGCAGCAGCACGAACCCCGGCACTCGCTCCGTGCGCACCACAAACGTGCCTCCCGCCGGCATCGAATACACCGCATACAGCAGAAACGTGTCCAGCGCGTGCCCCAGCGCCGCGGAATCTCCCCGCACCGCCGGCAAATCCTCGGCCAGGGAAACCTCGGGAGCCACCGGAGGGCGCGTCACATCCGTTGCCGCCTGGCTGAACAGCGGCTCGAGATCGCGGAGCACGCCGCGCACCACGTCGTTCAACCGCACCGATTCAATGGGCAGCACCCGCAGCTCTCCGAACTCGCGAAAACGGTCCAGCATTTTGTGGAAACCCGCGATGCCTTCGGAAACGTCTCCGGAGCGGCGCGCCTCGGCCAGGGCGTCGAGCGCCGCCTCGATCTCGGCGGTAACGCGCCGGGTCATTTCCCTCCAGGCGGCCACGCGCTCGGCCTGCAACAGGCGTTCGCGCTCCGCGGCCAGCTTTTGCGCGGCTTGATTCAGAGCCTGCGCCAGCGCCACCACCTCCGGACCGCCGCGCTCCTCGGCGCGAGCGCCGGGAGCCAGTGCGGCAATCTCCCGGGCGGAGCGCGCCAGGCGCACGAGAGGCCGCACCAGCCGCGCCGTACTTCCGTAGCTCACCGCGGCGCCGCCGGCCAGTCCCAGCGCCAGAGCGATCAGCAGCCGGCGCCATAGCGCCTGTTCTTCCGCGAGTTGCGCGGAGGAGGAATAGCCGATCATCACCGCGCCCAGCATGCTTTGATCCCCGGCCACGAGCGGCAGGGCGTAGTCGTCCTCGCGTGCGATCGAATCGGCAAACCCGTGCGTCTCGCTGCCCACGGCGGGATTCCGGCAGATCTGCACCAGGAAATCCGCGGCCGAGCCGGGAGATGCGGGCGCGCCGGTGGAATCCCAGATCTGTGGCGAATCGCATTTTCCGGGCGCGTCCACGATCAGCAGCGCGCGCATCCCGGGCCCGAGCGGCAGCACGGCGAGCAGGCGGTGGTCCACGCGGCGGCCGCCCACCACATATATTTTCTGCTCGCCGACGGCAATTCCGCGCACGGCCAGTAGCGCGATGCCCGCCTCGCCCCCGAACTGCTGGCTGCGCAAGAAAGCCCGGACGTCGGTGGCCTGTGCGGCGGGGGCCACCCAGTCTTCCTTGTGGCCGCTCGCTCCCGCGGATTCGGTGGAAGAAATTACGGTGCCGTCGCCGGAGACGAACTCAAAAATTTCCAGTCCGTGGGTGCGCGCGGCTCCGGTGGCGTCGTTCGAGTAAACGGAGACGTCCGCCTGGGGGCGGCTCAGATCGAGCGCCATGCGCAGCGTGGCTTCCGACTCCGCCACCAGGCCCACGCGGCGGCTCACGTCTTCTGCGCCGCGGTCCAGTTCGCGCCGCACGTTTTCAAACGCCGCGGCCACCTGGCCACGCTCCATCTTTGAGTAGGCGTCGCGCACCCCGCTCACGGCGGCGGAAAACAGCAGTCCGGCAGCCAGCGCAAAGGCGGCGACGAAGGAGAGGAAGACCTTCGTGGGAAACGTCATCGTTCGCGCCGCATGATAGCACAGGCGGTAACCGAGGCCGCGGCGAGCCAGCGAATCCCGCATGGACAGGACGGCGCGGGGATCATTGTGCGTAACCCCGCGGGTGCCGCTGGCGCCACTCCCACGCGCTGGCGATCATCTCCTCGAGCCCACGGCGCGGCCGCCACCCCAATTCGTCGGTGGCCTTTTGGTGGCTGGCGACGAGCTGCGGAGGGTCCCCGGCGCGGCGCGGATGATTCTCGACAGCGATTTCCCGCTGCGTCACCCGCGCGGCGCATTCGATCACTTCCCGCACGGAATAGCCCCGGCTGTTGCCCAGGTTGTAGATCCCGGAAGCGATCCGCGTGCAGTCGAGAGCCAGAAGGTGCGCGTCCGCCAGGTCTTCCACGTGGATGTAATCGCGGATGCAGGTGCCGTCGGGCGTGGGATAGTCGCTGCCGTAGAGTTCCAGGTGCGGGCGTTCGCCCTGCGCCACTTCCAGCACCCGCGGGATGAGATGCGTTTCCGGGTGATGCATCTCCCCGGAATCCTCCGTGGCTCCAGCCACGTTGAAATAGCGCAAGGAGACGAAGTGGAACGCTCCGCCTTCCCTGCCGCCCGCCGCATGTCCCGTGTCCGCCAGGATGCGCTCGCTCATCAGCTTGGACCAGCCGTAGGGATTCACCGGGACGGCCGGACTATCCTCCGAAATGGGCACCTCGGCCGGCTCGCCGTAAACCGCGGCGGAGGAGGAAAGGACGATGCGGCGGCAGCCGGAGCGCAGCATGATGTCCACGAGCGGAAGCAGATTGGCGACGTTTTCTCGATAGTACCGCACCGGCTCTCGGACCGATTCTCCGACCACTGAAAGCGCGGCCATGTGCACCACCGCTTCGATGGCGTGCCGGCGGAACACCTGCTCGACCGCCGGCACCTCCGCGAGATCCGCCTGCACGACCTCCACGCCCCGCGGTACGGCATCGCGATGCCCCTGGGAGAAATTATCCAGAACGATGGGCGCGTCGCCGCGCTGGAGCAGCCGCGCGGTGATCACACTGCCGATGTAGCCGGCTCCGCCGGTGACCAGAATCTTTCCCAACGAGCATTCCTTTCGAAAATCTTCCCGCTTCCGAGCTCCGGCGCGCGGCCGGGCCTCAGGGCCGCGCCACGCGCTCGCCGCGGGCGCGCTCGAATTCCACCACGCTCTCGATGATGCGGTCGAGCTTCGTTTTGGGCTGGTAGCCGATGAAGCGGCGGATCTTTTCGAGCGAGGGCACGCGGCGCTGCATGTCCTCGAAGCCCTCCTCGTACGCCTGGTCGTAGGGAATGTAGACGATGGGCGAGCGGCTCCCGGAGGCCCGCAGGACGCGCTCGGCCAGCTCCGCGATGGTGATCTCCTCGTCGCTCCCGAGGTTGAACACCTGGCCGCACGCCCCTTCCGTGCGCACCAGTTTCGCCAGTGCCTCCACCACGTCGCCCACGTAGCCGAAGCAGCGCGACTGCCGGCCGTTGCCGAACACAGTGATGGGCTCGTCGCGCAGCGCCTGGCGCACAAAACTGGGCAGCACCATGCCGTAGCGCCCCGTCTGTCGTGGACCCACGGTGTTGAAGAAGCGCACCACGATCACCGGGAGCCGCTTCTCTTTCCAGTAGGCCAGGGCCAGAAATTCGTCAATGGCCTTCGAGCAGGCGTAGCTCCAGCGCCCTTTCGTCGATGGACCAATCACCAGGTCGTCGTCTTCGCAGAACGGGATTTTCGTGGCTTTGCCATAAACCTCGGATGTGGATGCGATCACCACCAGCTTTTTTTTCTTCGCCGCGCATTCCAGCACGATTTCCGTGCCGCGGATGTTCGTCTCGATCGTGCGCACCGGGCTTTCCACGATCAGGCGCACGCCCACGGCCGCGGCCAGATGGTAGATGGCGTCGCAGCGGTCCACCAGCTCGGCGAGCTGTGGCACGTTGCTGATGCTGCCGATCTGGTAGTGGAACCGCGGGTGGGTTTTGAGATGCTCGATGTTTTCTATCGCCCCGGTCGAGAGATCGTCCAGCGCCCACACCTCGTCGCCCAGTTCGAGCAAATGCCCAGCCAGATGCGAGGCGATAAACCCCGCGCCGCCTGTGATCAGTGCACGCACTTCTCCGCGCCTCCGAGAGGGAATCGTGTCGCGCGAATCATTCTATGCGGAGTGGAGCTGTGGTGAAAGCCGGGCAGGCAGGTGGTGTGCCCTCGCCGCACACGCCGGAAAGAGGCGTGAGTACGGACCGCGGACGGCGGGCGGAGGCGCCACGAACGATGTGGATCAGAACCCGCAGATGCGCAGGCCCAGGCCGGGGCGGTCGTCCATGTTTACGTCTCCGGCGGACTCGCTCCCGCCGGGGCAGCTCCGGGAGAAGAGCCGGTCGCCGGAAGGGGAACACGAACTGTAACATCGGTAGAAATCGAACCATCTCCTGTGTAAGATGAAATTGTTCGTAGGGGGCGCCGCAGTCGGGCACCGTGAGAGTTCGCAACGGCGGTGACTGGCAGTTCGACGGCAAGGGCGTTCGAGTCTGTTTTCTGCTTATCAGAACTACGGAAATCATAAGAGATAGGGTACGGACAGTGGAATCATTCGGTTGGGTTCTAACCGCAGGATATCCGCAGGACTGCCTAGCCTTCACAACTCGCCAGGCATATAAGGGTTTTCAATCCTATGATTCTATACGTTGGTCCTGATCAAATGGTCCCACTCTCCGGCGTGCTCGGCACGCTGCTGGGATTGGCACTCATGTTTTGGGGCAAGCTATTGGGAGCCCTTCGCAAGGTAGGCAGCCTCTTCTCGTCGAAAGGCCCGGGCAAACCCTGAAATAGGTTCAGCGGGGCGCGTCCCCTCTCGCGGCAATCACTGGCGAAAAGCTACCATCGGGGTTGGTCACGGCCCAGGGTCCCGCTGCGCGGCATTCCGTGGCTTTGATGGGCTCACGCAGGCTTGCAACAATTCAGACGCGCGTCCGATCCATATTAACCCTTCGCGGGAGGAGCCGACGCGACGGCGGCCTCGCTGGTGAGCAAGAGGAAAGTGAACGTCTCCTGCAGTTACAGGCGGACAGCGGCATCCATGTGGTTGGAATAGCCGAAGGAGATGTCTTGGCCGATGTGCAGGTCGAAATCGCCGCCGCGCGTGGTCAGCACGAAGGCGCCGGCAATGGCGGGCGCCCAAATGATTTGATCGTTCACAAGCCGCTTCACGTGTTCCAGCACCGGGTATCCGTGGTCGACGGTCTCGGCGAGTGCGAAGTAGTGGAGCAAAACGCGCACTATTGCGGGCGGTACACCTGCTCAATCTGCTCGCGGTGGCCGGCCATCCAGTCGCGCAGCAGGCGGACCCCGTTTTCCGGAGGAACCCGCGGCGCCCAGCCCAGTTCCTCGCCTGCCCTGCGGATGTCGCTGATGTACACCCGCTGATCCCCCGGGCGCCAGCCGCCAAATGAATGCTCGAGCGGGCGCCCTTCCATCTTCCGGATCAACTCGACGAGCTCCAGGAGCGATAGCGTGTTCCCTGGCCCTCCGCCGATGTTGTAGACGCGCCCGGCCACGCGGCCGATCCGGGCGACTGCGGCGTCGAACGCGGCAATCAAATCGTCCACGTAGAGAACGTCGCGCACCTGTTTGCCGTCGCCGTAGATGGTCACCCGCTGGCCGAGGAGCCCGCGCAGGATAAACCAGGCCA
>Ga0209415_10015388_pt1 | contig 12399 bp, 11 predicted proteins | sample PeaSoiSIISIP2007_FD_187696 | JGI IMG/M metagenome (GOLD analysis project Ga0209415, IMG submission 187696) | Peat soil microbial communities from Weissenstadt, Germany - SII-SIP-2007 (SPAdes) (version 2) | ecosystem: Environmental > Terrestrial > Soil > Wetlands > Peat | place: Germany... | reverse complement strand
ACCCTCGGTCGAGGCCAGGTTGACCATCACGACGCGCTCGAGCCCGTGCGCCTTCTTGAAGGCCTCGAGGTTCGCCTCGAGGATCGCGATCTCTTCCCGGTGGCTGCCGACGGCGATCACGTTGTCGCCGCGGAGCTTCTCCACGTACGACTTCGCGAAGACGGCGGGCCAGGGGCGGACGCGCTCCAGCTCGGGGCGCACCTTCTCGAGGACGTGTGCGGGGAGGACCTTGTGATGAAGCGCCCCCTCGTAGCAGTTGGCGAACTGAAGATCCCAGCCGCCGAAGACCAGGCCCTCGAGCGGGGCGAGGTCGAGCATCTCCGTGATCGACTCGGAGATCCGCGCGTCGGTGCGCTCCGTGATCATTCCGAGGCGCTGGACGAGCCCGCGCTTCATGAGCTCGACGCCCGCAATCACGGTCGACGCGACGGCTCCGTTGACTCCAACGATCGCAACTCCGATACGGCTCATGACAGCGTTTGCCTCGTAGCGACGCTCAGGAGATGCCACGCGCCGGGACGGCGGCGTGCTTCCAGAGCAGTTCTTTTCTTGTTTCGTCGATGATGCGTGGGAACTTCCCCTGAACATTGCCGCGCGTGACCTCCTCGAGGAAACGGCGCGAACCGCCCTTCACGAGCGGAACGACCCGCGGCGGGAGCAGTGCTACCTCGTTTTGGCGGTGCTCGCGATAGACCCGGTTCTCCTTGCAGAGCCCCTCGTCGAAGGCGCCCGCGAACGCGCGCAGGTCCCCCGGCGCGGCCCCTTCCTGGAACTCCACGAAGAGCAAGTAACGCGACTTCGCCGTGCCGTCGACGGCCACGTCGCCGGCGGCGCCGAAATCGAGCGTCGTGCACGAGCACGAGGCCGCGGCGTGCGCGACGGCGCGCTCGATCTCGACGTGGGTCGTGAGCTCCTGCGTCAAGGACAAGCAGCCCGTGATGCGCCCCATGAACTCGACGCGAGGAGGATCGACCGACGGGAATCGCACGATGTCCCCTAGCTCGTACGCGTAGAGCCCGGACGCCGTCGTCACGACGATCGCATACGGCCGATCGCGCTCGACCGCCCAGAGGGGGACGCGAGTCGGAGCGTCCGTGCCTCGCTCCTCGAGGGGGACGAACTCGAAGAAGGTCCCTCGGTGAGGGAGCATGAGCATCCCGGCCGCGCCGGTGAAGTCGGACGTCGCGTATACGCCTCCTTCCGTCGCGTTGTAGGTGTCCACGAGCGTGACGTCCGCACGTCCCACGAGGCCGCGGATGACGGGCAGATAGGGCGCGGCCGACACCCCTCCGCCGAACAGGACGCGCAGGTTCGGCCACACCTGCGAGATCGACCGGACCTCTCGCCCGCGCTCCCTCGCCGCCCCGAGGACCTTCTCGAAGAGGAGCGTGAACCAGCACGTGGTCCCGGCGACCGCGCGGACATCGTGGTCCAGATACCGCCGCGCGATGACGCCCAGCTTCTCCTCGTAGTTTGCGATCGTCCGGACGTCATCCTCCGGCAGGTACACCGGCCGGGTGACGATGGGCATCTTGGTCATCATCAGCGCGGGGTTGGACGTGATGAGGACGGGGCCCTCGGCGCGCATCGTCGTCGCCGGGAAGAGGCCGAGGGTGAAGCCGCTCAGCATGCCCGAGTTCCCCGACCAGCGGAGGTAGCGCATGACCGTGTCGGTCCCGGCGAGCTGCTGGAAGCGGATCTGCCGGTCGGTGATGGGCAAGAACTTCGACTTGCCGTGCGTCGAGCTCCCCGACGAGTTGCCGAAGTAGACCACCGGCTCGGGCACCAGCAGGCCCCGCTCCCCCGCGCGCATCCGGTCGATGTACGGAGAGAACGTGTCGTAGTCGCCGACCGGCACCTGCCGCCGGAACGCCTCGTAGCCTCCGATGCGCGAGAACCCGTACGCTCGTCCGAACTCCGTGTCCCGGGCGTGATCGACTAGGGCGGTCAGCGTGGCCTCCTGGACCGCGCGGATGCTCCGCAGCGCGGTGTCCCAGGTCCGCTGCTGCAGGGGTGCTGCCGTGACCGCCAGCCGCCCCACGATCGCCGGGTAGGGAGGGCGCGCGAGCATCCTGCCGTGTTCGGCTTCTAGCATCGGTAGGAAGCGGGAAACGGATTGAAGCGTCACAACGACCTCGGAAAGTCTGTTGGAGCCGGAAGCGGGCGGAGCTAGGGAAGCCGAGCCCTTGCGAAAGCGCAAGGGGGATGCGCGTGCAACTCCGTCCCCCGCCCGGGTGCGAAGTCGCGAACGCACGTGGTGGAAAAGAGGTTTTGCCATCCCTTCTTCGACGACTGCCCATCTGTTCACGGCGTTCACGCGGGCGTTCAAGCAGGCGTTCACTCCGGCGGCGGTCCTTTGCGTCGCGCTGGGTCTCGGCGCTACGTGGGTCTCCACCGCCTACGCGGACGGTGGAGAGCCGCTCGCGATAGCGCTGGACGATCGCCGCTACGAGCTCGCCGGCTTCCCCATTCTCGGCGGCAACAGCGACATCGGCTTCCAGTTCGGCGGCGCGGCGACGCTGACGCGCTTCTACGACGGTGCGTTCCCCTACCTATGGAACATCGACCTGCTCCTCTCCGGGAGCGTGAAGGACGACCAGAACGGCTTCAACCTCGTCCAGCAGAGCCATGTCCTGCGACTGGACGCGCCGGACCTGTGGTCGGGACGGCTACGGGTCGACACACGCGCCAGCTACCAGCGCACCATCAACATGGGTTACTACGGCCTCGGCAATGCCGCGCGTGCGGATCTCGCCCCGCCGCCGGGCCAGACGAGCATCGGGAAACGCTACGAGTACCTCCAGGACGAAGGCCGCCTTCGGACGATCGCCCGCTTCCACACGAAGACGCAGCTCGACTTCGTCCTCGGGGGAATGCTGCGCTACGAGGCCCCCGGAGTGTACGCGGGTTCGCAGCTCGCGTCGGACCTCGCCGCCCGCAACCCGGACGGGAGCCCCGTCGTCGTCGGCGGCCAGGCATCTCTCCTCGCCGGAGTTGCCGCCGGGATCATGGTCGATACTCGAGACAGCGAGTTCGTCACGCGGCAGGGCTTCTTCTATCAGGTCGGCGCCGGCGCCACGGCCGGCTCCGCCGAGCAGGTCGGCTACGGAAACGCGTCCGCCGTCCTCGCGCACTACGCGCCGCTCTGGGGGCCGCTGCTCTTCGCGAGCCGCTTCGTTGCTTCGTTCCAGTTCGGGCGCGTGCCGTTCTACGACCTGGCTCAAGGGGGCACGTTCGAGCCTCAGTACCTGCTGGGCGGCGAGACCGGCGTGCGAGGCGTGCCGATCGGACGCTACGCGGGGCCCATCAAGATGATCGCGAACACCGAGATCCGCGCGACGCCCTTCCCACGGTTCACTCTGCTGGGTCAGCGCTTGCGCATCGGGACGACGGCGTTCTTCGACGCCGGCCGCGTCTGGAACCAGTACGGTCTGATCTCGCCCGCCGACGGCAACTCGCTCTGGCTCAAGTACGGGGTAGGTGGTGGAGTGTTTCTGCAGTGGGGAGAGGCTGCGATCTTCCGCGTCGAGGTCGCCTACTCGCCGGATGCCGTGTCCGAGAACCCGGGGCTGCCGCTGGGGATCTATGTGGCGGACGGGCTCCAGTTCTAGTGTCCGGTCCGGCGAGCTTGCCGCAACGCCCACGCGAGCGCACCTTCTCGTCGTTGGAGGCGACCATGGACCGTTGCGAGCACCTCGATCAGATGAAGCACGTGAAGGCCAGGACCAAGGGCTGCGAGGAATGCCTCCGGATGGGCGATTCATGGGTCCACCTGCGGCTGTGCATGACCTGCGGGCACGTCGGCTGCTGCGACTCTTCCAAGAACAAGCACGCGACCAAGCATTTCCATGCCGTGAAGCACCCTATCGTCCGCTCGCTGGAGCCGGGCGAGGAGTGGGGCTGGTGCTACGTCGACGAGCTGATGTTCGACCCGCTGCCGGCGTGAGATTTCACTCCGCCAGCCGCTTCTCGTCGCGAGGCGAGCGGTGACCGCTGGGTCATTGCCCGCAGCTGCCCGCCGTGCATACGGGATCGCCTTTCGGGCACTGGGCACTCTGCAGGCACTCTACACACTCGCCGTTCGTCGAGCAGTAAGGAGTGGATGTGCCGTCGCAGTTCGTGTTGTCGATGCAACGAACGCACTGCGCGCTCGTCGGGTCGCAGTACGGCTGGCCCGCCGCGCACTGCCCGTCGCTGGTGCACCCGGGCCGGCACGTGAACGTCTGGGGATCGCACGACGGTAGGGTGGGCCCGCAATCGGTGTTCGTGAGGCACACGACGCACTTTCCGGACGCCTTGTTGCAAATGTGAGCCGAGCCCGAGCACGCGGACGACGTCGTGCAGCCCCCGTCACCGAGCGTGCCCGCCTCGCCCCCGCCGTCCTCGCCCGCCCCGCCTTCTCCCGTCGCACCCTCGGCCCTCGCGTCCGTCGCCCCGCCGGTTGAATCAAAGCGATTGAAATCGAGGCTGCACGCGTCGACCACCAGGGCAGCGAGGCTGAGAAACACGGCGTGCCGCACGTGCCCATCCTACGACCCAACATCGTGCGCGAGCCAGTCGGGGACTGGCCATGCCGCCTTGACATCGTAGCGGGACGTTGCATATCAGGTTGCCTGATATACGATCCGAGGGAGGACGTCCCATGCGCGCAGCCGTTGCATTACGCATCGACGAGAAGGACCCGCTGTCCGCGCTCGAGGTGCGGGACGGCTGGCCACTGCCCGAGGTCGGCCCGAACCAGGTGCGCGTCCGCCTCGCGGCCACGACGGTCAACATGCACGACCTCTGGGCCCTTCGCGGGGTAGGCGTGCATAGGGAGTCGTTCCCACGCGTCCTCGGCTGCGACATCACCGGGTGGGATGACGACGGAAACGAGGTGATCGTGACCGGCTGCTTCGGCGATCCCGACGCAGGTGGCGGCGACGAGACCTTCGACCCGAAGCGCGCCCTCGTCTCCGAGGATTTGCCTGGCTCGTTCGGCGAGTACACGACGGTCCCTGCCCGCAACGTCCTGCCCAAGCCTGGCTGGCTGACATTTCATCAGGCCGCGTGCCTCAACGTCGCCTGGTCGAGCACGTACCGCCTCCTGTTCACCCGGGGTCGGGCGCAGCCCGGGGAGAGGATCCTGATCCAGGGAGCGGGCGGCGGCGTGTCGACCGCGGCGATGGCCATGGCGCGGGCCGCGGGTCTGTACGTGATCGTGACGAGTCGCTCGGAGGCGAAGCGTCAGCGCGCCGTCGAGCTTGGCGCCCACGAGGCCATCCCGACAGGAGAGATCCTGCGTGAGCCTGTCGACATCGCGGTCGACACGGTCGGCGCCGCGACGTGGAGGCACAGCTTGCGATCCGTTCGTCCGGGTGGCCGCGTCGTCACCGCGGGCGCGACGACCGGGTCGGACACACCGCTCGAGCTCCCGCGCATTTTCTTCAAGCAGATCTCGATCATCGGATCGACCTCGGGGTCCCGCTCGGACACTACAAAGATGCTGCGGTTCATGGAAGCAGCGCGCCTTCGGCCGGTCATCGATTCCGTCCACCCTCTCGAGCGGATCCGGGAGGCGTTCGCGCGCACGCTGGAACCCGACCTGTTCGGCAATGTGGTCGTGCACATCGCGGCTGCGTGACGGAAAGGAGAGGTTCGTCATTGCTCACCCTCGCCGATCCCATCGACCACGCGCGTCGAGTCCACGCGGGCAAGGTCGCCGTCGTCGACGGAGACGTGCGGCTCGACTACGCCACGCTCCACGATCGCTGTCTCCGCCTCGCCGCGGGGCTCGAGGCCCTGGGCGTGAAGAAAGGGGACCGAGTCGCGATTCTCGCGGCGAACAGCCATCGCCTCTTCGAGGCCTTCTTCGGCGTCCCGGCGTCCGGGATGGTGATCGTGCCGCTCAACACTCGGCTCGCGGAGGCCGAGCTGGAGGCGATTCTGCGGGACTGCGAGGCCCGCGTTCTCCTCACGGACCGCGAGCCCGGGGCCCTCCGCGCGCTGGTCGGCCGGGTCGTGTCGATCCCCGACGACTACGAGCTCCTGCTCGTCGCCGGTGCGCGCCCGCGCGCGGAGACGGTCGACGAGAGCTCGCCCGCGGCGCTCTTCTACACCGGTGGCACCACGGGCAGGCCCAAGGGGGTGGTGCTGACGCACCGCAACTTCATCGCGAACGCGTTCCACAAGACCGTCGCCTGCTCGCTCACGGGCGATGACGTCTTTCTGGCGGCGCCGGCGATGTTCCACGTGGCCGGAGTGGCCCCGCTCGTCAGCCTCGTGTGGCTCGGAGCCACGACGGTGACCGTGCCCGCTTTCGAGCCACACGCGTGCCTCGATCTCGTCGAGCGACACGACGTCACGGTCATCATGCCGGTCCCGACGATGCTGGCTGCCCTCGTCGCGGCGCAACGCGCGCGCCCCCGAGACGTATCGTCCCTCCGGATGCTGGGTCACGCGGGTTCCTCCATCGCGAACGCCGTCATCGAGGCCGCGCGCGAGGCGTTTCCGTTCGTGGAGCTCGCCCAATTCTACGGCGCCACGGAGACCTGCTCCATCGTAACCTGTCTGCGCAACGAGGAGACGCTCATCGGTACCCCGCTCTTGGGTTCCTGCGGTCGGGCGGTACCCGGTGTCTCCGTGAAGGTCGTGCGCGAAGACGGAACGCGGGCCGAGCACGGCGAGGCGGGCGAGATCCGCGTCCGGGGCCCGAACGTCTCGCCTGGCTACTGGGGCGACACCTCCTCTACTGCGGCTGCGTTCGTCGATGGCTGGTATTGCACCGGCGACGTCGGCGTCATGCAGGCCGGCGAGTACCTCTTCGTCGTCGACCGCATCAAAGACATGATCGTGTCGGGCGCCGAGAATGTCTATTCGATCGAGGTCGAGGACGCGCTGCAGCGCCACCCCGCGGTCGTCGAGGCGGCGGTGTTCGGGGTTCCGGATCCGGTGTGGGGAGAGGCAGTGCACGCCGTCGTGGTCCTCGAGCCGGATGCCGCGGCCGGCGAGATCGAAACCGAGCTGCGCGAGCACTGCAGAAAGTTCATCGCAGGCTACAAGGTCCCGAAGCAGATCGACATCTCCGTCAATCCATTGCCCAAATCCGGCCCCGGCAAGATTCTCAAGCGGGCCTTGCGTGCCCCGTTCTGGCGTGACGCGGACGTATCGACGAGGAGGATCTGATGGGGGCGGCCTCGAGCCGTATCCACGTCGCCGGCGTCCCGGTGGCGGCGAGCCATTGGATCGGGGGTGAGCCGTACGAGCTTGGGGCCCGGACGTTCGAGGTGTTCTCGCCGATCGACGGAGCCAAGCTGGGAGAAGTCGCCGCCGGAGACCGTCCTACCGTCGACGTGGCAGTGAGCGCGGCACGCGCAGCCTTCTCCGGGTGGGCGGCGCTCGGACCCGACGAGCGGGGCGCGATCCTCGATCGCTTCGCGGCCGCGATCCTCGAACGAAAGGACGATTTCGCGCGGGTCGAGACGGAGGACAACGGCTCGCTCCTGGCGGGGAACCTCCACCGGGTGGTCGACCGGGCCGCCCACAACATCGCGTTCTTCTCGAAGCTCGCCCGCCACCTCGATCTCGAGGCGATCCGCGGCCCGGTCGTCGACAACCGCGTCCGCTACGAGCCCGCCGGCGTCGCGGCTCTCGTGACGCCGTGGAACGCACCGCTGCTTCTGTCGACGTGGAAGCTGGGCCCTGCCCTCGCGGCAGGCAACACGGTGGTCCTCAAGCCGCCCGAGTGGGCGCCGCTCTCGTGTTCGCTCCTCGCGGAGACGGCGTCGAAGGCCGGCGTTCCGCCCGGTGTCCTCAACGTGGTGCAAGGGCTCGGAACGGAAGCTGGGCAGGCGCTCGTGGAGCACCCAGGAGTCGACCGTGTGAGCTTCACGGGCTCGACCACGACCGGCCGCGTCGTGGCGCGCGCGGCGGCGTCGAATCTCGTGCCAGTCAGCCTGGAGCTTGGGGGCAAGTCACCCTTCATCGTGTGCTCCGACGCGAACCTGGACGAAGCCGCGGCGACGGTCGTGGCTCAGTTTCACAACGCCGGGCAGGTGTGCCTCGCCGGAACCCGCGTGCTCGTCGATCGTTCGATCGATCAGGATTTCCGGCGGCGCGTCATCGACGCGGCGACGGGCTGCATCGTCGGCGACCCGCGACGCAAGGGTGTGCGGGTCGGCCCGCTCATTCACGCGCGCCAGTTCGAGAGGGTCGATGGCTTCGTCCGTCGGGCGCTTGACGCGGGCGCGACGGCCTTGCTCGGTGGCCCGACGCCCCGCCCGGGAGGGCTGTACTACCCGCCCACGATCCTGGCCGGCGTGGCGGCCGACGCCGAGATCGTGAAAAATGAGGTCTTCGGTCCGGTCCTGACGTGGCAAACGTTCGACTCGGAAGCGCAGGTCATCGAGCTGGCCAACGGCACGGACTACGGGCTGGCCGCCGTCCTCTACACGCGCGATGCGGCGCGTGCGGAGCGAATCTCGGCGGCGATCGTGGCGGGCACCGTGTGGGTCAACTGTTTCTTCGTCCGTGATCTGGAAGCACCGTTCGGCGGCGCGAGGAAGTCGGGAGTCGGTAGGGAAGGAGGACGATGGAGCTTCGACTTCTTCTCCGACGTCAAGAACGTGGCCATCAAGCGCGACTCCCTCGCGATCGAGGACGCCCATGGGTGAGATCGTCGCCGCGGCCGTGGTCGCGCATCAACCGATGGTGATGGTCCCGGAGCCGGTCCGCGTCGAGCTCGGTGGAACGGGCGCCGACACGACCCTGGTCGAACCCGGCTACCGGCTCCTGCGCGAGAGCTTCGCGGCGCTCGCGGTGGACACGTTCGTCATCGTCGACACCCACTGGTTCACGACGACGGAGCACGTCGTCGCCGGCGCGGCACACTTCTCCGGCCTTTACACGAGCGACGAGATGCCGAGGAACATCTGCGATCTTCCGTACGACTACCCCGGCGCGCCCGAGCTCGCGCGATCCTGGCACCAGGTCGGCAAGGAGCGCGGGCTGTGGACGGTCAACGTGACGACGGCGTCCCTGCCGGTGCACTACGCCACGATCAACCTGGTCCATCACCTGCGGACGCGCGAGAGAGTCCTCTCCTGCGGCGTCCTCCAGACGGCGTCGCACGACCATTATTTGCGCCTCGGCGAGGCGCTGGGCGAAGCCGTGAAGCGCACGCCGGGCATCCGGGTTGCAGTGCTGGGGAGCGGCGGGATGAGCCACACGTTCTGGCCGCTCGACTCGATCCGCAGCCACTTCGGGTACGGCGCCGGCCACGTGATATCCGAGCAGGCAAGGGCTGCCGACGCCCGCATCCTCGCCCTCTGGGAGCGCGGGGAGCACGCGGCCGTCCTCGACCTCTATCCGGAGTACGCCCGCGAGCATCACCCGGAGGGACGCTTCGCGCATTACCTCATCGCGCTCGGCGCGATCGGGGGCGCGGAGTGCAGGGTCCGCGGGAGGCTGCTGTCGGACTACGAGAACGCCGTCGGCACCGGACAGGTCCATGTTCTATTTCGACCCGAGCGACCAGAGGCCAGCGCATGAAACTCCAAGGCTATACCCTGCCCCAGACGGTTACCGGGCGATCGTCGATCGTCGCCCCTCCGCCCTGGCACTACTCGGGCGAGATCATCGCGGTGGACTTCACCGCTCCCCGCGACGCGATCGCCTCCCTCCTTCCCGAGGGTCTGGTCCCCGTCCCAGACGGCGCTGCGAGCGTCGTCTTCGCGGACTGGTGCTCGGCGAGCGACCATGACGACCGTGTCCTCGCCGATCCGGCCGTCGGCCAGTACCACGAGGCGTACGTGGTGCTGCACGCCATGCGCGGTGACCGGCGCGTCGGACGCGTGCCGTTCATATGGGTGGACAGCGAGCTGTCACTTCTGCGCGGCCAGATCCAGGGATTCCCGAAGAAGCTGGGCCAGATCGCGATGACGAGGCCCGTCTCGATCGGGCGTGGCGGTGTGCGAAAGGCCGAGGGATCGCGTTTCGCCGCGCACGCGACGAGCCATGGGAGGCGCGTGCTCACGGCCAGCGTCACGATCGCAACGGTCTCCGATCGAACGCCGCGAGCCGCCACGCTCCCCCTCGTTCACACCCGCTTGTTTCCGTCGATCGACCGGTCCGAGCCGGCGGTGCACGAGCTGCAGCTCGGAACCATAGCGGACTTCGAGTGCGGGACGGCCTACTCCGGCGCCGCCACGCTCGACATCGGGTCTACCGAGTTCGAGGAGCTCGACGTGCTGAAGCCCGCCTCCGTGGGCAGCGGATACGTCTTCTCGCTGGCCTTCTCCGTGACAGGCGGGAGGGTCGAACCGATATGAGCGTGCTCGACGGTCCCCGCCGGGAGACTCGACGCGTCGTCCTCGGCGGACGCGTGCACCTCTGCCGGGCCGAGAACGACGACCTCGTGCTCGACGACGGCCGCGTCGTCCCGGAGCGAGGCGCGACGTACGCGCCCCCCGTCGATCCCGGGACGATCGTCTGCGTTCATCTCAACTACCGATCGCGAGCCATCGAATTCGGAGTCGACCTCGCGGGCGGTCACCCTACGTATTTCCTGAAGCCCCCGACCTCGGTCAACTCGCATCGAGGCGAGATCGTGTGTCCGGCCGATTGCCGTCTCGTCAACTACGAGGGTGAAATCGCAGCCGTCGTCGGCCGCCCCATGCGACGGGTGCGACCGGACGACGTGTGGGACCACCTCGCGGGCTTCACGTGCGCCAACGACGTCGGGGCGCACGACTTTCGCGACACGGACGCGGGGTCGATGCTCCGGGTGAAGGGACAGGACAGCTTCTGCCCGATCGGGCCCGGGCTCGTGAGCGGGATTGACGTGAGACGGTCCACCCTCAGGACGTACGTCAACGGCGACAAGGTCCAGGAAGGCACCGTCTCCGAGATGGTCTGGGGGATCGACGAGCTCATCGCGGACATCTCGCGTCACGTGACTCTCCGAGCGGGCGACCTGGTGCTCACCGGAACGCCGTGGCACTCGCGTCCGATCTTCGCCGGCGACGTCGTCGACGTGGAGGTGGACGGCCTCGGCCGTCTTTCGAACGTCGTCGTGCAGGCTCCCGCCCCCGTGGACGGATGCGGCTTCCCCGCCACGATTACCAAGACGAGCCTCGGGGTCGCGCTCGGTTCCGATTACCGGGTCCTCAAGCAGGGCGAGGACGCGCCTACCCCCGAGCAATACAGGAGCGCCCGCCGCGATCTTGCGGCCAGTAACATGGTGTCCGGTCCGAAAGCGAGGATCCATCGATGACCATCAGACCACCCGCCGTCCCTCGCGCAGAGCAAGTCGGCAGCCTGAAACGACCGCCTCGCCTCATCGCGGCCAACGAGGCCGTCTACTCGCCGGGCCACGTGGCGATCGAGGCCGCGGAGCGCGCACGCGGCCTCGACGACCTCTACGCCATCGCGGAGGAAGAGGCGCGCCGGGTGATAAAGCGGCAACTGGACATCGGGCTGGACGTCGTGACGGACGGAGAGTTCAGGAGGTACATGTTCTTGAACTCTCTCTTCGACGGCATCACGGGGTTCTCGAGCGAGGTGTCGAAGGCGCGCTTCAAGGCGGCCGACGGCTCCGTGATCGAGTGGAACATGCAGTACGTGGTCGACCGGCTGAAGCAGGTCGACAGCCCAGCCGCGCGTGAAGCCGCGTTCCTGTCGAGCGTCACCGACCACCTGTACAAGGTGACGTTTCCGGCGGGATCCTTCCTCGCGCTTCCCTACAACTTCAAGGCGGAGATCAACGGGCACGCGTACGAGTCCCACCGGCGCCTCGTCGAGCACGTCGTCCAGATCGAGAAGCAGATGATCGCAGACGTCGTCGCGGCGGGGTGCCGGTACGTGCAGCTCGATTTCCCGGTGTATCCCTTCCTGTGCGACCCCGACTGGCGGGCGCGGATGGAGCGCAACGGGTACGACTGGAAGGAAACCCTCGAGCTTGCGGCCTGGGCCGATCGTGCGATCGTCGCCGATATCCCCGCGTACGTGCGCAAGGGCATCCACGTCTGCCGCGGCAACAACCAGTCGCGCTACGTCGCCGAGGGGGCCCTGGACCCGGTCGCGGAGACGCTCTTCTCCCTCCCGTACGATTCCTTTCTCGTCGAGTGGGAGGACAAGGCGCGGATGGGCGGATATTCGGCGCTCCGTCACTTGCCGCCGGGCGACTCCGTCGTCGTACTCGGAATCGTCAGCTCGAAGACGAACGCGGTCGAGCGCCAGGACAACCTGCTTCGCGAGCTCGATAGCGCTGCGGAGATCGTCGATCCGGCCCGGCTGGCCATCTCGCCGCAGTGCGGTTTCGCGTCGACGCTGAAGGGCAACCTCGTCACGGAGGACGACCAGTGGCGTAAGCTGGAGCTCGTGGCGAGCACCGCGCGGCGCTTCTGGTCATGACCAGGCGGG
>Ga0209415_10015387_pt1 | contig 12399 bp, 12 predicted proteins | sample PeaSoiSIISIP2007_FD_187696 | JGI IMG/M metagenome (GOLD analysis project Ga0209415, IMG submission 187696) | Peat soil microbial communities from Weissenstadt, Germany - SII-SIP-2007 (SPAdes) (version 2) | ecosystem: Environmental > Terrestrial > Soil > Wetlands > Peat | place: Germany... | reverse complement strand
CAGATGGGCCAACTTATAGGCAAAGCCAACGGACGCTGACCCCGCCCAGAGGACGGGGTTTTTTAAGCTTCAATAAATTACGCCTTCGTTTTCTGCAGCGAGGCGAGCCCCTGTTCCAGGCTGAACAGCAGCGTATCGAGCCTAAGGAGCCTGAAATCGCCGTACTGCGTCGAAATGAGCGAGTCGACCAGCGGCTCCTCGCTTAGCGTCTTAGCCAGGATCGCCTCCGCCGGGACGATGGCCCGCACCGCTTCCACGCCCAGGGCAAGCTGGGCCCGGCGCGCGTCCAGCACCAGCACGTTCCCCGGCGGACGCCTGCCGGCAAGCCCCAGGTAGCTCCCCAGGTCCGCCAGTGCCGTCAGCACGCCGTGAAAGTTCATCATGCCGACGAAATGCGGCGGCGCTCCGGGGATGGGGTAGCTCGCCTGCGGGTCCATCACCTCGCTTACCTCCCGCAGGTTGAAGGCGAACCCCACACCCGCCACGGTGAAGAGGATGAAGCGCTCCTCCATCACTCCTCCTTAAGATCGATGGCGATCTCGGGCATGGTCTCGGGCACCGGCTCGGGCTTGGCGCCGGCCGCGGTCTCGGGAACCTGGAAGCGCGCCACCGACAAAAGCAGTTCCTCGGCCAGCTGCGACAGCTCCTTGGTCTGGACCACCATCTCCTGCATCGCGATCTTCTGCTGTTCGGTGACCGCAAACACCTCCTCGGTGGAGGCGGCGTTGTCCTCCGCCACCTTGGCGATGTCGTCCACCATGGCGACCATCTTGGCGGAGCCGTCGGTCTGCATCTGCGACAGGTCGGCGATGCTGTTCGCCTTGCGCTCGGTCTCGACGACGGTGGCGAGGATCTGGTGGAAGGATTCCGCCGTGGTGTCCACGTTCTTCTTGCCGGCGGCGATGCCGCGCGAACTGTCGGAGATCGTTTCCTGCAGCTTGTGGCTTTCCGTCTTGACCATGTCGATGGTCTCCGAGATCTCGGTCGCCGACTTGGCGCTGACGTCGGCGAGCTTGCGCATCTCGTCGGCCACCACCCCGAACCCCTTGCCGTATTCCCCGGCGCGCACCGCCTCGATGGAGGCGTTCAGGGCGAGCATGTTGGTCTGGCGCGCCATCTCCACGATGAAGTCGGCGATCTTGCCCACCTGCTGCAGCTTGCCGTTCAAGTCGGCGAACTGCATGCCGATCAACTCGATGCTGTCGAAAAAGCTCTTCATCCGCTCCAGCGAGTCGTTGGCCAGCTCTCCGCCGCGCTGCGCGGTGAAGCTCGTCTCGCGCGCCGCCTTGGCCGTCTCCTTGGCCCGCCGCGCCACCAGCTCCACCGAGATCGCCATCTCGTGGATCACCTTGGAGCTCTTCACCACCATCTCCGCCTGGGTCTCCGCCCCCTTGGAGATCTGTTCGATCGCCTGCGCCACCTCCTCGGTGGAACCGTCCAGCTCGAGGGCCGTGGAGGAGAGGGTGCGCGAAGCCTCGGTCACCCGGTTCGAGGTCTCGCGGATGCGCTTGACCAGGGAGCGCAGGCTGTCCAGCATCGCGGAGACGGCGAGCGCCATGTCGTGGGTCTCGTCGGGGAAACGGGTGCGCGGGATCTCAAGGTCTGTGGAGAGATCCCCTTCGCTGATCCGCTCGGTGGCGCCGCGCAGCAGGGAGATGTTCCTGGTGAAACTCTTGGAGAAGAAGGAGCCGAGGATCAGGCCGATGGTGAGCGCCACAACGTAGGAGAGTACCTGGGTGAGCTCCGGGGCGTAGTCGAGATGGCCGACCCAGGCCGGCACGAAGGCGACGCAGGCGACCACCGCCAGGAAACCGAGGATGAACTTGTAGCCGATTTGTATGTACATCGTGCACTCCTTTCAGCGCTCCAGCCTGTCTTCCTGAATATCGACCTGTTTATCTCAATCTTAACCTCAATCTCAATCTGCCTTTTACACCACCCGGTAGATCCTTTCCACCGGGCAGACGGTCCGGAAACGGCTGCGTGCCGAGCCGAAGAGGCTTTCCGACTTCCCCAGCATGAGCATGCCGCCGGGCTTAAGGGCGTCGGCGAAACCGTTGAGGATCGCCTCCTGCCGGGTCCGCTCGAAATAGATCAGCACGTTGCGGCACAGGATCAGGTCGGACCGCTCGAACGGCTCCAGGGCGTTCAGGTCCGACTGGCGGAAATGGACCAGCGAACGTACCTCGGGATGCAACCGGTAGCGCGTCCCCTCGTTGGTGAACCAGCGCTCGATCTCCTCCGGGGTCATCTCCGCCAGGCGCTCCACGCCGTACACCCCCCTGCGCGCCATCTCCAGGGTGGGGAGATCGACGTCCGACCCGAGGATGGCGAAATCGCCCCGGGCCGCCTCTTGCGGGAAACGCTCGCGGGCGATCATCGCCAGGGTATAGGGCTCCTCGCCCCCGGCGCAGCCGACGCTGAGCACGCGCAGGCCGGCAGCGCCCCTCTCCTCGACCAGCCGCGGCAGGATTTCGTCGGCAAGCTTGTCAAAGGCGGAACGGTTTCTGAAGAAGTGGGAGACGTGGATGGTGAGCACCCGCAGCAGGTGGTCCTGTTCGACGGGGTCGGAGGCCAAGAGGTCGCAGTAGGCTTCCGGCGAGCCCGCCTGGCTGGCGCGCACGCGGATGTTGATGCGCCGTTTGACGCACTTGTCCTTGTAGCCGTCCAGGCAAAAACCCGAACGGGCCTTCAGGATCGCAGCGATGCGGTCGAAAGCTTCGGGTGAGACGTCCGGGTCGAGGCCGCGCAGCATGTCGTTCACTGCGAGTGGGGGGCCGTTTCGGTCGTTGCCGGCTGCCGCGTTCCTGATGCCGTCGGATTCATAGATAACCTCTGGTGGAATGGGGAAACCTGCCGTAGCTGAGTGTTAACAAACTGCCGGTGAAAAGTCAATGAATCCCCTCGCCTCCTCCCCTTCCCGCTTCCCCCCTCCGGGGGGAGGAGTCATCGGCTGCCAGCCGTAGTTGAGCGCAGCCGGAATGAAAAAAAGGCCCCGCCGGTGACGGGCGGAGCCTTTTCTACTACATAAATAAGACGCCCGGCGCCTCTAGGAAGCGAGATAGGCGGCGATGTTATCGGTAAGAGTGCTGTAGATCCTGCGGCACTCCGCCTCGTCGCGCTCCAGAAGCGTCACGCGGAAACCGAGCAGGTTCGTGTTGAAGGAAGAAAGCGGCACCACGCAGATGCCGGTGTGCGCCAGGATGTAGTAGACGAAGCGCTTGTCCGGGGAGACGCCGGGGGCGTTGACGATCCCCTCCACCAGCTTGCGCACCTCCTCGTTGGCGATGGGAAGCGACTGGCGGTCGTTCAAAAGCCCGTCCTTGAAGGCGACCGCCATGTAGAAGGCGCCGTTGGTGCGGTTCACCATCAGCCCCGGGATCTTCTTCAGGGCGTCGTAGGTGATGTTGCTCATCTTCTCGTAGCGCTCGATCCGCTCCTTAAGGTAAGGGAGGTAGTTCGGATGCTTCATGATGACCGGCATGCAGCGCTGCGGCAGCGTGGTCGAGCAGACCTCGTTCATCTTGCTGGAGAGGATCGAGTTGGCGAACTTCTTGAAGCGGGAATCGCGGTCGGCGTTGTAGACCTCGATCCAGCCGCAGCGCGAACCCGGCCAGGGGACTTCCTTGGACATCCCCTTCATGGCGATGGCCGGCACCTCGCCGATCACGTCGGAGATGGGGACGGTGCTCTCTCCGTTGTAGACGATGTTGCCGTACACCTCGTCGGCTATGATGAACAGGTCGTAGGCGCGCGCGATGGCGACGATCTTTTTCAGCACCTCCGGCGGGTAGACCATGCCGGTCGGGTTGTCCGGGTTGATGATCATGATGGCGCAGATCTGCGGGTTGTACTTGACGTGGTTCTCCAGGTCCTCCATGTCGGGGTACCAGTTGTCCTCCGCCTTGAGCCGGTAGCAGACCGGCACCGCGTTGGCGTGGGAGGCCTCGCCGATGGAGTGGGTGGTGTAGGTAGGCGAAGGCATCAGGACGCGCGACTCCGGCCTTAAGTTGCCGTACACCTTGGCGATGGCGTCGCCCAGGCCGTTGAAGAAGATGATGTCTTCCGGGGTGATCTGCGCGCCGCCGCGCTTGTTGGTTATCTCGCAGATGAACTCGCGCGTCTCCAGCACGCCGCGGGTCGGGCAATAGCCGTAGCTGTCGTCGTGCATCGCCTCGGCCGCCACGATTTCCTTCATCCAGGCGGGGATCTTCTCACCCTTGACGATCGGATCGCCGATGTTTTCCCAGTTGATCTTCACCCCGAAGCGCTGCACCTTCTCGGCAACGGTGACGATGTTCCTAATCTCGTACGTCAGTTCTCCCGCGCCAGGAGCGACAATCTCGTTGCGCATCTGCTTCCCCCTTAGGTTGTGGTAATAGCCTTTCGTTTAACGCCTCGACATGCAAAAAGGCCGCAGGTATCCCCCACGGCCTTCAGTTAACATTTTGTGTTGTGCTGAATCAGCAGTGGCGGCTTTTGTCAGATTTTAGCCGCTGCTGCTGCCAGGTGGACGCTGCCACCGGATATGACGGTCTCAGTACGCATGCCGACCGAAATAGCACGGCAGTTGTGCAAAGTCAACGTTTTTCTGTCGTTTCCTCGCTCACTCCGATGGTGAGCCGCTCGTCGCCGTCGCGCCAGCGCAACCACCCGGCGGGCACCTTAAGCCTTGCCCAGTCGCCGTCAACCTCCAGCACGGCCACGACCTGATCCCGGGAGAGCGTATCGAGTTCGCGCGCCGCCCCGCCCGGTTCGGCGCGCAGCAGGTAGTTGGCCTTCTTCATCCCCGGCAGGATCTTCACCCGGCGCCCGGGGAGGAATTCTGCCCAGGAGAGGTAGCGCCAGCTGCGGCGCTTTTCGATCCACCCTTCCCTGCCGGCGTCGTCGTAGGCGATCCGGCACCAGGCGCCGCGCCGTGCGCGGACCGCCACCAGCGGCTGCGCCGCAGTCCCCGCGAGCCCGGGGAGATCCGCGCCGGAAACCTCCGCGATCCTCCCTACCCCGGGCTCCCGGTAGATAAGGATGCCGTTTTCCGCCGCGCCCGGTCCCGGCCCGACAGCCAGCACCCCGACGCCCGCCGGCGGCCGGGGCGGCAACAGCGCCGCGTGGGCCGCGGCTACCGAGAGCACGAAGAGCAGCACAACCAATATGAAATGGAGAAAACGCATCATCGTAGTATTGGGAAGTTCCGGGTGGTTCCGTAGGTTGGGCAAAGCGCAGCGTGCCCAACAACCCGCTGAACCTGAGGCCGCGCCACCCCCGGTGCCGGCAGCGCTACCGTGTTGTCCAGTAAAGTCGGAATTGTCCCCAAGCGTCCCCTCCCCCCTGGCGGGGGAGGGACAGGGTGAGGGGAAAGGCGCCATTTACGACTCCGTTAGCAGCTTCCCCCTCACCCCGACCCTCTCCCGCAAGGGGAGAGGGGGGAAAAAAGCCCGCCGACTCCAAATGACCGCGTGGGCACGGAGTGCCCACCCTACGAACTACTTGAACAGCTCCGTCAACCGCGCCAGGTAGGCGGTAACTTCGCCGCCCCCTTCCTCCGGTGCGAACCCGCCCTTTTCCTCGTCGCTCAGCGGGACGTACGGACCCGCCTTGGCCTCGAAGAAGACGCTGTCGGCCTCAAGCGCAACCGCGGTGTGATAGACGCCGTGCGGTATGTCGGCGGCGACGTTCTCGCCGCCTGCGCGGATGACGCAGCTCTCTACGACCCTGCCCGCGTCGTCGAACATGACGATACCGAGCGCCCCGCGGACGATGACGAAGGTTTCGTCCTTCTCGGCGTCGAGGTGCCGGTGCGGCCGGATGTAGGTACCGGGCTGCAGCGCGTTGAACAAACGATGCGCGGCACTGGCGTCGCACGGGTGGAGGTTGAGGTTCTTCCTTTTCCGCGGCGCCAGCCTGGCCTCGGCACAGAGGCGGTCGAGCGCCTCCCCGTCCACCACCTTCATCTGCGGCATCTTACGCCTCCACCAGGGCAAACTCGTTGCCGTCGGGATCGGCGACCACCGCCATTTTCCCCCAGGGAGTGGACTCCAGCGGTTCGGGGAAACGCACCCCCTTTTCGGTCATGGAGGCGCAGAGCTCCTCCAGCCCCTTGACGTTCAAGGTGATGCCGGTGTGACGCCCGACCAGTTTCCGGGCCGCGTCGTGCAGCGCCAGCGCCACGCCGAGCGAGGTCTCCCGCCCCGGGAAAAATTCCATGATGGTCTCGGTTTCCTGCCCCGGCGGCAGGCCGAGCTGCTCCCGGTAAAAAACGCGCGCAGCCTTCATATCGCGCACGAAAACGACGACGTTCTTCATTTTTTCTACCATATCGGCCACCTTAAATGATAATGTTCGCTGCGAGGTTCCAATAGATAGCAGACAGCTCCGGCGCTGGCAAGGCTAATTGTTTCGCGATGCCGGGCGCGCGCCGCCGACAAGGGGAACACCGTGAGCCAATCTTTCCAGCCCCGTGAAGTCTACGTTGCCTCCTCCTACATGGCCCCGGTCGGCCGCTACAACGGACGCGAGCGCGAGGCGCTGAGCTTTCTGGAACTGGCCGAAAAGGCCGGCGAGGTCTTCGCCGCCAGCCGCCTGCGGCGTGCCGACGTCGACGCGGTCGTGGTCGGCTGCCAGAACCCGGTCGCCTTCTCCGGCGTCGACAACACCGCCGCCAAGATCGCCGGCGTGCTCGGCATCTCCGGCGCCAAGTCGGTGCTGATCGACACCGCGTCCTCCTCCGGCGCCTCCGCGCTCGAATACGCCTACCTGCAGATCGCCTCCGGCCGCTGCGACCACGTGCTCGCCATCGGCATCCAGAAGATGAGCGACGTACCCACCGCCCGGGCCACCGGCATCGTCGCCGGCGTCATCGACCGGGACGAGGCCGAATTCGGCCTCTCCATGCCCGCCTGCGGCGCACTGGTGGCCGGAGCCCTGATCGAGCGGCTCAAGCTCTCCGAGGAGGAATGGACCGCCTTCTCCGCGCTGCTCACCCAGCGCGCGCACCGCTTCGCCGCCCGCAACCCCGACGCCCACCTGAACTTCGAGATACCGCTGGAGGAATACTACCGGCAGATCGTCAACGGCAGGAACTACCGCTACTGGTCGCCCCTGCGCTACCACGACTTCTGTCCCATGTCCGACGGCGTCGCCGCCGTGCTGTTAAGCGCCACCCCGCACGAGGTGATCGTTTCCGGCGTGGGGAGCGCCACCGACATCCCCACCATCGCCGACCGCCCCTACTTCCACAGCTTCCCGGCCAGCGTGCGCGCCGCCGCCGAGGCCTACGCCATGGCCGGCATCAAAGACATCGCCGACTTCGCCCACGGCATCCACGTCAACATGCACGACCCCTTCAACGGCTTCGGCCCCATCAACATGGTCGACTTAGGCTTCGTGCCCCGGCGGCGCATGGTCGAGGCCCTTTTGAACGACGAGCTGACCGGCGAAAGCGGCGCCTTCGCCACCAACATCACCGGCGGCCTCAAAGGGCGCGGCCATCCGCTGGGAGCCACCGGGATGATCCAGGTGGTGGAAAACCACCGGCTCATCAGCGAGGGGCGCTTCGAGATGGGGCTGTCACACTCCATCGGCGGCCCGATCAACAACAACGTCGTGCTCCTTCTTGAACAGACCGCCCATTACCGCCGCCGTGCGCATCCGGAGATCGGCACCTGGGGGCTGCCGCCCCTGGGACGGATGAAGCCCAAAAACGTCAACGTGAACGAGCTGCTGACAGGTAACGGCGAGGTGGAAGGGCGTTTCGTCGCGGCCACCACCCGTTTCAACTTCAAAAGCGGCGAGGCGGAGGGGATCATCATGATCGTCTCCTGCCCGGTTGCCGGCGGCCGCTATTCGTTCCTGTTCGGCATCGGCGGCGAGCATCACGAGGAGCTCTCCAAGTTGCGGCCGGGCGACCCGGTTCGGCTGGAGCGGAATGCCGAAGGTATCCTGGTGAACCGCATGCAGGTGCGCCGCTTCTACCGCAAGACGCTCGACGGCGTCCTCGACCTCGCCGGCTCCGGCTGGAAGAAGCTCACCGGGCAGGGGTGAACAAGCTCAACGGTTTTCGGGGATGACATTTCTCAGGCTGTTTTTTAACCTCCCCGTTTTGCCCCCTCCGATCCCCCCTGAAATCCTGCCCCCCTCTCTTTTCGCCGAGCGTATAATGCAAATATTGGAAATAGCGTCGTTTTCAAAGGAGATCGATGCGCGAGTTGAACAGGCTCGGTTTGACCAGCGTGATCGATGCCGGGGGAGGATTCCAGAATTACCCCGACGACTACCGCGTGGTCGAGCAACTGGCCGCAAAGGATCTGATGACCTTGCGCATCGCCTACAACCTCTTCACCCAGCACCCGCTGGGGGAACTGGCCGATTTCAGCTCATGGGTGCGTAGCGTGACGCCGGGGCGGGGGAGCGACTTTTACCGGTTAAACGGGGCGGGCGAGATGCTGGTTTTTTCCGCCGCCGATTTCGAGGACTTTCCGGAACCGCGGCCGGAATTGCCGCAGCCGATGGAGAGCGAGCTCACGCAGGTGGTAAGCCTCTTGGCGAAAAACCGCTGGCCGTTCAGGCTCCACGCGACCTACGACGAATCCATCGGCCGCTTCCTGGACGTCTTCGAGGCGGTCAACCGCGAGGTCCCCTTTAGCGGTCTGCGCTGGTTCTTCGATCACGCGGAAACCATCACCCCGCAGAACCTGGAACGCGTGCAGGCGCTGGGCGGCGGCATCGCCATCCAGGACCGGATGGCCTTCCAGGGAGAATACTTCAGGCAACGCTACGGGCGGGAGACGACCGAGCATGCTCCCCCCTTCAGAAAGATGCTTAAGATGGGCATCCCCGTCGGCGCCGGCACCGATGCCACCCGGGTGGCCAGTTACAACCCCTGGGTTTCCCTGTACTGGCTGGTCAGCGGCAAGAGCGTGGGCGGCTTGCAGCTCTACCCCGAGGGCAACCGCGCCGACAGGCTGACCGCGCTGCGATTGTACACCGAAGGGAGCAGTTGGTTTTCAGGAGAGGAAGGGAAAAAAGGGAAATTGCTGCCGGGACAGTTCGCCGATCTGGCCGTGCTCTCGGCCGACTACTTCACCGTCCCGGAAGCCGGGATCAAGTCAATCGAATCGGTCTTAACCATGGTAGGCGGCAGGATCGTCCACGGCAGCGAAGAGTTCGGCAACCTGGCGCCGCCGCCGCTACCGGTCAGCCCGAGCTGGTCGCCCGTCGGCAGCTTTGGCGGCTGTCACCGCGCCGCCGCATCCGCGGCCACCGGCAGCCACCGTCGTGCACTTCACAGGCATGCGCTCCCCGCGAAGCGTCACGGCTCAGCCGGGGAGTTGTGGGGCACTTCAGGATGCGATTGTTTCGCCTTTTGATCTGCTTTTGCGAGTCAGTTCATTGGGGCGCCGCAGAACAGCAGATCCTTCGCTTCGCTCAGGATGACAAGCAGCCTCGTAGGGTGGGCAGCCCTCTGCCCACCGAGCCAAAAGGGACCGCGTGGGCACGGAGTGCCCACCCTACGTTTGTTTTGCCATTCGACACCGCTTGCGGGGGAGGACAGGGGAGAAATCTAACGATCTTTCCCCAGCGTCTCCTCGATCGTCCCTTGCAAACTCTCCGGCGTCACCGTCGGGGCGTAGCGGGCCAGTACGGCGCCCCGGCGGTCGACGAGGAACTTGGTGAAATTCCACTTGATCCCCTCGCTCCCCAGGAGCCCTTTGGCCGCGGACTTGAGATACTGGTAGAGGGGCGCTGTGCCGGAGCCATTGACGTCTATCTTGGCGAACAAAGGAAAGGTGACGTCATAGGTGAGCGAACAGAACGTCTGAATCTCGGCGATGTCGCCCGGTTCCTGCCCGGCAAACTGATTACAGGGAAAGCCGAGCACCGCAAACCCCTGCCCGGCATATTTCCGGTACAGGGCCTCAAGCCCCTTGTACTGCGGAGTGAAGCCACACTTGCTGGCCGTGTTCACGATCAGCAGCACCTGACCGCGATAGTCGGACAGACTTTTCATTTCCCCGGCGGCAGTTTGTACAGAGTAGTCGTAAATGTCGGGCATCGTCGTCCCTCCCCTTTAATTACCCTTTATTCCCGGATCTCCGCCTCGACCAGCTTGCCGGCAGCGCCAGAGACTCCTGCCTCCCCGGACAGGCCCGGATCGGAATGGCTAATCGGCGTCTGCATCTCGCTTACTAACGATTATAGGAGCTTTATCGCCACAACTTCAACAGCGCACAGGAAAGCCGTGAGGCGGGGAGCCACCTGAGTCCGCGTCGAGACCGGCTCCCCCGGGCGCTTAATAAACCTTAGTTTTCTGGTATGTTATAGGGGCTCACATTTCCGTTCCAGGAGGAAGGGCTATGGTCTTCAATCCGGTCCTGATCGCAGCACACGTCGAAAAACCGCAGTGGTACAACGCCCTCGCCAAGTACGCCAAGCCCGACAACCGCATTGCCGTCTGGCAACTCTCAAGCACCCTCCTCCTCTACTTCGCGCTCCTCGCCCTGATGCTCTTCACCGTCCGCAACGGCTACAGCTATGCGCTCACCCTCGCCATCGGCGCGCTGGCGGCGGCAGTCTTCGTGCGGATCTTCATCTTCTTCCACGACTGTACGCACGGCTGCTTCGTCCACTCGCCGCGCTGGAACCGCAATATCGGCTACCTGTGCGGCCTCCTCACCTTCACCGCCTTCAACGACTGGCGGCGCAGCCACTCGGCGCACCACATGACCGCGGGCGACCTGGACCGGCGCGGAGCCGGCGACATCACCACCATGACCGTCGACGAGTATACGGCGGCCTCGCCCTGGCAGCAACTGGCCTACCGGATCTACCGCAACCCGGCGATCATGTTCACCATCGGTCCCGCCTACTATTTCCTTTTGCGCAACCGTTGGCCGAGCCCCGGCGCCCACAGGTCCGACCTGTACAGCGTCGTTTTCACCGACATAGGCCTTCTGGCCATCGCCCTCCTTGCCAGTTGGGCCTTCGGCTTCAAGACCTATATCCTGGTGCAGTTGCCGGTGCTTTTGATCGCCGCCACCTTCGGCGTCTGGCTGTTCTACGTCCAGCACCAATTCCAGGGAGTGTATTGGGCGCGGCACAACGAGTGGGACCCGTGGAAGGCGGCCCTGCAGGGCGCCTCCTTCTACCGGTTGCCGAAGATGCTCCAGTGGCTCACCGGCAACATCGGGCTGCACCATGTCCACCACGCCCGTCCCGGCATCCCGAACTACCTTTTGCAGCAATGCTACGACGAAATAGCCGAGTTGCGCGCAGTTAAGCCTTTGACCATACGCAACAGCCTGAACTGCGTCCGGTTGAACCTCTACGACGAAAAGGGCAAGAAACTGGTCAGCTTCCGCTCCCTGAAAAAGCCCGGCGACCGGCCATAACGCCGTGACTTAAGCCGGCTCCGCGTTTGGAAAGCGCCGCGATTCGGGAGGTGGATTTTTTTGGGGCGATGAGGGAGGGGAAGAGTTTCTTCTGCTGCGCCCGCATACGGACGCGAACTATGGATACAGCGGGGGACGCTCTGTCCCCCACTGCCACTGCCGCGGGATTTAAAGCGCGGCCGTTTTCACCTTTTTCGCCCTGGTGGCCCGGACTTTGGCAACCGGGACGATGGCGGGCTTGGACACGAAACTAGCCGGATCGGCCTGCACGAGACTCGGATAATGGGAGGAGACGATCTTCCTGACGACCCCGTCGGTAAACTCGATAGTCGCTCTGATGGCAGTCACCTCCATCACCTTCCCGATGCCCCATTCGACTGCTACAGCATGGCTCACCACGTTTCCTCGTTTGATAACCATTTGTCCCTCATTTGTGAGTTGTTGACAACGCTTACGTCTCAATGCCTTTAGCCGCAAAGGCTTCAGCAGTCGACGCTCAATCGTGAATGTACGGATGCGGAGAAACTGATTGAGGTGGATGGAGGGTATCGAAAAGCGGAGGCGGCTTGCAATGGCGAGGAGAAATTGCTTCGGGATTCGATTCCTAACCATACGCTTTTCCTGAACTAATAGATACGTTTTATTCTCGCCCCCACAGTTTCCCTTGCCGGTCGCGCGGCGGCGGGTTAAATTGGCACCTTGCAAAAAAGGAATTTCGGCGGTGAGGGTAATACATGACCGACGTGCCCTGGTGGCTATACTTACTCGAGTGCAAGGGGGGCAGCATCTACACAGGGATTGCGCTCGACGTCGACGCACGCTACCGTATGCACTGCGCCGGGAAGGGGGCAGCCTATACCAGGGCGAATCCGCCGGTGCGGGTACTGGCAAGCATGGAGTTCCCGTCAAGGCGGCTGGCGGCCCGGGCGGAGTGCGAGATGAAGCGCCGCCCGGCGGCAAAGAAGTGGCAGTGGGTCGCAGCCGTGACGACAGGCGAGCGACTAGTCCCGTG
>Ga0209415_10015386_pt1 | contig 12400 bp, 12 predicted proteins | sample PeaSoiSIISIP2007_FD_187696 | JGI IMG/M metagenome (GOLD analysis project Ga0209415, IMG submission 187696) | Peat soil microbial communities from Weissenstadt, Germany - SII-SIP-2007 (SPAdes) (version 2) | ecosystem: Environmental > Terrestrial > Soil > Wetlands > Peat | place: Germany... | reverse complement strand
GCCGATGCTGGCCGCAATTCTCGCAGGGTGGCCTCCAGCGCGCACATATGTTCGAAACATGGCGAACAATGCACGCTCAAATGGGCCGGTGTTATAGCTGAGCTTCAGGCGCCAACGAAGGTAATCATCTAATCTAACAAAAATATTCTTGCCGAGCAGAATTCCAGTCACGAAATCGTTCAGCGTGATTCGGAGTGAACACTCGTGTTCATTGCAGGGAAGGTACGATTCGGGCTCTGGACCCCACTGTTTGAGCTTAGCTTGTGCTTCTTGCCAGGATGTTTTGCGCAATTCGAGCGATTGAACCTGGGACAAGAGAAGTTCCGCGCGACGGCGAAAAAGGTGTTGTTCAATTTGGATGGCGATAAACGTTATAGAGAGCAAGGCACAGAGGCCGAGGAAGAGAGCAAAAAAGATCTTAAAGAGAGAGCGTAATCTTCCCACACCAGGATTAGACACCAATCCACGGGGAATGTTCCATCGGCAAGATTGGCAATCAGTATTTAAAACTTATGACTTAGAACTTAAGACTGGCTCACGCCTTGGCTGGTGAATCGCCGCGGGTGAAGCCTGGAGCGGGTCGCAGCTCCGGTCGGACGACCTTAGGGTCGGCGCTGGGAGCCGGAGGCGGCGTCGCGGGAGGCGTGCGCGGCTTTTCCGGCAGCGGCTTGCCTTCCATCAGGAGTTTCACTTCGACGGCGTCTAGCACTTCGCGTTCGAGCAAAGCCAGCGCCACCTTCTCCAGGGTTTCGCGATGGTCTGACAAGAGGGCGTGGGCCTTGCCGTAAGCGTCGTTGACGATGCGCTTCACCTCTTTATCGATGTGCAGCGCGGTGTCTTCGCTGAAGTCGCGGTGCTGGGCGATTTCGCGGCCCAGGAATATGGCCTCTTCCTTTTTGCCGTACGCCAACGGTCCCATTTCGCTCATGCCCCATTCGCAGACCATGTTGCGCGCGATGTCCGTGGCGCGTTCGATGTCGTTGCCTGCGCCAGTGGTGATGTGGCCGAGGAAAAGTTCTTCGGCGGTGCGGCCGCCCATGAGCACGGCGAGCATGCCTTCCAGATATTCCTTGGTGTAGGTGTGCTTATCGGCTTCGGGCAACTGCATGGTGAGGCCCAAAGCCATGCCGCGCGGGATGATGGTGACCTTGTGCACGGGATCAGCGCCGGGAGTCATGGCTGCGACGAGTGCGTGGCCGGCTTCGTGATACGCGGTGTTCTTCTTCTCCTCGTCGGAGAGAATCATGGACTTGCGCTCCACGCCCATCAACACTTTGTCCTTGGCCATTTCAAAATCAACCATCAGGACAAATTTGCGATTCTGGCGAGCCGCCCAAAGCGCCGCTTCATTCACCAGGTTGGCGAGGTCCGCGCCGGAAAAGCCGGGAGTACCGCGCGCGATGATGGAGAGATCCACGTCGTCGGAAATGGGCACCTTGCGCGTGTGCACGCGGAGAATCTCTTCGCGGCCCTTCACGTCGGGGCGCGCCACAACCACGCGGCGGTCAAAGCGGCCGGGACGCAGCAGGGCGGGATCAAGGACGTCGGGGCGGTTGGTGGCGGCAATCAAGATGACGCCTTCGTTGGACTCAAAGCCATCCATTTCGACGAGAAGGGCATTCAGGGTTTGTTCGCGCTCATCGTGACCGCCTCCGAGGCCCGCGCCACGGTGGCGTCCGACAGCGTCAATTTCATCAATGAAGATGATGCAGGGAGCGTTCTTCTTGCCCTGTTCAAAGAGGTCGCGCACGCGGCTGGCGCCAACGCCCACGAACATCTCCACGAAATCCGAGCCGGAAATCGAGAAGAACGGCACATTTGCTTCGCCTGCAATGGCGCGGGCGAGCAAAGTCTTGCCCGTGCCTGGAGGCCCAACAAGCAACACGCCCTTGGGAATGCGCCCGCCGAGCTTCTGGAATTTCTGCGGATCCTTCAGAAATTCGATAATCTCCTGGAGCTCTTCCTTGGCTTCGTCGCTGCCGGCCACATCCTTGAAAGTGGCTTTCTTCTGCTGCGCGGAAAGCAATCGGGCGCGCGATTTGCCAAAGCTCAGAGCCTTGTTGCCGCCGGCCTGCATCTGGCGCATCAGGAAAAAGACAAAGCCAGCGAGCAAGAGCAGAGGTAGGGCATTCAGAAGGATCAGCACCCAATCGCTGTTGCCTTTTTCCTTGACGTTGAGTTGCACGGTTTTATCGCGCAACGTGTCCATAATTTGCGGGGCCTTTTCCTTGGGAAGCAGCAGGTGGAATTTGCGGTTTGCCGGACGCACGTATTCGCCCTGAAGCTCGTAACTGTTCTGCGAGAGATATAACGTCACTTCCTTAACGTCGCCCGCGTCAACCTTCGCGGCGAATTCGCTATAGCTGGGCGTGTCCTCGCGCGCAGCCTGGCCCTGAGTGGAAACCAGGCGCCAGAGCATGACCCCCAGAAATACGATGGAAATCCAAAATATAATCGTCTTAGCCGTGGAACTCGAATTCACATTGCCCTCGCTGTTAAGCCTGAACCCTTAGACCCAAAACAAACTCTTGCAGCGCCCCTAGCGCTTTTTCCCGGCGGACTGTTTCGGCTTGTTTCGCCGCTGTGCCCCACTGCCCGCCACCAGGTGCTTGCCGTTGCGGCCGGTGCCGTTGGCGGCAGCCAGGCCGTAGCCAGTCCACACTTGGTTAGATGCAGTCTGGAAGCCAAAGTAATCGGGCTCCAGGTCCACATGGCGTCTGGACGGCTTGTCCAGAAGCACGGCCAGGCGCAGAGAACGCGGCTTGCTTTCGCCAATGCGCCGCAACAGAAAATCCTGCGTAATGCCGCTCTCGATGATCGCGTCCACCAGAAGAACATCACGGCCCTTGAATTCCGGATGTTCCTTGCTGGCGGCCATGGCGTCGCGATTGGCGAAAAAGATCTCGCGGCGCGTGCGCCCGCCCAGGTCAACGTCGCGCACGTCCTCGCGGACAAAATGCACGACCATGGGCGCATCAATGGCGCGAATCAGATCCGCGGCAAAAACGAACGCGCGGTCCATGGTCACCACAATGTCCAAACGGCGGCCGTGGCAGCCACGCGAAACCTCGCGACCCATGGCCTTCACGCGGTTCGCGATACGCGCAGCACTGTAAGTGGTGACGCTTGCCTTGGTCACGATGCCTGGTCCTCGACGATCACTACGCCTGTCCGGGTCTCTGCACCTGCGGCAAATTCATGGGAGGCGCCTAATCCGCGAACCCATGCGATTTGCCCGCAACTCGTGAGCACCGGCCAGGCCCTTTTTTCCCAGCGGCTGACACCAATCTCGTTCAACAGGCGCGCCAACTTGTGGCGCTTCTGATGACCCAGGGGTTGCATGGAATCACCTGGGCTCCAGTTGCGCAGCACAAGGGGTACACGTAACCTGGCACGGTCCAAGAACGCCCCTGTATTGCTAGTTTCTCGCCCTTCGCGGGGCCAGTCAATCACCCTGAAGCGCAGGCGGCACGGAAGTTGCACAAGATACAACTCGGCCCCGCCGGTGCGCAGATCCACCTCGTAGGCGTACTCGCGCGGTACGGTTTTTTCCGGGCTTTCCCGCTGATTTTTCGCTGCGGGCAGAAAGACGAGGGTCTGCGATTCCCGGCGCACATCCACACCACCGGGTAGTGGCAGGGACTTCCCGCTCTCGGGCTGCTCGGCGAGGGCGAGAAGCGCCCCCACATGAGTGGCGCTCAATTGGCCGGTGCGAGGCTTCAGGCGTTCGACAATACGCCGCAGGAGGCGAGTTTGGATGGAACGAGGCTCGCGAAGAAAATCGGGAAGTGAGAGGCGCACGGCGTTTTGTGCCGGTTGCGCGAATTGCTTCTCGCGTTGCGCCGATTGGCTTTCCAGATAGGCTTCATCTTCCCGCGCGAATTCCGCGAGCTGGCAAAGGTGGTCCACGACGGCGGGCTGAAACTTCTTTTCAAGAAACGGCAGGAGCTTGTGCCGAATGCGGGCGCGCATGCGGTGCGTGTCGCGGTTAGAGGCATCTTCCCGCCAAGACTGGCGCTTGCTGCGCAGATAGGCGCGTAAATCCGCGCGGCGGATGTCGAGGAGTGGACGAAAGACGACGCCCGTTGTGGGATGGATGCCGCCAAGTCCCGCGAGTCCCGTGCCACGCAGGATATGCGCCAGGACGGTTTCCGCCTGATCGTCGGCGGTGTGCGCGACGGCGACACGGTCGAGGCGGCACTCTTGTACGAGGCGCTCAAAAAAGGCGTATCGCGCGCGGCGCGCCACATCTTCCAGATTGCCGCGCTCGCGTTTAGTTTTCGCGGCGATATCCTCCGAGGCCACGAGGATTTCCAGTCCATGTTGCGCCGCAAGTTTCGAGACAAATTTCTCGTCGCCTTGAGAGGCCCGGCCGCGCAATTTGTGATTGAAGTGCACGACGCACAAGACGCAGCCCAATTCCTGCCGCAGTTCCAGGAGCAGACGGAGCAAAGCGACGGAATCCGCGCCGCCGGAGACAGCAACGCCCAGGCGCTCACCTGGGCGCAGCAGATTGCCGCGCTTCAGGAGGACCAGGAGGCGCTGCGCGAGATCGCCTCGCCGGGGCTTAGTTTGCCGATGCGTTTTTCGCTGCATTAAGAAGCGGCCGCAGTATCCAGCGGGCCGCGCGTCCGCAGGTATCGTAGCAACGCGGGGCGGGGAGGTCGAGGGCAGGGCACAGCGCGGCGCGTAACCGCATCAACTGATTTCCACGGTACTCAAGCACACATCGGCGCCATGGACCACGCAAGTATCCGACTTTTCGTGCGCATCACGGCGCACCGATTTCATCTTCATGAAACCGCCGCCCATCAAGGCTGCTTTTAGGAGGGGTTCGCGTTGCGCATCGCGCGCACTGGTACAGGAATAAATTCCGACCGGCGTCAGGGCCTGGGCGGAAAACGCGTTGCCATGACGAGTGATTCTCGCCATTACACCCACACCGAGCGTGGAAGTCGAAGCTGCGGTGAGCGGCAAAACGAGGTGTCCACCCTCGGAGAGTCGATCGAGCCATAGAGGCATAGGATGTGTGACCCCCGCGTTGATGAACATGACATCACAAGTACCCGGATCAAACGTTGCGCCATCGCCGAAAAAGACACTCACATTCGGATAGCGGGACAGGTTCTGTTTAGCGCGCGCTGCCAGTTCCGGATGGACTTCACTTGCCGCAACGGTTCCGCCCGGCCCAACGATCTCCGCAATGATCGCGGTGTAGTATCCGACACCGCATCCAAGATGATAAGCACGAATGCCCGGTTTGAGGTCCAGCGCATCCATCCAGCGTGCCAGGGCGCTGGGCTGGCCATTATTGAGGTCGCCGGTCTTATCGAGCACGATCAGGACATTGTGGTAGAGCTGGCGTGGATCATGTACGGAGGTGTAGGAGACTTGTGTTTTCGTCAAGCTGGATAGGGCCTTCAGGTCAGGAGAGGCAATTTCCCATGGGCCGGGCCCCAGGAAATCTTCTCGCGGTACGCGCGCAAACGCCTCGAGCAAGGCGGGCGAATGCACGTTGGCGGCAAAGCGAATTTCTTCGGCGTAGAAACGGCGGCAATCTTCGATGTTCATAGTGCTAAGAGTAAACCGGTCCGGGCGTCCAGAAGTCAAACGCTGCGTCGCCTCGGCTGATTTTTCCGCAGGGCGCTAAACCGGGAAGACGTGTGGCGTCAAAGTTGGGCCGTCGAGGTGGCCGACGAGGCGGTGCTCGAGGTCCTCCCGCGAAGGCGAAAGGGTGTGGCGCAGACGATCCATATCGTCATCTTTTAATGGAGAGAAATTGCGCGCCACCGAAATGTTGTGCTCGAGCATTTCAATGTGTGGCATGCCCACGACGGCGGTGGTGACCGGTAAGCTCATGGAGTAGTGCAGCAGGGAATCGATGTCGGCTTTGCCGGCGGCATTGTTCAGCAGGAATTCCTGCCCGGTGACTTTCATGGCGATAACGCCGAGATTCTTTTTGTTCGCAGCGGGCAACGCCAATTCTTCGAAGTGGCCGTTGCGCGAGGCGTTCAGCGCCATTTGCACGCAATCCAGATCGTGGCGTTCGATGGCCTGTGCCATTACGGCGCCGTTGGTGTGGCTGGTCATGCCGATGAACCGCGTCATCTTCTGCTCGCGCGCCTGGAGAAGAGCTTTCAGAGCGCCGTCGGGCGCCCCGATCTTCTCCAGATCGGCGGCTTGGCCCAGGCTGTGAATGTGCAACAGATCAACCTGATCCACCTGAAGGCGTTTCAGGCTGGCCTCCAGCCGTCGCATGAAATCGTCGTAGGTGCGGTCGGGAATTTTCGTGGCCAGCCAAACTTCTTTGCGGCGCGTGGCCATCACTTTGCCAACGCGCGTTTCGCTCTTGCCATCGCCGTACGCATAGGCCGTGTCCAGGTAGGTGATGCCAAGATCGATGGCATGATTGAGCGCCGCCAGTCCCTGTTCCTCAGGGTCGTACATCAGGAAGCGGCTGCCACAGCCAAAAGCAAGTATGGAAACTCTCGCGCGGGTACGGCCGAGCGTGCGACTGGGCAGAGGACTCGCGGCGGCGGGGCGCGCCTCCGCCAGTTCATTGAAGAGTGACAGGCCCACACCGGCGGCGGTTCCCACGCCAATCTGTTCCAGGAATTTTCTGCGCGAGAGGTCTTTGTCCATGGTCTGCTCCTTGATCGAGGGCATCGAGCGCCAGAAGAACCCGGCCATGGTGGCACAGGAATACCGGCGCAGCAAGACGAAAGCCGGGGCGCACCTCTGCTAAGGCGAACCTCACCCAAACCGCACGATGCCTTCAGTGTAGGCCGTCGCTCCTCCCGCAACCAGCCAAGCAGGGTTTCCGAGCGGCATGCGGAATCGTGCTGAAATGTCCAGCTAGCATCCCAGGCGCGCTTTGAACTCGCGGGCGCGGTCGCGTGCGACGGTCAAGTCTGTACCTTTGGCGTCCTTCAGGCGAACATTCAAGGCTCCCCCAGGGAGAGACGCGACTTCCTTGATCCAGTCTATGTTCACCACCGTGCTTCGGTGGATGCGCACGAATTTCTTCGGGTCCAGCCTTTTTTCCAAGTCAGAGATCGTGTAGTCCACGCTGTAAGCCTTGCCCTCCGACACCGCGTACGTCAGCTTATCCTCGGCATAGAAATGCGTCACGCGCGCCAGGTCGAGGAACCAGAGCCGGTCTCCCAGGCGCGACGCAATCCGGTCAAGATAATCCGGCTTGGTTTCCCGCAGTGATTCCGTGATCTTCTCAAGCAGAGCATGCAAATTTGGCTGCGCGAGTTGGCTAGAATCGAGTAACCGTTCCACTTTTTGAAGAGCGCGTTCGAGCGACTCCGCTTCCACCGGCTTCAGCAAATAGTCCACCGAGTTCACGCCGAACGCCTTCAACGCATATTGATCGTAAGCAGTGGTGAAAATCACGATGGGCTGGCTGGGCAGTCGCGCCAAAACTTCGAAACCATCCAGACGCGGCATCTGAATATCCAGGAAGCACACGTCGGGCGGGTCCGCCGTCAACGCCGCCACGGCTTTCTCGGGCTCCGTGGTGCTGCCAGTCACTTCAACGCGTCCCGTGGCATCTAGCAACCGGTGCAGGCGTTCCAGCGCCAACGGCTCGTCATCCACAAGATAGGCGCGCAGTTTCATCCGCGTGGTAAGACCATCTCTACCACAGAAAAGCCTTCTCGCCGAAAAACGTTCAGACGCGCCTTCGCCCCGAACAACGCATCGAGGCGCCCCACAAGGTTGTCCAGCCCATGACCGGCACGAATCGCCGCCAGCTCGAAGCCCGGCCCTGTGTCTCGCACCTCGATGCGCAAATTGCCATTCTCCGCGGACGCAGTGACCTGTACCTCCCCACCGCCGCTCTGCGGAGTGATTCCATGCTTCACGGCATTCTCGACCAGCGCTTGCACCGACATAGGCGGCACTTGGGTGTCCTGCAACTCAGCCGGTACCTGCACTGACCCGCGCAGCTTGTCGCCGAAGCGCGTTTTTTCAATCTCGATGTAGCTCTCCACCATGGCCAGTTCCTGCCGTAAGGGAATCAGGGGTTGATTGCTGTTGTCGAGCGAAGCCCGCAGCAACGTCGCCAGCCGTCCCACAATCTGTTCCGCCCGCGCGGGGTTCACTGCAATAAGCGAGCTGATGGAGTTCAGAGTGTTGAAAAGGAAATGCGGATGAATTCGCGCTTCCAGCGAACGCAGACGCGCTTCCGCCGCCAGTTTCTTCATCCGCTCTTCCGCTATTTCCTTTTCGTGAAGCTTCTCCTCCGCAGTCTGTGCGCGTTCCCGCAAGGAGGCATGCGAAATGGCGCCGAAGCCGAACACCAGGGCCAGCGGCATGCACACGCGAAGTGTCTGGAAGTACTCTGCCCAGAAGTGCTGCGGCACCACCATGCCGATGCCCATCAGCAGCGCATTCACCATCAAAATGCCCACAGGAACAACGCCGAAAAAGCACAGGGCCATGGTGGTAACCAGCGAAAGCTTGCGGCGAGCCAATACTTGCGGCAGCACGCCGACGAGCAACACACCGAGTGCGGCGACCAGGTTCGCATAGATGAGGTCATAGGCTAGAGCATGCAGCAGTTCACGGGTGGTTGAGATCTGATGCCACGCGATCCCTATCAGAACGACTACCGCCACGGCCGAATTGGGCCACAACAAGTAAAGCGGTAACTTGTGCTTTTTTGCAGCCATTTTGTTCCCCAGGTTCTCTGCGTCATCTCTACTGCTTTGCGTTTGTAGGTTCCAGAGTGCCAATGCGGAAAATGTTCAGAACCCGCGTGTCCTGGCCCGCCAGTTTCATTTCTCCCACGACGGCCTCATAGATCGTGGCGTACTCAATTTGCTTGGTCGCCAGCGACACCCAAATCTCTCCCCAGTAGTCGCTGCGTCCCTTCAAGGTCATCCCGCCATTGACGATCTCCACCGGATTGAAGAATGACTGGTATTTGATCAAGGCGCAGTCCTGGCCATTTCTTTGCGAACTTCCAACCCACTCCAGCACGACATCGCGGCTGTGAAACGTGCCCACGTCCGGCATGGTCGTGTCTTCGTTCGATATGGCGTGGTACGGCTCGTTCAGCTTCAACTGGCCGAAGTAGTTCTGGCCAAACATCTCGAGCATCCCGGTATCCCAAACCAGATTACGCTCAATCACCGCCGTGGGAGGAAATCCCTTGAAGAAGTCCGGCTTCATGGTGCTGCCAAGATCGTTACGGTAGCGAAAGCCTTCCATGAAATCGCGTTTCTGCGCCGGGCCGAATGAAGCAGTGGATCCAGATGCATTTGCTTCGGTGACGTTTTTCCATGACACCTCACCATTTGCCAACCCGCGCGTATATTCTCCCGTTACGCGCTGACGGTACACCATCTCACCCTTGGTATTCGCGGTGTTGTAGTCCACGGCAAACCGATACGTGCGCGGGCCGTTGTCCTTCACGGTTGTCCCTTGCGGCAAGCTCCATGTTGATGCCGGCAATGATTGTGCAGCCGGGGATTGGGCCGACAACAGGCCAGGGGGATTGCACACAGCCCATAGGACAAATCCAGAGAGGAAAATTAAAGCATTTCTAATTTGCATCGGGTGATGCCTCCTAGCCGGGAGTCTGTCACCGCCTGAGGATGAAGGCATCTCCTTCGCGACGAAAGGCGCCAATTCCCGACCGCAGGCCGTCAGGGTAAGACAAACCGTGACGGTGAAGGCTGCTTAAGCTCGCGCCGTCTTTCACTAAGCCCAACGCGAGCCCTTCTCGCGCAGGCGGGCCTGTTCTGGGTGGATGGTCGACAACTCTCAAGCGATGGCATTGCCGGTTGCATCCATCAGAGCAGGTTTGCCCTTGACACATTGACTGTACCATTGTATTGATACAGTATGCTGTTTCACGTCAACCCCTCCTCGGGCGTACCCATCTACCTGCAAATCGAAACCCAGGTGAAGAACGCGATTGCGGCTGGCGCGCTGAAGGCCGACCAGGCGTTGCCCTCGGTACGCAAACTGGCCGCCGAATTGGGGATCAATCCCAATACGGCCGCACGCGCCTACCAGAACCTAGAACGTGACGGGGTCATTTCCACAGTTCCTGGCGGAGGCACCTACGTCGCGGATAATGTCCCGCGGTTTCTCAAGTCGGAAAAGCTGCGACGTCTGCAGCCATATGCACGGCAGATTGCCGTGGAGGGCGCACAACTGTGCCTGACGGACGAGGAAATTCTAAAGACCGTGCAAGAAGAGTTAGACAGATTAGGAGTGCACAAATGAGCGAACTGGCAATTGGCACCGCGAGTCTCGCGAGAACATACGGAGCTATCCATGCTGTTGACGGAATCAACCTCAGCGTGCCGCGCGGCGCAATTTATGGGTTTCTCGGGCGTAATGGCGCGGGCAAAACAACCACGATCAAAATGCTGCTGGGCCTGATTCGCCCTACCGCCGGATCGGGCCGCGTGCTGGGGATGGACATTCGCAGTCACAATGTCGCTATTCTCCAGCGTACCGCTTTTGTCAGCGAAAAAAAGACCCTCTATCCTTCGCTGACTCTCTGCGATCTGGTGCGATTTAGCCGCGGGTTTTACCCGACCTGGTCTGATAGCGCGGTGGAAAAATACGCCCGGCTATTTGAGATTCCGATGAAACAGCGCTTTGAAAAGCTCTCCAACGGCAATCAGACGAAGGTCTTTTTGTTGCTGGCACTGGCGCAGGGAGCGGATCTCTTGATTTTGGATGAGCCCACGACCGCCCTGGACCCGGTTTCCGTGGATCAACTGCTTCACGTTCTGGCCGAGGACACCCTCGACCGGGGATGCACTATTTTCTTCTCCTCTCACCAACTCGAGGAGGTGGAACAGATTGCGGAATATGCCGGCATTATTGACCACGGCAAACTCGTGATGGAGTGCCGGTTGGATGACATCAAGAGCGAGTTCCGGCTGATTACCGCCGCGGGCAACTTCCTTCCGGCACAAATCTCCTCTCAAGTGTTGTCAATTGATGTCGAGGGAAACTTCCGCAGATATGTGGTAACCAAGGATGCCGAAGGCTTCGCCGCCGGACTTTCCCGTAATGGCGCGACTGTTACGGGTATCGTCCCCTTAAGCTTGCGGGAAATTTTCCTGCACCTTGTCCGAAAGGAAATGTCATGTACTTCTGGAAATGTTGGCGCGACACCCGTTCATTTGCCCTAGTGTTTCTGGTACTGGCTGCGTCCGCGATGCCGGTCACTGCTTTGGTAAGTAAGGGTATAAATCTGCAGGAGGGATTTGGGCCCGGGGCTTTCTTGTCCACATTCGCTCTGATCCTCTTTGTCGTGGCTCTCGGACTTGGCACCATCGGGGCGATCCAGGAATTCACGGACAAGACGGCGCACTTTTTGTTCACGAAACCGCGTCCCCGTTTTTATTTTGTCTGGGCGGGCTGGGTTGTAGGATGTGCCGAATTACTGGCCATTGCGCTGGTGAATGTGTTGACAGGTTGGCTTACGCTTGCCTACTACGGTAAGACTCCGCTGTGGTCGGTGCTCTTTGGTTTGCTCACGAAGCTGGATATTGCAGGCGTTCTCATCTACACGCTTTTTGTCTATTGCCTCACCTACGCAATGACGGTCGTGCTGCGGAATGGTCTGAAGGGGCTGGGTGCAAGCATGGGCATCATTATCGGCCTAGCGATGATTGCGGCAGCGGTTCGAGCGCGCTGGCAAGTCGACGTTCCCATTCCAGTTGAACATTTTGGGAGTCTGCCGATAGTGGCCAGCAATCTCATCTGGATATTTGTTGCACTACTGTTTGTTTTTGCCGCTCAACTCGTCGTGGAACGCGCCGAGATATGATGTAAGCGTACTGATGACATGATGAGGCCCGCTGGAGCCAAGGATCCAACCCTAGAGGGGGCGGCTCATGTGGAACAGGAAAAGAAGAGAAAGCTGCTGCCTCGAGCCCTCCGCGACATCCCGCTCAAAACGAATACCGGATCGAGAAGGTTGCATTGCTGCCGTTAAAGTCCTGCAACGGTATCGCCGCCAGCCCAAAGGGGTTTGTGTTTCCGGTTTCGTTGAATCCGTAATAGTTCCAAGACATTTTGTAGCTGAACCCGCGAGCGACATCGATCACAATTGAGGCATAAGGCCGTTGATAGTTGAAATCGAGCGTGCCGGAAGGAGTGAGAGGGTTCAGGAAAATCGTATTGCCGCGGACAATGCTGCCGCTGTAACCCACCATCGCCGTCACCCTCTTCATGGGTTTCCACACCACGGCGGCGTGCACAAAATGATCCGTGCTGCTGTAAGTCAAGAGTGCTCCCAGGGGCGACGACGCAGCCGCGATCGGGCACGCCGTTCCCGTCGGCAGCATTGGCACGCCGGGGGGAAAGGTCGAGACAGGCAGAGTGGTGGGCGGGGGCGCCGGGTTTGCGGCGGAAGTGG
>Ga0209415_10015385_pt1 | contig 12400 bp, 11 predicted proteins | sample PeaSoiSIISIP2007_FD_187696 | JGI IMG/M metagenome (GOLD analysis project Ga0209415, IMG submission 187696) | Peat soil microbial communities from Weissenstadt, Germany - SII-SIP-2007 (SPAdes) (version 2) | ecosystem: Environmental > Terrestrial > Soil > Wetlands > Peat | place: Germany... | reverse complement strand
CGGGATACCGTGTGAGGCGGCTCCGGCCTTCCCGCCGATGGTACCATCATCTGGCCTAGAGTGTAGTTCTTCCGCGCTCATCCTTTCCAGAGATTTTCCTGAAGGCTCGCGCCGTGCTGCCGGTAGAGCTCCCGGTGTGAAAGTCGGTGATTCACCTCGCGCAGGACCGCCTCCACTGCCGCCTCCAGAGTCTTCTGCCCGAACTCAGCGGTGGCGTCATGCGGGGCCATTGTCCCCATCATGATCCCCGTCATCGGCTCTCCCCGGGGGGGAAGACTGGAAAGATCCACAGTCCAGGGGTGAAGCGCAAGCATGTGCGAAGTCTCCCATCCGGCCGCATGGTCTCCCGAGTCAGGATACCTGTCACGCACCATCACGTAGTCCACGCATGCCCAGGCGAGCATGCCGTGATGCCTGCTGAAATGCCGCTGGTTGAAAAGCAGCACCGCCGACCGTGCGTGGTCAATGAGCGGGTAGTGTCCCGCGACCAGCACGCCGACAGCGAATCCCAGCGTTTCAACCTCCGCAAGGATGTGCAGGAGGAGCCGCTGGTAGCCCATCACCTGCTCGGTGGGGGAGAACGGTTGCCGATCCACACGGAAGTTCTCCGGAGGCAGCCCCATGGCAAAAGCGATATCCTCCCGGTCCTCGGCATTTGCCTCCATGAGGGACTCGCTGCGGCTTTCTCCGTAGTACAGGGGAGGGAAAACGAGACCTCCCCCTCTTTCCGCGCAGAGCATGGCCAGGCCTTCGGCCTGGAGAGAATCCGCGCCCAGCGGGTTCTGCGGGCCGTGCCATTCGATGGTCCCGATGGGTATGTAGGCGACCGGACATTGTTCCCGCCGCGCCCGGGCCTGCGCGGGACGACACATGTGATAGCGGACCTCTGTCTCCATGGGTCGCCATTCTCTCACGGGCGGGACGACCCGTCCATGCTCTTGCCTTCGGCCGGAAATCCCGTCAGGATGTGCGGCCATGCTGCAATCACCAGTGACGCGCTACCTGGCAATCATCGTCGGGACGGTGTTGTGGGATTTCGGCGCGGTATTGCAGAAGAAGGCGGTCAACCGGATGCCCTCGGACCGTCTGCCTGTCCTGGCGCTCCTTGGCTCGGCGTTGTGGATGCTCGGCCTCCTGGTCACCGCGGTCGGGTGGGGTATGTTCGTCTTCGGGCTGGACCAGGTGCCCATCTCCGCCGCGCGCACAATCACGGCCGGGAGCTACGTTGTCCTTGCCGTCTTCTCGATCGTCTTTCTTCGCACACCACTCTCGCTGGCGGAGTGGACAGCGCTTGCCTGCGTGACGCTGGGGATCATTCTTCTTGGCCTGCAGGAAATCCCCGGGACGGCCCCGGTGGCTCCCCCGGCGGACCGGATCCTTCCGCCGGTTCTGGGTATCACCGTCCTTTCGGTCCTGGTCTATCTCCTGCCGCGACTTCTCAAGGGCTCTTCACGGGCGGCGATGATTTCTCTCTTCGCATTTGCGGCGCTCTCCGGGTTGCTGGGAAGCGTCGGGGACCTCCTGACGAAGGTCTTCCTTGCCCTTGTCCAGGCCTCCCCCGCAGCCCCGGTGCCGACCCTCGTCCTGACGGCGGCGGGCTTCATTGCATACTACGTGACGGGATTCTACATGCTCTCCCGCGCCTACCAGGCGGGGAGCGTCGTGGGCGGGGTCGTCGTCTCCGACTTTTTCGGCAGGGTCGGCGCGCTCGTCCTCGGGGCCCTGGCGCTCTCTGAGCCCATCGGAGGCCTCGGGCAGGGCGGGCTGCAACGCGCGCTCGGCTTCCTGCTCGTGCTCGTCGGGTCCCTCTTTCTGGGCAGATTCGCCGCCGCCGCTCCCAGCGCTCCGTAGGCAGGGACGCCAGAGGGGCGCCGAGTCCAGGGACGGACGGAAGGCGTCCAAGAAAGGTCAGAGCCCGCCCATCAGGACGGGGGTCCCGCCGGGAGCCGGGCTGCCCTGTGCTGGCTCGACGGAGATGCTGAAGCTCCGAAATCCCCGAAACCCACCGGGAATCTTGATGAGAAGGGATCCGTACCCGTCCTCACTGACCTGGAAAAGCCCGCCGCTGTGCACCTCGGTTCCTCTCATCAGCCAAAGCTGGTACCGTGACTCCGGCCCGAGCCGAGGAAGCCCGCGAACGGCCAACACCCCTTCGTTGTCGTCCGTGTCCACCACCATCGTTCCGTAGGCATCCTTGTGCTCGCCGGTGCCCACGAGCGCCACGGTCACGAGGCCCTTGGACCGCGCCTGAAACTGGGGAGAACGCACCCACTGCGCGACGTTTCCCGCCCCGAGCACGATGATCAGCATGGCGGCTGCGGCCGCCAGGGCGGGATTCCATGCGCGAGCGATCCATGGGACGCGCCGCTGCTTTGCAAGCGATGCTTCACGCAGGATTTTCTGTTCCAGCCCCTGCGGCGGCGCGGCAGGGGCCGCGCTGACGGCCATCCCGTCACAGACGCGCGCGTACTCCTCCAGGTCCATTCGGCAGCCGGCGCACGTGGTGAGATGCTCCTGCACCCGGGCCGATTCGTCGGCGTCCAGGGCGTCAAGAGCATAGGCGGCGATCAGTTCACGGATCACCTCGTGGTCACTCACGGCCCGCCGACCCTCCTCCCCTTTCAGTAGATACGCAAGAACGATCCCGGAGGATTATCATATCTGGTCTTCGTCCTTCAACTGGTCTCGAAGCTTGAGCATTGCGCCGCGGATCCGCGACTTCACCGTCCCCAGGGGCTCTCCCGTGGCCGCGGCGATCTGGCGGTGCGTCTGACCCTGGAAGAAGGCGAGGGAGAGGGCCGCCCGCTGCTCCTCGGGAAGGGAGAGAATGGCGCGGGAGATCCGCCTGCGCAGCTCCTCCGTCTCCGCGGGGGTTTCCCGGTCAGGCCGTCCCTCCAGCTCATTCTTCATTTCCTCCCACACATCGCGGGCACGCGCTTCGCGGGAGCCGCGCCGCCGAAGCACGTCAATTGCCCGGTTGCGCGTGATGCGCGCAAGCCACGTCCGCACCTGCGCCTTCTCCTGCCGATAGGTGTCAGCCTTTTCCCAGGCGCGCAGGAACACGTCCTGGCTGACCTCTTCGGCGGTCTCCTGGTCTCCGACGATCCGCAGGGCAAGCCCGTAGACCAGCCGTCCGTGCCGCGCGTACAGCTCCCGCAGGGCCTGTGTCTCCCCGCGGGTCATGCGCAGCATGAGGTCTCGATCGTCCGGGGTCTCGCGCGGCATGAGGGGAATATAGTCACGCGCCCGTCCCGCGCACAACCTCGTCGAACATCGGCCCCGTCGCGGCGCTGAGGCGCCGCGCGGATTTGTCGTTGACATGTGGATGATTAGCGTTGAAATTCATGACACGCATGGAGAAAAGCGAGAAGCTGGGTCCGGAGATTCATTTCCTTGGAAAGCTCCTTGGCGAGGTCATCCGGGAACAGGCAGGCCTTTCCTTGTACGAGCTGGAGGAGGAGATACGCCTGGGAGCCAGGGCGCGCAGGGAAGGCCGGCCCGGCGCGGAGGCTTCCCTCCTGGAGCGCGTGCGCTCCATGACCACGGAGCAGGCGCGCCTCGTTGTTCGCGCCTTCACCGTCTTCTTCGATCTTGCCAACCTCTCGGAGGACAGGGAGCGCGTGCGCGTGCTGCGGGAGAGAGAACGCCGCCGGCACCCCGAGCCCCGCAGCGAATCCATGGAGGAGGCTGTCCTGATCATGCGGAGGGCAGACTTCTCTCCGCAGCAGGCCCAGGCGCTCATTGACCTGCTCTCCATAGAGCTCGTATTCACCGCTCACCCGACGGAGGCGAAGCGTCGGTCCGTTCGCGGCCTAGTGCGGCGCATGCGCCAGGTCCTGGAGCGGCTTGATGACGGCGAGCTTCTCCCGCGCGACCGGGACCGCCTTGTCGGCCTCCTGCGCTCGTCCCTCACGAGCCTGTGGCAGACGGAGCTCGTGCGGCCACGGCGTCCCAGCGTCTCCGAAGAGGTCGAGGTCGGGTTGTCATTCGCCTCTACGCTCTGGGAGGTGATCCCGCGAATCTACCGGGATCTCCACGGCTCGCTTCAGAGGAGCTACTCCGGTCACCCCTTCCACGTCCCGCCGTTCCTGCGTTTCGGGTCCTGGATTGGAGGCGACAGGGACGGGAACCCGAACGTCACGGCCGAGGTGACGGCAAGCACACTGCTCCGAATGAGGAGGGCCGCCTCCGAGGCGCACCTGGCGCAGTGCCGCAGGCTGTTCGACGTGCTGACAAGCTCCACCCTGGAAGCGCCGGTCAGCCCTGCCATTCGTGAAGCCGTGGACCGCCGCATCAGCGAGCACCCGGTGCTCCTCTCCCTCCTGGAACCGGTCTCCGAGCACGAAATCTATCGCCGATTTCTCAAGACCATCGAGTGGCGCCTGGAGCGGACCCGGGAGGCGCGTGACCTCGGGCAGTCACCGGAGGGATCCTATGGGGCTTCCGGGGAGCTTGCCGCGGACCTGGAGCTGATCAGGGACAGCCTCGTTGCCAACGGAGGGGAGCGCATCATCGAGGGAGAGCTCCAGGAGTGGCTGTGGCAGGCGGCCGTGTTCGGCCTGCACATCGCCCGGTTGGACATACGCCAGGAGTCCACCTGGAACTTGCGGGTCATGACGGAGCTGTTGCTCTCCGCGCGCCTTGCTTCGGACTACGCGTCGCTCACCGAGGATCAAAGACGGGAGGTCCTCCGCGGGTCCATGCAGCATTCCGGGAGGATTGAATCACGCGGGCTGAGCGCCGAGACGCGGGAGACTATGCAGCTCTTCTCCCTTCTTTCCCACGCCGCGGCCCGGCTCGGCGGGGAGGCGCTCGGCGGGTACGTCATCAGCATGACCCACTCCCTGAGCGACGTCCTCTCGGTCCTCTGGTTGTGCCGGTGCCCTTCCCTGTGCGGGGCGGCCGGAGAGGCGGGGCTCTGCATCGACATCATCCCGCTCTTCGAGACGATCAAGGACCTCGAGAACGCCCCCGGGATCCTGACCGACATGCTTGATGACCCTGTCTACCGGGATCATCTCTCCCGAAGGAACAATGTCCAGACGGTCATGATCGGCTACTCCGACAGCACGAAAGACGGCGGCTACCTGGCAGCGTGCTGGGCCCTGTACGAGGCGCAAAGCACTCTCCACGCCGTGGCGCAAAGCCGTGGCGTCCGCGTCATCTTCTTCCACGGTCGGGGAGGCTCCCTGGGGCGAGGGGGCGGGCCGGCGGCACGCAGCATCCTTTCTCTCCCGCGGGAGTCTCTCACGGCGGGGCTTCGCATGACTGAGCAAGGAGAGGTCCTTGCCGACAGGTATGATGATCCGCGCATCGCCGGCCGACACCTGGAGCAGGTGGTCTGGGCCACCCTGATGACTTCCACGCAGCCCCTGTCTCCGCCCCGCCAGGCATGGCAGGAGGCGATGGCTGAGCTGTCCCTCGCCTCCCTTTCGCATTACCACGCGCTGATCGATGAGCCGGGCTTTCTCACGTACTTCGAGCAGTCGACCCCCATCGGGGAGATAGAGTCCCTCCCCATTGCGTCGCGGCCGGCCCACAGGCACGGAGGCCGGTCCCTGGCGGACTTGCGGTCCATTCCCTGGGTCTTTGCCTGGACGCAGAGCCGCTGCCTCATCCCCGCGTGGTACGGCATTGGCACGGCTTTCACCTCCTTCGCCGCAGCGCGCCAGGACGGCTGGGAGATGCTTCGAGAAATGTACGGCGCCTGGTCTTTCTTCCGGGCGACCATCGACAACGCAGCCCTGGCCCTGGCCAAGGCTGACCAGGGAATCGCATGCCTCTATGCCGGCCTCGTGGATGACCAGGAGATCCGTAACCGGATCTGGCAGCGGATTTCCAGCGAATACTTCCTGAGCACGGACGCCGTGCTGCGAACGCAGGGGCAGACCGAGCTGCTGGGAGAGATCCCCTGGCTGCGGCGTTCCATCACCGTGAGGAACCCCAACACGGATCCACTCAACATGATCCAGGTGGAGTGGCTGCAAAGGCTTCGGGAATGCGAGCGGCGGGGGGATCTCGACTGCCAGGCGGCATCCCGGGACCTGCTGCGTCTCACGATCGAGGGGGTTGCAACGGGCATGCGCACCACGGGGTAGCGTTCTCCGGCGTTCTCCCGCGAGTATTGCTTACGCAGCACATTCGGGGTAAATTTGACTCGAGGCGTAAACCTATGGCCATAGAAGCAGTTTCTTCCTATGCGAGCGGTATGGCGGCAAGCCGGCCGCCCGAGCCGGTCCCCGGGGCGCAGGAAGCCGCGGCGCAGCGCAATGACGCGCTGCGGATCGCGGAGGCGGACCGTGGCGCGAGCCCCCAGTACGTGAACGCGCCGGCTGCCGGCCCGGCAGGCGCCGGGGGAACGAACGCCGCGCCGGCCGGTGGAGGGCAGGTGGACGCCGGCGCCGTGGTCAATGATCCCGAGGGCTCCATTCAGAGGGCGCAGACCCTCATCCAGAGCGTCAATTCAAACGGGGCGCCGTCCGAGGCAGAGACGCGCAGGGCCGCGGAAGCCTACCAGGCGGCCTCCTCGGCGCAGAGCGAGCTGGCGCAGCGCCAGGAGGGGCAGGGCGCGCGCAGCACGGACGTGCTCGCCTGAGAGATGGACAGACTCCTGGAGCTTTTCGCCGGTATTCTGGAGGCGCCGGGTGAAGACCTCGGCATGAGAGTGCGGGAGTGCACTCGGGCCGCGGCCGCGGTGGGCGTGCCCGCCGCGGACCTGGATGAGTTTGCCAGGTTCGTGGAGAACGCTCCAGAGGACGCAATCGCAAGTCTCTATGGAAGCGGCGGTCTCAGCATCGGGCGGCAGCTGTATGGAGATGGATACGGCCGCAGCATGCTGCTCCTTGACCTGCAGAAAAGGTATCGAAGACACGGTTTCGAAACCGGGGAGGAGCCAGCCGACCATCTCGCGGTCCTCCTGAGATTTCTCTCGGAATGTGATGACGCGGCTGAGCGTGAGGAGCTTGTCCGGGAGATCATGGTCCCCGGTCTTGAGGCCATGGTTGCGAATGAAGAATCCCCGGCGGCAGGCACGTTCGCGCCGGTCCTTCGCGCGCTGACTAGCGCGCTCCGGGAGCAGGTGGGAAGCTGATTCCCCGCGCCCTGCGGTATTCATCCGGATCGTTGATGTTCTGAAGCTCTTGCTCCCGCGCCGGCTCGACCAGTCGGATCAGGACATCACGAAGCACCATGAGGCTGTAGCGCCTTTCCGTCTTTGCTTTCATGAGCACAGGGAGGATGCGCGGCTCGTAGATTGCGCACACCGGCTCGGGGCGGTTGGTGGCCGGGTTGCGATACGTGGTGGCGAAGAGATCGGGGTCCCGGGACTCCACCAGGCGCTGAACCGCGGCTTGTGAAAGAAACGGCATGTCGACGGCCACGACAAGCCAGGCGCACGCGTCGGATTCCCGAAAGGCGGACAGCACGCCTTCCAGGGGGCCAACGCCTTCTTCCTGGTCGGGGAGGAGGCGCATGCCCGCAAAGGCCTGGTTTGACACCTGGGCGCGCCGAACGGACACGTACACCGGCGGGGCGATGCGCTCCAACATGCCGGCAACCCGCCTCACCTGCGGCTCTCCTTCATACACGAGCAGCGCCTTGTCCACGCCCATCCGTTGGCTTGCGCCGCCGGCAAGAACGAGAGACCGGAGGTCAGGCCGGCTCCTCGGGCTATCCGTCATCTCAGCTGGAACTTCTCCCTGATTGCCTCGAGCTCCTGCTCTCCAATGCGCTGGACGTTTCCGAGGCGCGCGGAGTTGAGGATGGCCTTGGCGCTGAACTCGGCAACCTCCAGCCTGTCGTAAGCCTCCGTCAGGCTGGAACCCGTGGTCAGGATGGCGTCGTTCTGCAGGAGCACCACCGGCGTCCGCGGCGAGATTTCGGCGGCAAGGCGTTTCTCATCAGAGAACTGGCGGCCATAGGCGATCAGGGGGACGTCCCGCAGCACCACGTAGCTTTCAGGGATGATTGCGGATTCAAGCGGCGTCCCCGTCACGGTGAACGCGGTAACCGCCGGTGACTGGGCGCTGATGATGGCCCGGATTCCGGGGTTGGCGGCGTAGATCTCCCTGTGCATGATCACGGCCCGGCTGGGGACAAGCCCCCGCTCGCGCATGCCGCCCTGGATAAGCACGAAATCCGATTCATCCAGGTAGCTGCGGTCCAGCCCGTACGGGCTTATGAGAAAAGTGGCCTCCTGAATGCGCACAGAGACGGTCCCTTCCGTGCTCGTCATGAGGCGCTGGCGGTACGCCCTGTGGATGAACTCCCGCATCTCGCGCCGGGTTGCAAGCTCCGCGGAACCGCGGGCCTTCACGTCGAGCTCGGGCATCCTCTGGTTCTTGCCCTGGTTGAACAGGGCGATCTGGTCAGGTCCGAGGCTGCGCGCTTTTCCCAGGACGCCGGCGTTGATCAGGGTCCGCGCGCAGAAGTCAAGCGTTTCAAAACGCTGGAATGCCTCCAGGAGGTCGTGTCCCGCAGCCGCCACTCCATGATTCTCCAGGAGCACGGTGTCGAACCCCCGGGCGAAGGTCGCGGCGATGTTGCGTCCCAGCTCCTCCGAGCCGGGGATGGCATACGCCGCGTACCCGACCTCTCCGCAGACCGCCCGGGCCTGGGGGATGATGCTCGTGTCAGGGATCCTTCGAACGAGGCTGAACGCCACGAGGGGAGCCGGGTGCGCATGGAGGACCGCGCGAACGTCCGGCCGGGCCTCATAAATGGCCCGATGAAACGGGAGCTCGGAGGAAGGGGGATGGATGCCCTCCGCAACCTGGTCCCCGCGCATGCGAACGATATCACCTTCGGTCAGGGCACCCTTGTCCGTGCCTCCCGGCGTGATCCAGATGTCGCCGGATTCGTCCCGAATGGAGATATTCCCGCCGGAGGTGGTGGTCATGCCGTACCCGTAGATGCGGCGCATGATGGTAACCAGCTGCTCGCGGGGATGCATGTACTCGTATTTCACCTGGGCCTCCCGGAGCCCAGTGTACAGCTTTTTGCCCGGATGAACGAGGTTGGGGCGCTCAGGCGCGCCGGGCGAACCTTTTGAACAAGGGCGCCAGAGCGTCGTAGCTTTCGTTCAGGAGCTTCTTGGCCTCGGCATAGGTGCCCGCGCGAGCCGCGTCCGGCGTCGTCCGGTCCACCGTCTGGATGAACCTGTCCGCAACGTCAAAGCTCTTGAACACGCCGCAGCCCACGCCGCCAATGATGGCCGCCCCCATGGAGGTTGCTTCCTCCAGGTAGTTGGGGCGCACGATGTCCGCTTGGTAGACATCCGCCATGATCCGGCGCCATACCTCCCCCTTCGCCCCGCCGCCGATCACCGTTATCTCGCGGATGGGAATCTGGGTGCGGAAGATGTCCAGGATGATGCTCAGGTTGAGCGTGACCCCCTCCATGACGGCGCGAAGAACATCCGCCCGGGTGTGCTCCAGGGTGAGGCCAATGAAAGCGCCCTTGGCGTCCGGGTTCCATCGGGGAGTGCGCTCTCCCAGCAGGTACGGGAGGAAGATGATGCCGTTTGCTCCCGGCGGGGATTTTTCTATTTCCTTGTTGATCAGATCGTAGGGGCTCATCCCCATCTCCGAGCCGAAGGCTTTCTCCAGGGTGCATATCTCGTTCTTCAGCCACGCATACGAGCTGCCCGCCGTCTGCATTGTTCCGCAGGGGTGCACGAAGCCGGGCACCGCGTGGGCCCAAATGAACGTTCGCATGGCGGGATCGTAGATCGGCTTTTCGGTGGTGGTGGCGATCCATGACGAGGACCCCAGGTAATTGTAGGTGGTGCCGGGCTTCACCGAGCCGACTCCCACTCCGGCGCACACCCCGTCACCCCCGCCGGCGACAACAGGGATCCCCGGCACAAGCCCGATGGCCTTTGCCGCTTCCGCGGTCAGCTCTCCAATGACGTCAGTGGAGGCTTTCAGGTCCGGAAGCTTCTCACCATCGATCCCGGTGATCTTCACAATCTTTTCCGACCAGCGGCGGGTGTTCAGATCCATGGCATTCGTGCCCGAGCCGTCCGAGTGCTCGGATGCCATGACGCCGGTGAGGCGGAAGTTGATGTAGTCCTTGGCGTGGAGCATCTTGCGCGTCCGCGCGTAGACCTCGGGCTCATGCTTCATCACCCACATGAGCTTTTCCACCGAGTACGAGGCGCTTGCGCGGTGGCCGGTGATCCGGTAGAAGTCCATCGGGTCAATGTGCTGCAGGATGGAATCACACTCCGCCACGGCGCGCTGGTCGCTGTAGAGGATGGCCGGGCGAAGCGGTCTCCCCTCCCTGTCAACACACAGGCACCCCATCATCTGCCCGCTGAAGCAGATCCCCGCAACCTCGCGCGCGTCTATCTCCGCCGCGAGGGACTGCGTGGATTCGCAAACCGCCTTCCACCAGTCCTCGGGGTCCTGCTCCGACCAGTTCGTGTTGAAGTAGCGCGTCCCGTACGGGGAGGTGACGCTCCGCACGAGCTTCCCCTCTGTCGTGAACAGGGTAGCCTTGTTGCCCGAGGTGCCCAGGTCGTGCGCGAGCAGGTAACGTTTCATGATCATCCCTCTTTCAGAAACGCAGGAGCGTCTTGATGGCCGTCGGCTGCTCCGTTGCGGCCAGCGCCTGCGCGGTCTGGCGAACAGGGTACTCCGCCGAAAGGAAGTCCTTCGCCGAGAGCTTGCCGGCCCTGATCCATTCCACGAGCGGCTCCTGGGCCGCGGCCTCCGCGCTGCGCGTGGGCCACTGGTGCATGAACATGTTGAAATTGAGAGGGCCGGTCTCCTTGGCGATTGTCAGGGTCGGCGCGCTGAGGACGCCATAGACGCACAGCGACCCCGCGAGCTTCAGGAGAGGCAGCCCCGCGTTGATGATCCGCTCGCTGCCCACCGCGTCGATGACGGCATCCAGCGGCTTGCCCCTTGCTGCCACCAGGTTCTTCACATCGGCTGAGTCCGGAGCGAACGTCTCATCCGCCCCCATGGACTTCGCTTTTTCCCGCTTGAACGGAAGCGGATCCACGAGCCCGATCCAGCCCATGCCCAGGATCCGCGCAAACCGGCAGAAGCTCAGACCCACGGGGCCGCCGCCGAAGATCAGGATATCGTCCCCGGGCTTGAGCTGAAAATCGCTGAAGCCGGCATGGACCTCTCTCCACGTACACAGGAGCGCCGCCGCCTCAAGGGGAATATCGTCCGGGAGCTTCCGCATGATCTGCGACACTTCCACCCATCCGTGCTCGCCGTCCGCCACGCCGTCCGCGACCATGGCCGCGTGATCCTGGGCAACAACGTATTCGCTGTTTCCGCCCCAGCCCGAGCTGAACCGCGTGTCGGTGGGCGAAAGGAGGAGCCCGCCGATCACGCGGTCTCCGGGCTTGAAAGTCTTCACCTTCCTGCCGACCGACTCCACCACGCCCACGCTTTCGTGGCCCAGGAGAAGAGGGAACTTCTCAGGGCCGAGCCCGGGGAAATGGCCACTCGCAACCTTGCGGTCCGTCGCATTGCAGATGAAGGCGACCTGGTTCTTGACGATGGCCTCGTAGGGTCCCGGTTGGGGCTTGGGAATGTCCACGATCTCGATCTGCCCGGGCCGCATGACGGCAACTGACAGCATGGGTTTCTCCTTCTCCGTTCAATCTCCGGTCAATCAACAGTCTTGAGCCATCCGCCGTCCACGTAGTAGCTGGAGCCGACGCAGTAGCTGGATTTCGGCGAGCACAGGAAGAGGTAGAAATGCGCAAGCTCCTCCGGCGATGCGAACCGTCCGATGGGGGCGTTGTCCCTGGCTATCTTGTCCAGGTACTGGTCCACCGTCGTCTCGGTTCCCCGGGTGAGGATCCCGGCTGTCTTCTTCCAGTCCGGCGTGAGGATCAGGCCGGGGTTCACGGCGTTCACCCGAATGTTCTCCTTGATGAGCTCGTTGGCGAGGCACTTGGAGAACATGACGAGAGCCGCCTTGGTGGTGTTGTAGATGGGCTCATAGCCGAGGGGCTGTTTTGCGCAGATGGATGCCGTGTTGAGGATGACGCCGCCGCCCCGTTTCCTCATCAGAGGGACCACGGCCCGAGAACACCTGATGGCAGCCATCACGTGGAGGTCCCAGAAGTACTGCCACTTGTCGTCCGGGGCCTCCATGATCGTCTCCGAGGTGCCCGTGCCGGCGTTATTGATGAGAATGTCGACGCCGTCGAAGGCTCCGGCAATGCGCGTCATTGCCGCATCGACGTCGCCTGGTCTCGAGACATCCGCGGAAATTCCCAGAGTGCGCACGTGGTGGGTGCGGCCGATCTCAGCCGCCTCGCGCTCCACGCGCTCCTTGTTTCGCGCAAGGATTGCGACCTCCACTCCCTCGCTCGCAAGGGCGTTGGCAACAGCCAGCCCGATGCCGATGCTTCCACCTGTTATTACGGCCC
>Ga0209415_10015384_pt1 | contig 12401 bp, 11 predicted proteins | sample PeaSoiSIISIP2007_FD_187696 | JGI IMG/M metagenome (GOLD analysis project Ga0209415, IMG submission 187696) | Peat soil microbial communities from Weissenstadt, Germany - SII-SIP-2007 (SPAdes) (version 2) | ecosystem: Environmental > Terrestrial > Soil > Wetlands > Peat | place: Germany... | reverse complement strand
GGCGCTATCGTCTAGGGGTTAGGACGGAAGATTCTCAATCTTCAAACCCGGGTTCGATTCCCGGTAGCGCTACCACACCTTTCAATCATTTCGAGCGGGTGTGGCCGCGCCCTTTCAGCTGACAAAATTGACAGTTCTCGCAGTCTCCGATTCAATAACTTAGGTGAGTGTGAGTGAATGTCTGGCCGCCGATTCTGAAGACGCAACCGCCCGATGATCGTCAACTTTGCTGAGCGGGCGCACAACCACAACTGGGAACTGGACCCGGTTACCCGGTCATTGCTCGATACTGATTTCTACAAGCTGCTGATGCTGCAGTTTGTCTGGAAGCATTTCCCGAAAACCCACGTCTCCTTCTCGCTTTTGAACCGCTCCTCTGCGGTACGTCTGGCAGACTTGTTTGCCATTCAGGATCTAACTCAGCAACTGGAGCACGTGCGAAAACTCCGCTTTCGAAAATCCGAATTAGTCTGGCTGGCGGGCAACACCTTCTACGGCCGCCGCGGGATTTTTGAACCGGCGTTCCTGGAATGGCTGGAACAGGATTTCAAACTGTCAGATTATTCGCTCTCGGTCAGGGATGGTCAGTTCGATCTTTCCTTCGACGGCTTGTGGACCGAAACCACGATGTGGGAGCTCTATGCCCTTTCCATCCTCGACGAGCTAAGGACCAGGGCTAATTTAAAAAGACTGAGCGAATTCGGTCTTGACATCCTGTATGCCCGGGCGAAGACCAAGCTGTGGAATAAAATCGAGCGGCTGCGCGATGTTCCCAAGCTCAGCATCGCGGATTTCGGGACCCGCCGCCGTCACAGCTTCTTATGGCAGGAATATATAGCCAACGCCATGGCGTCAAACCTTGGCCGCAGTTTTATCGGAACCTCGAATGCCTTTCTCGCCCACAAGCACGATCTCGAGGCGATTGGCACCAATGCTCACGAGATTCCCATGGTTCTCGCTGCACTGGCGGAGGATGACCAAGCCCTGAAGGCCTCGCAATACCGCGTCCTCGCGCTCTGGCAGAACACCTATGAAGGCGCGCTCCGCATCATGCTGCCTGACACCTTTGGCACCACCCAGTTCCTTGGGGGCGCGCCCGACTGGACAGCCGATTGGACTGGCCAGCGCATCGACAGCAAGAATCCCTACGTGGCCGGCGACGAATATATTGAATGGCTGAAAGTGCACGGTCGCGAGGCACAGGACAAACTCATCATTGCCTCCGACACTCTCGACGTTGATGACATACTCGGCCTGCATGCCTATTTTGGTGGAACGCTGCAGGCGGGCACGACGACCGGAGATTTCCGCGATGCCGCCGACTTCCTGGATCGACGAAAGTGGATCCCCGGCCGCCGCATTCGATTCAGTGCCGGCTGGGGCACTCTGCTCACCAACGATTTTCGCGGCTGCGATCCCAGCGGCGGCCGTGGTTTTGATCCCATCAGCCTGATCTGCAAGGTGTCTACCGTCGAGGGCCGGCCGGCGGTCAAGCTTTCCGACAACTACGCCAAGGCGCTCGGCCCGCCCTCCGAAATCGAACGCTATCGCCGCGTGTTCGGTACGGCAGGAATCACGAATATTCCGCTGGTCGCGTGACGCAGAAGACTCAAGCGGCGGGAATCAAGCAGCGCGCTTGCTTTGACTGCCTTTTTTGATCCGCTCCGCTTGCGCCAAATGGTTCAGGTCGTGGCCGGCAAACATGCGGACGATGTGGGCAATCGTCTCCTTGCCGCGCTCCTGATGCATGCCGTAGTTTTCCCACAGATTCTTGGGCAGCGCCTTCAGCATGGCCAGGTTGCTCTCCCGTAGCACCCGAAAAGTCTCAAGAGAAGTCGCAGGATCGCGTCGCGCATAGGCAAACGTTTCAGCCCAGACGTCCTGATCAAAGGGCTGAAGCGATGCGCCGTTGTTGCCCAGGATCAGGCGCATGCGCCAGCCGCCAACCAGTTCCGCGTCTGCCAGGTGCGCCAGAATTTCTGCGATCGACCATTTTCCCGGCTCCGGCCGTTGCGTCAGTTGCTTCTTGCTCAGCGGCTTGACCAGAGTTTGCAATTTCTTCGGGGTCTCTTTTTGCACCCGTAACGGATCTTTGCCCTCGACGTGGCCGAGAATGCGCTGTATGTACTGCTGCGGAGTTTCCTGCATGAAATCCTCCAGAGAAGAAGTGGACGTGGTTTTGATTATCAGCAGCAGAAAAAGGAAGCAGAAAAATTACGGCAGCCTTACTCAATATCTAAACGAAGGGGAAGCGATCTCAGTATTAGCAGCGAGACAACGGGTTGCCAGCAGACGGCTAGCCTCAGAAAGTTGAGTGCTATACTCCTCGCGCTCCGGGTATTGGGCCTGATCCCGACCTGTCCGCGATGCTTCTCTTGAGGAGGCGTAAAAAGATGCTGCAGCGCAAACTACAGTCACGCTGGAGCCGCGCTATCGCAGCCGCTGTCCTGGCCCTGATCGGTGCAGGAGGAACGCAGGCCGCCGCCAAAGAAACAGTTCTTTACACATTCACTGGTGGCAGCGATGGAAATAACCCTAACTCGCCGCTGATCTTCGACAACGCTGGCAACCTCTACGGAACAACATACCAAGGCGGTGCGGATGGCGACGGGACTGTTTTTGAGCTGACCCCCACCGTCAGCGGATGGACCGAGACCGTCCTTTATAGCTTCATCGACGTCAGCGACGGATACGATCCGGTCGGCCCGGTTTTGTTCGACAAGGAAGGTAATCTCTACGGGCTTACGGGATACGGCGGGGCCGCTGGCTACGGCACTGCCTTCGAGCTCTCCCCTAACTCCAGTGGCGGCTGGACCAAAACAACGATCTATGCTTTTGCCGGTGGCAGCGATGGCAGTACTCCTGAAGGGGGCCTGATATCAGACAGCAAAGGCAACCTCTACGGCCTCACGCTGACCGGCGGCACTGGACCCTGTCTTGTCTACGGCCGCAACCCTGGCTGCGGCACTATCTTTGAACTCAAGCGCTCCCGGGGCTCCTGGAAGGAAGTCGTAGTCTTTACCTTCCCTGGAGGCTCTGGGGGACAGGGCCCTAAAGGCTTGACTCTGGATGGCGCGGGCAACCTTTACGGCGTGACGTCGCAAGGTGGCAGCGGGGGCGTCGGCATAGTGTTCAAGCTCAGCCATTCTGCGGGTCGGTGGACGGAAAGCGTCCTGCATGCCTTTACCGGAGGCAGCGATGGCTCTACTCCCCAAGCCGGCGTAACTCTCGACGGTTTAGGCAACCTCTATGGCACGACCTTCAATGGTAGCGGGGGCGGGTGCGCTGGCGGCGGATGCGGGCTCGTATACGAACTGAAGCCTGCAGAAAAAGGTAGGTGGAGGGAGCTTGCGCTTCATAGGTTCAAGCAGAATTCCGATGATGGGACCAACCCGGGCACCTTTCTGATTTTTGATGAAGCAGGAAATCTGTTCGGCACAACCGTCGGGGGCGGCGCCTATGGAGAAGGTATCGTGTTCGAGCTGATGCAGAACTTTGACGGAAAGTGGAATGAAAGTGTGATTCAAGATTTCTTTGGTGCGGATTACCCCGGCACTCTAGTGCTTGGAAAGGACGGGTATCTCTACGGGCCTGCGGGTGGCGGCGCCTACGGGGCTGGCTTGGTTTTCCAGCTCAGCCCGTAGTTTCGGACTGCGGCAACGTCAGAACCGCATGGCGGAGGGCTAAATCGTTCCGTCAGCCCGCATCGACGCCTCGGTGATCACGACCCTCAGGCGTTCCCGCGGGCAAATCACACTGGCGCCAAGTTGTTGCATCGCAACCATTCGAGCGCGCTCAGCTTCGACCCGCGCCAAGCTGGCCTCACGGCTCGCGAGCATGCTTTGCACAGAAGCCAACCGAGTCTGAGCGCAAGCCAGTTTCGTCTGGGTTTTGGCAAAGCGGGCTTCGCCTCTACCGAGCATCATTTCCGCCACCGCCATAAATCGGGTGGCGTGACCGGAGACTTGTTCAACGGCGGCCAGCGACCGGCTCGCTAGGGCACGAACATCATTCTCGTGCCGAACCACGAAGTTGTTGCTCACGACTAGGGCGAGCACGCCCACCGCTATCCAGTACCCCACTTTTTCGAAAGCCATCGGATTGCTCCGCTTTGACGATCTCAACCACTTACCCGTTAGACGAGCCGTCGTGAAATTCGTTATCCACCGCCAGACAATGTTATGTACGATCACCTGCCCAAAAGAGTTCCCACAGCTAAGAAACCGTCCCACCGGCGGCTGCGAGGGGGCCAGTTCCAGCAGAGCGTGAAGCCGCCCGCCGCGCCCTGCATCTATAAACCAGCGGAACCAAATTCCTCTGAGGAAACATCATGGAGAAAGTAAATATTGCTCAGAAGTTCGCGCACATTAAGGATTCCTGGAAACCCCACGTCGCAGCTGAACTGAACGGCCAAATGGTGAAGCTCGGCAAATTTACCGGCGAGTTCGTCTGGCATCATCACGAGAAGGAAGACGAGATGTTCCTGGTGGCGAAAGGCCGCTTCCGGATGGAATTCCGCGACCGTCAGGTCTGGCTCGAAGAAGGCGAGTTCATCGTGGTTCCGCGTGGAGTCGAGCATCGTCCCGTGGCCGAGGAGGAATGCTGGGTCGTGCTCTTTGAGCCGGCGTCTACGCTGAACACCGGAAATGTGGTGAACGAGCGCACGCTGCATGAACTCGAGCGCGTCTAAGCGACGAAGGCCTGCCTGGCAGGCCGCTGAAAAAATGTCGATCCGTATCAGGGCATCGCTTCAGAGGCTGCGGAAAAACTCGATCTTGCGTTTGATTTTGGGTGGCGCAGCGCTGTCATCGACCGACGAGTCTTCCTCCTGTCATTCCGAAGAGCGAGGAATCTTGGTTTCGCCACCCAAGCGACGAACCAAGATCCCTCGCTGCGCCTCGGGATGACAGCAACTTGGACTCTGTCAGCAGGCCGCACGTTGGCGTGCACTGGTGACTTGGATTGCAAAGGCCGCGACTAAGCGACGGTCGGCACGCTGCCTGAGCCCGACGTCGTACTCGATGCGCCACCACCATTACTCGAGGCCGCCTGAAAATCCTGCTGCAGCGTGGTGTAAGCCTGCTGCGCCGCCGCCAGGTTCCCGGATTGCAACGCCTGTCCTAATTCGCTGAATAATTCCGCAAGGGGATTTTGCTGCGCCCCACTCGAATTCTGTCCATGGCCGTGATGATGGTGTCCCCCGCCCTGGGCTTGCACATCCTGCTGAATGGTTGAGAAGTCCTGCTGCGCCGCCGAAAGATTTCCCGATTGCAGATCCTGGGCCAGCTTCTGAAAGGCCTGCGCAATAGGGTTGTTGCTGGCTGACGATGCCGCGGCCGTGGCTTGTGGGGCATCCTTTTGCAACGTCGCGAAATCAGCTTGTGCGGCCGAAAGATTTCCCGCCGACAAGTCCTTCCCCAGCTGTTGAATTTCTTGCTGTAGCTGCTGCTTCTGGCTCTGGGCCGTCTCCGTACCCAGTAAATCGAAAAGACTGCTGCTGGAAATACCCGAAACTGACATATAGAATCTCCCGTTTGTTCAGGCGGCCTGGTAATGCCCCTGGAATTTCCTTCATTGAAATAGATCGGCATTTGCTGCAAGACTTTAGTTTTGCTCTGCCGGGCTATTCTGGATGGATGTCCGAGCAAGATCCGAGCCAAAGCACGCGCAATACGATCCTTCGTGCAAATCCCACTGCCTGCGTCAGAATCGCCAGTGTAGGCGCGCCCTCGCGCCGGTCCGGCCCCGACTGAAATTCGTACTGAATCAGAGCTTCCTTAGAAATTAAGAGAGCCCATCCGACCGCGGGCAAACCTGAAAACAAAGTTCAATCGACTTCAATCTCACTGGGCAGAACCTGCCTACTTTTCAATCATGCCGAGCCTCGCTCACCCGGACGGGAGCGTCCGGGCTACGCGCGCCGCCCCCGGCAACTCAGCCTGTGCGAGAATAGCTGTTCTGTTTTTAATGCTGAGGGATTCTTCATGAGCCTCAATCGCATTTTTCTGTCTCTGGTCATCGCATCGGTCTCGGTCATGCCCCTGGCCGCCCAATCAAAGCCTCAATATCAGGTCTATGCAATCCGTTATGCCACCCTTCCCGACTTTCCCGTCGCCGAACTGGTTGCCGGCGCCGACCCCGCCCGCAAACTCGATATCGCCATGATGATCTGGCTGGTCCGCGGCAACGGCCGCAATATACTCGTCGACTCCGGCTTTTATCACGACCGCTTCTTCAAGGAATGGCACGTCAACGACTTCATCAAGCCTTCCGAAACCCTCAAGCCTCTCGGCCTCAAGCCCGAGGACATCACCGACATCATCATCACTCACATGCATTGGGACCACGCCGACGGCATGGACCTCTTCCCCAACGCCCGCATCTGGATTCAAAAAGATGAATTGCAGTACTACGCCGGAGAAGCCTGGCAATCAAAGGATGCGCACGGCGGAATCGATCCCGACGACGTGCTCACGCTGGTGAAGTTGAACACAGAGGGCCACGTGGGCCTGGTCGATGGTGACGCCCAGGAAATTATTCCCGGCATCACCTGCTACACCGGCGGCCGCCACACCTACGCCTCGCAATATGTCGGCGTGAATACCAGCGCGGGAACCGTCGTGCTGGCCAGCGATAACATGTATCTCTACGAAAATCTGGAAAAACACGTGCCCATCGCGGCCACGCTCGATGCCGTGTCCAACCTGCGCGCGCAGGATCGCATGAAACAACTAGCCGCTAGTCCCGGCCTCATCATTCCGGGGCACGATCCCGCGGTTATTACCAAGTTCCCCAATATCGCACCGGGAGTGGCCAAGATTCAGTAACGCCGAAGGCATACGTACACGCAGACCCTGCACAAGTAGCCCCGGACGCCTCGTCCGGGCCACTCAGCGACAGCTGCGACTTTCGGCCCGATGCCAGCATCTAGATGTCACGATGAAAGTAACTGTTTATACCAGCTCCTGGTGCCCCGAGTGCCGCGAAGCCAAACACTTCCTGCAACAGCACAGCATTCCATTCAATGAAATCGATATCGAAAACACGCCCGGAGCCGCGGACGAAGTGGTCAAGCGCACCGGTAAGCGCGCCATCCCCCAATTCGTTATTGACGGCGAATGGATCCAGCCCTACCGGCAAGGCGAAGGCTTTCTCTACGAGGAAATGGCCCAAAGACTGGGCGTCAAAGAGTCCCGCAAGTAGTGCGTTATACAGAGCGCGAAGAAAAGAAGTTACTTCGGTTTCGAAATTTGCAGTACCTTCTAGCCATTGGTGAATCGTCCCCAGCCACATACCATCGTATGCATCGATGCCCCAACCGACGACAGCCCGCGAATGGTTCGCCGCAGGCGGTGAGCGTCGTCGCATTCCACGTTATTCCTGCAGCGGTGTGGCCCAAATCGCCTGTCTGCCCTTAACCGGGTCTTTGCTTAGAGGCAGGGTCCGCGACCTGGGTCTAGGCGGATGTTGCATCGAATGCGTAGAAGCCGTTCCCCTGCTCGATCCCGGAGATCGGACTGAGATCTTACTGGAAATAAATTCGTGGTTCTTCCGTGCCATATCCCACGTAAGGGCAATTCGTGGCCGCAACGCGCTCTCAATGGAATTCCTGCGCATGAGTGCCGGCGGATCCAGCATGCTGGCAGACTTGATCGCCGACTTGGAGAGACCGCGAGCCCGCCAGGATCGTCTGATTCAACATTCACGCCAGCTTCTGCAGGGGACTTCGAATCTTAGTCCGAGCCTGATATCGTCGCGACCCGAGAGCACTGCGATTGTCGGCACAATCCTACCACCGCATTCCGCCGAGGAACCGCAACCCGTCGACATGCGCCATGCCTGGCTCCGGGATTTGTATTCAGCACCCTCCGTCGACATTTTCGTCTAAAGAATTTCCGATTAAAGGTTCGTGCGTGCTTGGTTATGTCAGGCACCGCAAGAGCCGCGCAAAAACCTTCGGACCTCTGGAGTTTTGAGGGGGCAGGCCTTCAGCCGTGCCGCTCACGCCCACTGGCAATGCGGCTTCCAGCCCCGCGGTTTCCTGTCCCTCGCATTCGACCCCAGAATTTATTCAGATCGTCCTTATAAAACGGGCGCCATTAATCGTTGTCCGGCGGCTCCGGCGGCCCAGGAAAGCTCACAAAATAATCCGGATCCAATGGCGCTGGAATCGTGCTGTAAACGCTTGGCTGCAGATTGAAATTGAAAAAACTATGGAGATCGCTCTTAGCGCGTGCATCGGCAAAGTTCAGCGCGCCCTCCCCGCCGGGCAAATTGAAAATGCCTTCGATCGCCCGCAGTATGCTGCCGAAATCGTTGGTCTCGTTATTGATGTACCCAGTCTGTGGTGAATAGGCCGATACCACGACCAGCGGCACTCGAAAACCCAACTGATATCCGTACTGGTCTTGATACTTCCCCGTGTTTTTCAGAATGACCGGCGCCACGTGATCAAACCATCCTCCCCAGTCGTCCCACGTAATGAAGATGGCAGTATCTTGCCAGTAGCCGGTGTTGTTGTCGCAGGTCGTACTGTTTCCGATTGCGTTGACAATCGCCGCCACCCAAGCCGGTCCTTGACCCGAGTTAATCGGGTGATCGGAATACTTGCCATCGGGAATCACCCAACTCACATCGGCTAGCTCGCAATTTCCAATGTCGCCCAACACATCCGGCGGATTTAGATCGACGTACCCGTTAGCCATCCCCTTGGCCCAATATTTTCCGGTGCATTGCAGAAGCCCATTCGAATCCTTCGCGGGAATGCAGATACTGGATAACGAATTGGGCGCCGTCCAGATCGAGCCAGCGAGATTCGCGCCGCCGTTCGAAATGCCCGTCGTGATCGCGTAGTAGGTCCATGAATGGTCGGGGTAAAGCAAGTCCGACAGAGCTTCATGAGTGGCGCAGGGAGCGGCCACATCACCCTTGGTTTCGCTGCCGTAAGGAGGCTGCGCCGGCATTGGAATGATGGGACGCACCAGTTGGACCGCAATGCCAGGCGGCGCAGCACATCCTACCTGAGTACTGGGACCATTCTCCGAGATGAACACGCCCAGCGCATCTTCGCCCGCAGAGGGCGCAGACGTTCCTCCAAAAAGGAATTGATGTGCGGGATAACTTGGCCCTTGGTTGGTCTGGAACATGCGATTCGCCCACCCGTATCGAGTCGCCAAAGTGAGGTAGGGATCGAGCAGCCCGCCTTTACTGCCGTCCGTATTGGTGACCGGCGAATTGTACACATACATGAACTGGGAATTGCCGGGAACCGCGCATCCAAATACGTCCGGAGCGCATAGGGGAGGGACAGGAACTCCCGGACTGCTCGCAACCCCACGGTTCGCGTACTCAAAGTTGAAACCGCTGATGGTGTTGTTCAGGCTTGGTCCACCGTAACTGTGATCCAAGTCGAATGGACTGGCCAGCCCCACCGGCTGCAAGCGCTGCCGCTTGTGCGTCGCGTCCACGTAGATGGAACTGATGTTGTACTGGGTCGAGCCGAGCCCGCAGCCAGGCCCGACGGCGCACAAGCCTTGAAAAAGATTATCTGGTGAGCGGTTCTCCTGAACGATGACTACCACATGCTTGATCGGGTTATCCGGCGGGTATTGGGCATGGGCGGGCAAAGCCCCTAGACAAACTGTGAGCAACAGGATCCAAGAATTGACTCGCACGGTGTCCTCCAACGCAAAACTGTGGAGCTAAAACACCGTGCTTGGCGCGAAGTTGCTCCGGTCCTGTGGCCTTCTCACCAAACCTGCACCCGATCCGCCGGAGCAAGGTAAAGCTTCTCTCCCGGTTGAACATTGAAGGCCGGATACCACGCGTCAACATTGCGGACCCCGTCTGCGCGGTACTCCGCGGGGGCGTGCGGGTCGGTCATCACTTGCTGGCGGAGCGTGTCTTCGCGCGACTTCGATGCCCAGTTCTGTCCGAAGGCTATGAAAAATTGCTGGTCGCTCGAGAATCCGTCCTGCACGGGAGCAGGCCTGCCCCCGAGCGTGGCCCGGTAGGCGTCGTAGGAAGCGGAGATGCCTGCGTTGTCGGCAATGTTTTCTCCGATCGTCTGCTTGCCGTTTACCGAGAGGTCGGGAAACGGTTTGTAGCTGTCATACTGCGCCGCCAGCCTCGCCGTAGTCGCTTTGAAATGGGCGAAGTCGGTGGGCGTCCACCAGTCCCGCACCCGGCCTTTAGAGTCAAAAGCGCTTCCTTCAGTATCAAACGTATGGCTGATTTCATGCCCGATAACCGACCCAATCGCGCCATAGTTCACCGCGGCGGGGGCCAGTGGATCGAAGAACGGTGGTTGCAGAATCGCGGCAGGAAAGCTGAGCGCGTTTTGCAGCGGCAGGTTGACGGCATTGACCGTCTGCGGATGCATGGACCACTCTTTGCGGTCGACCGCATGCCCAAGACGCTCGACATCGCGATGGTAATCAAACAGCCGCCCACGCCATAGGTTGCCGAAAACGTCATCCGCCTTGACCTCATACGCAGAATAATCGCGCCAGGTCTCCGGGTAACCGATTCCTACGTAGAGCGTGGTGAGCTTGGCCTGAGCTTCGGCCTTGGTCGCAGGATTCATCCACTGCAACGCTTCAATGCGCTTGCGAAAAGCGGCAATGATGTTCGTGACCATCGCTTCTGCCTGCGCCTTGGCTTCGGGCGAGAAGTAGCGCTGCGCATAGATTTGCCCTACCGCGTCGCCCAACCGCTCGTTGACCATGGCGACACCGCGCCGCCAGCGCGGACGCTCTTCCGATGTGCCCGAGAGCATCTTGCCGAAAAAGTCGAAGCGTTGGTTCGCGACCGCCTTAGGCAGTACTGGCGCATACGCGTCGATCAAGTGAAATGCCAGCCAGTCTTTCCACGTCTCCAGCGGGGTAGACTCGACCAGAGCTGATTCCCCGACGAAGGCGGTTGGCTGCCAGACAATGAAGCTGGCCTGATTGCTGAGGCCAGCCCCGCGAAAGTACTCGGCCCAGTCGAGGCCCGGAGCTTTCGCGGCAAAGTCCGACTGCTTCCAAGGGTTGTTGGCTTTCTGGATGTCTTCATTCTCCGCCAGGCTCAGATGTTTCTCCGCAATCGCATGCTCCAGTTCGACAATGCGCTGGGCGCGGGCGTCGGTGTCGGAGAATCCCGCAAGCTTGAGCATGGCTGACACGTGCGCCTGATACTTGGTGCGGAGATTGCGCATACGGTCACTGTTGGAAAGGTAATATTCGCGGTCGGGCATCTGCAGGCCGCCTTGCATCAGGTAGGGAGCATAATGCTCGGAGTCGTTGAAACCAGGCGCAACCCACAGTCCGAAAAGATTCGCGGTGTGAAAATTCGTATTGTTGAGCGCGTCTACATCCGATCGCAGGCTCTCTCCCAGGGCTCGCGCCAGTTCGTGCTTATCGCGAATCGCCGCTATGGCTTCGAGATGCGGACGAAGCGGGTCAAGGCCTTTCGCTTCGATGGCGGCCTCGTCCATGAAGGACGTGTAGAGGTCGGCGATTTTCCGCGTGTTCGAACCCGCAGCCGGGTTGGCCTTGACTCCTTCCTCAATCAGGCCAGCCACCCGCTTCTGGCTCAAGTCATCCAGATTACTGAAGACGCCAATTCGCCCGCGATCGGGCGGAATTTCGGTGCGCTTAGTCCAGCCGCCATTGGCATATTCGTAGAAATCATCCCCCGGTTTCACCGAAGGGTCCAGGTTTGCGACCGCGATGCCGTGGGTGTCTTGCTTGTCCGCGTCCTGCGCGCGGGCGGCAACTGCGCCGAGAAGGAAAAAAGTGCAGACGGTAGCGCAAGCGAGGCGGTGCGGAAAATTAAGCGTAAATCTCATGGGATAGCGCTCCAAAGCAGCTGCGGCGCAGCCAACTGGAATTAGACGGAGATTAACAAAAAAGGGTATCACGACCCGCCTGGTTGGGTGCTAGGCCGCAAGAAACACGATTGAAGGCCACCTGCCAGGTCCATCGAACTCAACGCTGACGACGGCGCCCGGAGCATTATCAAGTCACCCGTACCGCTAACAGCGCGTAACCTTCGACTTGCTCGACCCGCGCCTTCACCCACTGATTCGCGTCGTACTGTCCCCGTAGCCGCAGCTTCAGATAATTGTCAGTCAACGCTTCAGTGGATTTGCCATCAAACACGTTCAACGTGATCGCGTCCACCGTCTTTCCCACAAAACCTCGCATGAAGGCCAGCTTTTTCTCCGCTGCCAGATCGCGCAGAATCCGATTTCGTCCTCGGGCGGTCTGCACCGGCACCGGATCTCGCATATCCGCCGCCGGCGTCCCCGGCCGCGAAGAATACGTGAACACGTGCAGATAAGTGAAAGGCAGTTCTTCGATCAGCCGCCGGGTTTCTTCAAAATCCGCTTCGCTCTCCCCGGGAAATCCCACCATCAC